>Ga0265797_10000368_pt1 | contig 82946 bp, 83 predicted proteins | sample P2T30metagenome_FD_192433 | JGI IMG/M metagenome (GOLD analysis project Ga0265797, IMG submission 192433) | Plant litter microbial communities from East Loma Ridge, Irvine, California - P2 T30 | ecosystem: Environmental > Terrestrial > Plant litter > Unclassified | place: USA: California... | reverse complement strand
CGGCGATGAGTTTCTGCGAAGACATGATTGAAAGTGTTGGAAAGGCGAGGATGTTAGAAGGATGCTGATGGATGCCATAGTTCTAGGATTTCTAGATGATCTTTATGGGCCGTACATCCATATGTTGTCGCCATATCGATCGGACCAACTAACTGTCCGGTTAGTTGTGTCGGAGTAACATTACCATGTGGCCAGCAGGGGTACTGGGCATTGAGAAGTTAGAGGCCAGCCCTAGTAGCATTGACCTGTCTGGACGCAAAAAGCCTCCGGCTTCTGCTACAACGGTTACGCCAACTAACAGCAATCTTGAGCGCCCTAGATAGGATTACAAAGATATCTAGGGCTTTTCTGCGCCACTAAACTTGGCTGCGAGGCACTGTTGGTGACATCGGTAATTGGCTCAGTGATATCACGCAAAGGCATGCACACGTTCGCTGCCTGCAATTGCCCGTGTATAACTTCAATCTTGACTACATGTACTTGTCGGCGAAAGCGGCTGTGCGATTACCACAATGCTGAGGTTTCCTCACAAGAATTCCAGCGACAAAGCGAAAGCTTTAACTAGCGAACCTTGCACTGCAGCTGCCCAAGCAGACATGGGCACAATCAATCAAAGGACATAGACTATCCTTCCAATTAATCAATCAATCGGTAGGCTATCGAATCTTTGAGAAATGATTGATAGATGTCGAGTTGGTGAAATTAGCCTTTTACTCTCGGGTTAAGTAGGGTTAGTGCCGAAGTCGCGATTTTCTATCAAAGATGGGTCTCGCCAAGTGGGAATCTTATCAGATTGTTCATCAAATGTCGCTACATTTGGTTAAGGCTATCAATCCACCAACCGAGGCAAGCTTACCCATCAATCAATCAATCGTACACCCTGTCAGTCGATCCAAATTGATCGTGCCCATGACTGTGCTTAAGGAAGGTTTTGATGACTGTACCACCGTAGTTGCCACTGGGAATAGCGATGAGTCTTTGCTTCAACAACCGCCCTTCTCGTTGATTATGGATGCTGAGGGGCATAGAGGTCTGCCCTCAAAACACCCAGAAAAAAATGAGATGCTCTCACTTTCTACCACATCGGTGGCCGCTAAGTCCTGATGCTCCTCGTCGTTCCCTTGAACAGGGCTCTCAATTGGATCACATCTTACGCTCTTGTGATCGAGAAGAACGAGCGTCTCACTGTGCTTCGGCTGTCTCCACTACTGGACTACCATATAGCCTGCTTACGTGGGCGGTTGCCAGGACTCTGAGATGACTGTTAGTGATAGTTCACGAATGTACAAAACCTGGGACCTCTCGCATTTGATGTCTTTCAACAGCCCTAAGCGAGAATCGTAACCTCTGGACCACAACCGCTGAATTGATGGAGGTTGGAGAGAGTGTGTGATACGAGTACGCTGCACAGTCGGTGATTTGCTTCGCACAATGTACTTGGTGTGATGCTGCGCTCATGTGCCTGACGTGCGGCAGAAGTCGATAGGCTAGGTCCTCATGGTGGGCCATCGACTGGAATTCTTGTCAGATCTGACACCCGATACCTTCGTGTAACAACCGTTTCTTCCAGGCTGCCGCTTGACAAAAACTCAAGCGTACATTTGTGTTTTGACATGACCACACTTCATCAAGCAAGCACTTGTGGTCTAGCGGTTACGATTCTCGCTTAGGGCTGTCGAAAGACATCAAATGCGAGAGGTCCCAGGTTCGAGTCCTGGCAAGTGCCTCTTCTTTTGCTTTTGTTTCACTTTCCAAACTGAAATGGTCGATTTTTGGTCATTTTCGTTTAGAAAGTTTGCAGAGATCGAACGATTTGGATAGGGAGTATTGCACCGTTCAAGTCTGGTGTCCCAACGTAAAAGCGAGCTGATTTGCGCATTGAACGGGTCATGGTTCGTCAAGGTATTTTTTTGGTATAGTGTGTGTGAGTCGACGCAGGCTTGGAGGAATTGGAGCAAAATGACAGTGGTAGCGATCGAGTTCTACATTTATCAGAACTCCATGAATCGTCAATGCCTGTAACCATGAGACCGAAAAAGTCATAAGCTATGCAACGCGGCTGCTAATTCTCAACATGAGAAGTCCTCTAAGCAGCCTCGACGGCAGCAGCCTCGACACCGTTGGCCTCGACGCCGTTCTGACGCGGGCGGTTCTGCACAAGGCGGACGAGGTTGCGTAGAAGCATGACAATGGTCACCTTGCCAATAGCGGGCACGTAGATTGATGCACGCTCCTTGACGTCAGGGGTGAAGTTCTGTAAGAATAGTCAGTCACAATAATCCACATTATCCGGAACATATAAAAATCATTCCCACCTTCTCGCTGGAGAAGTTGATGCACACAGCACCCTCCCTGATCAAGTGCGTCGGCACCTTGTAGTTATCTCCAGGAACACCGGAAATGACCACGTCACTGATGGGAAGACACTGCTCAAGTCCCCAGCCTTCCATGTCTGTCACATCGTGCTTCTGCTTCTTCAAGCCACTTCCACGGCTGAAGCGCTGCACACCAGTGATGTCGACGGAGTAGACCTCAGCGCCGTCGTTGGCAAGAAGAGCAGCAAGCGGACGACCAACAACCTCGCTGCGGTTGATGACAGTGATGCGACGTCCGAAAAGACGCTTGCCGTAGTCCAGGAAGGTGTTGTACACGCGGAGGTGCTCCAGGATCTTGATGCAAGCCAAGGGTGTGCAGGGCAGGATGGACTTCTGCAAGTTGTTGGGAGGGTCAAGGAAACGAATGTTCTGGTACATGTTGCTGATCAACTGTGGCGAGAGACCTTCGACGTCCTTGTACATGCTGACGGTCCACTGGAGGGTGCGGTCGCGCTTCGAGTCAAAGACGGGGTAGTAGACGATCACTCCGTCGATGGCATCGTCGGAGTTGGCGTTCCTGAGCTCGTCTTCGAGGTCTTCGCGCTCGACCTCACGGATGGTGAAGTCGAAACCGTTCTCCCTGCATGTCTTGCCGGTCCACTCGGCGTACATGCGGGCAGCGGGGTCTTTGTTGGCCAAGAAGCCATGGAGATGGGGTTTCCTGTCGAGAGCTGCAAGACTGGCCTGGACTTCCTGCGACAGCAGTTTGGCGATCGACGCAGCCAGGACGACTTTACATGAGCCCACCGAGGCCGGGTTGGGAGCAGCCATTGTGTTGAACGATAGGAAGAAGCAGAAAAGAAAGTTTCGAGGTCGAAGCAGAGTGCCAACCGATTCGGAAAGCACGAAAGTAGGCAACTAGGCCAGACAGGTCAGAAGGGACACAAATGATATCACGCTCTACAAATCCATTTCACTGAGTGACTTGACTTCAAGATTTTTGCGAATGCCTCACAAAAGTCCCGAAGTGACTTCGCGCTAGTCCGCATGCGGCCCGCCGCTAGAAAATCTGCCGTTGCACCCTGACGTCGGGCGGGCGATATCGCTTGGCGGGCTGTCAGTGTCATCTGTTTGGCTTGAGGATTTGTGAGAGAGCAATCGAGAGATGTGGCAGAGATGTCTGACATTCAACTATACCTCTTTGAGGTAGACGGGAACAAGACCGAGGCCAAGAATGTTGCCAAACAGAGCGCTCAGAAGCTGGAGACGAAGGAACTGAAATTAATCGACCTGATCACAAGCCTGGAGGAGTACATCAACGACAAGAATGATGCTACTGTGCGAGGTCACTCTGTCGCCTACTTGGCCGATGTTCTGAGTGCAGTTGGCCCACGAGTGCTTTCTAACCAAGAGCGCCGCCTGCTCTGTGACTTCATCCTCGGCAGGATCGAGGGTGATGTCGAAGGCATCGGTTCATCTGCACGTGCTCTGCTAGCACTCGAAGAGCGTGGCAAATGGGATGCGGCCACAGCACAGAAGGTGTTGAGCACTTTCATTTCACATGCGTCGCCATTGAAGCAGTTCAAGCTCCAAAGCGAACGTTACAGCATTCTTCAGCTGATCGATGTGCTGCTCGCCAAATACCGCAAAGCCATCCATGAGCTGCACAATGAGGACCCCATGTTCCTGCCGAACTTCATCGCTTTCTTCGATGGTGAAAAGGATCCCAGGAACTTGATGATCGTCTTCTCGCTCTTGCAGGTACCCATGATGGAGTGGGATGTCTCAAGCTCGGCACAAGATCTGTTCGACTCCGTCTTCAACTACTTCCCAATTACCTTCAAACCTCCACCGGATGACCCATACGGTATCACTGCGCAGGACTTGAAGGACAGGCTTAGAGACTGCATCGCGGCGACTTCAGACTTCGCACCATATGCGTTCCCTGCGCTGCTTGACAAACTTGACTCATCGTCCATGAACACCAAGGTATGTATTCTTGGATTCCCGACCTTCGCTCAAACGGTGGCTGACCTTTGCAGCGTGACGTCCTGAACACATTGCAAGCTTGCATCGCCGGCTACGAGCCCAAGACCATCAACCTTTACTCCGTCACATTGTGGGACGCACTCAAATTCGAGGTTCTGGCCGCACAAGAAGATGACCTTGCTGTAGAAGCATTGAAAGCGCTTGGCCTGATCGCAGCATCTTTCTCCACTGGCTTCGAGGGTCCGCTCAACGCCTACCTTCGACCCGTCATCAAGGAATGTAACGAGCATCTCGAGGACGCACCGACAAAACAGTCTCAATCCGCTGGTAGGATCCTTCATGCTGTCTCATCAGCTGCTCCTGTTGTAGCAGACAGAATCGCCAAAGGTGTACTGCCCGCACTGTTTGAGCTGTTCAAGTCCTCACAGTCAATCTCCAAGCGCAGAGGCTTGCTCGAAGTTTTCAATGATGTGGTCAAAGCATACATCGAGACCACAGCAGCTGGCGACACACTCATCCTCGAGGGTCTACAAGCGCACAGCGACGATGCTTTCGTGGCTTTACTGCGTGCTCTGACCAATGCTCCGAAGTCCGAAGTGTCGTTCCGCCTGGTATCTCTTGATGGCCTGGTCAAGCTGACAGCTATCCGAGGTCTACTTCCGCAAGCAGATGTGGAGCGTGCAGTAGAAGCTGTGACGGAGATCGTACTGCACGAACATCTCGACGGCCATGGAGACATCCGTGCGGAAGCCATCGATGCTCTCACCAAGATGGCATACACCGTCCCTCACGCTGTAAGCGATAAGGCCATGCCGGCATTCGTCGCCGAACTGCCCGACCTACCTCAAGACGACACTTCCTATGTACCAGTGCTAGAGGCTCTCGCCAGACTGAGCAGCGCCAAAGAAGCATTCGACACAATCGTTCTGAGGTTGAAGAACCGACACACTGCGGCGAGACAGCAAGGCGCTTCGAAGGCCTACCAACAAGCTCTACTCATGGCACTCCTTTACGCTTTCACACACGGCTCGCCTGCTATTGATGACGGTGTCATTCGCAGCTCATACTTCTCGGACTATGCAGAGCCACTACTACGCCAAGTCAAGGAGACCCCAGCCGCAGAGTGGGATGCAGCAGAGCTCGAGGTCATTGGCCTGATCTGCAACACCCTCCTGCGGTCCCAGATTTCACACTTCCAGAGCACAAGTTACAACACTACCGTTCAGTGGCTGTCACCTTCTGCCGAACAAGGAGCGGCACACGACACCATCCGTGCGGTCGCCCCCTTCTCAATCCACTACTACGCCGCCATCAGACCCGAAGTAGTCGAAGCAGCCGACATCCTCAACTTGCTCAAGTCACAAGTGAACATAGTCCTGAGCGCTTCCCAACTCGACCAAACCCACGGCGTCCTCCTCCGCCACATCACCCTCCTAATCAACAAATTCGCCAACCCAAAGACCATGCAATCCGTCCTCAGCGAAGTCGGCCTCGACGTCGAAGCCCTCCTCTCATCCGAGAACCCCTCGTCCCAACAAATCAGCCTCTCCTTCGCCGTCGTCAAAGCCCTGCTAATCCAAGGCAAAACCTCCGCCCTCACATCCACCTACCTGCAACTCCTCCTGCGTCTCCTCCCCACCATCTCCGCCCCAAGCGCCCGCCTCTTCACCACGCTCCTGGCGCCCGACGCAATCCTGACCAAAGCAAACCACTGCGCCATCTCAGGCCTCTACAAGCAGAAAGCCTTCGCGCAGCTCGTCGCGCCCATCGTCGAAGCCCTCCGCTCCGGAGCTGCCACTGGTAGTAGCGCCGCGCAAAAGCAAAACTACCTCCTCGCCCTCTCCGGCATCCTCTCACACCTCCCCTACACAATCCTCCAACCCTCTCTCCCCACCCTCGTCGCCCCCCTACTCCAAACCCTCGACCTCCCGGACACACCCGTCAAAGCCTCCAGCCTCAGCATCTTCGAGTCTCTGCTCGTGCACTCGCCCGCGCTCGTCGCGGAGCACGCATCTAGCCTCATTTCGCGCTTGCTGAATTGTACTAGCGCGGCTGCGAAGAATTCCGCGGATGTGCGCGCCCGTGCGCTGCAGTGTCTGACTCTCGTGCCGAAGCAGCTGAAGCGCGAGGCGGTGGTGCCGTTTAGGAGGCAGATTGTGAAGAAGTTGAGTGCGGTGTTGGATGATGGGAAGAGGAGGGTTAGGGCTGAGGCGGTGAAGTGTCGGACTGCGTGGTTGGGGTTGGAAGAGGCGGAGGAGGAGGATGAGTAGTAGTAGTAGTAGTAGTAGTAGTAGTAGTAGTAAGAAAAGACGAGATCTTGGTATGATGGGAATGGACGGTTAGATGGAGTGATGTGGACATAGATAGTTTTTCATGAGAATGGTACATGATGTTTACAGTTTGGACTTTCTCGGCACTTGAGCAGAGTTGGTGGTACATAGTGTCGTGCTAGTTTACAGCTTGTCTCGATGCTACTTCGAACGTGCTTTTTCTTTTCATCATAATCGTGCTCACGCTCTCGCTTCCCCTCCTCTCAATGGTCTTGTCACTCCACCTCATCGGCAAGTTGACAAAAGCCTGCCTGTAACTTGGAAGCAAAGCCCCCACAAACCAGGCTTCAACACAGTCCACGAATCATCACGCCTCGCATCTCTCAACTATCAAGCCCTAGGCACACTCCCCCTCCCATCGTCCTCATACACATACCTCCCCTGATGCGCGTGCGGCGGCGCCTGCTCGTAGTACACAGGCTGCTGCGAAGGCGCCACAGAATAATGCGGTGCGCCCGCATACGCAGCCGATCGTGCGTACTGCTGTTGCTGGATGTCGTAAGGATGAGGCATGTACTGTACAGGCGCAGGTGCGGCGTCTACGGGGATCAACTCGACGGTTCGGCCGTACTGGTCGACGTAGATGGGCTTTGGTGGCGGAGGCGGATATTGCTCGTAACGGTAGGGCATGCTGGGTTCGGCGAGAGGGACGTATTGGATTGGGGCGGGTTGGCCGTCGTATGGTTGTTGGTATTGGTGGTGGTGCGGGCGAGGTTGGGGATAGGCGGGCTCGTCTTCGTAGACGACGCGGTAGCGAGGTGGGGAGCGGACGGGGTGCGCGGCGTAGACTGGTGCAGGGGCGGGCGCGGGTGCCGTTGAAGCGTAGGCGGGAGCTGATGTTGGCTCAGCGTAGCTTGCATGTCTGTTCTGTGCGTAATGCTGTGCGTTGCGACTCAAGGCTGCTTGAAGATCTTGGCCATCGTAACGAGCAGGCGCAGGCTCCACCGAGCTTGGATAGCTGCCGCCGGATACATAGCGAGTCTGAGGACGAGCACCCTCAGGTCTGACATGAGCTGGAGAGGCCTGCTGGACAGGAGGGGCATACTGCTCGTAAGGCTGCTGTCTAGGCGGACGTGATGGGCCTTGGTTAGAGGTTGCCGATGGAGTAGCCGACGCCGTAGATCCTTGGGCCTGCCCAGTCAGTGTAGCCAGAATAGCAGCAATGTCCGGGGTGATCTGTGGACCTGAAGATGGTACTGCATTTTGTGCACTTGCAGGCCGAGATTCTGATAATTTGACCGAGGGACTGCTATATCTTGTTTCCGGCTCGGCTGGCGTCGCCGTAGAATGGACTTGAAGAGCGTTGAGCGCAGCAAGCGTCTCGGGTGCGAGGTTGAAGGTTCCATTCGAACTTCCGTTCGCGCTACCATTCGGCGTCTCATCCTTGCGGGCGAGATCAGTGTCAAACCGTGATGGATCGAACTCCGGCTTCTTGTCAACGAACATGGGCCGACGCGGGTCGTACTCTTCCTCCCTGGAGTCTGTACTGGGCTCGATCGATCCGTTCCTTTCATGCGCAAAGTTCTGGCCTCTTCTCTTCTTCTTGCCTTGTGGCTGACCCTTTGTGAGCTTCTTCACCAGACGACTGGCAAGTCCAGTGTCAGGACCGGGATCAGGCAGCGCCTCCGTGACGGTACCAATTTCGGGAAGCGGCGAAGGGAATGCGTCAGGGAAGGCGGCAGCAATGAGTTTCAGCTTTTTGTCGTCCATCCCGGGCTTGCGAATGAGCTCTCCAACCAAAGCATTGTCCGGTAGCTCTATCAGATTGAGGTCCCAATTGAGAATGCCAGCCGGTTGATGGGTAATCTTGAAGTGTGTGACGAGTGCACTGATGTTATACATCTTCATCTTACGGATCCGCGCATAATATGAGACCAGGTCAGGCCTGTCATCATTGTGCTCAGCAGTGCAAATTTTGCACGCAAGGGCATGGGTACTCTTGATTGGCTTCATCAACTCGTTAGTAGCCAGAGCATCGGTGAGGGTGTCCAGGAGAGGCGCATGATAGAAGTGGTCCATGAACCGGCCTACCATGTGGTGCAACACGGTGAACATGCGCACGCACTCCAGTGCCTCTTGGAGTTCCTTGACACCATCCAGCTGATCCCAGAATTCACGAGCATCTGCAGACAACTTGGCAACTTGCGATTCTTTGCTGTAATCCGGCTTCTGCGGTGTGGGAGGTTTGTACTGATATCCATAACCAGCTTCCGGATAGTGAACTGGATGGTGTCCATTTTGGCCCAAAGCTGGAGCTTTTCCGGCAGAGAACACTGGGTCGTCAGAGAGCATGGCAACTAGAGCCGGGGAGCGAACGGTCTCATCCACACTACGCTGAGGTGTCCCTCTGGATCGTCCATGAGTCTTAGCGCCAGAGAACTTACGCTCAGCCTTGACAAATGCAGCCGGGTTCTCAAAGAAAGGAGGCTCATCCGGCCACTCCGCGGTCTGCCAGTGAACGACAACATTTCCCTTGCTGAAAGCGGAAGTGTGCTTAGCTCCATAGTGCTGGATCAGACCTTCAAATGCAAACCACTTTGGCTTCCTATCCTCGGCGCATCCGGCACAAATGAATAGCTCACGCCTGACAGGATCCGTGTAAGTCCGGACTTTGTTGTCGAAGACCCATTTCATGTTGTCCAAGGACAGGAAAGGCTCCAGAGGCGGAGTAGACTGCTTGGCAAGGTGATACTTAGGCGCACCCTCTATCACTGGATCAAGGATGCCGGCTTCTCGGTCCGCGATATAGCGTTGGCGTACATGGAGTAGCACATCCACTGCGAAAAGAGGCGCACTATCCCGGTCCAGAGCTCGTCCTTGGAGCCAATGGCCGTTGATGTGATCAGACGCATACTCACCTAACTTTTGACGCAACGGATCCTGAGAGTGTTCATAATCTCTGTCGTAGACCTCTTTAGCCGGACGCATGAAAGACTCATCGGGAACCGTGGAGGGGATTGCAGCCTGGAGAGCAGCAAGCTGCTGCGCTCGCTGGTGTTCTTGAAGCTCAGCGGCTTCCCTCTCTTCCATAATCTTTGGTTTGAGCATATTCTCCCATTGAGAATCGGTCATAGGAGTGGTGATCTGCATGGTGTCCCGGAAAGATTTGATGTGCTGCAGCGCGTTGGCCTGCAAGGGTGGGTCGAGTTCCAGACAGCGCCGCTCAATATCTGCACGACGAGCTTGACGGGCAGCTTCGACCTCGTGGGCATTGCGAACGGGACGATGTACCTGGGGAGTAGAGTGTCCGGGAGGTAAAGTATGATGTTGCAGAAGAGGTTGCGTGTTGGCAAAGACATGTACGGGTTGAGGCAACGGATGCGTACCTGTGGGACGGGTCAGTTACTGGCGGTGATTGACTGTGTATAACAATCGTCCACTCTTGAGATCTGAACGTGCTATCTTCTCGTCTTGTTGCTTCTCCATTACCGCATATAAGATGTCGTTTTACAGTGTGCAGGACAAGAGTAAAGAAATCGAGATTAGAAAATGACTCTTGCTTACCGTGAAAGGGAGGTGCTGGAAGCGCACCACCTACATGTGCATACTGATTTGTTGCCTGACGTTGCTGGCGTTGCTGCTGGTCTAATAGACGAGGGAAGGACGCGAGATCATACTCCCTGAGCACTTCTGCAGGCATTTTGCCAAGAGGCAATGTCCCTTCCCACCTCTCCCAGCGAGAAGAGTCCGCCATGGCGTCTTTACCTCTCTGGGTCATACCCTTGCGCCATTCATCTGCAGCGCCGTCGCCGAAGCTGTTGACTTCGTCGACTTCTGCGGTTATGTTGTCCACGTCTTTCCTGTGGAATGTTTTTTGTAATCGAGTTTGCGCGGGCATTCCGTTTGGGCTTTGTCGAATGTGATCCGGCACAAAGTGACCGTCGGGAGTGCGAAATGCGTATGGCAGACCTCGAGTTAATGGTGCCGCTGGATGCTTTGTTGAAAGCATTTGAATGTCCTAATTCCAAGTAAGCCTGGACCTCACATAGCAAAGACTGCATACTATCTTACCGTAAGTGACTCGTTGACGAAGCAATTACCACATAAGCGGACACGGAATGGCCAGATGACACGAACACCGCTCTCACCAGGGCCCGCATTGAAGACGTTGGTCACAGGAGATTTGACATGAGGCTTTCGACATGACTGGCATGAAGTGCCTCCAACAAGCTGGAGCATTTGGAGCTCAGAGAAACCAACCAGAGGTCTAGGCATGGTAGGGTATGCATGTTTCCGGGCTTGTGTCCACAATCCTTCGCTTTCCAGGACGCGAGCGAGCGGCTCCTTCCTCTTGCGCGGAACAGTCGGAGCTTTCAGTTGTGTGAGGCAGAACTTGAAGCTCCTGCACACACGGAGACAGCGCGAGAGCATTGCCGGAGACAAATGCGTAAAGACTTGCTGCCAGATTTCCGGCGGCCAACCTGCTGCCATGAGAAGACTTGGACTGGGTTTCGCAATGGGCAAGGATATCCTGGGCTTCTTGACAATGTCCTGCGCAGTACTGGCCGGGCTTGCATCCACCAGGTCCACGTCACTGAGCTTGCGCTTTGCTCCGGCATGCGCTGGTCCTGAGTGCAGGTGTGCAGGGGCAACAGAGCTCGAGGCGTCCGACACGTCCATTTCCGACGAGCAATCTCCATCGTCCTCAAGGATTGGCGGAGCCTGGATCTGCGCCGGCTTTAGAGGTAGAGAGTTTCCATTGGTTGCGGGTGGCTGCTGGTTGGTGGGTTCTGCGGTGTGAGCAGCATACAGATCAGAAGACGAGGAGGAGGGAGCCTCGCTCGCCTGCCTACCGTTGGTGTCGGCCATGACTGCCGCGCGCGTATCTATGGTCTGTCTGGCTCTGTGTCACGTGCAAGCAGCGCGCATAGCTGGAGGAAAATAGAAAGTAGCTGCGGGTGTTTTGGGGAAAAGAAGGTGAGTGAGTGGTCGCAGCGCAAAGCCCGGCGCAAGGAGATGGAAACCTTGAGCCAGGGCAGGGCAGGGACGGTGAGGAAAAGAGCAAGCGGTACTTATGATGCGCGAGGCAGAAGCAGAGGCAGACGGCGACGGGGCGTGAGTGTGTAGGCAGTAATGTGGTGAAAGCAGGGCGAGGATGGTTGTTGGTGGTGTGCGGCGCGCGAATGTAGGCCACTCGTGAAATTGTAGGGCGACCGGCGGGCGGCACTCAGTGATCGGCGCCTGCAAGCTGCAGCAAGCAGGGCAAGCAAGAGCCGAAGCCGAGGACAGCTTGCAGGTCACGTGCTGCTGACCACAAACATCCCGGCAGGTGCCCTCAAGCACAATTGCTTGCATTGAAGGCTTCGACATGGCACGCAGTCACTCGTACAGAAACGGCAAATACTCGACAGCGCGAGAAAACAAACATTGGCGGGAAGTCGGGAGCCTCTACTGCACAAAACACAAATCTATCTTCAGGATGTGTAGTATAGTCTAACGAACATACCAGGCATGCCGGATGAGCAATCTCGATACCGATGTGGCGAGATCCCAGCTCCGACTCATCATCACAGCCCGATACTCTGCTCAGATCCCCTCGCCTCCTCCTTCCCCATCCCCTCCCCAAACGTAACAGCAAATCTGCTCCTCTCCCTCGCACTCGCTCCATTCCTCCAAAACCACAGTGCAACAAAACAGTACACAGTCGCAACAGCAGCCAAGATCGATCCGCTCACGTTGCTGCCTAGACCCTCGAACATCTGCTCTCCAAACATAGGAAACACAGCGCTTAAGATTCCGCGGATGCACGCCAGCGGGGCGTTGGCGGACGCAGCGTAGGCCGTGTACGAGTCGGTGAGGTAGCCTTGCAAGGTACCGTCGAATTCGTTCGTGCAGCCGCCGATGAGTGTGAGGGCGGCGATGGAGATTAGGGGGAAGAGGTTGGGTACCTAAGTTGTGGTCAGTAAGCTTGATGGTTTATGGTGATGTTGGAGACAGCACGACGTCTTACATAAGGAGGTACAGTCCAAGACAACCACCAAAGCGACACCGCAAGCACAGGCGCCGCAACATAAAATCCAGTCATCTTATCCTCAGGACGAACGGCATGGCCCATCCGCAGGCGGTACGACACGAATTTCCAGTCGTACATGCGAAGCGGCACCGTCAATATCAATCCCACGATCCAGCTAATCAGCGGCAGAGCAGCTCGGCGCTCGTCGAAACCGAACGATCGATAGATGACTTTGATGCCTTCCGTCTGGAGGTAGACGGATCCGAAGATCGTCGCGCTCATGATGCTGACTGTAAAGACAATCGGTTCTGTGAAGAAGAACCTGATGGGCCTGGACACCATCGTCGTGACAAACGTCCGTATGCCGGGCATCTTGCTAGATTCGTCGCAGGTGAGTTCATAGAACCCTGTGATTTCTCGCGCACGCTTCAGACGGCGGTGCAGTATCATGCTCGGCCGGCTTTCCTGCGTGAACCAGAACCCAACGAAGACGACCCCCAGCGCAATCGCTCCAAGGTAGAACACCCAAGTCCTGCACATCATCAGCACTGTCACCCAAACTCACTCAACATTTCAAACATACCAACCCAACCCCGAAGTAGAAATATACACTCCCATAGTAGGACCCAGCGCAATCCCGACAATAGAGCCTTTGATCCAAAGATCAATCGCCCAAATCCTTTGCCTCACATCCCACAAATCCTCAATCGACCCAGACCCAACAACCGTAGGCAGAGCCGACAAGAACCCGCACCCAAACCGCCCAATGAACACCGCCGCCAACGAGTCTCCGACTCCGACGATGGCGCAGAAAGCGGCGTAGCTGAAACAGGCGACGAGGTTGGCGGTGCGGCGGCCGAAGGACTCGGTGTAGGGGGGAAGGATCAGGCCGCCGACTGCTTGGCCGAAGAAGAACCTGTGAGGTGTGAGTAAGGATTGTGAGTGTGAGATGTTGTGGGTTTTCGTTTGTCGCACATTGACGCGAAAGCAATCTTCGAAATCTCTATGTTTGTACCAAGATCGGCCTTTGCCTCGGAAGCGACGCCCGACTGTTCGGACGGGTGGTGTGGTTAGCTGTGCGTCTCGTCGTGGTGGCCCAAAGAATTTAGGATTGACGTACTCCTACGTTACCGAGTAGCGCTCTAGAATCGAGCAGGATTAGCCATCTCTCCTGTGCGCATGGTTGTAAACGCGACTTACGAGATCGTAATAAAAGCTACCAGAACCCCAGTATCATACATCTTGCGAGCGAAGCTCCAATTCCTCGGATGTGCCGGTGCATCTTCGCGCAGAACAACGACATTATCCTCCGTAATAGCAAGCCCCAGCTCCTCCAAACAGGCGTGTACTTCGTGCGGGACCGTCACCATCTTCGTAGCATGCCAGGAAGTAAATAAAAGACAACGATAGTATTTTTCGCAGCGTGACGTCCCTCACGTCCCCAAAGACATGGTGGATCTTTAACAGATCTACAACTTGGAAGATCTGGTCCAGGCACCGCAGCAGGGGCGCAGACAGGGTCGAGGGACGAGAAACAACAAGAAGGGTACACTACATATGCATTGCATGCAAGTAAGCCGTGCGTGCTGCGCGCATCACCAATGAAAACGGTTTCCGGCGTCAATGCTTCGATAGATAGCGGATTTTATAGTTTCCGGCAACGCAATACCTCCTACCTCAATCACGATTCAAGAGAGTTCTTTTTTGCTTCTGGTGAGCCGTTGAGGCCGTGTCGTGCTGCTGTGATCACTGATGATGCTGATGTTCGAAGTTTGACCGGCTGATCAACAGTCCGTGACAAATGAACCACACAAGGCCACCAGCACTTGATGAGGGCGTGGGGTCAGTACTGTATACGTGATTGACGAAATCATGGAGAGACGTCGTTGTTATGGCGGAGGAACTTGAAGGAATAGTCGCCGGGCTCGCTAATCGTGTCTCTTTCGATAAAGATAATAACAAGAACAATGAAAGCTGAAGGACTGAACTCCGTCGGGTCCTTCGGCTCACGTCATCTCGAGAGTCTAATTATACTGGGGCTGATTTCGTGTGACTTCCGTTTCGGGACAATGGACCACCTACAGCTACAGCACAGTACCTCACCGACCGGACTTTAGAGAGGGACGTGAGAAGTCTTGGCCTGCGCGTTCTTTCGTTTCTTCTGATACACTCCAGTCGTTCTGAAAGGCAATCAGAAACCGCAGAGTTGCTTGCTTGCCGCGATGAACACTCCTCACATACTATTAGACAATGACAAAAATGAAACCCGCCCACAACAGCCTCAGCCTTGATGCCGTGGGATATTATGGAGCGGATATTGTGCAGGATGTTATTTTTGGCGGTCAGCTCTCGGAGATCACGACTGCAAGTGGCGCGAAGATTCTTGACTGGACGTCTGGACAGGTCAGTGGGAAACGATAGTATCACCCTGTTTTGACAATGCTGAGATGCAGCCACCACGTTTAGATGGCATCTTTGTTGGGCCACTGCAATCCCGAAATCACAAAAGCGATCCAGACAGCAAGCGAGACGTTCGATCACCTCTCATCGTGCATGCTATCAACGCCTGTCTTGACGCTGGCCAATCGATTAACATCGCTTTTGCCGGCCGGCCTCGACAGGGCGGTGTTCTACAGCACTGGGTCCGAGAGCAACGAAGCCGCGATCCGGCTCGCCAAAGTCGCCACTGGCAAATTCGAGATTGTGGCTCTTGGACAATCCTGGCACGGGATGACCGCAGGGGCTCAGGGTGCGCAGTATCAGGCTGGCCGAACAGGACATGGTGAGAGCCTGAGAGCTTCGAGACTCGACGTCCTTAAGCTAACGTCAGGTGTTTTCAGGACCGTTGGCTCCTGGGAACTTCATGCTCCCCCAACCAAACTCCTACCGCTCGATCTTCAGAAATCATGACGGATCCCACGATTGGAAATCGGAACTGGACTTTGGCTGGCAAATGATCGACCAAGCCTCAAGTGGCTCCCTTGCCGCCTGCATAGTTGAATGCATACAGGGCGACGGAGGCATCCACGTGCTACCGCCAGGCTACCTGCAAGCCCTGAAGCAGCATTGTGAACGCCGCGGCATGCTCCTGATCGTAGACGAAGCTCAAACCGGTCTAGGCCGCACGGGCAAATTGTTCGCTTTCGAACACCACGGCATAGTGCCAGATATTTTGACGCTGAGCAAGCCGCTCGCCAACGGACTGCCTCTCAGTGCTGTGATCACCAGCGCCGAGCTTGACGACACTGGTCGACGGAACGGCTTTTTGTTTTTCACGACGCATACGAACGATCCGCTCGTTGCAGCAGTCGGGAACAAGGTACTTGATATTGTCCTACGAGACGATTTAGCGACAAATGCGAAAGTCAGGGGCGAGCAACTCTTGCGTGGTCTGCGATACTTGCAAGGGAAGCACTCGTTCGTGGGGGACGTCCGCGGCTGTGGACTGATGGCGGGTATTGAAATCATCAAAGGCGGTGGTTGCAAAGACCATGATCCAGAGTTGGCTTCCCGTTTGTCCGATCTGATGTGGAAGGCTGGTCTGTGGTGCCAGCTGCAGAGCGGGACTGTGTTTCGTATTGGTCCACGGATTAATTGTACATCAAGCGAGATTGCCCATGGGTTGGGGATTCTGGAAGAGGTTTTTGATAGTATTGGTGGTACTTGAAAGAACCTGTTTGTATGTCAGTCAGTTCCTACCTGTGAATCCTTGTAAGGTAGAGTGGCCTGGAGAGTCACGTGCCGCTGACGTAGTTGTGCTCGGCTTGTTCGGTTTGGAACGCGAGGGCTGGAGGGCTGAGCACCAAGCAACTACTGTAACTAGCTGGACGAGAGCGAGAGAGTCTACGCCGTCCCACGAACAAGGCAGTAGCATAACAAACTACTACTCCAACCTCTGCTGCTACACTCACAGCTTCTTCATCTCACACACTCTCATACACCCACGACTGGCCACAACACCCTCCAGCCAGTCCCAATCTTTCCCCTCCCCCACTGCAAGCTGTCTTCACGCCCGCCATGTCTTCCCTCAACACCTCCAGCAACGGCGTGTCCATCTCCGCCTCCTACCAGAAGATCGTCAGCACTCCTCTCCCCACCGGCCCTGCCGCAAACTCGCCCACCTATGGCCAATGGGCCGTCTTCGCCGTCCAGGCCCCTCTCGCCAATGCCTTCCAGCCAGACCCCAGCAAGGAAAGCGTGCTCAAGGTCCAGTCGACCGGCGAGGGCGAGCTGATTGACATGATCGAGGACCTCTCCGACGGCAAGATCCAGTTTGCTTTCGTCAAGCTCAAGGACACAAACTCCGGCCTGCCCAAGAATGTGCTTGTTTGCTGGTGCGGCGAGGGCGTGCCCGAGAGGACCAAGGGCTACTTCAACAGCCACATGAGCGTTGTCTCTAAGCTCCTCCATGGATACCACGTACAGATCACTGCCCGCTCTGATCAGGATCTCACACCCGAAGGCATCGTGCGCAAGGTTGCCGACTCATCCGGATCTAAGTACAGCGGAGGCAGCGGAGACGCACCTGCGCCCTCTGCCGGACCTCGACCTCCGGTTGCCTCGAAGCCAAGCATGCCCACGAAGAGCTTTGGAACTACTGGTAACTACTCTATGGGAGGTCGCAGCAGAGCCCCTGCGCCTGCTGCCAAGGTGGATGCCGATGGCTGGGGCGAGGATGCGCCGCAGGTGTCGCGCTCTCAGCTGGAGAAGGTGGGCTCTGCATACCAGCCTACAAAGGTGAACATGGCCGCGCTCCAGTCTGGCCACGATGCTTCGCGATCAACAGGACCCAACGCGGCTCCCAGTGACCCCAATGTGGTCAGAGGCGGCTACCAACCGATTGGCAAGGTGGATATTGCGGCCATTCGCGCACAGGCGCGAGACGTGAAAGACGACCGACCTACCACCGTCAAGGGCGCTTACGAGCCTATTGGAAAGGTGGATATTGCCGACATCCGTCGCAAAGCACAAGCTTCGAGCGATGCGCCTTCACAGCCTTCTCCTCCTTCGGCTCCTGCTGCGGAGGAGGAAGAAAGGCCGAAATCTTTGGCCGACCGATCTGCTGCTTTCACCACTTCTGAGCGTCTGACTTCTCTCCCTAAGCCCAAGGTTGCCAACCGTTTCGGTGCTGATACTAGCTCATTCGCCGGAACCAAGGCCCCAACACCTGGCGGTTTCGAGTCCAAGCCTATTTCCACCGCTGCACCTATTGGTGCTGCTGGCCGCACATTCGCCGACTCCGCTGGAAAGACTCCTGCGCAGCAATGGGCAGAGAAGAAGGCACGCGAGCGTGGCAACAGTGGTGCAGCTCAAACACAATCACCTGTTACGACAGGTCCTGGTGCTGCCGCAAGCCCTATTCAGAGCCAGCAGAGCGGAGGCGGCTGGCAGAGTAGCTACGCTGGAAAGAAATGGGGTGTTCAGATTCCCTCTAAGACTGGTGGCAGTGGTATCAGCGAGCAAAAGACTGGCCAGGACGAGCCTCAGGTGCCGCAACAGCAGCAACCAGACGATGATGACACTCCGAGCGGCGGCATTGGCAACATCCGTGACCGCTTCAACAATGCACCACCGATGGGTGCTGCTCGTGAGGTTCCCAGCGCTCCCGAGCCCAGTGCTCCTCAACCGCCGCCCCTCGACAACGCCAGCAAGCCCAATGCTGGTGCCAGCCGTGGTGTGCCAATTCCTGGCATGAGCATGCCTCCGCCTCCCGCACAGCCTGAGCCCGAAGAGGAGGAGGAAGACGACGCACCCCCTCCTCCTACACGCCCTCAATTCGCAGGCCACCCGACCCAAGAGCACGTCAACTTGCCTCCTCCGCCTCCCCGTCCTATGCCCGCGGACGAACAATCAGATGATGAGGACATCCCACAGGGCAGTGGCTCGCCTATCGCCATTGCCAGGCCTGTTGCCCGTGGCGCTTCACCTGCACCTCTCGAGAAGGCGGATACACACTCCCCGCCACCCACGATGCCCACTGAGGCTCTTGCCCAGGTGGTCTCACAGACTCATATCTCAGAGCCCGAGCCGCAAATCGAGGAGGAAGACCCAGCCCGCGGTGCTGGCCAGGCAGCAGCGGCCGCATCGTTCGGTGAAGCCGAGGATCCTCGTGCCGGCGCTGACAACAGCGGAGGCCACGAAGCCGTTGCACAATACGACTACGAAAAAGCCGAAGAGAACGAGCTCGAGCTCCGCGAAGGCGAGCGTGTCTTCAACATCGACATGGTCGACGAGGACTGGTGGATGGGCGAGAACAGCCGTGGTGAGAAGGGCCTGTTCCCTAGCAACTACGTCGAGCTCGTCGAGGCCAGCTCTGGTGGTGCCGCGCCTCCTCCTGCTCCCGCGGCTGTTCCTGCACCAGTGCAAGAGACCGCCGCGCCGCCACCACCTGCGCCTGCTGCGGCGGCGGCATCTGCTGGAAAGACTGCCACTGCGCAATACGATTACGAGGCCGCTGAGGACAACGAGTTGAGCTTCCCCGACGGCGGAAAGATTACGGATATTGTGAGTTTTGCCGTGTACCCAACCAATCGATGCCTGCCTTTACTGACTACAATCCTAGGAATTCCCTGACGACGACTGGTGGTTCGGCCACTATGGCGGCAAGTCGGGCTTGTTCCCTGCCAACTACGTCGAGCTTGACTAGATTGATTGGGAAAGGGAATGGTCAGAATGGGACTGGCAAAAGCGATGAGCGGCATTATGTTGTTGTGTTCATCCTGGCAGTTCGTAACGCTGCTCGATGTAGCATAGAAGCAGAAAAATATATACGCATTTATCCAACAAGATGGAACGCATGAGTTTGAATCGTCTCATCCCTCTTTGTGCAGTCTCTGGTGCCTGGTGCAGGAGTCGCTGATTTGCTACCTTCTACGGCTTTTGACACCGATTGTGAAGCTGAACGGAACGTATAATCATAACACAAGGTCGATGGCATACGCGCACTACTTCGATCAGATGACAAATCTTATACTCGTCTTACGTCGTGAGCACAAGTGATGTCGGTGTTGTCTTCACCAGAGTCCGTGGGTCGTGACTGCCGTCTGCATATTTATCTATCTAAACATCCAGGGTCGCGCGCCTGCCTGCCTGCATCCCCGCAAACTGAATCTCAAGTCCTCCATCAAGTTTCAAGATCGCGACTCGACTTTTTTGTACGTGATCTCACGGCACTCGCATTCGGTCACACACATCTCCATCATGTCGAAGCGCAAGAGGTCGCAAGACGACTACGACGCCCGTAGCAGCAACAGCGTGGGCCAGACGCTCGCGCGCTTGAACGGCGCATCGACATCGCCGCAACCCGATGCGATACTCAAAGATGTAGACGGAACGACCACCACCGTCCCCACCACCGCCGAGGAACCCAAAAACCCCTCCGCCGACAACAACGACGACTGGGAAGTCGCCGGCTCAAAGCGCTCAAAGAAACGCAAAAAGGCGCCCGCCAAAGAGAAAGGCAACTATCCTGAGATCTCCTACGCCGCGCACGCCAGACTGCAGAGCTATGTCAAGATCTATGATTTGCAGAACTTGGTGCTTTATTTGCTGGCGGATGGCATGGCGCCGCAGTGGTGTTCGATCAAGCACCATTCGGGCGTGAGGAAGGTTGTGACGCTTATGGTGCCCGGGTTGGAGGCGGATATGTTCAATGGGGCGATTGATTTGGAGGCTGCGGATGAGAAGGTGGAGGAGGTTGTGAAGGATGAAGAGAAGGAGGAGGAACAGAAGACAAATGGCGAGAACAGCAGCAGCGGCGAGAGCAATGGTGTCTTGCTTGGTGCGCAGCTTTTCGGCGGAGCGCCTGCTGCAGAGAACGGCGTGGAGGTGACAGTGAAGGCGCATACACTCCCAGAGGAAGCGATAGTGGCTTTGAAACCGAAGCCCGCCGCCAACAAACGCAAACTGCAGATTACACCCGACGACTACTATCCTACCAAACTCGACGAGGAGCGCGTACCAGAACCTCTGTTGCCCATTGGCCAGACTTTCGACCATCTTTGGCCGATCAAGACTTCTGGAGATGACAGGAACTCGAAGATGCACTCGCCGCTGGCTGCTATGCTTACATCGACTATCCCCAGGACGAAAGAGGAGAAGAACCATAAAGGACCGAAACCGCCGGCTGAGGGTCGCAATTGGAAGAATAAGAGGGCTCCGGTCACGGAGATGCTGGCTACGACTGAGGAGCTGATGGAAGAGGGTTATGTGATGCACCCTGCTCACTTTGCTGAGGATCGTGATCTTGGACGGGCTGAGGCGGAGAACAGACGGACGAACAAGAAGACTGCGGAGGACGGTTGGGTTGATACAAAGGGCCTGGAGAAGCTATCGGATGGAAACGCACCAGCTGATCAGATCGAAGAAGGCTCGGTCACACAAGGCAGGAAGGTTCTGGCTATGGATTGTGAGATGTGCATCACTTCGCCGGAGGGTGTGACGCCTCAGGTCTTCAGTCTCACCCGAATCAGTATCATCGACTGGGATGGTCAGGTTGTCTTGGATGAGCTCGTCAAGCCCGAGAACCCCATCACCAACTATTTGACACAATACTCGGGGATCACACCCGAGATGCTCGAGGGAGTCACCACAACACTCCAAGACGTGCAACAGAAACTCCTCGAGATCCTGACACCGCAATCGATTCTCATCGGGCACAGCTTGAACTCCGACTTCAACGCTCTACACGTCACACATCCCTTCATCATCGACACCGCACTACTCTTCCCACATCCTCGCGGCCCACCACTCAAATCCTCCCTTAAATGGCTCTGCAGCAAATACCTCTCACGCGAGATCCAAAAAGGCTCCGGCTCAACCGGCCATAACAGCGTCGAAGACGCCCGCGCCTGCCTCGACCTCGTCAAGCAAAAATGCGAGCGCGGCAAGCTCTGGGGCACATCCGAAGCCGCAGGCGAAAGCATCTTCAAGCGCCTCGGCCGCGCCATCCGCCCGAAACGCGACAAAGTCAACCCCGTCGGCGACGACGAGCACCGCACCGGCGCCGTCGTCGACTGGGGCGAGCCGACGCGCGGTTTCGGCTCCCAGGCCAAACTCGCCATCGGCTGCGAAACCGACGCCGACGTCGTCGCGGGCATCAAGCGCGCTCTCGCCGGCGACGAGACCGGGCAGACAATGCCCAAAGATGGCGTCGACTTCATCTGGGCGCGTATGCGCGAGCTCGAAGCCAGGCAAGGCTGGTGGAACCGCTCGAAAAGCACCGACGCCGAATCTTTGCGCAACACTACCAAGACTTCTAGCTCCGAGACGCCGCTGGCGGAAGTCGTTGCGCAGACGAGCAAGTATATTAGAGAGGTGTACGAGGCGCTGCCGCCGTGCACGGCGCTGATTGTGTATTCTGGCTCGGGCGATCCGAGGGAGTTGGCGGAGATGCAGGATTTGCAGAGGAGGTTTAAGCAGGAGTATAAGGTGAAGAAGTGGGATCAGTTGAGTGTCAAGTGGACGGATGACGAGGAGCAGAAGCTTAGGAAGGCTTGCGATAGGGCGAGGAAGGGGGTTGGGTTCATTGCTGTGAAGTAGAACGAGCACGTGAGGGGGTGCCCTGGGTGCAGTGCTTGAGTGAATGAAGATTCGAATCCTCTCGATTGTGTTGTCGTCTGGATGTACAGTGCTTTTGATTGGGTCCACCTATGTCTGCACATCTTAGCAACAGAAGGGTTCCGACTCGGGTTCCCAAACGTACGCTATTGGTTCTTGTACATATTTGTGCAACCCTTAGGTAGTGATGTAGAGGTGGATATCATGAGAAAGCGACGAACACGAGACCGGAGTTAATTAGTGTGAAGTCTCGAATTATATCCAAAGCGGGGCATCTCGTACTCCTCCATGCCAGCGTCTGTTGAGAGGTCTCGCTACAGGAGGATCGAACAGTCGAGGCAATTCATTCGTTCGTCTACCAGCAGCTGGCCAGCGGCTGAATAGATGGCAGAAGCGATGCATGTATGAAAGCAGCTTAGCCGTGAGTCAGCCGCATATTCAGATGAGTACATGTACTCTCACAGCGGTACATAAGCAAGGCGAGTTCCTAGCTGAGAGCCGCAGAGCTTTCTACACGTTTTACGCGGAAACCCGATAGACTAGACGGCAAAGGCTTCTATGTCTACTGCAAGTGGGAAAGGTCCGAGAGTCTACGGCAACACCAATGTCGATCCACGGACGCGAGTTCGGACGGTGCCCATGGAGGTCTTGTCGCTAGGCTACTCACGCACTGGAACTATGAGTACGTGTACACTGCCATGCTTCAGATGCCGTCTTTAAAACGTGGACAACTTGTTTTACTCAAAGTAGCATCAGACTTTGCCGTGCCTTGCGTGTATCGCATCTTGAGGTATGCTGACCTACTTCCAGGCATGAAAGCCGCTTTCGAGATCCTCGGCATTCCATCCTGGCACTGGGTGAAGATGGCGGAAAACACTCCCGATCTCGCAATGTGGAATGAGGTTCTGGATTCCAAGTTTCACCCAGAAGACCCAAACCGCTTGCCACTCGATCGCAAGACCTTCGACAACCTACTCGGGCAGTTCGGAGCATGTACCGACCAGCCAGCAGCTATCGTAGCAGAAGAGCTCGTGGCGGCATACCCCGAAGCGAAAGTCATCCTCATCGAGCGCGGTGTCGACAAGTGGTTCGAAAGCTTCCGCAAGACTGTAATAGCAGGAACCAACTCGGCCGCGATCCCGACCATTCGACGCATCGACCGCGAGTGTATGGGAGCTATGGCACGTCAGTCGGATTTGATTGGCGAGCACTACTTCCACATCAAGGCCAAGCGGGAGACCTGGCTCTGGAACAACCCGGCGTTCTTCGAAGAGTGGCTGCAGAATGCGAAAGCTGCCTACTTGGCGCACAACGCAGAAGTGAAGCGAGTGACACCGCCAGAGCGTCTGATGTTGTTTCAACTTGACCAGGGATGGGAGCCACTGTGCAAGTTCCTGGGTAAGCCGATACCAGACGTGCCCTTTCCAAGGGTCAATGATACGGAAGAACTGAACAAGTTGGTGGGCTTGTACATCGCAGAAGGGATGCGCAGAGGCTTGATAGACATTGCGAAGAAGGCTGCGCCTGCTGTTGTGCTACTGCTGTCTGCTGTTATCTGGTATGTGTGGCGTTAAGTAGAGGCGGGGTTCGCTAGCAAGACACTATGCAGGCACTTCCATCCTGATATTTCTCCAGGTTGTGGTGAATGGCGATATTTGGCATGGGGATGATGAGTTACCTTGGTGTCGTATATCGTATTGTCAAGCAAAAAGTGGTTCGACTACATGGCGGGCTTTGAGCATTGGCGGGGCTCCACCAAGATTTCCCCTTGGCTGTGGGCCCAAGTAGGCAATACATCGACATCAATCGCATACCACACAGCACCCACCACCGACACCTTTCTGCTGCTGTTGACGATCGAGGACCTCCCGAGGACAAATTGCACAAGGATATACTGCACCAATACACACCTATATCTCCCACCATGGCAGCTCCACCTCAGGAGGTCACCAGATCACTGGGCCATGTCCTGGTCACAGGCGGAACAGGATTCCTAGGAAACACCATTGTCAAGCTGCTCAATGACCGCAAAGCATGCTCCAAGATCACCGTCCTGGACCTGAGACCTTCCGCCGACCCCGTGTCCGGCGTCGAATACACCACTGGCGACATCACCGACCGCGACGCCATGCTCGCACTCTTCCAGAAGATCAAGCCCGACGCAGTCATCCACACTGCCAGCCCGAACGCGCACGTCAAGAGCGACGAACTCATGTACAAGGTCAACGTGGAGGGCACTAAGAGCATGATCGCAGCGTCGCAAGAGTCGGGCGTCAAAGCCTTCGTGTACACCAGCTCCGCCAGCATCATCCACGACACCCGCTCCAACCTGATCTGCGCCGACGAGACCTACCCGATCATCATGGGCAAGGACCAGCCGCAATACTACACCACCACCAAAGCCCAGGCCGAGCTGCACGTCCTAGCCTCCAACCGCACCACCTCCCACCCCAACTTCCTCACCGCCGCCATCAGGCCCAGCGCCATGTTCGGTCCCGGCGACGTGCAATTGCTCCCGCCCATGCTGGCCTCCTACTACCGCGGCCAGGCAAAATTCCAGCTCGGCGACAACGAGAACCTCTTCGACTACACCGAAATCACCAACATCGCGCACGCGCACCACCTCGCGCTGGCCGCCCTCCTCGCAACCGCCGAGCGCACCGCCAACGGCCAGGCCATCCCCCTCGAGCACGAGCGCGTCGACGGCGAAGCCTTCCTGATCACCAACGACCAGCCGGTGTACTTCTTCGACTTCGCGCGCCGCTGCTGGGCCGAGATGGGCGACACCACCGACCCCAAATCCGCCTGGGCGCTCTCCCGCGACCTCAGCTTGTTCATTGCCTTCATGCTCGAGTGGATATTCTGGATTTTGAGAAAGGGCGAGCCGACGCTGACCACGCAGCGCGTGACATACGCTTGTGTTGCAAGGTACTTCAACATCGACAAGGCGAAGCGCAGACTGGGTTACAGGCCAATTGTGTCGCTGGAGGAGGGTATTCGTCGTGGTGTCAGAGATGCTTTGTATCGCGGCGCTATTGCTGGGCAACCGCAAGAGTACAAGGGCAATGCCGAGATCCTCAAGTCGGGCGTGCCGGGCAGGAAAGTGAGGTAGGCGAATGTGAAAACATGTAGGATGGGATGGGGCATATTCGATGGGCCTTTCGATGCATATATTCTGCCAGCAGGTCATTACCTCAAAAAGCAATACAATCCATAAGTGAAAATTTAAATCGCTACCACCTTCGGAACTGGTCTTCGTAAGGCCTTTGCGGTGTATTGACTTTCATTGGTTTTCTTTAATTCATCACCACACCCGAACAAAAGTCTTCCCAGAAAAAGAGAGAAAGCATCACTCGACAGAAGTAGATAAGTGATCGACTTTGAAGGAACAATAATTTTACGATTATCCAAGAACAACCTTTCAATATATAAGAGTTCAACCATCCCCAGGAGCCGGATATTTGGGTATCACGATATCTACAACAACAACAAGCAGCTGCCTCCCATAGAAACCAAAGTAAAAACGAATACTCAAAAACAAAGCAAAAAAAGTAACAAATGAAGTAGAAGAAGCAGAAAACAACAACAAAGTAAACAAAAAACAGATCGGTCGTTCAACGACAAGATTAAAAAGGAATGCGCAATCATCATCCACCACCTCTTCTTCTCTCTTGATATTTTCATTGAATGCGAAACATAGAAAGAGATCGAAATGCAGATTACTCTGCTGTTACGGCTGCTGGTGTTGCCACCGCCGCCGCCGGTTCGCTGGGAGGAGGAGCCACAGACTCGCTAGGTACTCTTGACTCGAGTTGAGTCGAATCTTTCTTCCCTGCAGCGACATCCTTATCTCCGGCCACGCTCAGAGCAGCAGATTCAGAAGCTGAAGGCGCCGCGGATGCCTCGACTTCGCTCTCGGGCTGCTCGGAAGCGGCGTGCTCAGAAGCAACTGCGACGTTGGGCGTAGCTTCGGCAGACGCTTGTTCTCGCGTTTGCTCGCGTGTGGGCTCGCGAGACGCCACCACCGGCTCAGAAGGACGCTGCGAAACGTCACGCTCGCTCGCTGCCGGCTCGCTGTCGCGCATAGTCGTATCTTCCATTCCGCGCCAGCGCGCTTCTCGCTCCTTGTTCTCCTGGTCTTCGCGCTTGACGTCCGGAGGAGGTCCTTCGACGCGAGGGAACCAGGCTTCTGCTGTACCCTTAGAAGACCTAGCCGAGCTCTCCTGGAACATGCGGCTCATCAGCTCGCGGTGTCGCAGAAGCGATTCGGACGTCTCGGCTTCTTGCGAAGCGCCGTTTCTTCCCTCTGAGCGTCCCCTGTCCGTCTCGCCGTCCATTTCCATGTAATCTCCTTCATCCTCGTCCGACAAGCTTGAGCTGTTCGCGGGTGCCAACGATCGTCCAGATGTAGGAGTGCGGCCTTCCATTTCCGCCTTCTCTGCTTCTTTCTTCGCGTGTACCTTGCGCAAATTGTTGGCAGAGCTTACGCTGCGCATGTCGGGTCGGCCATCCTTGCGGATCAGTACCCCGTCCGAATTGCGTATAGGCTTTGTGCGTGTTTTCCTGTTCGCCGAATCCAGATCACCACCCATAGCGTACGGATCGGCGTTCGATGCTACAGGAGTCGCAGGGAATTCATGTTCGTGTCCGGCGGGATATGGTAGACCGTGGTGCTGAGGTCCTCCAGTGTGCACAGCTAGATCTTGAGGATGCGGCCGTGAAGGGTCAGGTGGAGAGTATGCGTGTTGGCCAGGATAGTGTCCGTTAGAATGAGGCTGTTGTGTGGCCGTCCATTGGGGCTGTTCCCTGTATTCAGGCGGGATTTGCGCGACATGTGCATGCTCTGGAAGCGGCGCATCGGGACCCATTGGTGACGCCTCTGCGGCGCCTGAGCTGCTTCTACCACCTCTTCCTCGACCACCACGACGTCCGCCTCGGCTGCCGCGGCCGCGACCACGACCAGTTCCTGTGGTGGTATGCTCGAATCGGCCGCCAGCAGGATCGCCTTCTCCAGCACGCCAGTGCTCTTGAACATCAGGTTGTCCGGTCGATGTTATGAATCGATACGAGTTTCCAGCCGTTGGTCCAGGTGCGGGTGCTGAATTTGCCGGAGGGTGAGGCTGAAGCGGGATGTCACCAGATGGAATACGACCGCGCACTTGATGTGCTGCTTCAATGTGCGCTGGCTGCGCATAGGGCGATTGGTGGTGATCGTCGCCAAAACTGCTCCTGGGCTTTAGAGGTGCCAGCTTCTGTCGTTTGGGCGATCCAGGTTGAGATGAGTCGTGCTGAGAGTGATGCTCGTCGAGAGAACGCTTCGCAGCTTGTCCAAGGTTTACAGCAGCCCAGCCACTAGCTGGAGGTTCTGCCTCGTTGGGATGCGAGCGCAATGGATGGCTGTGAGCTTGCGATGGAGGCGGTCCAGAAGGTGGGAAGCCCTCTGCAGGACGCCAATTTGTGATCGCAGCTGGTGGTGGGAGAGGCTCTGCTGCTCTGAAACCAGATTGTCGGGCCGCTTGTTGAGCTTGCTCTGTAGCATTTGGCTGTCGCTCATGAGGAGCGTGGAAGCCTGATGAGGTTTGTGACTCGAGTGCTGGAGGACCGGCAGGATGCGCAGACTGTCTAGCATGTTCGGCTGGAAGCGCGGCACCAGGACGGTTCGGTGGCTGAGGATGGCCTTGAGCTTGCTGCAATTGCTGAGCTCGCGCTGCCTCGTAGTGATGTTGCTCTGGACGGCCAATGATACCTGCAGGCTGTTGACCCGGGGTGGCAGGCGTGCTTTCGATACGCTTGAATCGTTGTTTCAAAAGATCAATCGAAACCTTGAGATTGTCGATTTCGTTTGCTTTGTTGGCGATGTTAGCAATTTGATTTGCTAGCACTTCGACGTCGGCAGGGTCGTAGCGAGATGGGTCCAGTGGCTTGTTTACTGGTAGGCGTCCAGTGACAACATCTTTGCGAAAGTCGTCGATAACGACCACGATCTGGCCGATTTCGTGTTGCACGCGAAGGACGTTGTCACCAATTCGTTGGATGGCCTGTTCGTGGCTTTGGAGCATGCTGTAGTTGAAGGCGACCTGCTGCTCGAGGCGAATGATGGCATGGCTCATCTCGGAATCGCCAGCAGGGCGAACAGCCTGGGGATGTTGGCCCGCGGGAGCGCCCATTGAGTTGACTCGCGAGTGGCCGTGCGATTGCGGTTGCTGCTGCGAATGCTGAGGTGGCGGCGGCTGTGATGGTGGTGCCTGAGCCTGTGCCTGTGCCTGAGATGGTGGTGGTGGTGCCTGTGATGCCTGCTGTGGCGCGTCTCGGTAAGCAGCAGCAGCGTCTCTAGGCGCAGACATGGATGACGGTGGTGCGCCAGCAGCTGCCTCTGCTACCCTCTCCTTCTCCATGAGAATGACGATCCCATGCGACGGGCGAGCAGCTACTTTTTGACTCAGGCGCAAGGAGAGCGCCGGGGGTTAATAGACGTTGGCGCTGTATACAAACGTGCCGGGCTTGGCGGCGATCGCTGGACGAGATCGTCAGTTGCTGTTTCACTGCGCGGCGGAGGCCGGGGCGCTCGGTGGACAAAACACTGCTACGAACTAATACTGTGCGTGCAGGAGGAATAAAGCTTGCTTGCAGCGCAGTGGTAGTGGTATGTAGTAGTGGCGGTGGTGCGTGCTGATATCCTCGAGAGGACGAGTGTGCGTGTGTATGTAAGAAGGCAGGTGGTGTGTCAAGGGATAAAACAGGATAGGGATAGGGCGATGAGGACATACCTAATTATTAAGATGATTATTACCTACACACAGACAGGGCGTTGCCGCGCGTGCGCTCAGTAATGCAGTAGTAGTGGCAGATCCACGGCGCGGTGCAAAGCATCAATCGGACTCAAGAAGCGAGAATGGGAGACAAGGCAAGGCAAAAGCTGGGAAACGGTCCAGTAGACCAGACATGGGAGAGAAGCTAAGATACGCACGCAACAGCAGAAAAGTAGCTTTGGTCGCCTTCATAGTAGCTTCCCGTCGAGATTAGCAGCTCGCCTCCACTCCCACTACGCCTCATTCGTACTCTATACTAAAACATCCGAGCCAATGGCCGCGCCGTAGCAAATCAGCATCAGCCAGCACTCATCGCCCAGTGCGCGCGGGTATAGCACATGCCATCGCGCAAGTCGTTGGGACGCCCTCTGACACTTCCTCCTGCGCAAGGTCCTCCCGCTAGCACCCATTATGCGCATTATTAGAGCGACCGTTGGCCTCTAGTCTGAAATCGCCCTCACTCGGCTAGCCCTTGCGCGATTGCGATAGCCAACGCTGCACGCCTATATCGCTATTGCCCTGCGAGAAATGATGCCTGTCCTGGTCAGCCTCGTAGCATGTATGTAGCTTGACAGCTGTACTGTACTCTACCTATTGGTTGGTCCTGCTCTAGCTGCCTGCTGTCCGTCTGCATCACCTGTTGCGTGCAGGGCCAAGCTCCAGATGCATGCTAGGCCAGATGTATACGAAGTACTGCATCCCAGTCCAGCTCATCATCCATCTCGTCAAGTCTACTCGATCCGGCTTGCCCTCGCTGACACAAACGACAACCCAAAAGAATCCGCCTCGCGTGCAGCGAAACACCAGGACAACGTTTCCCTTCCTTCCTCAGCCGGATGCCCACTCTCGTGTAGCACCGGGGCACGCCGAGCTATACGAAAAGCAGAAGCATCGATAATCTCCAGTCTCTAGCCTCTACTAATCTGTGACACTCCGGGAGGAACCGCACTCTAGGTCGGCTGCTGCTCGTAACTTTCTTTTCCAATAACTCTTAGCGTGGCACAGCACCGCGGCTCCCTGCAGACTTTTTGCTGCGTACAGCGAGTACTACTCTCACCGCATCCAGATTGCAGGTGTCCGGCGGACTTAGGCAGTCAACATTAGCAGCGGTCGGTGTGTCGATAGGTACGAGTGCGTAACAATCACAATCGCTTCCCGTCCAGAGCGTGGCGTACTGTATCGCCATCGTGATATTGCCCTTACTCACATTCTCGACGACGATTGGACGCGCAGTAGAAAATCCATCGAGCGGGGCCACGCCGCCGCACAGCTTTCGTGGCGCTCTGGATCCAGAGAGAAGCACTGGCCTCGGAGATGAAAGATGGGCCCTGGATCTTGCTCTAGCACTGCGGGACCCCGAGGGTCAGCGACCGAACTACCATCCTACTAGACAAGGAGCTGCTGTATGTAAATTGATCAAGTATGCTGTGCCGCAAAATCGGGGGCGTGCAATGACCCAAACCGGATAAATGCATCGTCGTCTCACTTGTCTGCTGATGACGATGATTATGATGATGATGACAGTACAGTATCCTCTGGGTCTGGTTCAGTTGCATGTCTCACAAACAAACCATCATCAGCACATACAAAAATCTGGAACAAACCGATCTTCGATACTTGGCAGAGAGCAGCAACTGGAAACTTGCGCGGGCCACATACGCTTACACTTGCACGCAAAGTTTGCGCCTCGAAGTAATTATGCGATCTGTCAGAAATTGGGATCCGGTTTAGGCATTGACTAGCGCCGACGGGAAGGTATAGAGCCCTGCTGCCCTACACACATATCCGCAGCCCAACCAACCTCCTCGCCTCGTCTTGCGCACAAACGACGATGGCGCGCGGAACAGTTTCCTGTGAGATACCCTATCGTGCTCATGAGATCTCAACTTTTCTCTTTTTTTCTCGCTACCCTCCTCCTCGCTTAGCTGCGATAAGCGACCTGGTTGGCCAGACTCGTCTCCCTATATCTAAGATTTAACCAGGAAGTTACAGAAAACAGCACACGTGACTATCTGATCGCCGTCGGGCGGCAGACAGGCAAGCACGACCGAGTCACGCACGCACCCTATGTTTCAGCGATCGACGCAAAACTGCTCGACTTCACCTTCATACCAATCTCAATCAAGCTTTTTTTGCCTGAATTGAGAGATATGACACTCGAAATCTTCTTTCTACTCTCAAACAGTAGAACAAGGCTGTCCACGAGAGTTTCACACAAAAGTAGTTTTCGTTTTATCGTTTCAGAATTTCAACACACGAGTACAGACCAGGAACAAGGACGAGGACAGCTGGCCTCATCACCTCCTCTAACTGTCTGACAACCAATAAATATTGCCATTACTTCGGGCAATTGCGACATCGCTGCAGCGATGTGGCGCAGTCTTACCATCCCGTGTTCGGCCGTCCGGCTTATCAGCTACGCGCACGCGCAATCTGCTCAATGTGGCGCGCAAGTCACATCCTACAAGATAACGATGACTGTTCCGAGCGTGATGCTCACGATTTATTGCACGAATCGCAGGAATGGCCGATCATCGCTATATATCTCTACTTACCTCTGCCGCGAAAATCGCCTTGTCGCAAACTGACAGCGGGCACTATCTTGCATCAGCCACTCAGCGTGGACTTGCCATCAAATCCAAACGCTAAACAGCGCTGCAGCCACTCATAGGCTCGTCTCGGAACAAGCGTCGGCAGGAGCCTCCGACATTCTATTCTACTACAGTCTTGCCCTGTCCTGCCTTGCTCAAGTCTCGACGACGACGCGTAATTCTTTTTCTTTCTGGGTTTCGTGACAAGGCGTACGCTTCTCATTTCCTCGGAGTAGCTGGCATTGGCAAGTCGGGGGTGTAATATATCTTACTCCAAGTTTATATACCTGGTAACGTATGTAGATAGTTTGGGCAGGCGTGTGTCTCTTTCATCTCCACGCAGTAGTTGGCGTTGGCAAGTTGGGGTATCATATATTTTACTCTAAGCCTATACACATACCTGGTATGACAGTTGTGGGAGGGCAACAGTGACTTTCTTATCGGGACGTGCATACGGTATGCCTTCGCTAGTCTGCGCATGCACCTTGGTAAGTATACCTGTGTTTGTCCAGAGTTCTGACAGTGGAAAGTAATTGTTGGTTCAACATCTGGGTATTCCCTGCAGCAACAGAATTGTCGGCAGTGACGAGTCGATGTCTGCCTTAACCATATCATCCGACAATGTTGGGCATCAAAATCTATGGCGGAACCTACCGGCAAAATCATGACCGAAGGTAACAGGCCCGCGAACAAGGGAAATGAAACTGAACTCCGAGAGTTCTACGTTGCGACTATACTGGGCCCTGTCTGTGTCCATAATCATGCGGACACAAGTCCTTCTTACGAGAAGCTGGCGGTTACACAAAGTCGCTGCAACGAACCCTGCAGATGCATTCGCTTCCAGCCGTCCCTGGTATCAGGCTTGCATACCATGATACACCTGAGGCAGCTATACAGTTCTTCACGTTGCACAAGAATGCAAGGCTAACAGGCAGTCGAGACGAGGGCACATATCACGCTCTTCTCATTCTGAGACCGTCCTTTCACAGATAGATCACCTCCTGGTCTTGCGTGCAACATCCCAAAATGAGGTTTTTCCCACACACATGGGAAGGCCTCCATCCGGCGTTCCCTAGCAATCCCAGCCCTTCCGAATCGCATATCTCTGTTGGGCCACCATTTTCTCACCCGTCACTAGGCATCATATCGGGTGGAACTTATGGCATCTGCGCTCTTGCCTGCGTCGCAGCCGCAGGGGTTTTGAAGCATTCACAATCGCTACCGGCTCAAAGGACTGTCGGCTTCCTCTTCAAAACCACCGCCCTGGCCACCACACTGGGCGTAGCAGGCACCATCAATCACGAACTGGGCGAGCGTCGAGCAGCGTTGATATTCCTCCGTAGTCGGCAGATCGAGCCTCCGCCGTTCAGATTCATCGACCGTGTCGCTTCCATAGATGCGGACGACTGGAGCATGGCCGGCGGCGTGGCAGGACTGTTTGTAGCCAGCCGCATACCATGTCCGCTGCCCTCAGTCTCTCGAACCGTATGGTACGCTATACACATCATGTCTGGAATTTGGATCGCAGGCTGGGGCTACACAGCACAGGAAGTTTCCACTGTGGGTCCCAAACTCGCTCTGCACCGGGCAACGCATGAGCGATCTGTCGCTATGTTGCAAAAGGTATCTTATCAGCCTGAAGTTGTTCGCGAGGCGGTGCTGGATCTCGTAGCTCCTGTGCCCGGAGTATTGCAGCAGGTTCAAATTGGCACGATCAAGCTCAGCCCAGAGATGATTCCCGCTCTGAAGGAACGCACGACATTATGGTCCTTCGGTCCCCGTGAACCTGTGAAAAGCTCGCAGTCTCTCGCCGAACAGATTCTCGAGTGTCCTAACTACTCCGATGGCTTCCACAAAACCCACAAACCTCCTGGCAGCGTGGAGCCGGTGCCATACTCCACGAGGAACTACGACTGGTCCCAGCAGCCTCAGCACGCTAGGACCATAGCCTCGCTCGAAGAGCACATCGCAGAGCTTCGCAAGAAACGCCAACAACTGTGTCGCGAAGCAGAAGCCGTTCGCACCTGGCTCCAACAGCGAGAAGCTAAATTCTACACCGAGAGGCTCAACGCAGTATCCGACGTCGAGATCAGCGCGCTGAAGCCCGAAAAACACTACCTGGAGAAACTCGGCTACTGGTACCTCTCAACATGGATGGCAGTCAGCGAGTGCGACTGGATGATAGCAGGCGCCGTAGACCATCTCGCCTTCGCCAAAGCCTCGCAGCAAGGCCTCGAGTGGCCACCACCACCACCACTACCCGCACAACCGAGCAAGCCAAACGTGAAGCTCGAGCACATGCTGTCCGGGCTTCCCGTGCGTCTGAAAGTGCTGCAAGTCTAGAGATCAGCGCTCCCGGGTCTCATCGCGCAGCTCGAGAAGCTGTTGAGCGATGTCTCAGCGAAAAGTCCGCATCGCGCGGCGATCGAAGGACAGATCCGTAGCTACGAGGAGATTTTGAGATTTTGGGTCGATGAGATGGATGCCACCGAGCGTGTGTGGGCGGACGCGATCGAGAAGTCTGAGGATGATGACGATGAGAACTCGAAGACGAAGTAGCTTTATTCGATGGAACATTTGTACCAGTAGCTTTGTTCACTTTTGACGACGGTCGTTTTCCCAGTCGACATGTAGATTGTTCCGGCATAATGTGTATCGCCAACATCATCACGAAACCTGTTCGCGCCGACTTCAGTCACAATCTTCCACTATTTACATGGATGTTTCAATAAGATATAGCTTTGCAGCAAAGACATACATGTACGCAAAGCTCAGCCGTCGACTGGACTGACATATCCCTGATGTATGTATCCAGCAACTCTGCCACGCAATATCGACGAAACCACGTGTAAATGTATTACAGCTCTTGTTCTCTCATCATCGTCATATCTGCACTTACATACACATATACATATACATCTACCCAGGAATATAAACATGAGATTCGCCCAAACACCGCGAATGAAGGGTTAGAGTTGGGGCTACCCGAAAACGCGTTTTTAAGCCATTCTCATTTAGATTGGGTTTATGAACGACATCACAGACCATAGAGGGATACTGACTTCGGTGTAATATCTGCTATTCTCATATCCCTGTGTGTGACGTTCTCTTGTGACGTAGTGGTCTTCTGCTGACGAGTTTCACTTACATCCTCGAGATCAAGGTTCCACGGCACACGTCCGGCGCCGAAAGTCATCCCACAGTTACGCCAGTACGAACGAGACCCTGTCATCGTGCTGTGCATACTGCACGACTACAGCGAGCTGTTAAGACCACCAAGATACCGCTATTGCTGAGAGGTACGATCTCATCGTCGGTACGCTTGTACCGTCAAACATGAAAGGCTCAAACAAAACAACGTACTTCCAAATGACAACGCTAGATTGTGGTAGCAGGGGCCTGAAAATCTCTACGGCGGCAATCAGTTTCGCTTGTGTTGCCGATGGCATCTACGGCCATTGTCATAAGAATCGGTTTCGCAACCGACAGGGTGCGGCCATTCGTGGGATTTGTACTGTTGCCAAGAAATCGAAAAAGACGATTCCTCCAGTCTGCCTGTACTGAACACCGACAGGCAGCGTGGCAAGACTCAAGCAAAGCAGCACGAAACTCAGCCCAACATTACTGTCCTCCTGCCTCGACATCAGTCGTCGCTGCCTTGCCGTCCACCCACGTCTCACCAGTATCCACCACAGCGTCCAATCTATGCGGTCCCGACTGATTCGTCCAGTTGTCCGTCCGCCATATCATAACACTCCAGCTCGACCCGCGCAGCATTTCCTCCATCACGTCCCGACGCAGCCAGAAAGTCGCAGTCTTAGAGCTCCTTGCCCACTCCCAGGTAGTGATGATTTGTAGACCTCCCTTGCGAAGCGCTGCGGCTTGCGGATCCTTCTGGCCTTGCTCGTCGTCCAGCAGAAGCGTTCGGAAAGACGGTTGCAATGGGAGCATGAGGGTGTGGAAGAACGCCAGGACAAACGTCGCAACGCTGTCCACGTCTCCCGAGACGTTGGTGAAAGTGATGCGGTATTTACGGACGTCTTGCCTGCGCGGGATGTTGGGCGTGAGAACGCCGAATGGCAATACGGACTGCCACATGCTTGCCAAGGTGCTCAGCTCGGCGACAAAAGGCTTGGTGGACTGGGTGAGTGCAGGCATGGCGGTTTTTGTTTCCTTGATCTTCATGGGGTCTGATCGTGGAGGGCGTGCTGTTGTGTTGATTTTGCCTTCGAGGAGGTTGTCCAGTACTCCACTGAGCCAGTGTGCTGGATACCCGATGTTGCTTAGATGCAAGAGTAGGCGGTAGAAGATGCTCAGGTTGAGAGGAGAGTAGATCAAAACATACGACTGGGTCTCTTGTTTGTGCGCAGGGATGGCGAGCTTGAGCAGAAGCCGGTACAGCCAAGTTTCCAGTTTTTCTCGCGGCATCAGATCAGCGAGAGTTTTCGATCGGTCGAGATGATGCCAGAAGTGGTAGGCTAGAAGCGCGATTAGTTCTCATTCTTGCCTCGGTGCAGTCATGTTAAACTCACCATTCATGGGCATGGCCACCTCTGGCCCTAGTAAGCCGTACATCATTTTTTCTTCTTCAGACTCGTGCGAGCCAGAGCTGCGCACTCGGAAGACCTTCGCCAGGTCAAGAGGTGCGCTGAGGCCGATATACTCGTTGTGGAAGTGTGCTTCAGATTTCCATCGCGGCGGATTACGAAGGCAAGTAGACGTGATGTATGAGCTGTTTCCCGGTTGCGTCAAAGGCAGGGCATAGAGGAAGGAGGCCAGGGTTCCGCCTATGTAGTCGGGGATGTTCGAGAGATGGATCCTGTCGTAGAGCCGTGGATACTCATCGCCTTCGCTGGCTCTGGCGTCGTCTCCCTGGGCCATCTCAGGATCGCAATGAGCGAATGATCGCTGGCGGCGTCCTATGACACCACATCGGATCTGTTCGAGCACTGTAGTTATGTTGCCAAGGCACATCTCAATCTTCACATCAGCCTTGATTCGGCTAAAGCAAGCTGCAATATGTGTGAACCAGGCGGCGGCCAAGTCGTACAACCTCGCGCCTTTCTGCAGAGGCACGAGATCACGCAATGCAGCAGCAAACTGCCAAGGGTTGTGGGCCACGTCAATTTCTGTACCATCTATGCTTCCCAGTGCTTCAACCCAGTCGAGGTCTATCATTGTGACATTACTCTCCCAGTCCGCTTCAACCTTCTTAGCCACTGCGTCTTTACGCTCGATCTTCTGAGTGGAGGAGGCTGCGAATGCTGCCCGGATCTCGTCGCCATACACTGCGTCGTGTGGCTTGGACATTGTGAGCACGCCAGTCTGCTCGTAGAACTCCTGCTCCAGTTTCCACTCCGGTGGCACATCGGGCATACGCCCCATCGGCCCCATCCGGAGGCCCATTTTCATTCTCTCCAAGTGCCGTTGCCTGACGATTTCCTGGCGCATCTTCGAAACAGGCAGTCTCGCGCTTGCATCATGCTGCCATTGTTTGAGTAATCTTAGCACCTCTGGTCGGTGGATGTGCGGGATGTCGATATATGCGGGAAGCGGCTGCTTGTCCTCAAGAATGTCCATGGCAAGTTGGATACGGGCTTGAAGAACAGTTGCAAGTCGGCCGGGCATGATGGGTGACAGATATGTGTAGTAGAGGCATGCCTGAAGTAGGGATCGCCTGGGTCCACTCGTCCTGGTAACCTTGCTTAGGTCGTCCAGAAGCAAGAAGATGACGAGATCACGAGCGATGACTGCTGGCTTAATGTCCACCAACGTGAGATGGAAGGACTGATCCTCCAGCTTGCCTTGCAGGCGATCTGAAAACATACTCATGAAGGTTGTGTACACGTTGCGACAATCTCCTATGCCAGCGAACAGCAGTGAGATTTTCTTCCGGCCCGTTTTGGCGAGCGTGCTGTCATACAGCGGCTCAGGACAGTCGTGGCCAACCACATAGTATTCGAGAGTATTCTGGCTAATAGTTGTTACATTGTGGTCGAAGTGCATCCTTCTCGCCGCGGTCACTTACAGCTGTGGCTTCGTCAGGGGCAGATCAGAAATGATCCGCATCTCGACATCGAGCCCACCATTGCGATTGTCTTCAATCAGGTTCAAGCAGTTCTTCAGCTTTTACCTCTCCTCGTTCAGGTTCAGACCCGCCATTGAACTCCGTGAGTGGTCGACGTCCTTGAGAAGCAGGCTGGCCTTGAGGGACCTCAAGTGCAGTTTCTGCGCAGAGACATCGTTGCCATTGTTCAGTAGCTTCAGGGCCGTCTGACAGGTATCTCGGCACGCCGTATACTGACCCAATTCGAAGTAGGCTGCAGAGAGATTGGACAGTGGTACCGCGTCAGAAGGAGCGAGCTCAGCAGCACGCTTGTAGCAGGCTACTGCATCCGGTAGCTTACCAGCTTTGTACAGCTCGTTGCCGCGTTTGCGAACATCCTCAGCAGAATCCACCGCGTTGGTGAAATTCATCTCTAGTCGGCAATGATTGATTGTATATGTGAAGATTGTTGGTAAACAAACAGTAACGATTGCACTACCTCCTCTTCAAACTGCACGGTGAAACGAAACGCATTGAGGCCTGAGGCAGCTCTGGTCTGCTTTGTGACACCCAAGCGCATTTAAAACGCTACCTTGATATTGAGGTTCTGAAAAGCGACAATTTAACCACTTATAGAAAATCGAGTAAAGATACTGACAATTCAAAATCTCTTATAGTAGTAGAATTGATATAATGTTCTACGTTCTCAAAACTCTTTGTTCTAGCCAGCCTGAGGCAGCTCCGCTCTGCTTTGTAGCAGGAACGCCGCATCTTGGCAGGCGCTTAAGAAGGCCTTCTCCCTTCGTTCGATTGGCTCCGACTGCACGAGACATTCTCCAAATAGACGACATCTGCCGTGCAATGTCTGAATCTCCGACAAGACAGTACTGCGCACAGATCTTGCAGCGTTGCGCAAGCGGCTCTGCATCATGCACGAAGGCCAATGGACTGTACTTGTTCAAAGGCTAGCGGTTTGGCCTGGCGCCTGGTGAGTGTGGTATGCATATACAATACACGGTCTGGGACATGGCCATTGTTCGAGCTGTACCTTCGACCATTTCCTTCGTTGCAGTCTGTCGTTCATCTCGCTGTCCTTCTTTCCCCTCGCTTCCTTTCGTCGCGCATTTCTTTTGTCACGATTTGTATTCTGGCGGGCTTCCAGCTACTAATATTCTCCGACTTTCCTTGAATCCAGCATACGGCGCAGGCGCCTACATACACAGCACAACACCGTCATTGCATCTACAACTATAAAAATGTTCAGGCTCAACGGTGGCTCGGTCGACCGCAAACCATCCAGGACTGGCAGCAAGAGTGGCATCAAAGCGATCACCTCCAGACTGAGACCGGAGCTACGACTTGCAGTTGACACCGATGTCTCGCGCCACAAAGGATCTGTGCCTGAAGAAGTGTTCCCGTACGAGACAGCATCCCAAAGACGAAACGCCGAACAGACTGCCTCGATCCTGTCGCAGAGAAAGAGAGCGAATCCAGCAGGCCTGAGGCGTGAGCTTGAGAACAGGGACACGACACAAACCGGACTTGTGAGAAATGATAGTGTCAGTGGTCGTATGAACCCATTTTACCCTGGACTCCCACCACGACCCGATATTAATAAGAACATTCGCACAACAAACGATCTCGAAGCTGGCAGCACCCTTGCCGCACCGGCGCTGCATAATCGCGTCAGAGGGCTACGTCCTTCGCCGCTGACCCTGGTGGATGTCTCCCCATCCGATCGCGCCATTCCTATTGGTATTGCTGTCTCATCTGCTGCGGTTTCTACTCACACCACGAGTCCACTCACAGCAACGCCTAGGACCTACTCGCCACCGCAACCGGGACACGAGGCAGTCACCCCTACGATCATTGTGACGCCCGCAAGAGAGGATTTCGAGATTACGCCGCCCACATACCTGTCTGCAGAAATTCAAAATCACCGGATTGCGTCGAGCATCTACAGCAGATATACCAACTGTGCTCCAAGGACGGCCGAATTCGCAGCAACACCTCCTGTCCCTCCTCTACCTCTTTTTGCACAACAGCCACGCAAGCAGAATGTACAAGAGTCGAAATTGCCAACCTACGAGGAGTGCAACAGTGCAGTCAGCCACAAGGCCACTTTGTCAGTGTGCACGGTCTTTGAAGAAGATGAGCATCTGCAGCCTCCAACGTCGGCGAAGAGTTTCTCGGGGTTCAAAATCAGGCCTCTCAAGCGTCAGTCGACTCTGCCAACTCCGCGACGCAGCCGTGGATGGTGGAACGTACTCACTTCGCCGTTCTCGGCCCGATCCAACGGCCTTTTCTGGAGGTCTCCCACTGACGAAACACTGGATCGCACACCGATTCTAGGTGACGTATCCGCGATGGGAGTCGCCGACGCCCGTCGCAGAGATTTACAGCAACCATCAAATGACGTTGAAGATATTGAGCCTCGCTCAGCTCCTGCAACCCAGCTGTGTGCCGTACCAGGGTCGGGGTCGAGATCTATGCCCAAGCGATCGATTACCGCGCCAGGTGCTTTGGACCCCAACGCCGATGTTTTAAACATCTACCGCATCCCAAGTCAAGGCGAGGCTGCAGCGTACTATGACCAGACAAGGCACTTTCCTAGCCTCTTGGTGGATCCTATGGATGTCCCGCGATCGATGTTTGAGGACGATAGTCCACTCACTGACGTCTGCGCGTGTGAGCACCACCGCCATGGCAACGCTTCTGATTGGAGCGTCACGACTGGAGCCGATGAGAGCAAGCGGACAAGCTCTTGCAGTAAAAGCGACCAGTCGACCACAGATGGCGGAGCAGCGATTGCTGAGGGTCTGAAAAGCCCATTCGATGACTCCCACGCCATCGATGACAAACGCAGCTTGCCGCAACCACCACAGAGAGCGATGTTCACGTCTCCCACTGCGGATGAGCTGCTCTCGCCATCACCGATTCACGCCACACCAAATGGGGATCTCCCGCGCGCCTCTATCGAGACGGCGACTCCGGTCATCGAGAATGCGCACGTGGGAACTATGGTCGGTCCCCGTTCATCCAACGGCGAACAAAGAGCAGTCATGATTCCACCAAGCCGTGCACCTAGCCCTCCCAGTAGCACGCAGGAAGCTACACTGGTCGCTCGATCTCCCAGTCCTGCACGGAAAATGAATGACCCCGTCGTCACAGTCATGGATCTCGACAATCGTCCACCTATGCACCGCCGCGAAGAATCGCGCGGGCTTGGAATATCGAGCGGTGACGAAGACCTCTACCCACCACCGAAGATGTTGTCGGAAAAGCCTCGCCTGGCTACTGATCGCTTTGGACAATTGAGGATAGCCACCGAAGTGGCCCAACGTCCTGAAGGACCATGGTACAGACGGTTCTTCTGCGTTATTACCACTGCTTGCATGTTTCTGATTCTTCTACTGATCGTCTTGCTGATCATGCTGATCCCTCAGAATCACTCAGACAACGCAGTACAAGCACAATGGCTCAACCTCACTGGCTTTCCACCAATCCCAACAGGCGTCGCAACTGTGATCCAACCGAAGAAGTCCATGGAAGAAAGTAATTGCGTCGGCCCATCTAGTATCTGGAGCTGTGCCATGCCACAAACCCAGCCTCTGTCCAGGAACAAAACCTCGAGGACAGACTTGCCAAACTTCCGTTTTGAGATCCGTTTCCGCAACCACACTCTCGAGAACACCACCGCTTTGATGCCGGCCACAAACTACTCCTCTTCTTCTGGTCCAGCTTCTGTCAAATCGCAACTCCGCGCTCGCAGCACCTGGTCGCAGATGTTGTACTCTCCCAACCCAGCACCACCATCAGAAGCAGACCAGCTGGCCATCGCCTCCACCACAGACAACACGACCATCGGCGAAGAAACGCCGTTCTTCATATCTCTCCTAAGCCCCGAGACCCTACCCCGTCTGCACAAGCGAGACACCACCACCTCAGAACAACCGAAAGCTCCAACTACAATCCCAAACCCCTATCCCTACCCAAACCCTTCCAACACAACGACTTCAAAAAACCTCACCGCCACCTCGACCACCATCCCAACACCTATCCTCCTCCCCAACGGCGAACCCCCAAACCCCTCCTTATACCCTTACGCCACCGCCCAGCCCCTCCGCCTCTACAACCGCGGACAGCCAGACGAACACTACGGTTTTTACACGTACTTCGCCAAAACCGCGCTCGTAGCCGAAGCTAACGACAACCCCGTTGCACCCGCCTGGTCCTCTGCATCCTCCGATTTGTTCTCCTCACCAAACACACCGCCACCAAGCAACCCACAGGACACCGCAAATTTAACGACCACAGCAACCACTATGCCGAAACCACAGGCGTTCTGCCAGTTTGCGCAGACGCGTTTCCGTGTGCAGATCTGGACGCAGAGGCCTTTCCTCACGAGCATCCCTGCTGCTGGCTTGTCGCATGACTCTGCAACGAGGATCACAGCGGGAGCTTCGTCAGCGAACGAAATGCAGGCCCCAGGCTCGTTCCCGTACAGCGTTACGATTTCGCTCGATCGAGAGTCGGGGCCTGATGGTGACGAGGGCAAGGGCGTGTTTTGCTGGGCGCTTAGTTGGGATGGGAGGGTTGTTGGGACCGGAGGGAGGGTGAGAGAGAAGGATTTGAGTAAGGAGGTGGAGCTTGAGAGGCGTGATGAGGAGGGCAACTGTGGGTGTCAGTGGGAGAGTTGAACAGATGCAGTTCTGGGGACCATTGTTTCAAGAATCTGCTGTGTAATCAGGAGGCGCTAGTTGTATGGATGCGGTTGGCTGGCTTTGCTTGTTTTGTCTATCACCCTCTCTTAATTGGACTCGTCGGTTTGTGCCACCAGAGGATGATTTCGGAACCTCGAAGTCTGAGCCTGACAGCATAATTGAAAAGTTATCGAATTAAAGATACTGTGCGCTAGTATGTATGCAAATAGCCGAAAGAACTCAAGTAATGATGATTCCATAGATTCCCAATTGCATTTGACATTCTTGATTTTTTAGAAGACGCTCTCGCGACTGACTGCTCATCCGTATACAGGCACCTCGTGAGGTGCGAACAGTTTGCCCCTCACGGGCGCACCGTCCTTCTCGGCAAATAAGGCTAAAAGAGTATCGCGGACTTCGAACTCTTCGATCACGGCGCCGAAGCTAAGGCTGTTGTTAGTACATTTTTTCCAAGTAGTTGAAATATTGTCGACGATGCAACTTACCCGTAACAACGGCACTTGTCCAACAGACTGCACTTCAGCCTCTCGTAATCCTTCATATCTAGCTCGCCCAGACGCGGGTCCGAGAGTACGGTCATCCATGCCATGACAGGTGTGATCTCGCCGTCACGATCCATGGGCAGGCGGTTGCTGAGGTGGAGCAGATTTGCCAACGCGCCGGTGTCCATGCCGTCGGGCATTTTGTGGGCGTAGGGCTCCGCAGGCTTGTGCATGATGTGCGAGTGCGGTGGCGCAGTCGCCATGAGTGCGTGGCCGGACATGTGTTCGTGATCACCATCGTCGGCTGGCTCGAGCGGATGGTGGAAAGGCTGGTTGGCGGCGTTGTGCGAACGCACGAGCAGATACTGCATGTGTTCCATGCAGGGACGCTCAAGCCTGTGACGGGAATCAGATAAGCTGTTAGTGTGGATCCTGGATATGCGCGGGTGGCGTACCGGGATGGAATGAATGGGTAGAGATCCTCAGCGGTGGGGCGAAGGCGAGGGGTAGGCGCCTGCGATACTGGGATCGGGGAAGATGGGAATGCCTTGGGAGTCGTACGTGAGGACAAAGTCGATGCCTATTTGGTCGTAGTTAAAGTTGTTGCTTTGCAACTGAATGGGCTGACGTGTGTTGTTGACCGCGGGTGCTGGCTGGAGCGGTCGTTGTCCTTGAGAGTGTGGTGGACTGAAGTTAGTGCTTGTGCTTTCGGATCGTTGGTTGTAGCTGCCAACTGTGCTGCCGCCGGTGCTATGACCGTATCCGGTGCTGTCCTCACGCGAGAAAGTCAAAGGGACAGAGGCGAAGTCGTAAGAGATTCCATGGCTGGCGAGAAGTTCTTTCAAGCGTCTGTTCTCGTCGGCAATGGCATCACGTTCTTTTGTTGATGTCGTGAACATTTCTTTAAGGCGTAAGACTTCTTGTTCCAGAGCTTTGATGTACATCTCTTTGCGTTCGCGGTGAGTCCTGACATTTGTTAGCTTCACTATTATCCATAACAAAAAATGTGAAAACATGATGTAAGCCCGCCACATTGGTCCGCGACATTTTCTTGTCAAAAATGCGACACGGTATCAATGAAGAAAACCAAGGTGATCTAACGCGAAGTCTAACGCGTAGATTAGACCTGGGCGTTTTAGGCACAAGCTGGCTGGGAGAACACTACACGCCACACGTGTCTACAAGAGGTGAGATAGAGGCGACGAACGAACCTTTGTGCCTGTCTGTTGAGTTCCTGGCGCCGCGTCAAAGCGGGCTTGCTGTCTGGCTTCGGCCCTCTGCGTTTGGGAGGCTGGCCATCTTCAAGATAATCAGCGTTTATTCATGAAGCATTACAGTACACATTGCACACCTTTGGTCTGCTTCTTGTCATTGCTCAGGTTTTTGAGGAAGTTGAGCTGGCTCAATGGGCTTGCCGAGTCTTTCTGCGGCGAAGCGTGGCTCTCGGCTGTCAATTACCATCAGTATGATGTGTGAGTGAAGTTCGATGATGGTAGACATACGATAGGCAGAAGCGAGGTCTGCCTGGGGGTAAGTAGCGTATGAGGACATGGTTGTCGACCAAGTGGTGGTAGTGGCGGAGTGATGTTAGATTACTGAGGCGGTATGGTCAGTCTTGGGGATGCTGATAATGATTTGTTTTTTCTTCCTCCGAGGATGCAGTGAAGAGAGGCGTCTTTAATGAACAAATAGCCCAAGAGACAAACGACGTCCAGAGGCTACCGAAAGCTTGCGGGGTGCTGGCAGCGAAAGAGAGTCTCGGCCAGGTTTGCGCACTAAGCTAAAGACGAAGTATGCTTTGCGGGCGTTTAATTATCGAGCCAGGCACGTTGTGATATGTGTCGGAAGCCGGAAGTGAGAGATGGGCTTGCGCACTGCTTGCAACGACTTACTGTGATCCGCGGAGAAGAAAGGATGCACGCTCAAGGCATGGGAGAAAGCGGGAAGGCGTAGACTGCTCGTATCAAGGCGAGCAGAGGCAGAGGCAGAATGCTGACTGTGTTGGTGGAAGTCGGGTAAGGCGAGTTTGGTGGCTGAGTACAGAAGGACAAGGACACAAGGACCAGACAGCGGCAGCGGTGGATGTTGATGACGAGCACGCACCGCAGCAGCACAGCTCACGACGCTTGACAAGCGGAAGACGAAGGGGACACGATTTGGAATTGCGCTGAAGACTTGCTTGCTTGGGAGCGCGCGGTCGACGTCAAGGGCAGCGGGCACTGCCGGGCCGGGTCGTGCGCGAATATAGGTGGTGGCAATCGCAAGGGTACCGGATGTCTCTTTTGGTGTTCGCAATGACCCAGAATGGTCGATGCAACAAATGGGCGAAGGGAGCAGAATACGCCCGCAAACAGCAGCAAGCAGCGAAGCGGTGGCAGGGCCGGTTGGCGCTATGGGGACGAGGCTTTGGGAGGATCGTGCGGCGGCCAATCATTGTGTCGACCGTTTTGTGCTTGCATCCACTTGCATCCACCTTGTCCGGAAGGGCTGGAAGGAGCCGAGAACTATCGTCGAAGAAGCCTCGGACTTCTTCTCTTAGAGGCAGGTGCTACGCCGAAGAGGTATTTGAGACATGAGTTGACATGTACAGTAGTATGTGAAGCATATCGAGGGTTGTTTAAACTCTACTGTAGACAAGACAGTAACATGCGGTGCGCGAAGCCCTCATATCATTGTTGTCTGCTGAACACGAACACACGCTCTACTCCTTTCCATCTCATGCCCATCTCCACAAGCCTCGTACCATCGACCAAAACGATCTGGACCGTGCCGACTACTTCCAGGATTTCGGCTCACTGGCCCCCTAAACTTTCATTAAGACGGAAGGCCTTGCAGGATTCGTATGCCTCGCAGACCCAAACTATCGTCAGTTGACGTACAGTAGCTCGAGAAAAGTAGGACTGGCACCGTCTGGAAGGCATGTGCCGGAGCGTGCATATGCGCCTACCTCTCTGCTTTCTTGCCTGACGGGGTATAGTGGCATCCTGCCGCGCACTACAAGACATTGTTGCCGTCTACTTGCAGCCAGATACCAGCTGAGACATGCATGCTGACAGCGATACCGTGGTAGCTAAGTCATCACTTCGGCGGTTGATGGCGCCTTACTCAAACCAGTTTTTGCGAAATGTCAACGATCTTCTTCTTGAACCCAGGAGATGCCTGTTTGTGCGCATACGTAGCCGGACCGACAACTTCGCGGCCACGTACGATGGTACGGCTGACTTACCGAGACATGTTGTTTGGTCCGATCAAGAGCGCCGGTGCACCTTTGAAAGTCTGCTGTTCTTCAGACAGGACGCGGGTCACGGCGGCGGCGTCTTCCGAACCGGAATATTAGTATTGCTGGACTGGACGGACTGGAGTCCTGGACTGGCCATTGAGACATAGTCTGCAGGGTTGATATGGCTTTATGTTGGTGCTGGTTCCGACAGAGTCACAGAGTACATATCCGATCGGCTGGTACGTATCCGACAAGCCAGCCGCGTAAACCTCGTACACGGAAACATGGATGTCGAGACGTTCAACAACAAGAGCAGGCATGAGAGATGTTGTTGCTTGGCTCGTTGGAAGAGGAGATCGTCGACATGGCACGAGACATGCTAGTGCCGCTAGGGTGTCAATTATAGTGATAGTTGAGTTCCTGTGACCAGACACTCGGGACTCTTTGACTCTTGACTGACTCGACGACTCGAATCCACTGAAGGCATGCAGACTTACGACCGCCCTTGACAGTGTTTCGGTGCCCAACAAGCCAATCGTAGAGCAGAGCTGTGACATTGCTCGACATACCCTCCGAAGACCTAGAGTCCAATACCCTCCGAGGATGGTAATCCATTCTTTTCCTGGTCTACACTCGAGTATATTCCGTCGTACATATTTTCGCCTTTCCCAGCAACCCGGCCACTTCTTCAATCAATATTTCCAAGACCCGGGGAGATCGACCGTTCAATATCAACATTCTTATTATTAGAAGACCTCGGTCCAGGCCCTTTAGATCGCCCGTCAGGCTGACCTTCCCGTGCCACCTGCCTTCACCCCGCCAAAGACGCACCTGCACCTGCGTCCGCCTTGCAGGCGCGACTCGAAACAAGATTACCGTTGCATGCATCATCCAAACTCTTGGCTACGCAAACGCGCCACCACCACCGGCACCGCCGCCATGCGCAACACCGCCGTCATGCCATTATCACTGTCCGCATCGCTGCCGCCGCGACTTAAGCGCCTCCGCCACTTTCTGCGCGCCGCCCTGCATCTGCTGCCGTGGCTGCTGCGCCTGATTGTCGCGAACACGCTGCTTTCGCTGCTGCTGCCTTTCTCTCTGTTGTCGCCCACGGCGGTTTACAATGCTTCCTCGGTGATCGCTGCGTCGGTCTGGCTGCACATACAGCGCATATTCACAGCGACGAATAAAGCGCATATCATCGTTACTGGCGATGCGCTGCCTCCGGGAGAGTCGGCTATCGTCGTCTGCAACCATGTCGAGTGGAGCGATTTCTATATGATCCAGGAGCTTGCCCTGCGCGCGAACATGCTGTCGAGATGTCGCTGGTTTGCGAAGAAAGAGCTGAAGTGGGTGCCCTTTCTGGGCTGGGGACTATGGGCTATGGGCATGCCGCTGGTCAGCCGCAAGTGGATGGAGGATAGGAAAGAGATGGAGAGGGTCTTCGGTGGGGTTGTCGAGAAGAAGTGGCCGATATGTAGGTTCTTCTCTGCTGTTTCATTCTTGCACATTTCCTTCTTGTATATTTCGATACCGGAATCTATATCCATGTTCGAGATCATATCAGACCTAGCCATGATCGTGTCGACGCAATTCACTTGGCTTACTGATGCACCTACCCTTCACGACTCTATTCTCTACACACATCTCTACGTCTTAGAGAAAACCACTACTCCACGTTACTGATCTATCTTCTTACAGGGCTAATCTCCTTCTCCGAATCAACCCGCCTAACACCGGCCAAACGTCTCGCCGCCGCTTCCCACGCCCTCAAACACGACAAACCTCTCCCCAACCACCTCCTGCTTCCTCGCACAAAAGGTTTCGCCGCCAGCGTCCAGCACCTGCGCTCCGCTCCGCACGTTAAAGCCGTCTACGATGTAACCGTAGCATACGCGGACATGCAAAACGCACAGCCGGGCTCAGCCGGTAAGACCGCGCCGTTCGCTTTCCAGAGCCCGCCTACGTTCGTACAGAGTGTGCTCACGCCGGATGTGGGGAGGAGGTGGAAGACGCTGGTCCATGTGAGGAGGTTTGAGATTGGGGATTTGCCTGACGGGGAGGAGGAATTGAGGGGTTGGTTGGGGGAGAGGTGGGTTGAGAAGGGAGAATTACTAGAAGATTTGAGAGCGAAGTTGTTGAGAGGGGAGAGTTGGGAAGAGTCACAGAGGGAGAAAGCGGAGTGAGGAAGGATGAGGGAGAAGGAGAATAGGGCATTAATGATCGACGGGACTTGTGATGATGCTAATGACGGACTGGAGGGTTTCAATGACTGACTGACTGGGGTAATAGGTATGGTTGTAATGATAAACTTAATACTCGAGATTGATTACAAGATCAATGGTTGTCTCTAGGAATCAACTTGCCAACCTTTTGGAATCGCGTCGCCCGCTTAAACACCATCCCCTCGCTTAATGGGCCTGTCTCCCTTCTGAAGATATCTTGCCAGGGAGTCTGCGCCTTGACCGTGACATATCCGCCCTTCTTCTCCAACTCCGCCCTCCGCTCCTCGATCTCACTCTCCGGCATCAGCATATCCACCCTCCGCTTATTCAAATCCACGCGCAGGATATCGCCGTCCTTGAGAATCGCCAGATTGCCACCAGCCGCCGCCTCCGGACTTGCATTGAGGATACTGGGCGAAGCAGAAGTACCAGACTGCCTGCCATCGCCAATACAAGGCAGCGAGTACTTCAAGCCTTTCTTCAGCAAATGCCCCGGAGCTGTCATATTGACTACCTCTGCGGCACCAGGATAGCCTATCGGCCCTGTACCACGCATGATCAGGATCGTTCGCTCGTCGATGTCGGCTGTCTCAATACGAGAATTGTAATCTTCTGGACCGTCGAAGACTGCGACTTTGGATTCGAAGACATTCGTGTGCTCTGGGTTCTCCAGGAACGCTTTGCGGAACTCGTTCGAGATTACAGAAGTCTTCATGATGGCGGAGTCGAACAGGTTACCGGTCATGTGCAGGAACCCGGCGTCGGTTTTCATCGGTTGGGCGTAGGATTTGATCGTCTCGCGATCCCAGCTGTGTTTACCTTGAGCATTCTCCTTGATGGTCTTGCCGTTGCAGGTCAGAGCGTCGCTGTGCAGTTTTCCCTGATCTAGAAGTTCGGCCATTACGGCGGGCAGACCACCTGCGCGGTAGTACTCTTCACCGAGCATAGTGCCGGCGGGCTGCATGTTGACGAGCAGTGGGATGCTGAAGCCGACTTTCTCCCAGTCGTTGAGGTCGAAAGGCACGCCGATGTGTTTTGCTATGGCGTTCAGGTGGATTGGGGCGTTGGTCGAGCCGCCGATGGCAGTGTTGACGACTACGGCGTTCTCGAAGGCTTCCCGCGTCATGATGTCGGAGGGCTTGCGGTCGGCGTAGACCATCTCGACAATCTGCACGCCGGTTTTGTACGCTGCTTGGGCGCGCTCGCGGTAGGGTGCGGGAATTGCGGCGCTGCCTGGGAGGGCCATTCCGAGGGCTTCGGCGAGGGCATTCATGGTTGAGGCGGTTCCCATGGTGTTGCAGTGGCCTGCACTCGTCGTGCCACGGGTAACGAGGTCGAGGACTTGTTTGTCATCGATCTCACCGGCAGCGTGCTTTTCGCGGGCTTGCCAGACTACTGTCCCCGAGCCGATGCGGTCTTTCCTGCTGTAGCCGTTCAGCATCGGGCCAACGTTGAGGCAGATTGATGGGATGTCGAGGGTGGCAGCCGCCATGAGGGCTGCTGGGGTGGTTTTGTCGCAGCCTGTTAGGAGGACGACGCCGTCGAAGGGATAGGCGTGGAGGAGTTCGACGAGGCCTAGGTAGCTTAGGTTGCGGTCCAGGGTGGCTGTGGGCCGCCGGGAGGTTTCCTGGATGGGATGGGTTGGGAATTCTATTGCTATACCACCTGCAGTTCGAATACCCTCTCGCACTCGTTTCGCCAGTGTCAGATGGTGGCGGTTACAAGGAGCGAGGTCAGATCCAGATTGTGCAATGCCGATGATGGGCTTGTGGGAGAGCAATTCTTCCTCGGTGAGACCGTAGTTCAGGTATCGGTCGAGATACAAGGCAGACATGCCCGGATCGTCTGTCCGACGAAGCCATTGCCATGACCGCAGCGATTTTGTTTCTTCGTTGGTCTTGCCTGAGATTTTGGACTCCAGCGCTCGCATGCGGGCTTTGAGGGCGGCAAGTTCGGTTGTGTAGTCCTCGATGTCGGCTGTTGATGCCGACTGGCAGGCGTCGGTGGACGACGGGCAGGCATTGCAATCTGGGGCTTCTGAGGCACAGGACATCTTGGTGATTTTCTTTACGGTAGATGAAAGGAATGTTGTATCTCGAACAATGGACGAGTGAGGTGTTGCGTGATGTACATTACCATCTTGTTCGCGAGTCGCAACAATGATACACCGAACCGAATCGGCGACTGAACAGATCCCGACCTCGGAGTCGGGCAAGGTGGGGATTTGTACATTTCAGGTATGGCCCCTTCCCTTTGTATAGTTACAACCAAACACATCCGACAAGTATCAAGATGGGCGAGCGAGGCGTGCGTACTCATCACGTGGTTTTAAATCAGTGATGCTTATCTTGATGACCTGGCTTGTCGTCTTTGAATCTGGTCAGCGCCCATAATCTTGCCAATGGGATCTCCTAAATGAGATTCTTCGCAGCACAACGATAGCGGCGTGGTTCGTAGGTGATTGGTAGTAAATTATGATGATGGCGATCTAGGCCGACCTATTGCTGCATTGCATGAGGTTTGCTGGCGAGAAGACAGTCCTACCAAGCTGTTACAACATGAGGTGCAAAGCTAATTGTAAATGAACAGGGAATGACTATGTATAAGAACTCAGATGGAATCATATCTTGGGTTCAAACGCTAGGCGGCCAGTCTGGTGACGGCCAAGATATCGATGAGCGAGTCGTGTTGTGCGAGCAGGGTTACAGTAAATTAAAGATTACCCGCACAATTTGGGAAACCAAACACTAAAGAGTGTTTTCAAAGCCAAGATGCCGCAGTCGCTACTGCCGTAATTATACCGCCAGCAGAGAACTTAGAATACTTCGCCTGATATCTGTTCATGACAAACCAACAATTCTATCTATCGGTGGGTCGGCTACCTTTCGCTTATCGGGCTCCACTCTTCGGAGAGAGCCTGACTAGCTTGGCTTTGTTAAAGAACACCTCAATGGCCTTCAGAGTCCACGGTTCGTTGCACAGCAGTTTGTGACACTCTTAGCCCAGCATGCATTGCAAATCGGTGCTGACATTGTCGGCAAGCATTTTCATCACCACAACACATGCCAGCTACTGCTTCTATGTCGGGAAGAACCTCACGGTCGATGGCTCTGTGATGGTCGCTGGCACCGGCGAAGAAGTATCTGGACACTGGCTACAGCTCTTCCCTGCGACATCTCACCCATCCAATGCGACCATTACTGTCGGTGTCACTGAAGATGCCGCGTTGCCTGGCAAACGCATCCAGATCCCTCAGGTCAAAAACACCTCTCGGTATCTGTCAATGGAGTACTCCGACTTCGAGGGCTTCCCTACACCACTCACCAATGGAGGTCTGAACGAACACGGCGTCGCCGTCCGTGATGTTTGGGCTCAGAATCGCGAGGAGCTCGTGAACATGACCCCCAACCCGCAGACTGGAGTCAACTATGGCGATCTCGCCCGCATCGTCATGGAGCGTGCACACAATGCCCGTGAGGGAGTCGAGATCATCGGTGCCTTGATCGACGAATACGGAGAAGCAACTTACGGAGGCAATACACACCTCATTGCCGACAAGGACGAAGGCTGGGTGGTCTGGGAGTTCGCCGGTGGCAAGAAGTTGTGGGCCGCGGAACGTCTGGGCGAGAACGACATTCGGGTCCTGTATCCTGGCTATATTGAGGAGTTCCCAGTCAACTTTGCAAACAGCTCAGATTATAAGGGAGCACCTCATCTGGTCAGCTTTGCGATCGAGCAGGGCTGGTGGAATCCTAATGGCACGAAGCCCTTCAACATTTGGGAGGTGTACGGGGACACCAGCGGCAATGCGACTGCTCGTAATGGTGGCTACAAGTATATGTCCCAGGCTGAGCTTGAGGATGCTACTCGCGCGATGGTACCGATCGACGAGCACAAGCTCATGGTACGCCACCGCGATATTCGTATTGCTGACGACCAGTCTGGATACGGGACCGTCACAAAATTGCGCGATGGCACTGATGCAGACATGCGCCGCATCTGGATCGCACCGACCGGTGCTTCAGCGGCACCCTTTGTACCTTGGTGGATCGGCGTACAATCGATCCCCCCAGAGGCCGGACTCCACCGCTATCTCTACGACCAAGCATCAAGCAACTTCCTGAACACCGACTACCAGTATCAGGAAGCGAGCGAGTTTGTGTTCCGGATCTTCAAGCGTGTGATGTACTACATGTGCAGTGATCCTAAGGCATACCACCGTGTGGTCACCGACATGCTTGTCGGATTCGAGAACCAGAGTTTCGCGGAGATCGAGTCGTGGGTCGAGCGTGGAGCTCAAGTCTTGATCGACAATGACGAGCGAGAGAGTGCTCAACAGCTGCTTACGTACTATTCACACAGCCGTCTCGCGAAAGCAATTGATATTGGGAAGACGATAGCGAATGCTCTGGACAGCCACATCAAGTTGACTGGAGCATGGAAAGATCCCAGAGGAAGTCTGATCAACGATGGAGGCTCTGGCAATGCCACAGTTACATGTCTCATTGGCCTTAATCCTGACAAGCCGGCGTGGAAGCAGAATACGACCACATAAATGTAGCAGCAACGATCGCAATGTATCACCAACGTTACCCGCAACATGGAGAGGTGAAGTCCCGATCTGGCCGACCTTGGTCATATCATTGTTGATCTGCTCGCCATCTACAAACCTGGACAACCAATGAACATGATTGAGTGACGCTCTTGGCAACGACGTAGCCAGCGACATGAATTGAGCGGAGGAGGAGCTGGATTAGTGCCATCGGCACCGAGGTCTCATCGGTAGCATTACCGAAACCTACAGCACGATTACACTAGATCTGCACAATATGACGAGGCGCGGCCGCGTTCTCCATCAACTCTCCGCGTTCCCCATCCGCACTCAAATCAATTCTTACATCCGATAACTCCGCATTGTATCGCCGTTTGATCTGGACCGTTCTGTTGCTGTATCGTTCAAGGATGTCGAAGTTATTCTATTCAATCGGAAGCACTCGGACCAGACGCCGTGGAGACTTTCGTTTGAGGCTCAATTAGACCCCCTCTTATCAGTACGCAGTTTGCAATATTGGCTTCATGACGTCAGCAAGTCTCTAGCAGTTGCCGCGATACAGATCCAATCAACAATGGAAGACAGGGCATTGATCGGCTGGATCCAAACGGATGCTACCGGCGCGCAGCAATTGGCATGCGCAATACTCCCGCTCTACGATTGATATAAGAGTGACGTCCCAAGATCTTTTCTTGATCGAGGATTTCCAACTTCCCCTACCACACAAACCAAACAATCGTCTACACCTCCCGCAACCATGACATCAAAAGAATTCGAAGGATGGCTCGGCGTCGACAAATCTGCGGCCAAGGGCAACATGCAATGGGGCAAGTTTGAGCCCAAGAAATGGCAAGAGGATGATGTCGACATTGAGATCTCGCATTGTGGAGTTTGCGGCAGTGACCTGCACATGCTCTCCTCGGGCTGGGGTCCGACGCCTTACCGTGAGTTGCGCGATACCACATCCAGTGCTACTACGCTGACTCAAACTAGCCTGCGTTGTCGGCCACGAGATCATTGGCAAGGCCGTACGAGTCGGCTCGAACGTGAAGCATGTGAAAGTTGGCGACAGAGTTGGTGTTGGTGCGCAAGCAAGGAGCTGTCTGCAGAAGGACTGTCCCGACTGCAGCGCGCACCTGGAGAACCACTGCGGCGTGGAGAGCGTCAACACCTATGGCTCTGTCTACCCCAGAGATGAGGGCAAGAGCTATGGAGGATACGCCGACCACAACCGCACAAACGGGCACTTCGTGTTCAAGATCCCGGACGGCTTGAGCTCTGCTGACGCTGCTCCCATGCTTTGCGGCGGAGTCACTGTGTACTCGCCGCTTAAAGCCAATGGTTGCGGTCCCGGTAAGACTGTTGGCATTGTTGGCGTCGGCGGTCTCGGGCACTTCGGTGTTCTCTTCGCGAAGGCCCTCGGTGCCGACCGCGTCGTCGGTATCTCTCGCAAGGCGGACAAGAAGGACGATGTCCTCGCTCTCGGCGCAGACGAGTACATCGCTACGAGTGAAGATGAGGACTGGGCTACCAAGAACAAGCGCTCGCTCGATCTCATCATCAGCACGGTCTCCAGCGAGAAGATGCCGTTGACGGACTATCTGGGTTTACTCAAGACGAAGGGCAGTTTAATCCAAGTCGGGTTTGTCCTCCATGCTTCCATGCAATTGTGACAAGATACTAACCGTTCTCCCAGCGCTCCCGATGGTGGCAACCTGCCGCCAGTGAACGCTTTCACACTGATTGCCGGCGGAATCAAGATTGGCGGCAGCGCTATCGGCTCGCCGCATGAGATCGAAGAGATGCTTCAGCTTGCGGCCGACCAGAAGATCAATCCGTGGGTGCAGGAGAGGCCTCTGAAGGACGCCAATCAGGTCCTTGTCGACTTCGAAGATGGCAAGGCGAGGTACCGTTACGTCCTGGTGAACGAGAAGCATGCTTCAAAGTAACCATAGGGGCTTTGCACGATAGAGACGATGTGATGACGGTGGAAAAATAAAGCAAATGTTATCGAATGAATTCTTGCTTCATTCGTTTCGATGCTTTCTATTTCGCGACCACGAGTGCCACTGTAGGTGGTTCACCGGCTTGACATAGAAGGTTCAACAGGAATGGTGAAAAGCCCAGTTCTTTTGATTGCCCAGGTAACATTTCGGGAAACGGAGACCTCGTGTTGTACAGAGTTCGAGTAGCAGCTACCATTTTCTAACTTTGATCCGCCCCGAACAAGCTCCAACGCTTGTTTGTATAGCCTTCAGTGATCCTGATCGACCCCGCATGTTTTTGGGAAGCGTACTTGCGGCTGATCGTCTTCACGATAGCTTCCGCGGAACTTGAGTTACAAGGCAAGGCAGCTGAAGTCAAGGATGATGCTGCACTCAAAGCTGCGAGACTTGCCACCCAAGCCCGGCATTCTTACAAACCCAACCACGTCGTACTCACGGCCGGCCCAGAAGTCGCCTACGGTACACCTTGCATTCTCCATCTGGTCTTGATAGTTCTTGAAAGCGGCATAACCATGGCCAGCTTACCCAACCGACCGACCGACTTCAGTGCACCCGATGCCGAGCAAGCTCCCAATTCAAGCAGCACGACGGACGGTAGAAACCCAAGCAATGGACATCACCAGCAACAGATTTTCACCGACGTCTTAATCATCGGCGGTGGATTCGGTGGCATGTACAGCTTGCATCGAATGCGTCAGCTTGGACTCACCGTGAAACTCTTCGAAGCCGGCGCTGACTTTGGAGGAACCTGGCACTGGAACCGCTATCCTGGCGCACGTGTCGACAGCGAAGTACCGTTCTATAGCCTTTCCGTCCCCGAGGTCTACGCGCAATGGGAGTTCACGGAACGATATCCAGGGCATCAAGAGCTGAGAGACTACTTTAAACACGTAGACGATGTCCTCGATCTAAGCAAGGATGCGTACTTCAACACTGTTGTTGTAGAAGCCAGATACAATCCTGAGGATGCGAAGTGGCATGTTCGCACCAGAGATGGGCGACAAGCGATCGCAAAGTATCTCATCTGCGCCACAGGCTCGTCGTACAAAAAGCATCTTCCGCAATTCGATGGACTCGAGAAATACACCGGTCAGCTCATCCATAGCGCGGCATACCCAGAAGCCGGCCTCGACGTCAAAAGCAAACGAATCGGTGTACTTGGCTCGGGAGCGACAGGAGTCCAGATCGTGCAGGAACTTGCAAAGGAGGACTGCAACTTGACTGCTTTCATCCGAACGCCCAACGTCGCAATCCCAATGAGACAGCGTAAGCTAAGCCACGAAGAGCAACTCGCCAACAAAAACATCTACCAGGCCCTTTTCAACTCAGCCAAGCAATGCCGCTCCGGTTTTCCTTACACGCCCACATCAGGCCGTTTCCACGACGCCAGCCCAGAAGAACGCCGCAAAGTATACGAGGTACTCTGGGAGCGAGGCGGGTTCCCATTCACAATCTGCAACTACCGAGACTTCTTAGTCGACCGCACAGCAAATCGAGAGATCTACCAGTTCTGGCTGGAAAAGACACGCCCACGAATCCAGGACCCTTTCAAGCGCGATGTTATGGCGCCTCTAGAGCAGCCGCATTGGCTCGGAACGAAACGGCCGTCGCTTGAACAGGACTACTATGAGATGATCGATCGGCTGAACGTCACTGTAGTGGATCTCAAGAAGACTCCCATTGTGAGCTTTGAAGAACGGGGCATCCGAACTTCGGAGAAATTGTTGGAGTTCGATATCATCGTCTTTGCCACGGGGTATGATGCGCTTACTGGCAGCTTGAAAGACATCGGGCTGATTGATACTGATGGCGTTCCGCTTTCTAAGAAGTGGGAGAAAGGCACGTACACCTATATGGGCCTCATGATCCCCAAGATGCCGAACTTGTTCATGGTGTATTCGCCTCAAGCACCGACAGCTCTCGCAAATGGGCCAGCTATAATTGAGAAGCAGGTAGATTGGATCGTAGAGGCAGTTGGCAAGATGAGGGAACAGGGCATCGAGTCTATCGACGCAGAGCAGAGTTCTGCGGAGGATTGGCGAGCAAAGGTTCAAGAACTCAGCGATATGACATTGTTCAAGGGCACAAAGAGCTGGTACACCGGGTGAGTATCTTTTCTCCCTCCCTTCAGCTTTGCTTAGAAGCTATTCCGGGCTCCTGCTTGCTTCGTCGTGCGCTGACTCGTATTTTGTTTCAGTGGAAACATCGAAGGCAAAACACTTGAGCAGCTGGTCTACCTCGGTGGCCTTGATCAATACGACCAGATCATTCACGGAGTCTTAGCGGAAAGTTCTGGCCAGTGGGCGGGCTTCAATGTCACTAAAAGCTCTCGGGATACAGCCTCTCGTAGTGTCGTGTAGACGACTTTTGCGGAATGCCAAGGTAGCGCCTAGTAGATTTTACTGTACAGGAACGCAAATCCAGGTATCCAAAGAGGTACCGGTGTACGACAATCACCATTAGACTCGCATTGTGGATCCCGATCGATGTCAATGTCCTGTATAATGATTTATGTAGCTAATGGTGTATGATTTCTTCCGGATCCTTCTCCCAGTCCTGGTAAGGCCAGTAGCCCTCTTTGCCGATTGTAGATTGTCCTTCTACAGGCCAGCCATCCTGTGCAAATTATGCTGTTAGCTCTGGGTCCGAGTACTAGCATCTTATCGAATGTCACTGCACTTACGGGTATGGGTTGGGAAAGGCCAAGTATAGGATTCTTCTGCGGGTTATGCCAGATGCGTCCCAAGCACCAGCCCTCCCGCTCGCACTCAAGATCGCACATGCTCCACTTTTCGCAGTAGCATTCTTTGGCCGGAGGACAGTAGTATGCCGGCTTGCCAAATATAACGTGCCACATGTACTCCAGGACCAGACCGGACTTCATGCTCGCCTGGTCCGCGGGGAGCTCGAGGGTCCAAATCCATTGCCGGATCTGCTCGTACTTGTCGATTGGAAGTCGCCGGATTGTTTCTCGGGAGACTGCGAATTGGGCACAGCAGGGGCCAGCGACGGCATCGGGAATGGGGTCTTTCGGGAAGAATTGAGTCCATGCTGATGCATAGAGTCCTTTAATTTCCCAGAAGTCATCTTCGTGGCCAAGAACAGGATCGACTTGTGATTTGGGACAGTGCATCCAGTTACAACGGAGTGAAGCGTAGCCTTCTTTGTCCACGTGGTCGAGGTTTAGTCTCTGGATAAGCGGTAGTGTGTCCAGCATCTACAGAGTGTGATAAGTAGGCTGAACCGCTGAGATCACCAGACGATAATGGTTGTACTTACGGGATCATCTGCGCGGCTTCAGTCAGCGATCGTTCTTGCAGCCTTGTTAAGTGATGATTGGACGATGCCGGCTTACCGTTATGGATTTGATATCGCTTCCCATGGATAAACACCACGTAATCGGGCAGCGAGTGATAGTGCTGGATGATGTACGTCAAGTACACGCTCGCTTCTCTGCCTTTGTTGACTGGTAAGTGATGAGGTTTGATGAGTGATGTGTTCGATGGCGCGGGATCGTCGGAGGTTCGATCTGTCACGTAGACGACAGCTTGCCAGTCAGGTGAGAACTCAGCGAGCCAATCTGCGGTCGTCTCGTCTTCCTTCTGCACAGAAGTGACTATCGCCTTTGTCTTTGCCGATGTCGTATGCTCTTTGGACGAGGTTATGATGCCGTGTAGATGAGGTAGCGCAATAGCTTCGTGGTATTGGGACACGAAGATGAACATGAGAAAGACCAGGAGAGCGCCCGCAGGGACGAATGTTCTGATCCATGGTCGACTGAATGTGGTATTTGGCGCCATCACCATCACCACGCCGATTGTGTTTGAAGGGAAGGACTGGAGAAGTGGATGTGGACTCGAAGGACAGCTCGGTTTTCTCGAATGGCAGCCGGCTATCTTTCTGAAGCTCTCTACGGAGTCCACGTGTGAGCAGAGCGCGTTCGAAGTGGGGCCATATCAAGGTTTCCCCAATCTGGAGCAAGCTTCAAGTCTGCATGCATCAGACACGGTAACGGGTCAAGCGATCGCTAGCGTTCCCCGGTCTCCCATAGATTGGTGGATGATTATGGCTCTTGTAGCCTTCGAGGCTACTCTCTTCGCTTGAAGAGCGCACGTCCACCTGGATAGTCCGTCGAACGATCTATTAAGCGAAATGACCATGAAGCGAGCCTATCCCATCGCACAAATTTTGTGTACACATAGACGAGCCACGAGAAGGTCCAGCGGTCTTTCAAGTTGCTTGCGCCACTGTGATCGCAGTGGCCCTCACGATTGGCACTTCTAGCAGTCCATCGGTGCCTTTGTATGTCCAGAGTAGCAATGAGACAGCGCTGGAACTGGTCAGCGACTTCGGCCTGGCGCATGCGATCTGCGGCTCACTCGCCTGATGGCACTGGTACTCCCACGATTTGAACGAAACTTAGTCCTGAGGTGGGCTCCCGTGTGTACTGTATGGCCTGCGCGACAAGGAAAACTTTTTTGCATGTTCCAAGATGAGTGAAACAATTGAAAGGGATATCCTAGATGCCCAAAATGTGCTGCAGACCAGTGTTGCCTCCAGGAAAGCCACCTTGCTCAATGGAGGTCGATCCATGTGTTCTGGTTGTGCAAGATGACACACGTACGGCGGCTGGACGGTGCCTGAGACATACCCGGTAATGCCGGCTCGCAGGTGAGACATGTCGGATGTCTCCTCAAGCTTTCCTACAGATTCGTGCCATAAGCGCATTGCGGAGATACCTGGAGTAGCTGAACCATGTAACGAGTTCCGCGAGACTCCTGCTAGCTCGTCATGTTCCATCTGCGTCTTCAGTTGGCCTTCGAAAGTGCAGAACAGTGTGAGAGGCGTGAAGATGGACGGGCTAGCCCATTGGCAACGCTTAGGGTCAGATGGTGGCAGCAGCATCCTACCTGCCGAGCTTGCCTCGCAGATGGTAAACTCGTGTCAGTTCTGAATACCTCGTGTCTGCGGGTGAGAAGGCAATGAACTGAGTTATGGGTACAATGACAGAGAGTATGAAACGGCACGGCTTGCAAGGGTAGATCCATCCATCTGTACAAACCACTAGTGAGTGTCTGCTGTAGGGATTATTTGTACGAGTGTTGAACAGTTCAGTTGCTTCATCTTAGATTTCATTGCGCCTGGACGGTGTTTCCGCTGACCAAGGCATTCAATTTTGCCTGGGTCACTTCGTCGTCCTCGTCGTCCTCATCGCTGTCATCGTCATCATCATCGTCGTCGCCGCCGTCCATCAAATCAATGACGAGAACGGCTCCTTGGCTCATAGCATCCAGCTGGAAGCCAGCCTTCAAAATCTGGTCAGTATCGAAGATGCATGCGGAGAAATCCAAGTTGATGTCGGCATCTTTGAGCGCGAGGCAGACTTCGCGGAAGTGCTCGTGATGGTCGTCTGTCAACTTTTCCTGTTCTGTCTCAGGATCGGCTCCGTCGAAGATGAGGATGCCTTTGCGGAAGGGCAAGCAGAACTTTTCTCTGCTTTCCTTGGGCGTAATCTTCTGGACTGCTGCCACTAGCTGTTCTTGGGTTGTACTTGTTGAAGCAGCGAGTTTCGTGAAGATCCTGCCGTTCAACAGGGCTTTTGCAGCGTCTGGGCTTGAAGGAGAAAATATGAGAACATTGTGCGGCAGTGCTGGCAATGCTGGGGGAGACATTGTGGGCAATTTCGAACTGCACAGGTTAGCCACTTCTCTATAATTGTATCTGTCCACTTTTGACGGAATACATACTGGCTGTATCCAACAAATCAATTGTGAGTCTGTGGCCCCTTCAAAAAATGCTGCGTTGTGATATATGGTCGATGTTGAAATGTACAACTTGTTTGCAACAGACATGGCACTTTGCCATTATTGGGGTAAGAAGGGTTGAAACCATATTCACACTTACGCCGCTTCACGACCATGACATCAGCAGAAAACACGACATTCATGTTCAGGTTGCATAAATGTACCTGTCTATACCACCATACACCTCGCTCATTCCATAAATATGCCTCATTTCCCTGAAGGCCCTCAAGAGGCTCCTAGGAGCATGGCGCTGCCAACACGTGAGCGCCAACAAGAAGAACAAAACGACCAGCGTCCACATCCTCCCAGCGCAAACACCGCCGAGCGCGCATCGCGTCTTCGCATACAAACCCGTCGCAGACGGTATCTGGCTCTAAACCCAGCATACTTCGATGGGTCCAATCTAGAACATGCAGGTCCATCATCACCTTTCCTCTTGAAAAACCAGGTCTGCGAGTGTCAGTAGGCGCACGCCAGACCATATCACCCATAAGTATTACTTCTCGCCTCTGTCCAGGCGCCAACACTTTCCTTTGCCTTCTACAGATCCTCTCCTCTACGATCGGCTCGTCCGGCGCTTCCAGTCAGCAGCTGAGCGAGAAGCCCAAGGCCGCGCGCGCGGTGCTGCTGGGAATCTGGAAGCGACTCTCGTGCGCTCTGAAGCAAAGGTCGAGGCCTTACAGGCTCCTGATAATGGCAACCCGCTTGTGTACGAGCGTGGCGCGAACGGTGAGATAGTGGGCGTGGAAGAAGATGCTGGTGAGCGAGTGGGAGGGAAAGAGGAGGGCTTGAATAGATGGAAGGATGTCATGGGCAGAAGATTCATGAGAGGCGAGGATAAGGAGTTCGATTATGGGATGGTTGATAACGGCGAAGAGTTTGATGACATAGAGGAAGAGGCGAGAGGAGCACAAGACGAGTATTTCGACGGTGAAGAGCAGGAATTCGTTGGAGATGGCAGGCCACAAGGAGAAACTGGTGTACAGGACTTTTGATCCGAAAGATGCTGCCGTCAATGCACAAGGAATCGTACACAATTCATCCAAGCATACCGCAAGCATGGTCGCGACCAGCACAACGGAGGCATGCGAAGACGGCATAACTCATGCCCAACTTTGACCATCTGACTGACTTCCCAGGATTGATCATTGGAAACTTTGCTCACAAATTCCACCATGTTTGTCAGAAACGACCGAGAGTGCGAAGTTCCGTTATGAAACCATTCATGATCAGGCCATTTTGTTACAGAATGGCTTGCCCTATGGGTCAAAAGTTCAGGGTCAGACAGTGTCCTTAGCCACTGGGGCAATAGATCTCGTGCTAAACGTACTGTCTCAGGAGTAATGTCGCAGGTGCCGAGTTTGAGGGTATTGCCGTTCTTGTCCCGTTGCCGGTAATAGCAAGGTAAGCCATTTGTGATCGATGTGCACCTGCCGGCGCCACACAAAGCAAAAACGGACTACATGTCCACAGAAGAAGCCATGTCAGTCGTTGCGCTCGTCAAGCAGAGGGGGATGGCTTGGCTCAAAAGCAGCTGGTCACAAGACTGGCTACCATTTTACAGTATCCAGCAAGGAACACAGCCCTCGCGCATACATTGTGGGTGAAGACTTACTCCGACGGCTGGCAGGCAATTTCCGGTCAAGCTGATACCAAGAACTTTAAAGGAACAAGTCGCTGTGCCCTTGTTCTTGCAGCATTGCGTGTCTAGCGGGTTACTGCACGATATCGGATTTGCGTCGTTCTGAGCCAGGACAGTGCAGGCCAATGCCGCTACAAGAAATTGCTTGACGGTCATCTTGAGCAGAGGGAGAGGGAAAGGCTTGTTCGGTATAGAACAGCCTGGAGTATTGGTTTGCGAAAGATGGAAGAGGACCCGTGGGCGGATCGTGATTTATACCACATAGGTCTCCCACCGACACGCCACGAACACTCTACGACCTCAATAGGGCGATTGCACATACTGATGCTTAGAGTAGTATTGCACGACAGGGAGCGCCGTCAAATCATGAGGATGAACAAAGGAACAGCCAAAGGAGCTGCCGCTGATCTTCCGCCTCAACCAACGCCATGTCGCTCCCTTGGCTTGAGACGATCTGATTAGGTTACCTTGATGGTGGACAAACAATTCGGTCTTGCCGGATCAACGAGAGAATACTTCCGCATGGCTGTTGCTACACGCCACGGTGGCGCCACAGTTTCTGAGCACACGTTGACCACCGACATTCGTTTGAGACCGTCAGGCAATTGACGTGAGTGTGCTTCACTGGCGATACCGAGCCGATGAGATATCTACGATGGAACTCGGATTTGTCTATAGCCCACTGGCGCTGTCTGCCACCGAAGAATCTCGTATACATCATTACGTGGGAGAATGATTCAGAAGGAGAGAACAATTTTTCTAGGCAGATCTCGACCGTCTCCATAATTCGACTCAAGCTCGACGTAAGCAGTAAACGCCAACCACAACAGGTCTAGTGGAAGTCGCTAATGACTGGCCCCATTGACTTGCGAGTCGCGGTCGTTCACGATCGGACCACGCATTCGAACTGATCCTACAACGACAGCGATCAGTCAGGTTCCGCGTTCGACATTGGTCTCGAAGGATAGACACTCCTGATCAGCACTTACCTCCGACGATTGCACCGGTGTGCATTTGCCGAGTGGCGTTCTAATTTTGCCGGTGAGGCAGGAGAGGCCTTCAGTGAGCTTTGTACATGGATTCGGGAGACATGCCAAAGAAGTCGAGCCCTACACATCCGGGGAACAATCCACGTCAGTAATCGATCATGCGCGCAGCGTTGTTGAGGGTCGAGACCCAGCTTGCTACACACTTGGCTTCTATTAATTGAGATGATGGGCATCACTGCCTCTCAGGGAGTTGATATCGTTGTGATCGGGAGACTTACACCGGAGGGTTTCAGGCAAGTTCCAGGTATCTTTGCTCCAAATGCCTTGAAGGTGCAAGACTGTTGGTCCTTGCCTATGCAGCAACGTGTGTCTAGCACGGCGATGCAGGCTATTTGGCACGATGCACTCTGGATCAAGATCGTGCAGGCGAGTGCTGTCTGCAGGAATTGCTTGAACGTATCAGGCAAAAAAAGGGAGAGATTGTCGTCGTCTGTGTCAGCGGGATGGTGTCGGAGTGTGAGAGATGGAAGCATGCCTGTGTGCTGGCAGTGGGTCATATGAGTCTTGCCACCCTGGAACGCCGCGTATGCATTTTACTCTGCTCTTACTTAGGCCATTGCACAAAATGATCCTCACGGTCTCGCGTGAGACCATCATCCAACGAATCCCAAGCTATACTCCGGCCCACCGCATGAAACTAGACAAAGGATTAAGCCTATCGAGAGCTACAAAAACTTCTCGTTCTCGGTCGAGTAACTCGAGTATTCCTTCAGACCAATAATCAGAGGGCCGAGAGTTTCCACACGGCAAACTCCTGGTCTTATATCTTACTACACGATCACACAAAGCAAGAAGTCAAAGACTTGCAATGCGGCTGGCGCTAGAGCTGTACTTAACGCTAATGCCAGTATTTTGCGGTCTCACCACCAGCTGCACCTTGCAAAAAGCTATGTGACTTAGGTTACCTTTGTGATGATCTGGCACTTCGGTCTTGCCGGATTGAAGGGAGAGAACGTTGCATGCAGAACTTCGACTGTCTCATTGACTCTACTTGAGATCGACACGACCAGTGATTACCGACTTTGCCAGGTCCATCGGAGCCACCACCAACCAAGTCCATCACCTTGCCACCGTTCATGATCAGGTGATGCAGACTGCTCGCTTCTACAGTGACAGTCAGTGACCAGTGAAGATCGGCCATCAATCTTGGATTCTCGGCTGCGGTACGATGCACACTCCCGACCAGGACTTACCTTTTGCGGTTCTGCAAGTTTGCAGGTGCCAGGTTTGAGCCCTTTCACATTGAAGTCGTAGATGTAGCAAGGGAGGCCCACGGTGAGCCGCGTACACACCCCTGCATAACATTGCCCTCCGACTGCCTACCCGACCGGGGAAGAAGCCATGTCAGCTCTCGTACTCTCTGACTTCGATGCGCTGTCACGATGGGAGTGCTGCTATGTTAGGGACTAAAGGACTCACCTCGCCGCCGCTCGCACAGGTTCCAGTAAAGTCTACTCCAAGGATCTTGAAGGAGCAAGCTTGCTGATTATGGTCATGGCAGCATTCGGTGTCTAACGGGCCACTGCAGGATGTTGGGGTTGCTTTGTTCTGAGCGAAGACAGTGCAGGCCAGTGCCGCTGCCAGAATGAATTGCTTGATCGCCATGCTGGAGAGATAAGAGGTCCGTCGTCACAGGCCGAAAGTCCAAAGCAGAGGGCTGTTATGTAGAGTTTGGCTAGGCAGTGTGTTATATAGATTACCTGGGCACCCTTTGCAGAACATGCGACGAACGCTCTCCATCCCACCCAAACAATTACACTTCTTGGCCTTTGAACCCTCTACATGGTGTTCGATTTGCAACGCAAGCCTCAAAAATCGAACGACGCACCAATGTGCTACGACATCTCTGTATCGTTGGTTGAGCAACTCCACCCACCAGTGAAAAGTCCAGTGGACGACCGCAAAGCAAGTACCAAATCCCCAATCCGTCTCGGGAGATCGAACAAAGAGACGCCCAAAGTGTGCCGCACAGCTGACGTCGATCCTTCGGCTTTGGCTAACGCCATATCACACTATAAGTTCACTTCTTTGGCTAGCTTTCAGATGATCTGCAACTTCGGCCTTACCGGATCAAAAGATGTCACTTCCCTATAGCTACTGCTATGCGCCGCAGCGCCGGGTTACTGCGATCGACTTTGTGTGCGTATACAACTCGCTTATCAGTAAGACAGTCTAGAAAACGATTCGAGAGAAGCTCAGCAGTAATCACTAGATGCTACGCGGCCTAATCTGTCTGGAACTCAAAGCTGGCTCTTCTGTGGCCTAAGATATGACCCAAAGACGAAGCTGCGAAGCACGTATGGCCACGAGCTGGAAAAGATAACAAGGAAATGAGGACGTTCATTGTGTCAACATGTAAACATTGGCCATCTTTTTCATTGACTCTACCTGAACAGTCTACCAAGTCCATTTGGCGTCGCCAACCGTTGACTCCATTGACTTGTAGTCGATTACGATGAGACAACACAAGTCGGATAGACCTGTAGTGACAGTAATCAGTCATTGTCAGCCGTTGATCCTAGCTTCGCATGATAATAACCCCTACACAGGACTTACACTTGGCGATTGTGCATTGCGTTTGCAGATGCCGACTTTGAGCTTTCGATTCTCGGTAGTGAGGCAGGGGAGGCCCACTGTAACCATCCTGCATACACCTGCGATACAAGTCGCAGGCAATATCTATATCCGTGAAAAGGGCAGTATCAGCTGTCTGTGATCGCAGAACTGTGGCGAATGGTAGGACGTAGCTTGCAACTGTTCACCAAGGGACTTACCTTATTGTCTAGGCAAGCTCCTTCAAAGTCTGTTCCGAGTTGCTTGAAGGTGCACTTCTCTCCATTCTTGTCCTTGCAGCAGTCATGATCGAGCCGGTCGTTGCAGGATACTTGGGATGATACACTCTGGGTTAAGAGTGCGCCGGCGAGTGCCATCAGGAGGAATTGTTTAACGGACATGTCAGGCAGGAGGAGGGATGTATCTTCGTCGGTGTCAATGGACCAAAGGATTGGACTGCGGAAGACAGCAGCATGTTCGTCTCCAGATAGTGGCTTATATAACTTGGTCTCCGAAACGCCACGAATGCTCTTCATTCTTGTTTAGGCGATTGCATCGTACTGATCTGCGAAGAGTTGTGTGCTGCCACCACCACCACCATCACCAACACACAGAAGCTGGGTTTCGTCCTACAACGGAAGATCGAACAAAGCATCAAGCGTATAAATGATAAGTAGCTGTACAAACCCGAGAAACCCAAAGGGCCGAATATCATATCGCACGGCAGAATCCGAAGTTGAGTCCTGCCTCCTATCATGTCATCAAACAAAGAGACATCCGGAGGTATACGGCACAGCTGGCGCCATTTTTCCGTCTCCACTAACGCCATGTCACTATCTCGCAACACGCTAACTTGTCAGGTTGCTTGCCTTGAAGATCTGGCGCTCCGGACTTGCCGGATCAAAGAGGAGACCACTTCTCAATGGCAAGCGTGGCTCTTGCTGAACGCCACGATGGCGCAACCGACTCTGGGCACTTTCAACCGGATCCAGAAGGTGATGTGAAAGGATCTTGGCAGCGACGTCAAGATGCTGAGCTGCATGTGCCACTGGGCTTGAAGTGTACTAATGTAAATTTTGCGTATGTAAACCCAGCCATGAACGCCGATGCCCGTCCCCGAGGAATCAATCTTCCCCCTAAAGACTGCCCGTAAAGAGTGGCATATATGCACAAGGTATCAAATTTCCCAACAAGAAGACTCGTTCCAACATTAACCACAGGCCGCCAGCAAGCTCCCTATATCGCAAATGCTCCGACAATCGAAACCATTGCCGCTGCTAATAGAGCGAAAGCAGCGGTCGAAGGCGTCGACAGTGTCGCCGGAGCCCCACTTCCGATCGAAGTTGTAGCGTAGACGAGGTTGAAGTTGAGATTCGAGCTGTTGTAGCAATTGTCCTTGGTTACCTCCACGACATCTTCGGGTTCGGCGAGAGTTACGTCGACGCACTGGGAATAACTGTGTAAGCTTACATGTGCGGCAACGGCGCTTTTTTGACGCGTGGCATATTCAAACTTACATTGTACAGCGCGGCGCCGTGCTGAGCCAACTCTATCACCTGAATCGTGATGTTCTGCCCAACCTGCAGATCCAGGTTTTTGGGCATACCGACCTGCGGTAGACAGAACTGGCCCGGGTATTCGAGGTTGTCCGGACCCACGAGCTGGAAAGGCGGCACGGCGGGATGTGACATGTTTTTGGGCGCGACGTGGCCAGGCTCTTGGATGCCGATGTTGATGTAAAACATAGCGAAACTGTGACCCGGGAACCAGCCCGGTTGGATGGAGATGGCGCCGCCGTGGACTGGCCATTTGGTGCGATTTGTTTGTTGGGGCATGCCACCACCTGGAGACGGAGGGTCAGTCGATCATTTGGCGCCGCGATGTTGGCTGTGGAGGGAGTTGTGCTCACAAGGATACATCCACTGCATGCCCCATGGGAAAGCAGCTGTGCCGTTTTGGTCGTAGGTAATGCCTAATGCCTCCGGATCGTCTTCTGGAAGAGTGCCATTCGTGTGGAGATTGTTCCCTCGCCAGCCAGGGTATGTGATCACTGTGTGCGCTCGAGCTATTGATATGGAGGCAAGCAAGGCCAGCGCTGCGCGTAGTTTGTACATATTGTGGATTGCTTTCGCTTGTGTTTAACGAAGATATTGTAGTTGTTCTTCGCGACGAAGAGGAATGACAAGACGCAGAGATGCTGCGCCCAGTCGTGCTGACAGGTCCAACTAAGCAGGGCTCGTGGCGTATGCAAAGGATTCCAGGCAAGCGCGCAGCTCAAGAGTGAGGGCTCATGAAGATCACGGAGACTGATGAAACGGGGCGAGAAGCTTACATGGACTCTTTGAAGACATGGGTATCGGTCAGACTTATGAGAACACTCCACGATTAGCGCCCACGCGCCTGTCTTCGCATGCAAGGCCAGGCACGCCCTTGGCGGCAATGTGCTGCATGAGTGGTGTGGCAAGGTGTGCAGCGGAGATAGCTGTAAACTGGCGGGCAGCCCAGAGCGTCTGTGTAAGCGCCGACGCCAGCGCAAGGAGCCAATGAACATCGCCAAATTCTATCCTCGGCTCCACTCCTGCAGCAGCTGGGGCTGATTCGAGATGGAGGATTCCACGGCACTGCAGGACGCTGTGGGTGTGTGGGCGTGCTGCTGATGGTGCCACAGGTGCTGCTGGTGCTGATCCTACTATATATTCCAGTGAGATCGCCGTTTTCGTGGCAGTCAAGCAGCGTAAGTCAGTGACGCAGTCTGTCGAGAAATATCGAAATGCCTCTCCAGATTGTGTCTTGCCGAAATGCTGTCAGTCTTGCTCCACAAGGAGGAGTTCATATACTGTACACCTCCACGTATGTCGTATCATGTCGACATGACTGAGTAGATTGCAAAGTGCAGTGTCTTGTGACGGTCGTGATGTTGTTTGGGTGCAACTCCAAGTATATGAGTTAGTCAGACGAATCAGAAGCGCCATAGCTAGGCTGCCGAAAACCTTGATTATGTTCCATCAAACATAGGCGAAGAGAAAGCTTGAGTCTCTGGGGAGTATGAGTGGACAGCAGGCCTTTCGCTTAGGATCACATCCTCCAGCTTCAGGTTTCGGAGTTGTGGCAAAAAGTCGTCTGTCCGGCGCATGCGACGGCGTATGAGCCCGATGTCGTTATAGTGCTCGCAGATCGTTAAATTGCTTGATATTCCAGTGCTGCCGTTGCTTCTCACCGGTCAGTTGTATGATTGAGGCACCATGCAAGCATGCGAGCTGCAGCCTGCAGGCAGCGGCAGATGAAGCTTTACGTTAGACAGGCTCGGCGCTTCGACTCCCGGAGAGCAGCACCGCTTCTTCCTTCCAAGGATTTTGGGCGCGTAGGAAGCGAGCCATACAATTCCTCCCGACTTCACTTCCATATTACCCATCTGCAAGCGCCCACCTCGACAGCCATAGCTTGCAGACGCAGCTGTCGATTCCTCTTGCTGTGCCACGGGCACACTGTTAGCCTAGTGCCACGCAAGCTGTTTCGGAGTCGATGGGCAGCTGTCCCCGGCGGTAGGTGGCACCACGTTCATTGGGCCACATACCATGATCCGCCCATGATCCATGAACGCAGGCTCCGAGCGCCGTGTCGCATTGCTTGATCGGAATAGAGGTGAGATGTACCGGCCACTCATGGCTACACTACTGGGTATCAATCCGTCGCGCCCCACCTACGCCGCAATAGAGGACCTGTCCCCCGTCGTCGACAATGCTTGAGTCTTTAGCGGCACCCTTATGTGCTTCCCACGCAAATAGTAAAGGCTGCATCCTTGCAGCGCCTACCCCATGCGGCACAGCAACTGGTCGTGTGCCAGCCGTCTTATAGATGCGTGGCGCCGGTGGTGTCAGCCTTCCTGAGATGCTAAGCCTTTTCCTCTGTCTTGTCCATAGGGTTTCCCCGGACTCGTTCTTCTTTCATCCCGCTCTTCTCGACTCCCTTTGACTCGCTGAGTCGTTTTGACTTGCTTACACCGTTGCTGGTCTGAAGCGTGTGTTGCTCCGCCAAGCCAGTCTTCGGCGAGAGAGTCTCACCTCGATCACAGTATCTCATCTGCATGGTGGGGCAAACCACTGCCTTGTCCATCGACCAAGACGTCTATACAGAACACCACAGCGACAGCCAACGACAAACTATTTTCACAACCTTGACCTCGTCAGCATGAGAGAGGACCAAAGGTCCACCATGGAGCGTGAGGCTTCCATCTCCTCGGATCCGACCTCAATGCGTCGGCATCACCATCCTGTTCTCCCACCATGGGAAGTCCGCAGCGTGTCCCAGGTACCTTTCATTGAGCCTGCTTCTCCACCTCTGGCTCGAAGAGACGACCAAGGCTTCTTCGCAATAGGTTCTGCCCCTCGTGCCAACCACAGACCAAAACTGAGTGCAACCATCAGCGCACCATGTGGAAGCGAGTATTCTTCTCCAGTTGCCGAGCAAAGTAGCTCTTACCCATGGAAAGAAGCCCCACCGGTACCTCACAACCAAGTTCCAACTCAGCCTTCTTATGAGACACCAGTCACCAGGGCACCAACGCACTACAGGCCTGCGTACGATGACTCAAACACTCCTAAACCTGTCTTCCGCAAAGCCGCCAGCCAACCTCCACCAACATTTGTACCGCAAGCACCGCCAACTCCCCCTGACAGCGTATCCCGTTGCTCGGTTCGCTCAACATCTGCATCGCCACCTCTACGTCCCGCTTCAAAGGCCCTGCCGGGCACGATGTCCAGCCGTGCGACCCGTAACCGGTCGGCCTCTCATCACCAAACAAAATCTGTACCTCGTGAAGATCGAATCGACCACCAACAGACCAAGCAAGATCAGGCTGGGCTCGGAAAGCGTTTCAAGAGCGCCTTCCGCGACATCTTCAAAAAGGATCCCGTTGACGACAGCCAGTTTGAACGCATTTCGGATCGCCACTGGACTGATGAGTACTAAGCGTTTTGCTGCCTTTTCCTGGTCAATGTCTACACCTTGGTTCATTCGCCGGTACGGAACGTCTCCTAGCCCACTGCATCTCAACTACGACTGCGTCAGACCTTTCACGCAAGAAGGATTTCTCGTGCAGATCAACTCGGCACTGAGTCACTCGGCCTCCTGACCTTACTATAATACTCTCGAGCATCTGTTCACTTCGCCACCCGGCGCCGACAACGCTACTTGCCTTCTTGTGCGTATTCATATAATTGAACCTTCAATTTTGGCCGCTCAGATATACCGCAAGTCACTTCCTAGCGTTTCTGCACTCTTTACGGTGACATACGCTGTCGACTGTTAAACGGGATCACGTCCACGCTTCTTCAACGCTGCATCCCAACACCGGCGCTCCAGATGGCACTTGGCTCGAATTTGTGTCCTCTAGTGCACATGACCCTCACTCATATCGGCAAAATTCTGCAAGGATCGAAAACTCTTATGCAGAACTACAACCCGCGACGCCACGGCATGGCAACAGAAAGTCACATTATTAACGAATTTCATTTGTACAATGCAGCATTACAAGATTGTCGAGCTTCATGCAAATCTCAGCGTTGATGTTGTTAGAAAAGAGCGTACGATTGCGGTCAGGAGATACCCTTTGCGTACCGCGATTTCTCGCGTGGCGGTTTATTGTTTCTGGTTTCTTTTGTGTTGGATATTACGGAGTTTGGTTGTGTTTGTGTTTTGGGCATGGGGTTGCGGAGGATTTTCATATAAAGGTGGGCAACACTTGTTGCTGAATTGCTTCCTGAGTTATACTGGTAACCATCCCCTGAGTCCTCGCTCGATTGATCTGTGTGAGGTATGTTACACCCCAAACGAGCTTGTGAGAGATTCACGTGCTAGGCCGGTGCGTTCGCCTACGTGCTTTCTAATGCACCCTTGCTCGCGAACCCCACAACATCGCTAAAGTAATCTATTACAGTTACAAGCGCCAACACCATCGCCCGTGCCCCACGGAGGCAGCGTCGCACTGCAGCCTGCAGCTCAACTTCTTGGACTAACATAACAGCAACCGACTATCACGCCGTGCACATGCTGCCCACGAGCGCTCGTGACACCACACCCACTTCTGCTGCAGTCCAATATGACGATCATAGGATCCGTAAGCGACCACCTTTGGACGATCTCAGTATCCATCGTCCTGGTTCACATCACAACAACATGCATCTACCGCCGCTACTTCCACCCTCTGGCCAAGATCCCCGGCCCATTCCTCCCAGCCGTCACCAAATTCTACCAGTCGTACTTCAACTGTCGGTACTATCTCGAAATCGAGCGATTACACGATCAATACGGCCCAGTTGTCAGGATCACGCCGGATGAAGTCCACATCGCCACCAACTCTGACGACTACGAGAAAATCTACCACGTCGGCAGCAAGTATGCGAAATCGCCAAACTTCTACAATGCGCTTTGTGTGCCTCACTCGAGCGTCGGCACGGCGTCGAATGAAGTGCATAAGATCAAGCGTGGTGCGATGAACCCCATTTTCGCCCGCCAAAAGGTGCTTGATGTGGAATCTATTGTTCAGGATAAAGTGGCAAAGGTGATCTCGCGCTTGGAAAACAGCATCGACAACACTCGCGTTGGCGACGAATCTGGCGTGGATCTTCACCATGCTTTCCGCGCAGTGTCTGTGGACGTCGCCTCTGAGTTCTCATTTGGTCGCTGTTATGACTTTCTGGACAAAGACGACACTGGTGCCAACTTCTTCGAGATGGCTCGCGGCATTGGTCCGGCATTGTATGCTTTCCAGCAGTTCCCTTCACTGCAGAGATTGGCTCTGAAGATCCCTCCCTGGCTAGCACCTTTGCTATCTCGCCCGCTTGGATACGTCACATCAATGCAGGCTGAATGTATTCGACAAATCGAGAGTGTCAAAGAGAAGATGTCCCAAGGCCACGACACTGGAAGAGCCTCTATCTTCACCTCATTGCTCTCAAGCGACGACAAGCCTGAGGGTTTCCGAGTTCCTACCACTTTGGAGCTTAAAGATGAGGCATACAGTGTGCTTGTCGCTGCCGCTGACACTACCGGCAATGCTATGACTGTGGCGGCTTTCAATGCAATCTACAACCCGGAGATCTATGCGAAGCTCTCCAAAGAGCTGGAGGATCGCTTTCCCGATCGTAAGAGCCAACTTCCGTTCGTTGAGCTTGAGCGATTGCCGTACTTGGTGAGTCTGTCTAACACCGTTTGTACTTACGAGGAAATACTGACCTCATCTACTTAGACCGCAGTAATAAAAGAAGGCCTCCGCCTCTCCTTCGGCGTCGTCGGCCGCTTGCCTCGCATAGTCCCCGAGTCCGGCGCCTCCGTCGACGGCCACTTCCTCCCCAAAGGCACCATCGTCGGCATGTCCTCCTGGATGATGCACCGCGACCCTGAAGTCTTCCCCGACCCGATGAAATTCGATCCTGAGCGTTGGCTCCAAAGCACCGAGCAGACGCAACGCCTCAACCACAACATGGTGCCCTTCGGACGTGGCTCGCGACAATGTGTTGGTATGCCGCTGGCGTACGCTGAGGTGTATGTTATGCTGGGAACGTTGTTCCGGAGATTTCCTAGGGAGTTGCGGATTCGCGGTACGACGCCAGAGACGATGGCGGATTATGAGGACTGGTTTAGTAGCTATCATCCGTATAGCAAGAGGGATGAGTGGCTGAGAGTAAGCATTGGAGCAGGGACTGATGGTGGTTACAAGTGATTTGTGAGACAGGGGTTGAGATTACTGATCAATGAGGAATAGTCTTTCGAACCAATGATAACAGATTGGCTTCTTCTCCAACCATGCAATCATTCAACCTTTCGCTCATATGCTTGTCAATTCCTCCAGGATGCCTTCATCGTATCCGTATAGCTGGCCTAAGGCCTCAATCACATCACATGTGATGTTTCCTTCTCGAGTTCAACCGGCGATACTCGGTCCGCAACTCCGGCCGCCATCATATCAGGGCCCCCTCAAGGATGCGTTCATCCGCACAGAAGGGCTCTCGCGATCACATGTCACACGAGGTACACTGACTCGCCTCCAAGGTTCATCCACCACCCTCAATATCCCATCCGCTTCATACCTCCGACTAGAGCCTCACCCTTGACAATCTTCACCATCTTATCTTCGTCAACCTCATCGAAGACACTGGAGCTGAGGACTTCCCACATCTTCGTCGCCGTATTGCCAATATGGCCGTTTGTCTTTTGCGCGAATGATCGTCGCAGAGTCGCGATGAGCGTTGGTGCTGCGGAATGCAGTTGGCGGAACTCCATGTTATCGAGCTCGGCGTTCAGCGCACTGTGGAAGAAAACCAAGTCAGTCGATCTGCCGCGATCCAAGCACCAAGATGCTGCGAGAACTTACTCAACAGCCCACTGCCCCCTCCCACCCCTCTCCCTGCCAGCTTGCAGCATCGCCACAAAGAACTCCGCCCCATGGCTCAACAGCATCTCCTCAAGCGCCAACTCAATCTCACACCTCGCCCCTGGATCATCCTTCGCGAACGCCGCGTGCGCTGGCTCCGGCCCATGGACTCTCAAGATCTTGATCGCAGAATAGCACTTGAACACCAAACACGCCAGACTCGTCGCCGGTAGTAAGTGCAGCAGATCGACTTTCGAAGCGTGCGCGGCGTCGCTGCCGATGTTCCCAAAGACGTCGCTGCAGTCTCGCAAGCGGTACAGGAGTAGTGTGCCGGCTTTGTGGATCGATTCCCATCGATCGCGGAGCCAGTTCAGTTCTGGACCGTGGGAGGTCAAGTGCAGCCAGTTTGCGTGGAGATCTGAGAGGGTTGCTAATCGGGCGTGCAGGGCTGCGAGTTGATCGTAGGATTCGAGGAGGAGGGATGGGAAGAGTGATGGTGTGTTGTGGTAGGTGTTTTTGCGGATCGCTGGGACGAGGGTTGTTTCGTGGGCCGAAAGGAGGGAGTGGAAGTATCGGTTGGTGGATCGCAATGCTTGGAGATCTTTGGGGTCGTGAGGGATGTGTGGGATGATTTGGAGCATTAGCTCTGGGGGCAAGGTCATGAGGGCTGCTTGTTGGTGTTGGTGTTGTTCTGACGACATGGTTGTGGGAGGAGTGATTCGATCTTGCTGAACGGGATATCGTATTGATTGGAGTAATACTGATAAGAATGAAAGAGGTGTTGTCCAATTGATCGATTATATGTATTTGAAGCCTCGGTGTTGTGGAGGGGTGCAGTACCATGATGGCCGAATCGCCGTTTTTAATTGTTACTACCTTGATGGCAAGCACGCGACCCTGACGCGCAGGTGCGATGACACCATTGTCTACTGCTGTCAAGTCATCCGCTGTTGGATCGGCCGACTAATCGTCGGAGGCAGGATCTAGCCATGTTGAAGCGGTGCTGACTGCTGACATGACACACGGTCGATGTGTTGAGTGATCACCTCGGGACACCGCATGCTTGGTTTTCGACAGCGCACGAACGTGACGCTCACAACCCGAGTCACAAGGCGTGACACGATTGTTAGTATATGCGCGCGTTATCAAAAATCTTTGTGAGTTGACTCCAGACTTCTAACCAGATCTAATGTGTTGCCAGCAAAATTGTAGTCTACTGTCTATGCTTTGACGACGCAAAGTCGACCACTGTGCATAGAACGGCAAATTCCACTATATCGTCGTGCTAAGGTCTTTGAGAGGACAAGGAAAACGCATCTGCACTCATGATCATGCAAACTCCAGCGTCCAGACATCGTCGAGTCGCTCATTATCCTCTCCTAATCCTCCAACCACAGCCAAGACTTGATCACTAACAGCCGTGGCTCCGAACCAACCCCTGGGAGCAGGCTTGCCCTCTGCTCCCGTCTTGCTCTCCAGTTTCTCCCAAGTCTGACCCTCGATCTCAAAAGCCCAAGCATCCTCCAACATCTTCCCAGCCCCAGCATGCCCCAAACTACTCGGATCTGCTTCTCCAAACACCGTAACCAAATACTTCCTACCAGCAACCTTCAACGGCAACAAAGTAGCCACACTCCTCGCTCCAGGCCCCTTCACACCATCCGCCTGAAAATCAAAAGACTCCCACTTCCCGCTCGCCAGATCAAATGATTCCAAAGATCCACCAATCTCCTCCTTCCCATCAAACCCACCCATCCTCCACACCTTCCCAGCCGCAAAACACAAACTTGTTCCTCCCCTTGCTGGCCCCGGAGCTTCAGGTAACTCCGTCCAGACTCGTGATGCCACGTCAAAAGACCAGAAGTCTCGCAGACGGCCGCTGGCAGGACATCCGGCGTGGATGAAGAGTTTGCTTGAGCTGTCTGAGGTCGCGCTGTGGTAGCTTCGGGCTTCGGGGCATGGTGCCGAGGGATCAGCGGGTGTGATCAGTGACCACGAAGAAGTCGAAGGCGTGAAAGTCCATAGGCCGCCGTTTTCTGAAAGAGCGGACATGGATTCTCCGCCACGACCGGAGAAGACGTAGAGAGTCTTGTTGAGGGCGGTTATGGAAGCTCCGACTCTGGGAGTTGGGCCTTGGGTGGACGAGGTAAGGGTTCGCGGTGTAGGTTGCGAGTCTGGTTGTGTTAGTGCTCTTGTCCTGTCATGGATGCTGGGTAAGTGCTCGAGCATACCACCACTGAGAGAGACAGCGTGCACATCACCGTCTCTGGGCTGCCGGGCCACCAGCTCTCCTCCAAACACATACACCTGCCCATCAATGGCTGCGACCGCGTGCGAAGAGCGCTTCAACACATCGTCTTCCGCCACTTTCTTCCAGCTCGCAGTCAATGTGCCAGCCATGCCTTAAGCGTAACGCGTGTACACAGAAAATGATGGATGGAAGTTGCTGTTAAGATCGATAGCTATGCGAATGCCACTTCAGCAAAGGAAAGACGTAGAAAATGCACTCGACTAGAGAACCGCCCAGAGAATGCCATGCCTCCAGTCGTACGATCGCGCCTTTCATCTCTGCAGCCCTAATAAGTTGCCTCATCTCTCCTCTCCTCTCACTCCGCTCTGCACTGCCTCGTGCCTGCGGGCCAGAACCCAAAACCTACCTCCAGGAGATGTTGAGTGAGGGTCAACCATCAAGGTCGAAATGTCCCCGCCGGCCATCTCATCATTGGCGCTGCCATCGGCCACGAAACGTCATCTCTAAACTCTGCTCATTATCTTGCGTCAACCATGCTCGCGTAGAATCGAAAGAATAGCGAAGGTAGATAAGGTACGGCGGTGCGAGAATCCGCACGTGCTTCTCGTTACGGCCCTGATTTTCGAAATCTTCCCGTGCTGTGATGTCAGATCAGCCACCTACATGGAAGACCGTATCACGTTGCAATGTTACGGACAACAAAATGTAAGGAGAATACACACACACATACAGAGAGAGAGAGAGAGAGACTGTTTGGTATAGATAATATTACTGTAGTCCTTAAGAGGACCACTTGTGTTCTCATTTTGTTCCATACATACACAAGAAAAGGATTCTGATATCTCGCGCAAAAAGAAAATCCGATCACAACCCAAAGAAACCTTCCGCTGAAGACGGAACCCTCGATGCCGTGGTATATTCAAAAACACATGAACCTGCCTTCCCCCTATCCCGCTGCGATAAGGCAGCTTTCTGTTCATGCAGGCGTAAAGTCCCCTCCTAAGAAGACTATCAAGTAAGGAAGAACAAAGGAAATCCTGTGAAGGTGTTTCGAAGCACGGCTGGAGGCAGTCTTCTCTCTAGTAGCCACGTTCCGTGATCCGATCCACACACCACTGCTTTCGAAATTTGATTACACATTACCCACCTCCACCATCCTTACGCATCCAATCCGAATGCCTTCCTCAACATACCAAACTTCTTCTTCTTTCCAGTCTTCGAACTAAATCCGTTTGCTTTTGCATTCGTGTCCTTCACATCTGGCGCGAATCCAACATGGTGGTGGTTGCCGTTGGCGTAGATGTCTTCCGAGTTGCTCTGGCTGCGACCGATGTCGGGCCTCATACTGCGAGCCAGACGCACAGCCTGCTCGTGAGTGCTGGTGCCGTCGCTCGTGCTTGGGCGAAGCTCTCCGGGGCGGACGGGTGGGGTCAGAGGCCAGTTTGGGTCGTCTTCGACGCGAGTTGTTTTAGGGTTCGTGTTATTGAAGTAGTCCTGGGTAGCAGTGGAGGTGCGACGCTGGAGCTTGCCGGGTCTGGGACTGGCCAATGGTGGTTGAGTCGGAAGAGGCGGTGGTGGCGATGACATGGGGATCTGTTGCGAGGCGTTGGAATTGGTCCTGTTTCTACGTAAGATGCTGCCCATGAAGCTACGCTTTCTAGGCGAGTCCATGGGACTCTGCGGGCGTTGCGGGCGTTCCGGCTCGGTTTTACGCAGGCTGCCTTTGGTTAGGGCGCTGCCTTCGTTGACAGGAGGCGTTCCAGCAACAGTGTTGCCGTTTGTCATGCCCAGGTTTCGGCGGGCGGCAGCCATTGCCTTTTCTATGTCTGCTGCGTCAGGTACAATCGGCTTCGTCTGCTTGTCACGACCACGTGAGTTTTGGCGTGGCTCGTAGTCCTCCTCGTCCGAGAGATCCGTGGAGTCGCCATCCTGCTGATCACGCCGCCTGGGGATGCCACGGACGGGAGTCAAATCAGCCCGGATGATACCGCCAGAAGGCTCATCATCGTCTGAGTCCGCAAAGCGACTGCTGAAGAAAGATGGCTTCTGACCTCTAGGTCCATCATCCTCATCATCAGAGTCCGCAAACCGTGATCTGAACTTTCCAGCCATATTATTCGCGGATGCCCTTTGACGAGGAGCAGGAGCAGGTTTGCTTGAAGGCTTCGCGCTCGAGCTTCGCATCGAATTGGGGCCACGGAGGGTCTTCACACCAGTGTCTGCTGGAGCCGCACGCAAGGATTCTTTCAGCTGCTTACGACCGAAGAAGGAACCTGTGGGCGACAAGGAGCGGACGCTGAAAGCCTTTCTCTGTTTCGCGGTCGGCACGGGTGTTGGCGAGACTGGACGCTGTTGCTGCGAATCGAACGAGCCGGCACGCATGCTGCGCTTCATGCGACCCCCTCCATCGGATGCCGAAGGCCTGCGCTTTTTCCTGAAACTGCTTTCCGAGTCGGAGTCGTTCGCCGGCACGGATGGAGGTGGCAGCTTCTTTGCGAGTTTGGCACTAGCTGAAGGCTGCATGGTTGGGAATGGACCATCTTGAGAGATCTCCTCAGGGCTCTGTGGGCGCCTCGACATTGCTCCACCTGCCGCTGCTGCAGGCAAAGCCGATCCGCTGGAGGAAGGTCTCGTGTTTTGTACCACAGCGGGTTTGGATTTGGATGCCGTGTACTCAGACTGAGGACGATCGCGCATGCTTGTCCGCATGCCGCCACCTCGTTTCTCACGCAGGCTGGAGCGCATCTGCACAGGAGGTGCGGCAACAGCAGCTGGCTCAGGCGGTCCGCGTAGGCTCTTTCGCATAGCTGTCTTTGCGGGCTGTGCAGGCGCCTGTTTTACAGGTTGCGAGTTGACAACTGGTTGAGCATTTGTCGACTGCTTCAAGGCAGACTTTTTCTTCTTCGGCCTGTTCGCAAGAGAGTTGACTTCGGGTCTGTACTCGTCGTCTGATGAGAGATGACTTCGTTCAATCTGCTCCCGTTGCTGCTTGCTCAGTTGCTTCCAATATTGAGTGGCGTGGCTCCAGTCATCAACGGGTGGACCTGCCTCATCCTTGGACTCCGTTCTAGCATGGCGCATCGCCGTTGGACTCTCTGGCTCTGTGTTTCTTTTCTTCGGCTTTACAACGGGACTCTCCACGATGGCGTCCATTGATGCAAATCCGGTTTCGTCCATGTACGATAGATCCTCTTCGGCATCACTGAAGACAGCACTGTCGTCTGAGTCAGACTCAGCGATATCGCTCAATTGAAGTTCGGTAGGAGCGTATGTGTCAGTAGGCTCTGAAGAGGTGACTGGGGTGGCGGTGGCCCTTTCTGCGATAGACTTGGCCTTATCCTTGTCAGTGCTTGCAGCTGGGGCAGCAGCGGGTGCATCAACAGCAACAGGCGCAACGTATTCCTCAGGCTCAGCCGCCCATCCTCCAGGTACAACGAATTTCTCAAGCGAAGATCGCGGCGGCGGTGATTCTGCTCTTGCCGCTTCCGCAAAGCTCTTATCCTCCTCACCCGGTGTCGGAGGCTGCAAGCTGATTTGGATTTCCGATTGAAGCGTTTTCTCTTCTTGTAAAGTGAGTTTTGGCTCGCTGATCTTGAGGTCCGATGAAAGCGTCTTCTGTTCCTGCGGAGCAAGGTCTGGCTCAGGACCTACTACTTGTGAATACACGGCCTTGGCAGATGCATTTCCAGCATCAAGCTCGCTGGCTGGAGTCGTTTCGTCGTCGCTCTCGTCGCTGCTGCTGCTATAGCTAGGGCCACTCTTTGAAGTAACCTCCGGCGGCACAGGTGCGTTGGAAGCATCATGCGCGAGAATACCGCCAATCGCATGATCGCTGCTGATTTCTCGGCGGTCAGGAGGTCGTTCCGTAACCTTTTCTGCCACTTCCTGTTGCATTCTACTCTGACGCACACTTCCGAATGATGGCAAGTCCGGTCGAGGCTTCATGATTTCCTCCATATCGTCATCGATGAGTGGTGACACCTTTCTAGCGACTGCGGCACGGGTCGCAGGCGTGAATGAAGGTTGAGCGGCTGGAGGTGTATCTGTGAAGCTTACTCGCACGCTCTTCTTCTTGCGCGCCGAGCCGTCGATAGAAGAAGTAGTGTCTGAAGTCTCACTCATAGCTTTACCGGCAGAATATACTCCGGCAGCCATAGGGGAGTTACCGCGGATAGAGGACGAAGGTGAGTGCTTCATTGCTGACTTGACGGGAGAGACGCCTCGCTGGGGTGGATCGTGGTGGACAACTTCCATTATTGGTGAAGCCGAGAAACGAGCGGACCGAGACGGGCTGTGCGAGTTGCCTCTTACACGGCCACTACTATCAGAACCAGAACGAGGAACGTCTAGGCTTTCTGATCGATTGCGACTTCCTACGGGCGTGAAAGCAGAAGGAGCCGAGCGCATTGTAGTTTTCGAGAATCCGCTGAAGCCATTTGTCTCTCTCTTGGAAGACTTGACTCCTCCATTACTCTCAGCTTCTTGTTCTCCCTCGGGATCTTCGCGGACGACGGATGGTTGTTTCTGCAGGATACCTGCAGCACGAGGCGACACTGGGCTTCCGTTGGGATCTGATCTAGCAGGGTTGCGTGGTGGAGGCTGTAGGGACAATGATGGTTTGGCCCTTGTCGTGGAGTTGTCTCCACCTGCTACAAGTACGCTTGGTTTCTGCGCCGGAATTTCAGGAACAATCTTTCGCGTATTTGGGTCATATTCTCCAGGTTTGGGCACAGGTGCTACTGGTGTCGCAAGTGTCGGTGACGGTGGTTCCGGTGCTTGCGCAATCTGGCGCGGCTTTGCGATGAACTTGCGACTCGCCGGATCGTAGACCATCACCGTGTCCTCCACCTCGGCGGCAGGCGGTTGTGGTGATATTACTCCATTTGCGCGCGCCAAATAGGTCCCTTGTGTATTATTCGCAATCTGCTTCTTTTTTGTGGGCCTATTCGCGGCGCTCGCGATGTCGGACTGTATATTGTTGGCATCCTGCTGTGATCTCGCGACGTTGGTGGCAGGTCGTTGCGCCGTCGGTTTGTCACTGAGTGTTCCCTCGGGCGCAGTGAACCAGGAGCCGCCGGACTTCATGGTCTTGGAGGTTGCGACAGGCGAGTGCCCTTGAACGGACATGGGCCGAGAATAGTTGATCGAGCCAGCGCTGCCCTGTCGTTCCAACTCGTCGTCTTCGGGGACTGTGTTGATCTTGGGAAGAGAGCGCGCAGATGTTCCGGCGCGGTCAACACTCGCACCTCGTCTACTGCCACGCGGTGGAGTAGGCGACATGATGCGCTGAGGTGGCTCTGTGCTGGCAGATCGTCGATGGCCGCCGCCTCGCAGACTGGCGGGTAGGGCGGGGACGGGAGGTGCCTCTGGAGCTGCAGGAATAGCGCCATTGTAGCGACCGGGGGAGGGAGATCTGAAAGTCCTCTCGCTCATGGAACCGCTGCTGTTGTTTCTCTGCAGGTTACCTCGTCCGGGACCGCCTCGTGTGCCACTGCCAATAACGCTGCCTCCGCCTACCGAAGATTGCGATCCTCTCCGGACCATGCGCTTGGTCTGGATGTTGCCGATGGGCTCCGGGGTGGTTGTGTGAGAGCGGAGGGCTGCGGCCGCTGCTGCGGAGGAGAGGCCAGTCTGTGATGCCGGGCGGGCGAGGAAGGCTGAGCTCGCGGCGGTCGCGGCTGCGGATGAGGTGTTGCGGTCAATCGGCTACATGGTAGTCAGTATACTGGTGCGCATATCGATGCGACGGCGATGTGGAACAATTAGTTGGTTGCTCCAACCTGCAATGGTCGGCAGCGCTGGGTTGGATGGATGGGATGGGACAAGTGGTAGTGACGTACCGGATTGGCCGAGCTTCCTCGCCGTCGCGAAAACAGATTAGGCATGTTGGCGGCGGCGTGGGTGTAGGCGCGTGAGGCCAGTGGTGTGGTGGGTTGCAGGCAGCAGTAGCAGCAATAATAATGGTGGTGAAAGGGAAAATAGGGACGGCGGGCCGAAAGGGATGGATGGATAGAGTGGAATGGGCAGGCGATCAGCTAGAGGCCACAGGTGCCATCATCGTAAAGTCAAATTGTTCGACCTTGGATGCGTGCCGTATGTATGCACCTATGGATGGCGGTGGGGAAGAGCTGGCTGCGATGATGCTGCCCTGTTTGCTGGCTGTCCGCGGGTGCGGTGTGGGAAGAAAAAGAATAATAACAGTATTTGGATATTTGCACAAAGGACGGCAGGCAGAGAGGTGTGCAGGAATGCGGCGAGAGGGCAAGAAACGGGCTCGTCTGTTGTAGTGGAAATAATGGCAGCGGACGTTTGACGATAGCGCGCGCGAGACGTGGAAAGCGCATGTGCAAGTGTTTTGGTGGGCGTGTCTCGTCTCGCTGCAGCGATCACTCAAAGTGCACGCGCCTCAAGTTTTAATGATCGACGTCTGGCCTCGTCGATTGGCATGCATGCACCCACAGCACCGTTCAAGCTTT
>Ga0265797_10000367_pt1 | contig 82964 bp, 75 predicted proteins | sample P2T30metagenome_FD_192433 | JGI IMG/M metagenome (GOLD analysis project Ga0265797, IMG submission 192433) | Plant litter microbial communities from East Loma Ridge, Irvine, California - P2 T30 | ecosystem: Environmental > Terrestrial > Plant litter > Unclassified | place: USA: California... | reverse complement strand
TTGGCTGCTACCGGATCGAAGATTTTGTGTGATAGTTACACGTCATACATCGCGATCTCTTTCCTACGATGGAAATTGTTATTGGAAGTTGAAGCTAATCGAGCTATTGCGCCCAATCAAAGTTACAAACAGCCCTTGTTTTCATCTCTTTTGCAAATCCGCAAGTTTGCATGATCCCGAACTGTCTCCTGGGGTCTGCTCTGGGTAGCGTGCAGACGTCGGAATGCGGGGTGATCAGACTAGGTCACACCATGTCGTCGCAAGCGCGCAAGGACTGGGATGCCAATCATCGTTACAAACGTAGTTATGGCGTGTGAGGGGTATGGAGTATCGGGAAGATTCGGAGAGATAGCGTGAAAGTCCTTGTTGCAAGAAGACTCAAGCATAGGGCAAGCTTCTTTGGTATTCACTGAGCTGTCGGTACTCAGTTTATTCCGTTCATCCTTCAACGTTCCTTTGCAGCGATGCATGAGGATGTGTCCGTAGAAAAGCCGCTTAGACGAGACACTCCTACCTTATATCCACGATGTCGCCGCCCTAGCGCAGGAACTCGGCGTTCAAGTAGTCGACAAAGACCTCCTTCAGGCGTGCCTTGGAAAGGCTGTGCTGACGGTTCATGGTGATGAATTGACGGCGAATACGCTGGAGTTGTGGCAAGGTCATTGGTGTAGCAGGGAGCTCAATGGGCTTCTCGATATCGGCAACGGCTATCTCTCCACCCCCTTCGCCAGGGTGATCCTTCTGGTATACCATTATCTGGGCGAGGATATCGGATGTGGTCTTGTCGAGCTCGTAGAGGTAGTTCTGCTCTGTGGCCGGTTTCTACTAGACGTTAGACAAGGTCGTCAATACGTCTGGGGCACGTACCAGCACTGTGGCAAGGTTGGGCTTGACCGTCTTCATCTTGCCGTCACTGCCTACCATGGCATCCCATATCTGGTCGCATGGCGGCTTCTCGTCTTCCTCGACCACGATGAACAGCGGGCTGTCCCATCGCGTCATGCCATTGGGCTCTTCGTAGCGGAAGATGAGGTTCTCAAAATCGTCGTCGTCATATCCACCGTCGCAGTCCTTGTCGGCTAGGAGCTTCTTGTTGTTCTCGCGACATCGTTCGGCGGGCGTCCCTATGTGCAGCTCTAAGACTGTCAGCTGTGTGTGCTTGGGCTACAAGCATGGTATACTGACAACGCAGCTTGGGGTCTGGAGAGCCTTGGCTTCGCAGTACAACTGGTAGCGGAAGCCCTTGATGTAGTTTAAGCCATCGGCGATAACGATGTCATCGCGCGACAGGACTCTTTTGACGGCGGAATATTCTTCCGCACGTGCATCCTTCTCGGCTTTGGCGGTATGGTAGACGGAGCGCGACACGCCCAGCGTCTGATCGTTGATGAGATGGACCTTTAGACGCGAAGTGCGCGCATCAGGGGGCGAGCTGGCGATCTTGGACTCGAAGTATTCCTTCAACTGGACGGCTCTGGTGGTCTTGCCCGCGGAAGGGAAGCCTTGGGCGGGTTAGCGAAAAATGGCGGGGGACATGGAGGGGAAGGTGGAACCTGAGATTAAAACGAGCTGCCCATGTCAGTAGGCGAGTCTGGGGAAGGTTCAACGAGGACTTACGGGCATGTTGCGAGTAGGGCGAGCAACTCTTTGCCTGGAAGTGGTAATCCGCGTAAAACTAAAGAAAGCTGGCGTCTCGATGCGATGGCAAGCGTCGGCAGATCAGATTGGCCTGTGACGAAATTCACGAGCTAACAAATCCGAGCCGCGGTCCAAGTGGTACCGATGGATTGTGTCCTTCCCTATCGCGCAGGTCATTCCTCCTTGCTTTTGCCTATATCCTGCTTTTTCTCTCCCTCTCCCGACTTCAGCCTCTACTGCACCACGTCTGGACCAGCTCGCACAAATTGTTCCAGGTTCGCGCAGAAGATCGTCAGTACAGGGTAATATCCACCTACCACGGGACTACTATTTACTTTACCCATCCCCTCGCCTCGCCCACTGTTGCAACCTCCGTACACCTCTACTCTCGACGACTCGCCTCTCTACGACTACCTACCACTCGCTCGCCGATTACACGCCAATTACACGCCAACTACTCGCCAACATGTCCAACTACTCGCAACAACAGTATGGCGCGCCTAGTCGGCCAGCCTTCTCTGCACTCCAGTCTTCGAACACGCCCGCCGCCGGCTACGCCAGCACGTCTACTTCCAGCATCGCCTCACGGTCTTCGACCCAGTCTGCGCCGCCTGTCTCGCCGTCTACAAGCCCCCAGAACCACCAGTACTTTGGCTCCCTGAACCAGCAGTCGCAACAAGCACAGCAGCAGCCTCGCCTCCAAGCACAACGACATCCTAGCTTCGAGTACCAACCGAATAGAAACGGTGCCGGCCAGACTGCAGCTGAGACTACAAACTATCTCAACCAGGCTGCGCTGCTTGCCGAGGCTGCGAAACGGGCACAGATGGCTTGTGTTATGCGAGATCTTGACGGCATGGAGCTATAACTTGACCACAAGTTGGCAACGAATTTCTCGTGACGAAGGGAGCGCTTTCACTACTTCGCGTACAAGCATCGACATACTGCGACAGCAACTTGCCGGTTAAAGTCGGCCGTGAGCCGTCACTCCATCTGCATCTTCAAAACGGAGTGGGTCCCGGACATCAAAGTCTTCAAATCTCACGCTGTCATCACTCCACCATTCTCACCGGAACGTCGCCAGACCTTTCTCTTGAGTTTGCGGTGAAGAAAAGCGTCTCCGCTGCCCTACATCATACCGCCCGATATTCCTACCGTGGCAACTTTATTTCGACTGTACATACTTCCCCACTTTCGGACCGACTTTCTGCTCTAACCACCTTCCACTTTTCCTACACTACATTTCATAGCTTGGAGTTATATGGCGAAACCAACATCACACTGGCACCGTTTTGTCTATTCACGTGTCGAGTCCCCGAGTCTAGAATGTTCGGAGGATTCTAATAGCGAGTGCATTGGGAATTTTTTTAGATGGGATATGCATGCAGATGCGGCACATAGATCAATGAAGACACTTGTCCGATATTGTATGCGTTATCTACACCTTGCTTCGTACCTGTACCGAGACGCACTGTTGCTTGCACGGATGTGCATGTCGGGAAGGACCCGCCTCAATACATCATGATACGGCTCCAATGGTGAACGCTTGGACTAAGTATCGGACTTCGACTCTCTACCAAGGTACATCACCGACATTAACGCATCCCGCAGACATGTCCAAGGACTGCATGGGATTTCGCTATATCCTAGGAGAGTGCATATTCGTGTTCGATGACTACATCAACCGGTGCGTATCAACTTGGTACGCAATCCATTCACCACACTACCATAGACGCAAGACAACTGAACAAGGCATGGAGAAAGATTATGAGTATTTCTACGAGAAAAGATGCATAAACAGACTTTTATAGAGACAGAGGACGATGGCGTGCCTTGAAGGACCACGCCCTGTCTTATCTACAACACACAGCCTTGTGCGGGGTCCATATAGTTCTCACCAGCCGCCCCATGCGAGCTGCAGGAGGGCTTGCATCATGCACATGTACATGGATCGTGACAACATCGCATTGCTGCGCAATGAGGCAGAATCATGAAAGTGATAAATGGTATGCGCACCACTTTCCATCTGCCTTGTATGAGGCTCAATAACATTCGCCCCAAATGTTCTTCTCTCCATCGGTTTCGATTGCACATAGGCACGGCTCCCAACCGTTCACTGACACGTCCTGCCTCGGCAGCGCCCTTTGGAATCGGAGGACCAATACCATGCCAACTCGTCAACATGAACGCCAACATCGTCGTCCATCTTGCTGTCGCATCGTGACAACGATGGTGGCTGCGATGCTGAGGGTGCATGGGCTGTAGATGTAAGAGGGCGGGAGAAGTCGACTACGACGATGGTGCCCAATGTGTTGTCATCGCTGGGACCATATGACCGTCCCGGCTTGATCATGAAGATCAGGCGTTGTTCGTCGAGCACACCGGTGATGCTCCTTGTATGTGATGGAGATGCAGATGGTAGTGGTCGGTTGAGTATATTATGCAGACGTTTTGAGCAGGGGCAGCGCGATGCTGAAGGGGGCCACATGCGGATAGGTGAATGGCGGTACCGTGTTTGGGTATCCAGGAAGTTGGGCTTCATCTCGTCGATTGGGGCCTTTCCCTTACAGCTTGTGGCCGAGTAGTCAAGGCCCAATTCGCGTCTTGATCCTATTCTGAGCCTAAGGCAGGGCGGCTGGGAGGGATCGTTGCAGCAACGCTCGTCTTCTACGAGATCGACGAAGGAAGTGCATGCATAATTGTACGCCCTAAACTTTGTTCTCGCAAGGATGAAAGACCGGGGCGAAGGATCGGTAGGAGAAAACTCAGGGTGTTGGCTCCAGCTATAGAGGTCTGGTGTGGGTTTCCAATGGGCATTGTTTGAAGAGTCGATGAGGGGCACGTAGAGGTCATCCTCAGGCAGTAGCGGCTCATCGGACGACTCTTCCATATCATCCTCTTCTCTGAAATCCAGTTTAGTGACGTAGAACGTGCGTGATTGACGAGAAGATGCTTGAGCCCACTCTCGTCGTGATTCCACGATTACTGTCTCATTCGTACGCTCATCAAGCTGCAATGTAAGATCGGTCCACGAGTCGTGGATTGGTCCCTGTTTGTGTTGGCGCCGATACAGGCGCTCATCCTTAGAAATATCTTTTGGCAATGGTGACTTGAGTGGAAACCGGACCACGTGGTAAAAGGAAGTATAATCGATCTCTTCGACTTCAAAGGTTCCCTGGTTGGAAACGGCGTAGAAGTAGTCGTTATGTATTTCGAACGCGATCGTAGAGCCGATGTCAGATCCATGGAACTTGTCGAGCAGCACTGGTCTTTCGCGTTCCGCTAGCTCAGCGTCCTCACAAAGTGAGATACCGTCGATTTCCCATTTAGAGTGGCCATCGTCTCCTACTCCAGTATGAGTGCCGTAGTATAGATAACGGGCGTTGTGTCTGGCAAAAAGCTTAGAACATCTGGCCACTTGCATCGATTCTATCACTCTTTGGTCAATCGGAAGATTTGCCGCTGTGTGGATCGCGATTATGTGACTGTGGTCTGAGCTATACTTCGGCGTGGCGTGCACAGCGAGTATTCCATCAGCATAGTGAAGTAAACGCAACCCAAAATTACCAAATGCTCTGAACTTTGACTCTAGAACAGGTCGCACAATAGCAGAGAGATCAAGATGGACCGGTTTCAGCTTAGTGCGGAGATCCGAGACATAGACCATCCCAGCATCGAATATACATATGGTCCCTTGACGATACACAAAGCTGCTGCCCTGCTGTTCTAAGACGCGAGCGGAATAAGGGTATGCAGTTGACAAGGCATCTCTCCTCTCATAAATAGCCTGGAAGGCTTGCTCGTAGGTATTTTTCTCGTTTCGGGCTGAAAGTGCTTCTTCCGTGTATGGGTGGTTGATCTATAAGCAGCGTCAGCATGGTATGTAAGCATGTCGAGCATTTCAAATCGGCTTACTTCGACAGCGCGTCTGCAAACTGTCCTTTCGTCTAGTAAAGCCCTCAATTGTCGACATGTTTGACCAAGGTGAAAAATGTCTTCAAGATCCAAATTGAGGGTAACGCAAAAGAGTACGTCAAAAGGAAGTTGATCGAGAGAAGTAGTCATCAAAAGCGATATGATACTAGAAAGGTGCTCGGGGACAGGGCGAAGAAGGCACGTGAGCAACTTTCCATGCGAGTAATTGGGCTAAGAAAAAGCAAAAGGGCCTTGGGATGTACGATTAGAGGAGATAATTTGAGCTAACGACAGGTGGCGTTTATCAGCTGGACAATACTCGATGAATGTGCAGGAAGCATGGACGCCTTTGAATACTGAGCATTAGCAGAGCCTCATCCTTAGCGTGTGTGCAGGTGGATGTCTACCACCAACGACTAGGTCTGAAATGATGCAAGGGTCGGGACCATTTAGCGTCCTCTACCATGTTCGTATAGCATCAGGCTGAGTTTGAAACGAAGAATGCCCAATGCTATCTTGCGGGGTTATGTCGAATTGCGGTCACAAGGTGCGACATTCCCATACCGATCAGGAAAATGCGATCTACGCAATCGCAAAGGTTCTGAAATACGACAACCCTTCGTGTGACAACGGCGAGGGGGATGCATGCGCCAAGTGTATTTGAGCCTCATAGATGCTGACCTTGGGACCGATTGCGGTTAGCGTGTTGCGGCTCTGTATCGTCAGGTACCCCACCAAATCTTCTCTTTCTTGCTGTCTCAGCCTTCCAAGATCCCCGCACTTGACAACTGATGGTCCAGAATTCGGTGCTACATGGCCAATTGATAGAATGACAGGCTTCACAAGGTTTTCCGACTCTACCGCTTGGTTTGGCCCCAGTTATGCTATGCCCTTCTGTGTTATCGTAAATCCTCAGCCTCGCTATACGACCGGCACAGTTTTGGCTGAATAACCGAGGACCAGCCTGATTCCAGAACCGGTCATGATGGCCTCTTTTGATGCCTGGCGCCGTGAAGCTGCATGCTCTACCAGGATACGTATCTTGTCGGGCCTTGGACTTGCATGAGCGTAACTTCAGCGCCCTTGGCCCTAGTCAAAGAAGAGGCTGGTACAAGCTCGCGGAAGCGGGTATCTGCAGAGTAAATTGCAGTCTATCGAGTACACCCTATTGCTTTTCGTGCATAAGGGGCCAAAACAACAGGAAGCTTAGCGAATGGTTAATCGTGGAGTGCGCCGTCGCGTAGATAGCACATGCGGACTTCCGTGTGATCAGGTCTATTAGCGAGTTGCCGTCTTTATGTTTGGTTTGGAAAACAGTGGAAGTTTGGTTGCGGAAGCCTAGAGCGACGGAACCATTCGACTAGATGCTGAAGGAGCATTCTAGTCAACACTTAGCCTCCATACCAACCAATGAATGTGCATTGCTGTCTCGATGGTGTTGGAGCGGCGCTGTATGGCTGTGCTACTCGTTTGCGCCTGTTGTGCTTTGTGAAACTGTATGACCAACTCTTACAGTGATCTGACCAACTTGTCAAGCGCAAACTTCGTGGCACGTAGTGACGTGTGCAGACACACACAACTGATTACCAGAGCTGGTCGTGTCCCGTAGCATCAGGCTGAGATAGCCAACTATGCCAGTGGATGGAACAGAAAAAGTGAAGCGTCGCGGCTGAGTCCTTCGGCCAGTGGATGTGTATGTTCGTACATGCGATCCAAGAAGACGCAGTAGCTTGAAGATAAGCCCACAGGTATGTCAATCACTGCTCAGAAGCAGCGCGCTGGCGTTCTTTGCCCTCCCAACCCACATAGGGCCATCCCTTTGGTAGGCTCGAGTAGGGTGGCAGAGTATATCGTCCTTCACAGCTTCCTTGGTTTGGACATGTCAAGTTGCAAATGCCAAATACCTTGCAGTAGCAGTCTTCAGCGCTTGGGCAGTGTACGGCAGGCTTACCGAAGATGACTATCAATGGTGTTAGCATGAGATGTACGCCACTTCAAAAAAAGTAAAGACACGCAGAGCCTCATCACGTGGGGTGGTGGGGTATAGACTTACTATGCCATGAGTACTCAAAAACTCTGCCGCTAATAGCATCGCCGAGATCTGTCTCCATGATCCAGTCGCGATACTTCTCGTACTGCTCCTTAGTTCTCTCCCTAATCTTCTCTCTTGTCGCGGCGAATTGCGCACAGCAGCTCACGCCCACGACAGCTGGCACCTTGTCTCCGGGAAACAGCTGCTCAAAGGCCTTCTTATATTGTCCGCCAGCATGCACGGCCTCTCTGTGTTCGCCTTCTTCGGCAAGAGGCTTAATCTCGCTTGGGCAGCCCAAGGACCATGCGCAACGTATATTCACGTAGCCTTCTTTCTCAAGGTAAGGCAACTGGAAGTGGCGGAGCATCGGGAGGCCGTCGTAGTCGGGATCGTCGTTGTGCCATTGGTAGCGGTTTGGGTGGATGAAGAGGACGTTGTCGGGAAGCGACGCGTAGTGATCGATAATGTAGCTGAGCAGGAATCTGTTAGCTTGCGAAGTATTCAGGACGGAAGGCGCGACCCAATACGTACGTCAGATAGACCATACTCTCTCTGCCCTTGTTCTTGGGTACCGTAAGCGGCGCGTTCGCGTCGTCTACGCGATAGATGTTCTTCTCCCACTCTGGGAAGTACTCCTCTAGCCACGTCGCATTTTCAGAACTCTGGCTCGCGACGACCACCGCAGTCCGACGCGCTTTGATACCGGTATTGGCCTTTAACGGCTTCTCTTCCGGGTCGTGCGATGACTCGCCCGGCTGTTGCTCGTCGTAGAGTTCGTCGGGAAGGTGTGTCAGAGTGGCCGATCCAGCTGCAGCGGCATTCTTGTCCCAGAGCTCAGACTTGAGATGGACGAACAGCGCAGTGAGGAGTATGACATTAACCAGTATGACAGCATTGCGAGCTGTCATTAGACGGGGCATGGCGCCGCAAAACGAAGTACACACGATGTTTGCACAACGATCTCGCGCAACCTGGGAAATCTGGGGCACATCACATGCGAACAGGGGCGATCGCCGCTAATCGAGCACCCGCCGCTATCAAGCTAGTCAGGGTCCAAGATCCACCATCAATTCACTCTTCCCCTCTTTGTTACCGTTATTCACGCATGCACTGGTAATAGATATCGCCATTGTCTTAGTCCGTTATTGAGCATCCGCTTTTTCTTTTGGTACTACGTCTACTTGCGAGGCACCTAGGTGTAAAGCTCCTCAGTGACGGCGTTCAGTCCCACACCTTCCTGCGCAATATCTTCTTCCTTCAAGAAAAGAAGGGGCATCTCCACCAAATTTCCCTTGATGGTGCTGAGCACCTCCTTGACCTCGCGTACGCCTTGCTCGCCCTGCCCAAAGTTCTCTGCAACCACGTGGCCCCATTTGTACATGGAAGGCTTCTTGTTCTCCTTTGCCTTCTCGTCCTGTCCGAAAAACCGGGAATAGTATTCGTCGTACTGCTTCCAGTTCTTGACTTCGTCGCTCGGCACAGGGTGGAATATTTTACCGAAAGCTTGTGTGTTGGTGTGCGCTCTCCAGTTCCACAAGTTCTGGAAGTCATCAGACAATGGATCAACGACTTGTCGGTCCTCGTTCGAGCCCCAGTCGTACTCATTGGGAACACCGATAGGCTGGTAGTTGGCTGTCGGACGCTCCATGTCCTGAGGCTTCAGTAGACCGAGGTGCTTCCTAAAGAGTTCTCTTCGTAGACTAGCAGCGAACTCTGATGCACGGTATGGCCGTCCGTCCATGTAAGAGTCGACCGGCCTAGGGTCCTGAATGATAACCGCAATCTCCGAGTCGTGGTCGCCGAGCTGGGAACGGTCGTTGAGGTTTGCAGAGCCGCAAATAACGATCTGGTCATCGGCGATCAAAAGCTTGCTGTGGATGTACAATTCCTCAGACACGAAGGCGTCCATTTCATCGGCAGCACTACCCTCCCAAGGCACGCTACGGATGTCTTCGCCACCAAGCATATAACACTCGCTGACAGTGTCCCAGCGTCCGTCGCCGAGTCCTTGACGACCACCAATCTTGGCTGCTTCCTGCTGGTAGCGATCGTAATCACCTGGTCTGCCCTGACTCTGCGGGCCAGCATCGGGTCGGCCGTGAGATGGAGGACGACCGGAACCATCCATCTCGTAAACGCCGTACTCCTGCGTGGGCGGTGGACGATAAGCCTCGTAGCCACGAGCGTTGTCATGTGCTGCGTCGTAACCCTCTGATGCTTGATTATACGAGACGCCGCTGCGCTGCTCTGCCTCTTTCATGATCTGACTAGAGTTGATGCGGTCGTAGCTGCGAAGGTTGTAGAATCGGATGTAGTCCATAGGGTTGAATCCAGCTTTAGCAATTTCCTCGTAGATCGAGTGACCACCGCGGTTGATTGAGTCGTACTGGACTGTACTACTGTCAGCAGAAGACATGCAGAAAGAATTCATGTGACTTACACTCCATGATAGCGCGAGTACCCAGGGCTTCATCAAGCTTCAAGTCACCAGCAAATGCTGGCACTGCGGGAATCATGACGATCATCTTGTACTTCTCGCCATTACGTGCAGCGCGAATGATGCGTTCGACCATAGCAGCTCCGATCTTGTTTTTGATCGGCTTCTGTTGATCGCCAGTAGCAGTGATGAAGAACTGGTTTTCGATGTAGATGAAGTGCTTGCTGTTTCGGATGACCTCACAGTAGGCATTTTGGATAGAATGCTAACAAATTCATCAGTCGGTCTCTTTCCAGTGGACAGGGTCACTTACCTCGGTAGTGACCAAGTTGTGGCTCCATTTGGCAGAGCTACGAGTAATTTGGCAATCCACACCACCTTGCTGGGAGCTATGTTCCGCGTGGGACTGTTGCTGGCCATATTGCGATCCATGTTCTTGGCCGTACTGTTCGAACCTGCTCTGCATCTTCTGGCGAAGGTGTCCACCAGCACCGTGTCCGAACAGCCCTCGCTCGCCCTCCTCCTCACGACCAAAGCCACGTTCGCCTTCCTCTTCGCCTTCAAATCCGCGCTGTTGCATGGGAGCCTGTTGAGCTCCACTGCTAGTCTCTGGTAGTCTGGCGTATCTAGTAGCCTTTTTGCTGTACTTCTCGTCATAGATGAAGTTCCAGCGTTGCGCAAAGTGAGTACGAAGATCCTGTACGACCGGGCCAGAGATACACAAAGCCACGTCAGACCATCCCATACGAGAGCTTTGTGTCCTATCGAGTTTGTTGTTCTCCCAATTGGTCACATCCTGGAAGTCTGTCAGGTGTTAGCAGCTTCCCTTACGCACGTAGCTTGCAAGTGACTGCCTATCTGTCGTCTTCCAATTTCGAGGGACACGAAGAAAAAGCGACTCACCGAGCATGCGGGCGTTATTAAAATCCTGGCCTGGGAACACAATGCGGTCGATGTTGCCAGGATGCGCGTCAGCGATTGCGTGTTGGTTGGTGTCCCAACGACCATAGCAGAGATCCAGTCCGCCCATGAACGCGATGTGGCCATCGATCAGGCAGAGCTTCTCGTGATGCGCCCAGTACATAACTGTGCCCTCGTGAGCACCATAAATGGCCTTGAGACCGTCTCCAGGAAGTTGGGCGAGTTTTGCTGGGGTGAAAGACATGTTTTTCATGGCTGCAAAGAAAGACGACTGTAGTACTGCTGCATCTGGCAGGTGATCGGGGTGTCGGAAAACGCCAATGTTAGGATGGAGATCTTCCAAGTGGTGCTTGGTATGAGCTGAAGAAACTGTAATAGGAGGGGCAATCAGCGGATCTGTCTTTTCCCACTCTTCAAGACTTTTGAATATGACATCTAGGCCGACTCGCGTGAGGCCTTTGGTGAACCTGTCCGTCGAACTCGGTAGGAGAGAATGAAGATAGTCGGGTAACGTTGGATTTAAAAACTTACGAGTCAGAGCTTGGGTCACTTCTTTGTATACAATAATGTTGACCTTGACACCGCGTTCCGCTGCCGCTTGCAGCATCCTATCGACCCGGTACTGTTGGTTCTTCGCTGGCGGTCGACGGAGATACAGCTCGGGGGAGAGCCACCAGTCAAGTATCCATATCGACTCCCTGGCGCGCTCCAGAGCTATGGAAACAGCATACATGTAGCTACCCGATATCAATTGATCGTTTTATAGCGCACGAGGACACTTGAGACTTACCTGCATCCATCGACATACCACTTGATGTCATTGCCATGACGTTCAGGCGCGAAGCTTGAGAAGCGGTGTTGCTCGTGGTACTCTTGCCCGGGCTGTGGCTGCCCTCCCTGTTGTTCGTATGTACCTGGCGGAGGCTTCTGCGCGTTATCGTCTCCGGATATGGCATCCTTGAGGTCAGAGACGAAGCCGTGAAGCGGGTCGTGGATCTTCTTGAAGAACGACATGCCGCCGCTGCCCTGGTTTGAGGATGAGGATGAGTGTTGGTTATTCTGTGGTGTCAAAGTTAGGAATCAGAGGACCCAAGTCAAGCTACCAGATACGCGTCTCGTCCCTGCAGCAAGCTAGGCGGTGAAGAAATAGAAATAGAAACGCAAGATAGGCGAGGATGGTGAATGACGAGGCCAGCTCAGCGCTATGATTATCGATAGTGGGGCAATTCCACTTCCTCAACAGCTTGATACCTATGAAGCGTACAATGACAGCATGGCGTTTCAGAAGAATGTACTGACCTCTTTTCTGCCAAAGCCAAAACGCCGACCCATGTCACCTACAAATCCGCGATCGCCCTCCTCGCCTCCCTGCCCATGGTAGTCGCCATATGCCAGATCATCATCTCGGCGAGACATTGTGCCGGACTGAAGCTTTCGGTTGTTTGCCAGTCGCGCAGAAGGTGTGAAGTCTATGGAATGTTGTCAAGTAAAGCTCCGGAGCTGGAGTTCGAGGTCGCGATGACCCCGCGTCATCATCAGCGGCAAACGGGGCATGCATATGCCAATGCAGGGAAGCATACGAGCTGAGCATGTGAAACAGACACCAATGGAGTGCACGCACCCTGATTCCCCTCTGTTGGCCAGATGCCAGGATCCAGGATCTAACCCCTCATAACACCCCACTATGGAGCTTCCCCCTCTTCTTGACGCCCTCCACGATACTACGCGACGCGTGGTTGTAGCAGTCTACCCACCATGTCGCATCGCGAAGAGAGCGGTACTAGAAGTCCTCCTTACTGTACATAGCGCTTGTGCGATGGTTCACACAACTTGTGGGTCGCAATGGGAATGCGGCAGCGCATATGTATGACGTACCCTTGTATCATCGGCTGTCTGCTTAAGCTGTTCGGCAGCTGGAGAGCTCCTCATCTTATCTCCCCACGCCGTTACACAACACCACTGACATAACCTCTTATCCAATTCGACATATCTTTGACGATGGCCCTCTCTTCTCGGCTTGCAACTTCTGCCAGATTGGCCTCTCGTACATTGGGATCCATACGACCAGCTGTACCTCTTGCCGCTACCCGGTGCTTCCACTCAACGCCTATCGCCATGGCGCAACACCCGATTGCAACTTTGAACGTAAGGAGAGAATGGAGAAGTATAGGAAGATGCTGACAATCTCGTAGGAAGAGCTCATCCCTCGCCTTCCACCTTCCTCTCCAACGCTCTTCGAAGCAAAAAAGAAGAAGAACCTATCCTTCGAAGCGATCGCAAAGCACGTCGGACGTGATGAAGTTGCAATTGCCGCTCTCTTCTACGGCCAGGCCATGGCCTCCGCCGAAGATATCAAGAAGCTGTCGGAAATCCTGGAGATTGACGCCGGCCTGCTCGAATCGCAGTTGTCAGGCTTTCCCAACCGAGGCAGCACGCTCGATATGCCACCAAAGGACCCCACCATCTACCGTCTCTATGAGATTGTGCAGAACTATGGACAGGCATACAAGGCGGTTATGCACGAGAAGTTTGGTGATGGCATCATGAGTGCTATCTCGTTCAGTACAAAGGTAGAGAAGGAGACTGACGACAAGGGCGAGTGGGCCAAGATTACACTGAGGGGCAAATGGTATGTTCATATGAATTTTCCCGAATGTATTACTGACCGGTATCTAGGCTACCATATTCGCGATTCTAAGTGGATCGTATTAGCAATTAAACTCGTGACCAATATCAAGTTTACTCTCTCTCTTTCAACTATGTCATAATGCCATTACTAGTAACAATCATTCAATGAGCTTCGGTGCCATGCATAGGCAGTGTATTAAGCTTACCTAGAATACATGGCGGACGGCATGAGTAGCCAGCGAATCGATCGAGATGAAGACGGTTGGTATCTCCAGTTCATGCTTTTGAAGTCTGAGGTCGTTGGTGTTGAAAATCGCATTGCGTAAACAAATCGAGGTTACTGTCTTGAAATTTTGTTTGTTTTTAGCGAGGATGGCAACTTCCCGGGTGAGAGTACACACCCAACGTTCTTGCCTACCTATCTCGAACCCTCCTTCACCTGTCATTCCTCATGCTTGCTTAGTTCAGCCCCACACCACACCCACCACTAGCTGTCCCTCAGTCTCTCAAATCCGCTAGACTACAAGCTTCTGTCCTTTCTACACCACCATCTTCACCACAAACGCCCAGATAACACAAAGCTTTCTCTCAGTCTTTGTCACAAAATCGGTCAACACCACACTCTCTGTGCTTCTCTTCCAGGCTACCCCAAGTTCCACAACTACTGTACCTACGGGAGGTTTCCGTCTACTGCCGAAGTCGGTGTAGCAAGTTTATAATAATTCTTGAGAACCGCCAAAGTAGGTGAGGCTTCGACAGTTCACACAAAATCGCTCGTATCACTGCATAATCAGGTAAGTACACGCGTCACGCTGCAGTACTCGATTCTTTGAGTATTAATCATCCGACTAGCAGACGAGCCTAAATCATCTGCTGTGAAGCTCTCTCATTCCACAAGAACTATCCGTACGGAAAGAGCGGAGATGCCAGCCACACTCGAACCCATCAGGCGGGTCAAGTGCACGTATGCAGACTGCGACATGTCTTTTGACACAGAGAAGATCATGAAGAACCACAAGAAGAACTTTGACGATCACGAATACTGTCACAAGTGCGACGAGGATTTTGAAACTTTTGAAGACTACGCCATGCACAAGATCACACGGCCTGAGGAGCATGGACAAGCATGCCGCGTCTGTGGCGACGAGTTCAAGAGCACGTCTGGCTTAAAGCGTCACATTGAGCGTAACCACAAGGTTGATCAGGAGCTTACCTGCATCGGCTGTCAGAAGTCCTTCTACCGTGCATGCCTCTTCATCGAGCACCTCGAGTTTGGTCACTGTGAGGTCATTCAAGCCTCCCAGTTCCAAGGCCACGTCGTCCATAAGCATCTCGTTGAGAAATATCTAGAGGATGGTCCAGCATGGAACCGATTGCAGCAAAAGATGTCCAAGTACGAGGCAGCTATCGACGTAGAAGAGGTCGGAGGTGTTCTGCTCAGCGATGACCCCATCGATGACAGCGCAGACATTGAGGACGTCAAATTCGAGGCGATCAAGCCCGATCCTTCCCTAGAAGAGCCACACACTCCGGTCTTCAGCGGTCACTACCCTCCTCTGCCTACTCAGAGCGGGTTCATGCCGGGCGTAGACATGGAGGTTGCATCGATGATAGGCGGCATGTCTCTCAATGGAGACGTCGATGTCGACTCTGATGGCTCAACGGTCATCAGATCTCCTGCTGCGTCCAATTTCCCAACGATCTCCCCATCACCTTTCGGACGCGACGCTATCCAGAGTCAGCATGGCTCTTTCGTTCATGATGGTTCTGAGGTTCAGGGCTCCAGTGTTTCTTCGTCCAATCATGAGACCAAGGTTTGGGGCCTTCGCAAGGGCAAATCAACAGGCTCTATATTGTTTCCGAACGCCAAACCCAAAGCTCCTCCCAGTGAATTCTCTGTCTCTGCACACGATGAGGCTATGGAGCATGCACATGGTCCCAATCTCTTTCGTGATCGCTTCTGGGATCCGATGAGTTCCGACTGGAACCCAGAGAGGTTCTACGACTCAATCGTCAACAAGTACTATTGTCCATTCGTCTGCGAGTAAGTTCTCTTCTCCGGCTTTCTTACTGCTTCATCGTTAACGTAGTAATAGGCAAAACTTTGACATCCGCCAAGATCTCAACAACCACATTCTCGTCGACCACCGTATAACACGCGTGAAGTGCCCCAAATGCCTCAAGTACTTCAAGTCTGCCACCGCTCTCATGGCTCACTGCGAATCCCATGGCTCTAAATGTACCATCAACCATACTGATAACTTTGGCGTCTTCCTCGACAGGATGTCCGGTGGCTTCCTTGGTGTACAAGAGAAGATCCGCCCTGATCATCTCAACACCAGACCCACCTTGCGGAGGAATGCGGAGACTGGGCATATGGAGATGTACAAGCCGCCTGTTGCTAGTTATCTGCAGTATACCGTCACTACGCCTCCGGACTGGAAGAATCCCGTACACTCGGCCGTACAGATCGGTGGTATACCCAGGAAGTCACAGTGGTAAACGAGGGCTCGGTTGTTCATGACAAGAGGGATTAATTCTCGTGGGCGGTGTATACTTCTGGGTGGACTTTGGTGGGCAATGATAGCAAGTGCATGACACATTCACTGGCTTTATGGAGAATTATCACAACAGCGTGGAAAAAGTTACTGGTAGGAAAGTATTGCAATCCTTCAATATTGGTATGTGGTATCTATGCTTTGCGTCCCATGTATGCCAGACCGTTGATGAAATCTTTGTGCTCAAGAACCAACTCATTCACTTCATCTATCGATGCTCTCCCCTCTACAGTATCCGTCCAACAGTCGCCTCGCCCATAAAGTGAGCCAGGCTTGCCGGATTTAAACTCCTCTTGCTAGGAGTCTCGGTCGTTGTAAGGTTCAGACTACCCATATCACACCACGACACACCCTTTGTAGTGATGGGCTAGGGTAAAGTTAGCAATCTGTACTCTTCAAGGGTAACATACAAGGATACACGTACCAAGCAAGACAAATGCTTGCACCAACTACAAGTATTCCTCCATTCGTAAAAGTTTCTCAGCAGCAGGATAAAGCCTATAAAGACTGCTACCAGACCGCCAGCACGTACAAGCCACCACGCCCACCAGAGTGGCTTGCGACCTTTGAAGAAGCCAACTGGTTGTTTGGCGAAAGCGGTAATCTTGCTTTTGGATTCTGTAGCAACCGGCTCGTGGGCGAGGGGCTGAGTATCCACTGTTGCATACGGCGGTTCGCTTTGGCCTGTTCTTGCGCGCAGCGACTCGGGTGAATGGATGATGCAAATACCCAGAACGATTCCCATGAGGAAGCCTCCGATATGGGAGAAGTTGTCTAGACCGGGGAGTAGACCGATGACGAACGCGATGGCCATATCGAGGAGGAGGAAGAGTAGGTCTTTGACCGGACTGCGGCGGGTGGACCAGTTGTATAAGAGATCGAGCATGGTGAGAGCTAAGACACCGAAGAGGGATCCGGAAGCACCAACAGAAGTGATACCATCGGGTGCGTAGTTGCCACCGAGCACAAAACCGAAGATACCGGCGGAGAAATATACGAGTGCGAACCGGAGGGGACCAATTTCCTTTTCCATGTCTCGACCTAGTGTCCACTGTAGAAGCATGTTGAAGCCGATGTGAATAATTCCTGCGTGCAGAAATATAGGAGTAATGAAGCGCCACCATTGGTTCGGCTCGTGGCTTCTATCCTTGAAGTCTGTGATACCCTCTTGGTTGGGGACACCACCGCCCATGCCGCAGAGTTCAGCCAGCGTGCACTTGTTATCGGTAAGGGTGGTGGTATTCGGGCATGGCCATTGAAGGACGGGCCCACCATCGGCTTCGATAACTTTCTTGATGTTGTGCATGCAGGGTGTGAAGCGCGCGCCCATGTTGATCAAAACGTAGGGCGAAGGACCGATCATGATGTTGAAGTTTGGCTTGGTTTGGATGGGGCTGCCTGTCAAGATGCCTATACGCTGTCAGTCAATGTCTACGTCTCCAGATATGTTTGTACTGTAACAACATACCATTCTTGATCAACTCCCCAACAAACACGCCAACTTGCACCGCCGTAAGAAGATAGACTACCCACGTCACTCTGCCACTGAACCAGCCTTTCTTCTTTTTACTCTTTCTCCTCTTGGGTTCCACGCCCATGCCGTAGTACTCTGGGTCGCCATTATACCGTGTCGGACTGCTGCCATCCATCTTCGGCTGTGTCTGAAGCGGTATCGCGTTTTGGTCGGCGAAGGGGTCTGGCTGCCGCGCGTACGGGTCGTTGATATGTGCGGTCGAGCTATACTGTGTCGGAGGTTGGTATGAGGTATTTGAATACGATGTATCGATGGGGTAGCCGCCGAGCGCACCGCTGCTGGCTGTGTGTGTGGGATAGGGTCGGTCGTCAAAGGGCGAGCTGACGGGCGAGACGGAGTGTTGTGTGTGGTTGCCGGGTACTGGAGGCAGAGGCGCATCGTTCCTGTCGTTCGACTGCCCCGGGTGGGAGTTGCCGTAGTAGTCGTTGGCCGCCATGATAGGCAAGCGCTGGTAGTGGTATTAGGAAGTCGCCAGGTTGCACAACTAGATGCGCTCTGTAGTAGGGGTAATGCGCTGTGCCAACGGGCGTGGTGTAGGCGAGGTCGGTTATGTACAACAATGAGCTGTGGGGTAGACGAAGGGTTTGGCCTTGCTTAAGCTGGGGCAGGCAACGAGGGCGGCTGCGAACAAGCTTTGTACAAGTCCAGGGGGTCGTTCGGTGTCTCGGAAATGCGGAAGAGGATAAGAGCAGTTACTTGGAAACGAGGCACCGTTATTATATGCCAACGCAGAACACAAATGCAGCACAGAAGCGAATGTGTAGCCTGAGAGGCTGAGAGTTGTGGTTTGCGTATGCAAGGCCAGGGCTCAGAAAGCGATGGATGCGCAGCTCAGCCCCAGCTGTGGACCGGTAGGGATGCGTGCCCTTAGCGACTAAGCGTCGATCTGTGGCGTAGAGGTACTATTAATAAGTGCCGTGCTCGCTGAAATCACCGACATGTGCGTCGAGTTGACGCAGAAAGTGGCAATGTTTGAATTTGCGCATCTATATTGCATTTCACATTATATTTGTCTGACTGCGCGCGGTACAGAACGGACTACCCCTGGAGCTTGTGGCCGTTACGCTTCCACTTCCGAAGGTGGAGCTGCAAGGCGCGCTAAATGACCCACTTGTTACGCGGACAGTGAGACATGCGTCACTCATGCGTGGCAGACACAGAGGTAGCCTGGAAAATACTCCCGATGCAGGGAAAATCTGACTGTACTCGAATCACTTCATCTACAACGGCGGTAAACTCTCTCTGCAGTTTGGACACATCAATCGATACCTCATCCACCCTTCGAGACATCCAGTGTGGAAGATGTGTCGACAAGGCGTCACCATGTACTGTCGCCTTTGCAAAATCATGCTCGTCCCACCCATGCCAGCTACACTGCTCTCATCAGCTCCAGCAGGTATGACTGGTACTTCAATGTCGTTGGCACAGATACTGCAGTCGAAAACCTTCTTGCCTTTGGATTTGGACTCGCCTGATGCTTTGGTGGTTTCACCCTCTGCTGCCGAAGCATCAATTGTAGATGGTGATTCCGACGAAGTCGTGATGTTGAGCGGCATGGTTGCGCCTTCTTCGTCTTCGCGTAGAATGGGGTGGTAGTCGTATGCTGGCGGCGCCCATCCGTCTCTGACAAAGAATCGTGGGCCGAGAACCTCCTGGCTCACCAACACCACCACTTGCATCCATACCCAGCCTGCCAAGAAGCCCATGGCTTTCCAGTCCGTTCTTGAAAACAAGACATTGTCTTCTTTCATGTAAAAGTATGCTACAGGCGCGATGCGGGCTATGCTTGTTCCAGCAACATAATCCCAGCGTAATGCTCGCCGACAGTTGCGCATGATATTACGATAGATCTGCGGTATCCAGAAAGACAGGTAGAGAAACGTCATGACGTCGAAATAGACAGCACGATATGTCGTGCGAGCAGTACCGAAGTGGATAGTCACAAAGAACAGGACTATAAGCATAAGGCAGAAGCGGCTATACAATGCACCAAGCTCAGCTCGCGGATTTGCGTTCGTTGTCGTGGCATTGGTCGGCGTGGGCGCATTGTTCGGACCTGGTGTGACATCTTCATCCGGATCGTCTTGATCTGGTGCAATGATGATGGGAGTAGGTGGACGTGGTGGTCGAGCGGCGGTTGCTGGCAAGGGCAGACCGGCATCGGCAGATGGTGCTGAAGTAGCAGCCTCGGGAGCTGGAGCCGGCGTCGTTGTGGTAGCCGCTGGAGTTCGTTGCCGCTCCTGACGCGCCCTCTCCGCTGCTTGTACGGACCAGATGTCCATCAGGAAGCGGAGGTGGGTCAGTACGGAAAATAGCGCTATGAATGCGATACTGTACAGCGCCAACTGTGCTGTACCGAGGAAGAAATACATGAAGATGAGGATCAGAAATGTGAAGCCGTCGCCCAGAGCCATCATAGCAATGGTGTAGAAGCTGACTCGACTCCGCATTGATGGCGTTGCTGTCTCCTTCATCTGCTTGAGAGTGAAGGAAAGCTGGAACGCAAGACTGATGGCGAAAGCCAGGATACCGTGTCTAGCGCGAACATTGAAGTCTTCTGTCTTAGAACCGACCAGATGCATAGCCTCCGATGGCGGAAAGTCTGGAGGACCCTTTGACTCAATAACGAAACCGCAATCCGGCGAGAAGCCCACCATGGACATGGCATGTGGAACATCGTGAGGGACAGGAGCTCCAGTAGGAAACCGGAGCTCGTGCTCGAGCCAGTCCATGTCGACGTTAGATTGACTTGGGAACTCTTGAAGATACAAGACGAATTCGCAATGGTGTCCCTGGAACATGCCCTCATTGTTGCCTTCTGCAGCAGATGTCCAGGGATTCCAGAGCGGGAAAGCTCTCTTCTCTTGCCGTTCAATAGTCTCATGTATGGTCCAGTTCAGGAACTCTTGCGATGTTGAGTAGAAATAGGGCGTGACCTGCAGGTGAGGCAAAGCGAAGATGCCCGCGAACCGATCGCTCGTAGTAGTCAGAACCGCAGTCCCGCTTTTCATGAAATGGACACCATGTGCCACAAATTCCCACCAATTCCCTCCAAAGCTGTCTTTGTCTCCAATAATCACTTTCGCGCTGATCTCGGATATGGTCTTGTTCTCATTCCTCCGCATCCTATCTTCCAGCTCTGTAATGTGCATTCGCAACGGCCCGCCTGCACCGGTTAGGTTTCTGTCATATTCTACCAGATTTCCAAAGGGATCGGGGATGGCCGAGGCATTGCCCATATCGCCGGGGTGCCGTATGCGACTCAGCGGCGAGCGCGTCCATTCTCCTTGTACGTAACCAGATAGATTCTTGTATACCGGCATAGTAGCCTCTCCCTCTTGCAGTGAGCCATCAAGCATACCCTTCCACCCATCTCCTAGAAGGCGCTCTGACTGCGCCTTTGCTTTCTGCCTCACAGGGTCCAGTAGCTCCCATGCAAAGCCATCTTCATCCCTCAGCCCAGTGATATTCAGCCACTTGTCCTTTTTCTCGCTGAAGTCGCCGTATCGCGTCCGATTCAAGAGATCTAGCTGGTAGTATTCGCGCTCGATGAGCTCTCGGTAGCGTGTGCGCGCATTGAATGTCGGCTGTTGCGGTTCGGGCGAGTTGATGAGCAGCAAGAGGATTATGAAGAAGAGAAAGGATCTCGGGTCTCTTCTGGTTTCCATCAGGGTGGTTCCGGGCGTGCATGAGCCGCCATGGAGCGGGTATGCTGGAAGTAGGGTATGCAACGTTAGGTAGCGTTGGAGAGATGACGTGCGCAGATCCGAGGTCGACAGGCGTCAACGTTCAGGGTCCAACACGACAGCTTGGCAAAATCCAGCTTTCACCACCATATTCAAGTCACTTATTCAGAGTTCTAGGGTATATATCTATCGATTTCGACCAAAGGGGCAAGAGGGGTATTGGGTCAATTGTATGTACACCGGGAAAACGAGCAAGATTACTTCGTCGTGACCTATCCTAACACCTGCAAACGCCTCCATGCTTGAACCTTTTCTTCATACGCATAAGCCGTGACTCTTTCAAATAGCATAAAGACATAAATTGCATCTACTGCATCGGTCCGCCAATCACTGGTGGCGCTGCCTCCAGGTCAACGCGTTGGACCGTCTGGCGCAAGTCGTTGCTGCTGCGGACAAGGTTGCCAAAGTACTTGCGTGCAACTTCAGTTTCCGCCTTGAGCTTGGTTGTCTCCTCCTTCTGGAGCTGGAGCTTTTCGACGTTCCTCTGCAGACCGATGCGTACATCGTTAGCAGGGCCTTTGAGTGCGCGCCGAACCTCGGAGCTGATGCGAAGGGCGTTGGAGTGTGTGTAATCGATCGCCGCTAGTTGTTGAGATAGCTTCGCGCTAAGTCTGTGAGGTAGTGATTTAGGCACGGACGCCAGTACGTATGATACTCCGAGAGCGACTGCTGATATTAGCATAGAACATTTCATACTCGTACGATTGACTTACCACCAGCGATGAGACCAGGGATTATCAGTCTCCTCATGTTGCTTGTGCCCATGACCTTTGCAGCACCAAGAGCACCGTCTACCCAGCCGACACCGCCGACCAATCTGCCACCTACTACGCCGGCAACAGTCATGGCCATACCGGCACCAGCGGCCTTCTCCTGACGTTCCCACAGACTGGCGATGTCGAAGAAGTCCCACAGATCAATATCAATATCCACTTGTCGAGCAAGAGCGTGCACTGACTTCCTGAACATCCTCTCCGGACGGAACATGACGTCGGCATACAAGTTGTTGCCAAGATGTAGGACACCCAAGTTTTTGATGCCGTTGTAGCCCTGCACAGCTTGGGTTCGAGCGTGTTCTTCACACAAACGGACGCTTTCAGTGACCTCGTGGAGCATCGAGTCCCTGATGTCCTCAGCGTACTGGTATGCTGAGAACAGACCAGGGTAATCGATGCCAAGATCCTGTTCAGCTACTCTGGCAATGCAGTTGTTGAGCGTGTCTCGAGTGTAGCCATAGACGTCTGACGTCGTATCTTCAACCATGCGATCCACTGCCTCTCCAGCTTCTGTCCGTGACTTCTTGGACTCTTCAAACTCAGGCTCGAGCGCTTCGATCTCCTTCTTGACGCGGTCCAATTCGCTCTGAGACACATCTCGGTTGACTGTGGCTAGGTTGTTCATATCTCCTAGTACGTTGAGAAGATAAGTCTTTGCGGGTGCAAGTTTAGACCTGGCCCTCTTCTCCAGCACGAAACGTCGTAACGAAGCCTCAAGATCGGCAAAGTCGCGCTGCTTCTCTGCCTCCTTGCCCTTTCCTTTGTCGGATGGATCGTCGTCACCATCGTCATCAGGGGGGCTCCCACCTGCACCCATGGGGATGGCGTTACTAGAAACGAAATGTACCAGCTCGCTGGACTCCTTGAAGGTGGCCGGACTGAGGTTAGCAACTTGCTTTAAGATCATCTCTTGGCAACGGTTCTGATCGCGAATGGTATCGAAGCCGTTGACTACCATGAACATGTATGCCTTCTCGCGCGCTGCGGTGAAGATAAAGTTCTTAGCGGACTCGGTGAAGTGATTCGCAGCAGAAACGACAAAGACGACGACATCAATCTCTTCTTGGCGAGCGAACACGGCGGTGGTCTTGAGAGAGTCGGCGTTCAGACCCGGGGCGTCGATGAGAGCGATGTCGACCACTCCGTTGTTCAGAAGTGATTCGTCAACATCTCGGATGTCTTTGATGTAGATCTTGCACTGTGCGAAATGATCGTTGTCGATGACAATTTTCTCCAGGTCCTTGATATCGAATACAACGTACGTGCTTTCGTCGTTGCGGTTGTACGTCGAACCGATGGGAATTGCGTGAACCTCTTCGACACCACCGTTCTCCCGGAAGTCAAGAACCTCGCAGAAAATGCTCGTGCAGGGCTGCTGGTCTTCGGGCAGGACCTTACGTCGGAGGAGGGCATTACAGAAGGTCGACTTTCCAGCGTTCAAGTCTCCCGTGACCAGGACCTTGCTTGACGTATCTTCGATACGTTCCTTGAGAGAGAAGAGGTGGCGTATGCTCTGTTGGATCTGGCCGTCGAGGAGAGACGCAACAGAGTTCTTCTCCAGCGAATGTACCAAGTCTGTCTGTGTTCGGCCGCCCATGCGCAGTTCCAACTTCAGAACGGAGAAATCGTGAGCAAGTTGGGGCGTAACCAGTCGAGGCTCTTCTCTACGCTTTTGCTCGGCGGCAGCGCTCGACTCGGCGGCGGGGTCATCTCCAATCGTTGTGCCCGCCCGGCGGGGTCCTCGAGGTCGTTCGGGAGAGCGCATATCGGGGTCGAAGTTGCCAATCGCAGACTGCGTGTGCTGCAGTCCAGGCCGAGATTCGCTGCGAAGGTGCGCCTTTTGTTTTTCGGCCACCTGTACCGAGGGGTAATGGGCCGGCCATTTCAGATTCATTTCTTGGAAACTCTTCAATGTCTCGATGGTGCCGGCGATCGCCCGGCCGAGGGCGTTTTTGTTCTGGTTGTATCGCAATTGGAGCACATGGCTGCGCTGTTTCTCGACTTCGGCGTTTCCTGACCCGGCAAAAGACATAGGTGATGGCCTATCTTCGCCAACGTTAGACCGCCAGTTCATCCCGCTGCTTTCGCCATCTTGCATACTTCCGCCATAACCGGAGTCCTCGTCCAACATGGACACGAGACGGGCAGCGGCGTCGCTTGTGGTGCTTCCGCCGCCAACCGTCATGTATCCAGGTCGAGCATTCTGTCGCGGAACAAAGTCATCTGACCCACCACGACGGCTGCTGGAGGACTCTCCAGACGAGGAGGGCCGGCCGTTTCGTCGATCGGGATTCATCGGGGTAGTTTCGTGGTTTGCGCTATAAGGAGGGGCGCATGTCGTGATAGATACGGAAGGGGGGTGGTGGTGTTGTAGAGCGGGAGGCGGTGTCGAGAAAAGAATGCTGAGACAACGTCAGAGTTGGTGGTGCACACGCCACCACGCAAGCAAACAGGGATTGGCTGTCAGTGACCACTACGAGTCCACTACCGCGGCTCTACACGTCTACGTCTCGTGTGCGTCTAATGTCTGGGCATTGTTTCGATGCAGTAGTTTCACTTGAAATCCATATGATCGTATTGCTTCGATAGCGCAATTGCTTAGAGGTGGGTAACTGATAGTCAGTTCCTCCAAGGCTCGGCATCGCCATACCTGCGTATCTTGCCCTCCAGCCCGGCGGAACATCAAATGACATAATCGGGCAAGGCAACACCTTTTGCAACTTTGACCTCTCTTACGTCTCTCAATACAACTACCCGCCCAACGTAGAGCTGGTCTCTACCACCTACTCTCTAGTTTAGACGAAGTGGCCGTATCAGCCGCTACCCGCTGCACCTACTTCCAAGTCTACCCAGCTATACTCACCAACCTTCCTGCAGTCTACTCGCGACCATGAACGTATGTATACCTAGTCTTTGAGCGACATCGTGTTTGACAGCAATGCCAGATCGTAGAATGGGCCTTCGGAAAGCGCATGACGCCGGCGGAGCGACTGCGGAAACACCAGCGCGCACTCGAGAAGACGCAGCGAGAGCTAGACCGCGAGCGCGTGAAGCTCGAGAACCAGGAGAAGAAGCTGGTGGCAGATATTAAGAAGAGCGCGAAGAATGGGCAAATGGGACCTCTGCGCATCCAGGCAAAGGACCTGGTGCGGACACGACGGTATGCCGAGCCGCTGCTTGTCGCATGGCTACTTTCACATGGCTAATGTTTGCGCAAAGATACATCCAGAAGTTCTACCAGATGCGCACACAACTACAAGCGATCTCATTGCGGATACAGGCATGGCGACCACATACTGGAATCTGGGCACAGCTGACATTGGGCAGACAGTACGCAGTAATGAGCAGATGATGCAGTCTATGAAGGGTGCAACGAGTAGGTTCATATGTTATAAATCTTGCCAGACGTACTCTAACACACTTCAGCACTGCTTGGGAGCATGAACAGGCAGATGAACCTTCCCGCGCTTCAACGCATTGCTATGGAGTTTGAAAAGGAGAACGATATCATGGACCAGAGGCAGGAGATGATGGACGACGCCATCGATGATGCCACCGGCATGGAAGACGAGGAGGAGAGTGAAGACGTCGTCAACCAGGTCTTGGATGAAATAGGCATCGATCTTGGCCAGGCTGTGAGTACTCATCCATCACCGAAAGCGCATTCACTAACGTTACATAGCTTGGCGAGACGCCCAGCGGACTGCAGAAGAACGCAGTACCTGAAGCTAGGGTGGCGCAGGCTGTCGGCGGCGGCGGAGCTGACCCGGATGATGACGACCTTCAGGCACGCTTGGACAGCTTGAGGAGGTGAGGGTGAAGTGCTAGTACAAGAAGCAACGCTGGAGGTGCCCGTGCAGCGCTCTTGGCTAGGTGTCAGCACTCGTGGACGTCAGATTGGGCACTTGAATAGAGCGTGCGACGTTGTCCACGTCCCAGAAACATTATGTGTCCTTTTGCGCATGGAGATGTCCGGAAGATTTTGGACGTCTAGATCCTCGTGATATTGCGATAGTCAAGGCCGGCGGCCGTACATGGAGAGTTTAGTCAGTTCAGGCCGGCTCCACCGTACGCGCCGGCCTGCATGCGCTTGAGCCTAGATCATGCGGATCGTAGCCCAAAACCCTGGAATTGGCTTTGGGTATCTTAGTGTTGGTGATATATCAGAGTCACAAGATCGTGTATCTGTTCTGCTCCCTTGCCTCCCCATTCACAGTACCCAGCGTGGTATACGTAGGCGGTGCTGCCCTTCCTGACTAACTGCGTGAGATCCCCCGCACTTCCGCGAGAAGAGCAGTCGGCATAGACAACTTCCCACTGCGCACTTGTACCCAGCACCCAGCAGCTCACTGCCTACTCCATCCACGCTACACCGGCGATCGTCCAATCTCAACCCTGGAACGTGCCCGCGCCTTGCCATCCTCTCCCAGCGTCAAGCCCTCTTCTTGCGCCAATTGATATTTCCGGTTGCTCGCCCCGCTATACACCTCCGACGTCATCACACCTAAGAACTCCATCTCCCACGACTCTTCCCCTTGCGTCTGTTTACATCCTTCCTAACATATTCTTGTCACTCGAGCCCCGCTTATTCACTTTCGCCGAATCCGCCGCCGCCCCCAACTGCATCACCGTCGCCACCACCCAGCCAGCAAACACCAGCGCCATCAATCAAGCTGGCAGGTAACAGGCGTCGGAGCGCCCAGGGAGGCTTGCTCTCGAAGATGTTTGGGAATGCAAAGGACGACGAGAGTTCCACCATTGGCACTCCTGCAAGCAATGACGCGCCACAGCCCACCGCAGCCCCGGCGACAGACAACGGAGCTGCAGGCGCAATAAACACGACCAGCAACGGCTCCGCTTCGATAGATCGCAAGCCCAGTGATGCTTCTGCGCCTGCTGAGAGAAAACGACGGAGTAGCGGCGTGTCGCGTGCCCGGGACATGTTCTCGAGCGCGAAACAGTCGTTGCATCTCGGCGGCTCGTCAGGCTCTCCCACCTCCAGTACCTCCACCATGTCAGAAAAGGCCTCCCCTCAAACCCCCATGCAGAAGCTCGGCAAATCCGATGCTGCTCTCAGTGTCCCCCAGGGCTCACTCAACAACTCTGCCGGCGAGTCGGCGCCTGGCCCACGATCCACCTTCCGCGTCGGTGTCACAGAGGATAAGAACAAGAAGTGCAGACGAACGATGGAGGATACCCATGCATATCTATACAACTTCCTGAGCACTCCGGCTCCCTCTTACGGCGCCGAGAAGACACGCGCCATATCCGATGCCAGTTCGACTCAGTCGGATGCTCTGTCGCAAGCCGTAGTCGAGACCGACAACGGATACTTCGCCATCTTCGACGGACACGCCGGAACGTTCGCTGCCGATTGGTGTGGGAAGAAGCTCCATTTGATTCTGGAAGAGACAATTCGAAAGAACCCAAATACCCCGATACCCGAACTACTTGACCAGACCTTCACCGTAGTCGACCAGCAGTTGGAAAAGCTTCCTCTGAAGAACAGTGGTTGTACCGCGGTCATCGCTGTCTTGAGGTGGGAGGACCGAGTGCCTAACGCTCAGTCGTCTACCGGCTCGGTCCTCTTCGCACCCGCGGCAGTATCGGCTATCAAGCACGCCGGCGAAGGCGAGGCCAGGGACGGTGCTGATTCCGCTGTGGAGCCTGCAGCTGAACAACAAGTGGAGGCGAGGTTACGGAACGAGGCCAGTCGACAGCGCGTGCTGTATACGGCCAACGTGGGCGATGCGCGTATTGTTCTCTGCCGTAATGGCCGAGCACTTCGCCTCTCTTACGACCACAAGGGTAGCGACGAGAATGAAGGCCGTCGGGTTGCCAGCGCTGGTGGTTTGATTCTCAACAACCGCGTTAATGGCGTTCTTGCTGTTACACGAGCACTGGGGGATGCCTATATGAAGGACCTGGTCACCGGACACCCGTACACCACCGAGACTGTTATCCAGGCAGAGCAGGACGAATTTCTCATTCTTGCTTGCGATGGAGTAAGTAGCCCATCAACGAATACGTAACATCTACTAACGAACACAGCTCTGGGATGTCTGCTCCGACCAGGAAGCTGTTGACCTAGTCCGCCAAGTCCACGATCCCCAAGAAGCATCCAAGAAGCTCGTCGACTATGCCCTCGCTCGCTTCTCTACCGACAATCTTTCCTGCATGGTCGTACGCTTCGACAACAAGGCACTCCGACAGCGCAAGAATGACGCCGCCATGGGTGTAGATGGTGATCAGTCTACCATGAAGGGCGGAATTACCGAGGCAGACGCCATCGTGGCACAGGCGAAGAAAGCAATCGGCGAACCAGAAGTACCGGTCGAGGCTGCGGCACAGGAAATCATTATGGAGGAGGCGGAGGCAGAGCCAGGTCCTGAGCTGAACATTGACGCTGCGAAGGCAGCTAGGAAAAACGACGTGTAGTTTTGGACGAGGACTGTCTAGTATATGGAGGCTACAGCTTGGGAGGGCATTTTGGGAGGGACAAGGGTGGTGTGCAATGTTTATGGGCAGATGGCGGCAGTGTATGATTTCTAGCGTGCCTGAGGATCTGGTTCCGGGACCAGGTCTCTTTCGGGTGCATTCCCTAAGGTTAGCCGTATCTCACAGCTGAGCGCTTCAATTCAAGTTCGAGCGGAAGTAAAGTAAAACGTATGCAAAGCTTGTCCAACGTGTTCGTTTGCCGCCTGTTTACCTACATGACTGTCTGCCCCGCATGTTTGCGCATTGACTTCCCAGGTTCACGATGCGCTAATGACGATCGTGGGGCGGGCGTCTACCTGCATCCTCTTTCACCGCATTCGAGAAATCCTGCCTCTACTAGCCCCCGATCTCCGCTATTCCTGTCCCCGAAGCTTGGATTACTGGAGTCACACGCTCCATGCGGCTCCGAGGAGCAACGCGATAATCATGTCGGGCGTCGACACGGCAGACTCTACGACCAACGCCCTCTCCAACGATGCGCGGCCCGCCTTTGTGACGCCGAGGGACTTGCTCCAGCAGTCCCGGGCGCCCTTGCCCCCAAAAGAGCAGCCGCGCCAGCTTTCAGCCGTTGACCGCGAGCAACTGGACGGCTTGGTGCGGGATCCTGTGTCGCGTATGGTCGCAGCGCCAGCTGACAAGAGCTAGAGAACCATCAGAGCTTTCCTCAAGGCCAGAACAAGCTATGACGTCCTACCCATAAGCTATCGCCTCATCGTATTCGACACGGCGCTGCTAGTGAAGAAGAGTCTGAATATATTGAACCAGAATGGTGAGCTTGGAATCTTGTGTGTACAAAGCAAGAGCTGACGGCTGGCTATAGGAATCGTCTCAGCGCCGCTGTGGGACTCCAAATCCTCCACATTCGCCGGACTCCTCACGACATCCGACTACATAAACGTCATACAATACTACTGGCAGAACCCAGACGCTTTGGCGCGGGTAGATCAGTTCCGCCTAAACAGCCTGAGAGGTAGGTGCTTTGCTTCCACACCGACCACCAACTTACACGTACAGATATTGAGAAAGCTCTGGGTGTCAAACCCATAGAAACAATCTCCATACACCCCGATCGACCCGTATACGAAGCATGTCGCAAGATGCTTGAGTCACGCGCGCGCCGCATACCTATAGTCGACAGCGATGACGAGACACGTAGAACAATGGTCGTCAGCGTCATCACCCAATACCGGATATTGAAGTTCATCGCGGTGAACGTCAAGGAGACACAGAAGCTACGGAAGCCACTGAAGGAGCTGAATGTTGGCACATACGAGGATCTCGCGACTGCATCCATGGACACACCGGTTATGGACGTCATTCATATGCTTGTTAAGAAGAGCATATCAAGCGTGCCCATCTTGGACAGAGCAGGCACCGTGCTGAATGTCTTTGAGGCTGTAGACGTCATCACGCTTATCAAGGGCGGCGTATACGATGACTTGAACCTGACGGTCGGCGATGCGTTACTGAAGCGTTCAGACGTGAGTATCCATTTCTTTCTTCCATTTCTGCGCATTTCTGACAGCAGCAGGACTTCCCTGGTATCTTCACCTGTTCACTGAACGACAACATGTCAACCATATACGACACGATCCGGAGGTCGCGCGTGCATCGATTCGTCGTCATAGATGAGAACAGTAAGCTTAAAGGCATGGTAACCTTGAGCGACGTTCTCGAGCATACGCTACTCGAAGGCATGGAGGACGAGTAGAACGACGCGATCCTAGACCACGTGTCAGCTCCACACGCAAAGTCACTCAGAATGTATGAGCAGAGAATGAGACGATGCGACGACTGAACATTCCACTGATTGGGTGTCGAGCTCACGAAAGCATTTCCAGATACATCCTATAACGAACTGGGGTTATTGAAGAGAGCTGAAGATATTGTAGAAGCGAAACTGGCTGAGATTAGTGCACGATAAATGGTCGTAGCAGAAGTCTCACAGATACTTAAATCATCATATTCACAAGTTCATCCGAGATGTGTTTCCCGCACTTTCTTTATGCACATATACTCTGAAACCCATTTTTTGCATACTTCTAGGTTCCACGTTAGCAACATAAACTGATTGTGATCAGGTCGTCAGATACATCCAAGGTGCCTTGGACTTAACAGGAAACAACTACACTCTCACCCAATAGAATTTACACGTCCTCTATTACTACATTTCGTCTTCAGCGAGCGCCAAAATCTGCGTCCCGCGCGCCTCTGACAATTCCTTTTCGACGACCGCCTGGCAAATGTATGCAGCAAAAGCCTCCATACGCATCGCGTGGTTTCTATGCTGCGAAAGCAACTGCACCGACACCTTTTCCACCAAACCAACTGGAATATGTCCAGCTGCTTCTTGAACTTGGAGACCGAGGACTAACCGTGCTTTTCGGATGAGATGGCTGTCTGGCTCGCTCTTATGGTATAAAGCAGACATTGCATCTGCGGTCGATATGTCTTGATACATTCTCAGTATCATAACCTGAGACTCTATATCTCCGTGCACAGCATCATGTACGATGTCCTGCAGGCTTTGTATTTTCCTTGTTATTCCTGAAGGTTGACTGGCAGTCCCGGATTGTCGTATTTGAATCGTGGTGGGTGAGACTTGTAAGATCGGTACAGCAATCGCTAAGACATCGAATTCGAATACTTCACTGCTCTCTACACTTCCAGGACTAGGTGTTGAGTCTTCATTTTCGACGGCCACAGTGGGCCTTGGACAAGCCGTTAATGTGTTGCGATCATGGGTGGGTAGATACGGGGGAACGCCGAGCGAGTAGTCCACTGGGCTGGAGAATGGCCCAACCGGATTCGATTCAAAGAATGAGTCGGAAGATAGATCGGTGGATGAGATGCTGCTTTCGGACATACTGTTGATGCTGGTCAGGATGTGTACGCGTTGCTCGGTGGGAATAGAGTCTATGGAGCCGATCTGGGCCGCTTCTTCTGCGATTGTCAACCTGCTCCCAGTATCTGTATCTCGATTATCGGTATGCAGTGAAGATGCCACCATACTCGATCTTATACGCAATGGCTGTTCACAGTCAGTACCAGCTATGTTGTACCTCCTTCGAAGCGCTACTCACAGGAACGCATAGATCCTCCTCTGAACCACAAGCATCGCAAATCGATGTCGAAGCACGATTGCTACATCCCTCACACCCATCTTGCTTGCAGTAGAAGCCCGCTCGCATACCCCCATTCAGATATGGCAATATAGCCTCGGGAAGGTCACACTTCTTGCACCGACCGTGCCGGAACTTGTGGCTACAGATCCTGATCATCGTGGTATCAGGATAGAGTCGAAGGAATTGTACAAGAAAAGTCTTAATCCGGCAGTAGATATTGTGGTGTTTCTCTACAAGCATAGGTGTAGGAATAGATTGTGGGCCTATTCCATGCTCGATCTTCAGGGTTTCTTTGTAAATCAAAGAAGGAGAATGTGAAGATGGGGACGCAGGAGGAGATGACTCGGGAGATAGGGAGCATAGCGTTCGCGCACTCGCAACCATGAAAGTGCCATCTCGATCTTGTCTGCTTCGAAGTGATTTAATCCTAGTGTTTCGACGATCGAAGTTGCCGCCGAACCTGGCATCATATCGTAGTTCATCCTTTCTATCGTTTATGTCGTCGTTGGAAGTGGCCGATTTGAAGACCGCACAGGTATGCATCCCGGCAGTGTCATTATAACGAGCGATGATATCCTGATAGTCGAGGTTAGCAAAGCTCTCTGAGCTTTGATGTAGTTGCAGATCATGGTTAGGTATCCCCCGGATTTCTGACTGACAGCGATAGTGGGAGGGGACTTGGTAAATCGTTTCTGGTATGCCAGGCGTGGTAACGCGATGAGGGTACATGGGGAGCTGGTGTGCTGTCGACTCCATGGTTATCAAGTTACGATATGCGGTGGAACCTGCTCGGGGGTGTGATGCAAGGTTGCAGTAGGTGGTGATTAGGGAGTTCGAATCTGTCAAGATACTCAATCAAGAGAATACTAGAAGAATTATGCGATGAAAGTTCCAACGATTTCATTTGGTCTGATCCCTTGTTGCCTCGTGTCAAACAATTACAGTAATGACTCGAGCGAAGTGGATATGGTCGCTCCCTCCACTGTAAACCAAGTAGCCGAACGTGGCGGTGGAATTACTACATTTTGAGAAGTCTCTTACGAAGTCATCATCGAACCTCTGGGTTCTTTGGTGGTCGATGTCAAAGCAATGTTTCTTTGTCCAGATGTCTCGCCCAACTGAGAGACAGAGAGACAATGACTATGTTGAGCCGAAGCCTCCAAAGAACTTCCTTCTAACACTGGTAGATACACAGAAAGAAGTCCGCGTCGTGCGTAAAATACTTTAGTTTTGTAACAGGTCGACCGGGGCCACGTCTACCTGCATAGGTAGGTAATGCCATTCTGCACGTGACTAAGGAGATCGTGAAACTATACTCTAGATAGAGCCTTACAGAAGCTCTGCCCCTTGTACCCACATCTACCGTTTAAACGGTGATTTGAATCTATAAGTGCAGGGGCATCCGAGGTCGTACCACCCTCAAACTTGCAAACGCCTTCGGCAACTCGGAATAGAGAAAAAGGATCAACATTGGGCCAAAGAGACCATCGGATACCGCAATACGGACTTCTGTGTTGAGGGAGCACAAGGCCTCGTATAAAGGATTGGTACGTGGATCAACGAATCGAGCATCCTCACCTCCCTAGGCATGCCGAAAGAGTCGTTGACGATGACGAAACGCGCTAAGACCAATGTTTGACATGTTTGCAGCATGACGCAAGCCCAGCCACGCTCCTTTCCAACAGCGCGGCCGAGATTCGAGATTCCAACACGCGCGCCAGGCCGGTCGCAATCACGAAGATCAGGATGTGATGTGGCGCGCCTTTGGTTTGACTTGAGGTCCTCGCGCGTGACTGGCCATTGAGGGTACCTGGACGCAGCTCCACCCACTATGTTCCCAAGATCGATTGGTATGTCGATGGCGTTATCGAGCTCAATTGAGGTTAAATCAAGGTATATGCTATGATTAGGCCCCACTCTGGGGCTCGCTGTAGGTTGTCCCGTTGGTGTAGGTGTCCCGTAACACGGGCTGTGGCTGGATCTTGGGTAGAACAGGGACAAACGCAGGAACCTACGTCACTGCCCGCGTGCCTTCATAACGCGCCAACACGGGCTCTTTGACTCGACGTATACTCACGATACCTAGTTCCCTCGCCCACTTCATAATCCCTACTTTTGCAATTGATCTTGATAAACCACAGTCAACATGGAGACCATCACCAACCTTGCCAGCACTGCTGCCACTACAGCCTCGAAGCTCATCTACGGCGACCAGCCCAAGACCGAGGAGGCGGTCGAACAGACCAAGGACAACGAAACCGCAGGCAAGGAGCCTATCTCAGGCGAGCAGGGTCAGGGCACTGTCACTCAGCCCTATGACCAAGGCAACCTTGGTGTGCCCCCACGAAGTCTCGCATTAGACGATCTATGCTGACCCCGCTTCACAGCAACCCCTCTAGCCGCAGCTGACAAGGGAACCTTCCTTGACTACCAGAACAACGAGACTGCCGGCAAGGAGCCCGTCTCTGGTGAGCTTGGCAAGGGTACCGTCACGGAGCCTTTTGACCAGGGCAACGATTGTGAGTATTCAACACCCCGCATTCGACATATGGGCTATCGATAGGGCAGTATGCTAACTACCCCAAAGCCAAGGCGACTGAGAAGGCAGCTGAGAAGACTTCCACCTCAGATGAGTTCCTGAAGCTAGATCCCACCACCCAGGGACCGACCGAGACCAAGACCGAGACATCGACCGACCCCAAGATCTACTCGGATAGCAAAGATGCATCCTATGTTGGCATGCCCATCGTTCCTCTCAACCCCGACGTTGCTACATCCAACACTGACGCCTCTTCGACGGCCCAGAGCACTGGCATCACAGACAAGGCTGGAGTTACCGACAAGATTTGGAAGGAAACACCACTTGACGACATCAGTCGTTCAGGTGCACCAGGCGCCGGCCCTACAGCCACTGAATCTACAACCGCCACTTCCACCAACCCTGATCCCGCCATCAAGACTACTGCCCCCGACTCCGTCACAGCTGGTTCAAGTGTGTACGCAGCTGGCGCCGGTACAGAGACAAAGACTGATGCCGAGAAGCTCTCTGAGAACCGCGACACTCCAGGCTGGGCATCAACAGGCGTTCCTTCCGACAGCAGCAACTTTGACGCAGCTACCGCTAAGCAAAACGCTGCCTCTGGTGGATCAGAGTCCAAGGGTTTGTGGACACGGCAACCTGGACATAGTCAGAGCAGTACTGACGGTGTTGCAGGTTCGGCTGGAGAGCATGTAGGTCGCAAGTCTGAATCGGGCCGTAAGTCTGAGTCCACCGACTTGACCTCGTCCCCGAGCAACGAAGAGAAGGGTGGCAAGATGTCGCACTTGAAGGAGAAGATGAAAAACAAGCTTCACATCGGTTCCAAGGACAAATAGGTGTGACACGCAGGGACTGACGATCTTGAATGATGATGGGCGAGATATGATACCACGGCAGTAGAATGCCACTTAATACGAGAACAATGCTCGTAATGTACTATTCAATTAGGAATCTAATGGGTTGAGCTCAAGTTCGTCTGTGTCGCTTTGTCCAATCATGTTCGTGATTCAGCCTCGTGGCACTAAAGCTAGCGTCGGGCTTACTGCTCGCTATCTGACGTACATGCATACGCATGACAGCGTACAACATCTACCTTATCACACGCCTCACTTGCAACCTAATACATCGCGTTGGCATTTCTTGGACAAATTAGATTGACTCTTGTGTCCACCACAAGGCCAAATCGAAACGAGGTCGTTACCTCTTTCCAGCCCACACAAATATTCCAAGGTATGTGAGCGGTTGTCCCTACTCGAGGTGCTGTGCCGCCTTTAATTCCTTGTCACAATAGCATTCGCGCCAACAAGAATCCCTTTGTCAGCATCGTAGCCTCGTTTCAACCCAATCTTTCGGAGTAGTCATTATGATTCACTCAGTAGCACGAGATACGGATTGCCACTAGCGTGGCAACCACGCCGCCAGCACTCTCCTTCTCTGAACCACGTTTTACTGGGACGCATCTCTCGACCATACTTGTCAACACATGCTTGGCTAAGCATCAGCGCCGCAACATTGATATAGCCTTTTTTCTTTCATCTCAACTTTCTCGCTATTGCTGAATAGCGATCCGTCAACATGGGAAATATCGGCAATGAGAATGCAGCTCGTAGAGCTAACAGTCTGAATAACAGAACGTCGTCTGAAAGAGAGACTCGAATATCGAAGGATCTGTTTGGTTCGCCACACAAGCAAGGCTACATGGACGAAACCAATATGATCCGAAGAGCGGCAGGCAAGATACCGCATGTCTGTGTTGTCGGTGCGGGTGTTGCTGGGCTGAGATGTGCGGATCTGCTGTTGAAGCACGGGGTCAAGGTTACGGTCCTGGAAGGGAGAAATAGGGTTGGTGGAAGAGTCTGTCTACCCAGCCATGTAAACTCGTATGTGCTAATGAATTGACAGTTATGTCAAAGCGATGCGCTAGGTCATTTAGTTGACCTGTGAGTCTGCAACCCCAATATGGTCTGCTACACCCAAGCTAACGGTTTCGCTAGCGGCCCGAACTGGATACACGGCACTGATGACAACCCTATCCTAGACCTTGCGAAAGAGACCAAGACTATCAGCATGAACTGGGATGGTCGCCAATCAGTTTTTGACAGCCAGGGAAACCACATGTCTGACAAAGACGCAGCGAAGAACACTGAGCATGTTTGGACTATCATCGAGCAAGCAATGAAGCTTTCGAATGAGAATTCGGCCACGATATCCTCGGACAAGAGTTTGTATAACTACTTTGAAGAGCGGGTTGTAGAAATGTTCCCTAATCAGGATGCTGAATCGAAGAGGCAACAGCGAATCATCCTTCAGATGGCAGAAATGTGGGGTGCTTTCGTTGGCTCGCCCATCCAAAGGCAAAGTCTGAAGTTTTTCTGGCTGGAGGAGTGTATCGATGGCGAGAATCTCTTTGTCGCATCTACGTACGACAAGGTGCTGAAGAAGATTGCTGAGCCTGCGCTGGAACATGCGACGATGCTGTTTGAACATAAAGTAAAGCGGATCGTATCGGGAGAGGACACTGCAGATGCGGGTGTTACCGTTGAACTTGAAGGCCGGCAAAGTATGATGTTCGACGAAGTGATCATGACGGCTCCACTAGGCTGGCTAAAGCGCAATCTCGATGCTTTCGTCCCAGCATTGCCGAGTCGATTGACAGAAGCTGTTGGAAGTCTCGGATACGGGCATCTTGACAAAGTATACATCACCTTCCCAAGCGCCTTCTGGAACGAAGGAACAGCCAGCGATGCAGAATTACCCTCTGCATCTCGCGACCTAAGCAAACCAAATGTCACAGCAACAACAGCGCCCGTGCATCAAGCAACTGACTCACCAGTCAATCCAGCACATTATCCAGGCTTCACACACTGGACACATCCAACATATGCATCTGAAACGAACCCAAAAGCCTGGGATCAAGAAGCTGTGAACCTCGCCGCCCTTCCCAGAGGAACGGCGCACCCAACCCTCCTCTTTTACACCTTTGGACCAACAAGCTTACATATCGCCAAACTCCTAGCAAATAACCCACCAGAAAAGCATGACAGCCTTCTAACATCTTTCTTTCTTCCCTACTACTCCAAACTTCCCAACTACAAGCCGAACCACAGCGACTGCGCACCACAAGCCGTCCTGGCAACAGCATGGGCAAACGACGAATTCGCTGGCTACGGTTCATACTGCAATTTCCAAATTGGGCTCGAAAAGGGTGATGAGGATGTGGAGACATTAAGAAAGGGCATGCCTGAACGAGGTGTTTGGTTGGCTGGAGAGCATTGCGCGCCGTTTGTTGCGTTAGGGACCGTCACGGGGGCGTACTGGAGCGGGGAGGGCGTCGCGAAAAGGGTGCTGAAAGCGTATGAGCTCGGTGAGAAAGAGCAGAATGGGTCCTTGTGAAGCGTGGTAGGATGAGAGGCTGTAATGGGAGGGTACAGATTATGCCGGTGGCTCCGAATGAGTCGTCAAAGGGTTACATAGCATCATCAAGGTCCTGAAATATCTCCGTCACATATTCAGTACTTGCCCGACAATTTTCCATTCTTGGATTTCGGAGCATGCTTCAGCTTGAATTCCTTACTCCGCTAGACTGTGTTGTTATGTTCGCACCGAACCCGAAGTATAAGTGGGGTTTGTCGTTCATCTCCGCGTTTCAGCTTCCTCTTTTCTTTTTCTTCTATTCCTGAGTGGGTTTTAGCGGAGCATGCCGTTAAGCGCGAAAGAAGTAAGATGGTTCGCATTGGATGGGCTGGTAAACCGATACTGGAATAAAGTTTTTGTAGAATGCTGGGTCGGATGGGGGACGATCAACGGGTGCCTGGCGACTGTCGATCAACCAAAGTTGGTGCAGTCATGATGGCGATTTGGTGCGTATATATTCTGGGTTGGTGCTGCGGAGTGTGTACTCACCAAGCCACTCCTTCTCATATCACTGTCTTTCTTTGCTGTAGCCAGGACGCTCCTTTCGAATTGTACATTAAACAGAAACACACGCACACACGCAACCACTCGCTACGCAATATGGAGCGCACATCTACTCACGGCTCGACATCGTCGAAAGGTTCACAAATTTCCATCAGAGAGCGTATCGGAAAGCCGAGTAAAGTACGTAACTTGGATCAACTGAAGGTGATAAAGGGCTAATGTTGGGTAGTATCTGTGGCAGGTCCTGAAGCAATGCAAGATACTCTGATGGATCGGTTGAGCTTAACAGGGCTAGTGAGCGATTTCGGAGCAGGAATGAGGAATTAAATAGAGAAAAGAGAGAGATTATAAACTCTGCTGGCCAGTCTAGATAGTAGCAGGCTGCTAGAACACCTTACTCTCGTCTTCTTGATTCCCTCTTTAATGCAATTCCATAAGAATCTCATTCGTTGCAAACCGCCATCCACTGAAAGGACTCTCAAGATAAGCATACAAATCTTCCTTGGTCACTTCATCTCCGTACTTTCCCCAAACACCATTCCACACGCCCTTGGCCTGAACCTTGTATGTGGCTGGCTTGCGCTTAGGCATCCACGGCTTATCAAAGACTACCTCAACCTCTTCTTCAGTGCCTGGTGCAAGCGTGACGAGTGACCCATGCGGAGGAGGCATTTTGCGATTGATTTGCAAGACGGTTTGATTGACCTCTTCTCCACTCTCCGCATCGATGACGGTGAAAATACCAGTGTTGAGTGCGGAAGAGTCCAGCGGTGTATTCCATTTCAAGATGGTGTAGGTGACTTCTGGGTTCGTGTTTTTGAGCGTGATGAGCAGGGCTGGTGGGGAGCGTGAGGTTTGGGTTATTGTGAACTCTAAATCGGGCATGCTGGTGCGACTGGACATTGAATGAGGCATGCTAAAGTTGAGCGGCGTGGGGGACTGATAGACGTAGAAGGCTCCAAGAAGTGAGATGACAAGACCCGTCAGAAGGGCTGTACGTGCAGTCCACATGTTTGCCATCATTTCTCCCCGCCTAACTAGCTTAGATCATGCGATAAATCTAAGGAAGTTGGAGCCATCAGGTCGCTGTCGCGAGGACAGATCATCGCAAGTCTACATCCGGAGCATCATACTATTCAAGGACTATGTCGCATGGTCATTAACGTGCGAACGAATCATTCTGCTGGAGGCGATATGAATTACTATCAGCCGTTGTGCTTCCTGGCTAGGTACCTGCCCTGATTGGAAGCGGGGTGCGCGGCGCTAGACTGCATCAAGCTCTGTGCCGGGAGGAGCGCAATAGATAGTTCGACGTAGCTTCGCGATAAGAACAACCTGCGACAAGCATGAATGTATTTTAAGTTGACTCTAAGAACGATGAAGTTTGTTGTGGCTCGATGACCTCCACCTCAGCGTACATCATACTGTTAGTGTCTTGGCGCCCAAGTGTACTTCCAAGGATCATTGAGAGGCCATGATTCGGTTAACGCACTCCTGGACTCTAAGTAGAACAACCATTACTGATTATTGTACAAAACTCCACCATTGCACACATACATACATCGTTTCGTATAGAATGGATGCTCCCAAGACCAGCCTCATGGAGCGCTCACTTTCACTTAGCTTGGGTGCCCATGCCGCTGAATGCATCAGCGAACTCGTATGACGTCCTGCATGCTTCGGGTTTTGCCAATAATTGAGAAACATCACCAGGCACTCTGCGCTTGCATAATGAAAAGCCAACTTTCGTTGGCAGGTATTTGGCCCCCAAATGCGGGCACTGCGCCTCGCTTGGTTTCATGAAAATCCCCGGCCAAAGTCGTTAGAGCTGTCGGACGCCTGAGAGCGGCTCAGATCACCTCAAGTATGCTGGGCTTTGCTAGATACGCGCTTCGTTTCCTCGACATACGCCGTGTCTCATCGTGCTCCAGCCATGAAGACTCTGGCGCAATTCTCCGCTGTTCGTCAGGACTCTGATGACGATGCACAAAGAAGCGTCGAGTTGCTCGCCATGGCCGACCACCACAGCGACACCAAGTCCGGTACGCCTCGCCAATGGCCACAGAACGACCGCGAGGCTGCTTTACAAGATAAATGGTCACTATTTCCTTGGCGAGTAACTTCCGTTCTGCTGGCGCTCCCTCTTGCCCTCGCCGGCATCGTCAGCCTCGCAGCCGCCGCGGAAACGGTATCCCAAAGTTACATTATGGGACGAGACTGCTATCCAAACGGTCTTTGGAAGGAAGCCTCCGGAGCAACATGGCGCATTATGGATTCCTCTTACTTCTTCACACCAAACTTGAGTTTTGGAGCTATGACTTTTACACAGGTAAAAGTCATTGATGTTGCCTGGGATCTGATTATTGGAAGAGGTGGACAACTTTTGTTGGCATGGGCGAACTATCGCGTCTTCAACGAGTGGCTGGTATACCACATGGAGATGCATCACACATCGTACAAACTGTATGCCGCCGTAGCCTTCGAAACAACAACAATGGGCACGCTCGGTGTACTGGGGAAAGAATTCTTAGCTTTTGGGGCGGGCACCTGGAAGCGCTTATTCCGATGGCTGGCAATACTTTCAATGTTGCTATCCACGCTCTATGTGATCTCGTTCCCGACTTTGATGGCAGCCATGACAGGTTACATCGCGACTTATGAGCCATACATAGAGGATTTTGATGGGAACCTCCTCGGATGGAGCCAGGTGAAACAGGTGGAGTACATTATCCACGACGCTGATCGATTGGACGGTTTCGATGCGCCGCTCGTTGCTACAACAGATGACAAGCCGCTCGTCGATGCTATTGATAACTGTATGTTTGACTGCAATACTCTGGGCCTCAGCTGACCAAGTACAGACCGTATGCAGTTCGGAAACTGGACCTGGGAACATGAAGTGAATGGCGTGCCTCAGGTAGGTTCTGGCTTCAACGGTACCAACAATACAAATATAACAGCCGAATTTGTGTTGGAAGGCGTCAAGTTACCCCTGTTCCGAAGCCTCCAAATTACCAGATTTCCTGTCGAATACGTAAAGTTGAACTCCGTTCCACTACATGAACACCCTGGATACCAATATGCTTTTGAGAAGCGCCCAGACTCGAACCACACCTACGACGCGGCTTATTTGCTGGAGCATGGATCTTGCAAACCTAGCGAGACGTATCAGTGGGGGTTCTCTTACATCTTTCTATTCATGGTCTCCATCTTCAATTTCATCTGGGTCTGCATCATGGTCGGCATGTGGCTTGATACACGGCGAGGGTCAAGAATGTATAGGAGTGGCAGGAGACCTGGACTTTTGCGCAGTATTATCGAATACTCGGCAGCGATACGAGAAGAGCTAGGCAGTGAGGCCGAATATCTGGAGGAGGATGACCTGCGAAAACGTTTGACGCAGAGTAACGGAGCATTGGTTGTGGAGAAGGCTGAGCTCAGAGTGACACGTACGAGCATGAGCACTGGAGTGAAGACAACTAAAGGTGGTTGGAAGCGGAATCTCACGAAAGGCAGCACTTTTTGAGTCAGAGGACTATCTAAGCAATATATTCATCATGCTGTCTCTTGTGATATCATCAATTCGGTATCGTGACTGTTCTATGTAGAAAAGACTAGAGGAACTGTTTCACCCCCACTGAAACCGCTCCTCATCCAACATAGTGCCTTCCTCCCAGCACTTCTCTACCCACGCGACACCCACAATCCTGGCAAGTCCAGTGACCTTAGCCTTTACACTCTTGGCCGAAGAGTGTTCGTTCGGTACAACAACATGTGTGACTCCTTCCTCAACTATCCGATCAGTCACTGAACCACCGCCGAATCGAATATAGTTCTTCGATAGTTGGGCTTTGAGCATCCCGCTAGCATCAATAGGATTGCTGTCAAACGCAGCTTTTACTGTGCCAAACATGTGTGTCTTGAGATGCGCAAGTGACTCTCCGTGGTCTTCTAGTTGGTCTAGGAAGCCTTGTCGTTCAAATGCTGAGTCGTTGTCTGACCCTGCTCCTACACCAGCCAACAGCTTTCGCATATCATCTACATCTGCTATGTCGCGCGCAAACGAATCTCCATACTCATCAACATTGTTCTCGAAGTCGAGCTGATCGTCATCGTGGAGGTAGAACATATGTCGGTTTGGCTCGAATGGGAGCAGGTATGGTAAAGGGGCACAGTCTATCTCATTCTGCTTGATGCAATCCTGGATCCAGATAGGCTTGATGATGTTGTTCGTGGCGCGTTTCTCGAGTGATGCAACTTTAATCAGTCTCTTGTCCGCTACGATGACAAGGTCTTTGTCCATCGAATCGCGCTGCACAATCTTGCCACCGTTGGCTTTGACCAGTGCTTCAAGATCGGGTTTCGACTTCTTCGTTGGGTGGATTTGCTCAGTCATTATGAAAAAGCTCAGGCCCTCAAATACCTTCGATGCTGGACCCGCATATGGTGTAGCAACGGCATCGTTACCTACCACAGTGAGTGGCTTCTTCGATATTCTCGCCTTCTTCCTGCGTGATTGCTCAATCTTGAATTCTTTCTCCTTTTCCGACTTCTCAGTTTCAGCTCTGCTCTTTACTTCCAGAAATTCCTGTACCGACAGTGCCTGATCCCAGCGTTTGTCCTTTTTGAGCCCCTTGAAGCGAGGAAAGCGAAGCGTTAAAGAGAAGCGAAACTTGTCGGTGCCTTCCACACTTGCTGCCTTGCATTCCAGAACGACAGAATCTCTGGGTCTGATCCATTGATCTGGTCGCTCGTGTTGTCGATTGTGCTCATGACCGCCTAACTCAATAAATGGAGGTGGCCGTCGAGGATCCCAATTATGCCACTTGCCTTCCGTTCGGCCCCGTATGTCAGCATAGTCTTGTTGAGCAAATCCGCCTCCAACTTTGAAGAACGACCAACAATGTTCGTACTTCAGGTCGCCTTTCTTTGCATCTTTGTTCGTAAGCAGTGCGCAAAGAAAGGATGAGTGGGCGCCACCACGATGTCCAGAGCCAAAGTACCCGCCGACAACTATGCAGTCGAGCGACTCGCCGAATTCGGACATGTATTCTGGCTTAACTTTCATCCAATCGTTGTTGCGTTGATTTAGCCGATACATAGAACGTGGGTTCTTCAGCACCAGACCTTCCGAAGAATCAGCAACGACCTTCCGTAGTGCTGGTTCAATCTCTGTATGCGAGCGCGCCTCGGTGTACGGGTGGATCTCCAGACGACGATGTACGCCCTTGACGGCACTTTCCAGAGCGCGACGGCGATCACGTAGCGTGTATTGTGTGAGTAGCTTGTCGTTCAGGAATACGCAGTCAAAAACCCTGAAGACCGGTCGCTGACCAGTGTTCTTGTCCGTTTTGTTTTCTTTCTCGGATATAGCTGCGGTCTTGAGAGTTCCAAACCCAACAATGTGATCGCGGTCCATATCCCAGGTGATCATCTCGCCATCAAGGATGATGTTCCGCACATTCTTGCCAAAGGCGTCTGTTATGAACCGTGTGAGTGCACCAGCTTCGTCGCCTTGGAAGTGTTTACCGTAGAGGTACGCATAGTCTTTGGCCTTTCGCGACCAGAACCCAAAAGTTCTACCGCCTGGCGCGTCAGGATCCTCAACCATGTGAAGCTGCATACGTTCTCCATCAAGCTTCTCTTCAATCCAAAAGGTATCGTCATCGGTGTTCCCTTGAAATCTTGTGACCAGCTTCTCAAAGTTACCTACCTTATCCTGAAACTGAGCCAGTTGTGGCTGGAAGCATTGCATCAAGCTCAGCCCAGTGTCTTCGCCTGCCAGACGGACCTCAGGGTCAAATAGTTCCCAGCACACTCTTCGAAGGTTTGAAGAGATGTTGAATAACGTCTCTGCATCTGGATGCCAGATGTCTAGAATGGTCTTCTCAGTGGCTCCAATCTTCATCTGGCGAAGGACCATCCGAATGAGCCAGGTCATCTCCTCAGCGTTCATCCTTCGATAGAACCGTTGGAAGATCTTGACTTGCTCTTCTTCGGCGCCAATCTGTGATAGCTTATCTAGAGCGTTGTTGACCTCTGCGATACTCATGTCGCTGTATTCGGTCTTGAGTTGCCGGGTTGACAGGATCTCGTAGCATCGTCCAGCGAAGTCGCCGGCAGTTGATGCCGAAGCCTTGTTCAGCTGACCAGGTAGCTTCCAGTTCAGCATATGTTTGGCACCGTCAGAGTTGGGGTCGATCCTTGTAAGTTTGATCAAGACCTTGGCAATTGTCTTCTCTTTCAGACCGTACATGGCTCGATCTCTGTCCTTTTCCGGGATTATGAGACGCATTGCGGGAAAGAAGTCATTGCCCACTTGCTTGCGCCAAGTCGCAATGAATCTTTCGATGATGTTACGTTTCGCTTCGTGAGGTGACATATTAGAGTGTCCATGTGGTCCGACTCTTCGCCGAGCTCCCACAGGCTGCTTCCTTTTTTGTGTTTCCATAAGCGGATTGAATAGTTCCGTGAATAGGGTATGGAAGGGAAGTGTTTTGTGGAGGTTTATCGGACGTGTTGGGTACTTGTCGTCGAGCTCATCATCATGGCCGTACATGAGCGTGTTCTCCCTAACCGCCTCGGCATCGGCCATTGGTGTATCTTCGGCCATTTTGAGTGCATTGGATGAGTGATGTAGCTCTTGCGACAATTGTTGTATATGAGAACGAGGTCGTGGCTGCCTGGAGAAGCGCGTCACGCGTGATCACGTGGCTATCAGACTACAAGAAGCTAGCGTAATTCCCAAGCCATCACCCATGCCTTGTGGGTACACACGCCGTGTCATTCACAGGGCTGACGATACTAATCTTGGAAACCTGACATTACGACTCCACACCACTCGTTTTCTATTCAGTCTTTCGTTACTTTGCTTTCATGTTGCGCAGAAATACCCTCTGTATGCGCACTATTCTCCCCTAATTCTCCGTATACGTCATTATTGCTCACCATCCAATGGACCGCTAAATGAGCTCTGCACGCAACCAGGGCTGGGTCCCGCAGACGGCCGGCGACACCCAACACAATGTACGAGACGCTGCACTGCGAGGCGCAGCGAAAGCCTTCTCCAAATCTCCCGCGAAGCCAAAGCCTTTGGTAAACACATATACTGGAGGAGACAATGGGGCTTTGCTGGCTGCAACCAAGGTCGGAACTGGCAGCCCGGCATCCTTGCGAAGCCACCACACTGGCGGATCTGTGGGCGTCAGCAAGCCGAATCTGTCCAAGTCGAACAGCTCCAACTCGCTGAGCGTGCCTGACGACCACCCCGGCCGCGTCTCCTCGCCTTCAAATATCGCTGCTCGGCTTGCGGCAGCTCGACACAGCCCTCTGCGGCCTCTACCCCAGGCCGCTGTTCCGCCCACCATGAGCGAACACCAACCAAACGAGAGGGATGTACTGCCTCCCTCGGGCAGCGTAGGGAATGTGCTTGCGAGGCTCGAATCTAAGAAACCCAGCCAGCAGCCGCGCAAGAGGAGAGGCAGCCTCGAACCGCATTCAGCTGCCACCAGTGCCCGACAGCCAGAGTCACCACACAAGCCTACCGACGACACCCCTATACCGCCAACGAACTCGCTCGTCAGAATGTTTGAGCAAGCGCGACCTAGGACGCCTACCAAACCCTCTGCACCGATACGTGTTACCCAGAACTCTCCACCCCCTGTGCGGTCGCCGAAGCCGCAGCGTGCATTCAAGTTACCTCCCGAGCCGAAAGATGACGCACCCCTGCAGAGAGTCAGGACGCAGACACCACCACCTGTGAAGCCAAAGCCGAAGCACAAGATCACGCTGCCGCCACAACATGTCGACGGCAGTAGCGAGCAAGCATACTTCAATACACCCAAGAACGATCCCCTGAAATCTCCTCCGATCAGGCAAAAACCGGTGCAGCTGGCGACAATCAACACATCGGTTTCTCCGCCTTCGAAGCCCCTGCAGAGGGGTTCTCGGCAAACACGGCCAAAGTCTGAGGACACAACGCAGTCCAAGTCCTTACAACGGCGCAGAGTGTCCGCGTCTATAGAGAGTCAACAGTCACCGTCAACACCTTCTTCCTTCAAGTCAGCAAAAGAAGAGCAGGAAGATGAGAAGTTCAAACCTGCTCTGCCTCCGCCGCGGCGATCGACTACGCGAAAAGCAGATCCCGTACCGGCTACCAGCAAACTTCAGCCTTCGGCCCCAATACAAATCAAACCTCGGACCCAAAGTCAGAACCCAGCTTCGATGCCTCCGCTGCAGAGACTCTCGCCTCCTCGTCGGCCAACGTCAACCAGTGGATCAGGTTCACCTTCAGTATATCATAATAACTACCAGAGGGAGTCTGTCAAGCAGATTACACAACACATGACTGGCGAATCTCTGTCGAGCGCCATAATGGGCGCCGCTCTAGCCTCGCATTCTCGCAACGTTTCGCCCGCACCTCGACCTATGTCAGTCGAACCTCTTTTCCCGCCGCGCAAACAGCACCACCATCACTCTCCGTTCCATCGATCGCCCTCACCGCCTAAACAATCACCTCCGAAGAGCGCCGGGAAGATGCGGACCACAATGCGCAAAGAACCGTCGTCGTCCGATGAGGAAGACAACAAGGTCGACAAATACAAGAAAAAGGGGACACGCATTATGGGCATCAAGGGACGGAAGCACCCAAATAAACATCACGAGGGCACGCGAAAGCGTTGGCGCGATCAGATAACCGAACGGGAGCGGAAGCGTTACGAAGGTCTGTGGGCAGCGAACAAGGGTCATCACATACCATCGCCTGCTAACGCGCCGCCTGACGATGACCCATCGGCTGACGTGTTGAATCTTCTGGTCAAAGAGATCTGGACGAGGAGTCGACTGCCTACGCATGTTTTAGAAGAAGTTTGGGATCTTGTAGACAGCAGAGGTGTTGGTAGACTAAGCAGGTACGAGTTCGTGGTAGGTCTATGGTTGATTGACCAAAGACTCAAAGGACGAAAGTTGCCGGTCAAGGTCAGTGATAGTGTGTGGCAGAGCGCCAGGGGCGTCAATATCAAAGTCAAGATCCGGAATTAGTAGGAGCGGAGTCAAAGGAGCATTGCTTCGGCGTTGGATTTGTCTGTTACTGTAGATCCTAGAGATACCCATAATCGTAGTAAAGTTTCCCTTTGTTACAAGAAGCATCAGTCGTCTCCGCCTCTAATTCCATCATCCGCATTTCCTTGCATGCTCAGTAATCCGGTGCTCCTAACAAAATTTGCGGTACTCCAGAATCCGCCGCCGAATTCAAGGTCATACCAATAGTTTACCGCGCAGCAGATTCCTTCTTCGTTGCAGCTCTGGCTTACCTTGTGGTACCATAGTGCCGGCAAGTATAGCATATCGCCTTCTTCTAGTGTTACTCTGAGTGGCTGCGAGTATTGAGAGTAGGGCGTAGTGTTGATGGTGCGCTGGTCAGGATCCCATGTTGCGAAAGGTACGTATTCCTCCGGCTCATCTACCTTGATCACCATATCTTTTTTTTCGAACGTGTCAGAAGGTGAATCTCCGTTGCGCTTCAGAGTATACGTAGAAGCCAGGACACTCTTCTCATTGACACAAGCCGCTTCCACCGGTGGTAAGAGAACAAAATGCTTTTGACCCAGGATCTGAACGTAGATATTCTCGTAGTTATCCTTGTGTAGGGCAGTCGTCGAGTAGGAATTTCCGAGCCAGAAGTTGATTGCGTCGGGTTCCTGCTCTAGTGCTATTCGCGCGAAAGGTATGCTTTTGGGCACATCGGCGAAAAGCGTGGAGTACTCATTGCGGAGATTGTCGTTCTGGGTTTGCGCATAGTGTGTTGGGCCTTTATAGTCTTCCTCCCGCTCTTGCCGTTGAATCTTCTCTAGAACTTCTTGGAAGGGTTCCTCGGTCTCGTATGGCTTGACGAACACTGAGCCACCTAATGGTAGCGAGACGACTGAGTCGGCGTTCCCGTGAGGTGTGATTGCTACGTTGACATTTTGACCACGCATGACATCTTTCAGGTATGCTGAATTCCATATCTTTCTTGCTTTGAAGTCTCTAGCTCCGTTCCGGACAACAAATGGCCGGTTACGCGCGACATGGCGCATGAATTGTAATGGTGATGGTTCGGAGGTGAGCGTGTCGATCGTTGATGGATTGAGGTCATGGTAGGACGTTATCAAGTCTGTATAGAAATGTCGATATTAGTCATGCACAAGGACCCTAGCAAACTTGAAGAAGTACTCCAAGTGCGTATGAAGGCTACAACACTTAAGAATGGAAAGATGAAAGATAATGTAGGATCAATCTAACAGTTCATCCACATGGTTTATGCGCAAGCTTCTCAAAAGAGTTGGAGGGTATTCGAGGAGAGAACTTTGCATGCGAGTGAAAGTATGTAGGAAAGAAGGAAGCACCTCTTACAGCATCTTGCAAGACCCCTCTATCCTCCAGTCCGGTTGGTGCAGGCCTAAGGAGATGATCAGCACGGGACAGCGTGACTACCTTGTACGCTTACCGCAATGTAGCCTGCTCTGAGCTTTTTAGTCCCAATACTTCATCGTGAACATGAACCATGTTTGCGCGTTCAGGTACTAGTCAGGCAAAGTTCGTGAAGTGGGATACTTATCGGTGTTAAGATTTTAGCGTCGGAGATACCACATTATCGTGCGTTCCGCACTCGGTCGTTCTTTCACTTTCATGATGCTCTAGCCATAACGACTCCGCATCGGCACTGCGAGCGTTTCCAGGCACATAGTCATAAGAACAAATATGCTAGAGCGATAACAAAGCTTAGGATTTGATTGTAATGCCGCCACCATGGACCGTTACCTCAACCACTATCTTAGGGAGCTTGGCCGTAAGTCTTTTCGGGCACTACTTTCAGAGTCACTTACTAACATATCCGCAGGTAGCGCGCTCATTGTCACGAAAGGCTTCTTCATTATACACGCATTCTCCTCCTACATCGGCGGCGTAGGCGCTACTAGCGGAATCTCGATGACTCCTACAATTTCTTACGATTACCGATCTCAACCGTATATTCTTTACTCCTCGCTCCATCGCCGTATGCGTAACCTGCACGTTGGCGATGTCATAACTTACACCCACCCTATCTTGCCGCAACTGAGCGGGTGTAAGCGCATCATCGGAATGCCAGGCGACTTCGTCAGTGTAGTTACGCCTGGGCGCCGTGACTCTGATTTGAGTGCAGTAGATGTCGAAGGCAAATGGGCGAGCGTGAGAGAAGAACTGATAAGGGTACCTGAGGGGCATTGCTGGATACAAGGAGATAATCTGGAATGGAGCCGGGATAGTAGATCGTTTGGGCCATTGCCATTGGGGTTGGTCAAGGCGAAAGTGCTGGCTGTTATACTGCCGTTCGAGGATGCCAAATGGCTTGGAAGTGAGCGTGATGTCATGGACCCGCAAGAGGGTGAAAGAGAGTGGGTGATGAAGTAAAGGATTGGATGGCATTGAAGTCACGACAGATTCGATCCAGGCTCTGCGACGGCTTCCAAGATTCCCCCTTGCTTGATTGGAGGATGATGATGTTCGAGCTTGCGTTTATGTGAAGCTACGTCGCAGTCCATCAGGGTCTTTATAACCTGCGTAGCCGATAAATAACACGAAAATGTGAAATTTGTCACCATCTCAGAACCTGCACACTACCAGATGGCGTATGTTCAACATAAAAACTGTAATTGTTACAATGATCCTGGTGACAATACTCTCATGAAAACCGTCAAGGTGAGTGTCAGGAGAAGAATCTCCTCACTACCAAGGCGTAGTGCCGCGCGACGGGCACGGGCTATCATGTTTGGATCGATTCCACCCGAGAACAACACGGTGGTAAAGTTGGTCGACGCCGAAAATTTTTGTGCAAGAGGAGTGTCGTGCGCTACTCGAAGGTCCATTTCTTCATCATATCCCCGAGGTCTCATAAAAGCTCCTGGAACAAGCCTGCTAGCTGCTAGCAGGCCTGAATATCTACGAGCTTCTACGTTTACTCTCTGGGCGATGATAGATTCTGCGGTGCGGATTGGAGCGGCCGAATCTGATGATCGATTCGCCGGTGCGGCGTATAGCTCACAGCGGCAGTTTGGGGAAGTGCGATTTTGGCGCGCAGTAATAGAAAGCCAGGCGACAAGGCACACTGTATGGAACGTATGGCCGCATGCACCAGCTAATTGTACCACATCTCTAACAAGGTGTTCCGTACAGATTGAACAATCTGAGCCTTCAGGTTGAGCGCTTACGGGTACGACACCGACCATGAACAATTCGCCCTGGCTGCGAAGAGCGGGCATGCTAACTGCTGGTATCATGCTGGGCTCTTGAAAGTCTACTGACGTTCAGAGGAACCACTTATCATAGGTCGCTTGCCTTCAGTGTTTTGTAGTGATGATTCTGTTGTCAAGTCCCAATGAGGTCAGGCTATACTAGAGAAGGAAGATAATACGTATACTGTGGAATCTAGTGCGAAGAAGCATCGTGTTTAAAGAGATTGTTTCTTTGTGGCTCACTATTGTCACACTTTTATAAGCCAGCCTACATTAGAGGCATCGAACAAACATTTGGAATAGCGACGAGACGTTTGAGAGGACTATGGCGTCTCAAATCAATTATGCTAGTAGGCGGAATGATAGCAAAGTGTTGATTGAAAGCAGTCTAACTTTATCGTTCTCACTAGAGTGACTCGATCTCGCGTGCCAAAAAGCTGACTTGAACGCTCGAAGAGTATTACGCTCCTGCAGCTGAATGCCGTTCAACAGCTCGCAATCTTCCGTGAATGCCTTCTCAACACACCTCCCCCCGAAATGAATCTTGTAGTAATCTAAATACTGTCTGCTGTAACAATCCAAGAGATATCAGTTGTTTCTAGACCGCTCTCCTTCCAACCTCATTAAAATCATAATGGGACGAATCTACTGCGGTGCCTCTGGAGTATCGTCATCAGTGAGTGCAGGTACGAGAGACTGATCCAAAGACATGCTATTCGATATTAGCCTCTCCATGTCTGCCTGTTCACGGCTTATACGCTCTAGAACCTCCTCGGCTCGCTGCCTGAATCTTGATCTCGATCCCAAGTTGTCTGCTGATGCAGGCTGTTGATCTGATGACGTCGCAGGATATGTGCTTACCAGGGATGATGAGATTTCTTCATTGCTGCTTGAAATCCTGGCGGGCGGTTCAGCGGTTGGCCTGTTGCCAGAGTGGTTCGAGAGGGAAGGAAGTAACCGTCCAGGTGCTTGCGTCTCGTTGTTGCGTTCCCTTGTGCTAACATAATCAGCCGACCATATACTAATTCCTGAGCCTATAGCCCTTCGATCAGGGAACTCGCGAGCCGATCGCAAGTCAGGAAACGCTGGATCAGCAAGGTGAGGAATTGCGATTGGTGGTGGCCGCCCAGTTGACAAATCATCCTGTGCTTCACGTGGAAAGTGATTTGGAGCGGGTCGACGCACTACAGTCGTACGCTCTCTAGAGGCATCTGCTGCTTGCAGGTGCCGACCTAGTTGGTCTTGGACCTCACGAAGACGATCCAACAACAAGCTCTGTTCCTGTTGAAGGTCACGAATAGCGCGTTCAGTCGGTGTAAGCTCAGGCTGTGGATTGATGACTCTCGGATGGCCATGGAAATCAGGAAGCCATATAGGGTCACGGTTTCCATTAGCTGTCGTATGTTGAGAACTTGATGCTGAACGTCGTACGGTCTGTGGAGGATCTGCGTCTCTGTTGTTCAGATCTGGTTCCAGTAGTAGAGAGCGGCGCTGTGCGATCGCACGTGTTGCGAGAGTGGCTCGAGACTCACGTGGTTGTACTGATTGTGTGTTCACTGTCGGTGTTGGCGTCCCGGAGGCTCCCAGCGGCGTCGATGGTGTCCCAGAAGGGCCACCAACATTGGAAACGTGGTCCGACGTGTCTGAGTTCGCCCGTCCATTGTCAAGTTGCGAATTTCTGGGAGATTCATTAATCCGCAATGCATCAGTCATAATTTCACTAGCCTGCTGACGGCGAATAGCTCCCCCGTGAGGGAGACTTGATGTCCTTTGGGGAAGACTATCCGCGTCTTCTTGAGCTGGAGGATCATTTCTCACATGCTCCAAGGCAACAGCGCGAGGACGCCGGTCTATACGGATGGGTTCGCCCTGCAGTGTTCGACGATTAGTGATATACTGCTGCGGAGTGACAGCCAGGGCTTGTTCAGCACGCTCCTGTTGCTCCACTCCCACCAAACGTCGTTGAATGCCATCATTGGCCTGCCTGCGGCGATCGCTATTAGATGGTCGTATAATAGCAGCTGCTTCTTCGCGGTGGCCGAATGGTTCGCGATTAGGAGAAGATATGGGATGCAATTGGCCACGACCTATCACTGGCAGTTCGACGTTCTGAGGCGGCGCCGTACGCCCAAATCGTGGGTCTGGCTCTGAATGTAGGTGTACGAAGTCAGCGTATGTCTCCCATGCAGTTCGCACAGGCATACTTACCATACAGTTCGTGTCGACAGTTCGGGCAAGTACCTCGCTTATGACCCGTACGCGGCGCGCTCTGATCGAACCAACTCTGTACACAGACTGTATGAAACATGTGACCACAAGCCTGGAACTTGACCACATCATCTGAGAGAGGTTCCAGACATATTGTACATTCGGCATCATTGGCAACAGGCTCCGCTGCAGTGTCGACAGCTGTCACTCCTGTCATATAGAACTCAGGTTGGGATCGAAGAGAGGGCATGTAGCTCCGAGGCCGACCAGACTGGGCTGGCTGTTGAGTTGAGTTTAGCGGCGCGTCTTGACCAAAAGCTGGTAGCCAAAGACGCTGCAGGTCTATATCCAGCAGTCTAGCTCGTTCTGGACGAAGTGCATCTTGTTGCTGTTGTTCGCTCACACGCATGGTTCGATCCATGTGCCGTTGGTGCCGTTGAACTCGCCGATGCGGTACAATGATTCCATGTCGCATTCTTGCATCTTCAGGACGCTGCTCTGAGGATTGCGGCAACGTCTCCGTTTGAGGGCCCTGGTCAGCACGTCCGCGGACATCGTTCGACAACCATTCTCTGTTAACGAGCACGTGTCCGCTTCCTGGACCATCCGCCAGCCTGATAGTTTGCAGTGAGGCGCTTTGATTAAGGTCGTTTGCAGAAGCCGTCCTCCGGGGTTGGGCTGGCTCGCGCGATTGAGTCCCATCTTGAGAGTGCGAATCAATTCGGTCTGGTGGCTGGCTTGGCGACGACATAGTTACGATCAAGCTGAGTTAATTCGAATCGAAAGTGGGGTGTGGTGTATTGTCAGTGTTTGGCGAGAAAAACAACAGTTATGGAGAATTGATGGTGCTGCAAATCCAAGTGAGAAATAGTCGCGTACCGCGTTGTGGTACAAACGCGCCAAGCGACAAATCAAAATGGAAAGTAAGGGAAAGCCTGAGATGCAAGGCGTAGTTTGCAAGAGTTGCCTAGCCATAGCACTCGCTGGTTCTATGATGTCAGCTATGTCTTTGCCTATTGTAGACGTCAAAAGAGTGAGCGAAACATACCGTTGTGCAATCGTCATCTCACCATCTACCTTCCATCACCCATACCATGTTCTGTCGATGAACGGTGCAGCTTAAGATATTCATAACTAGTATATTTGCATACTCACAAGACCCGAAAATGAAACTCATGTTCCCATGCCCTGAACGCCATTGAATGCATTCTCCTTCGTATCGATTCTTCTCCTTAATCCCAGCTCTTCTTTTCCACAGACGGTGTCCCCAGCACACCAACGCCATCGCCTCTTCTCCTCCTCTTACCCAGAACTTCACTTCCCCAATCAAACATCTGCCACGCCCAGCTTCCAGCTACCATAACGCCACTCACTACGTTGACCAGCCTGACAATCAACCTCCAGAAGCCTCCCGACTCTTCTACCACGGCCAGCATAATCGGCTCGATATCGAATTTAACGAACACGCCGGGTACGTAGGTCTCTGGTACTTTGTGAGACTGTGAAGTAACAGCGTATTGGTTGGTCTTGATGGCGTGCGTGGTGTGGAAGATGTTCGAGGCAGGGTGGTCCTGTGTGGACGTGATTGCTTGGAGGAGAGGAATCATCGAAGCGTCGTCGGTGTAGATGGTGGGCACGATAGAGATGTAGTACTGAAACTTGTAGAACTTATCATCCGGTGTTGGTGTTACAGCGATAGTGGAGTCGAGGGGGTTGACGAGAGAGGGATAGTACGGGCCAAAAGACATTTCGCGGATGATATGAGAGAAGTTGAATGCTGTTGAACATTAGTGGGAGTGTCTTCGCGAGCCGTAACTCCTTGTACTCACAGGAATGGTCCAGATGTTCTCCAAACTCCATGTATCCATGGCCTCTCGCCGTGATGTGGAAGTCACCTTGGACCTTGTTTCCGATCAGACTTCCGTAGATACGGCAACTGTCAGTCTGACCGCGCACCCGGGGTGTCTTGCTGAACTTCCTCTTCCGCGCCTTGCCCAACTGCTCGTGGACATCCCAAAGCTCTTCCCATCCAGGTGCCTGCTTGCCGCTTTCTTTGCCCAATTCGTGCGTTCCACTCTCAATGTTTTTGCCAGTCCATTGCGACCATGATGTTGGGTCCTTGCGCAGGAGTTCGCCGGCGAGGGTGCGGTCACCAGCAGCGTCTTGCATGTTGACGTGAAGATCAGCGCAGCGCATGGCTACGATCACGTCGAGGTTCAGTTGCATGTCGTGGGATACGCCCTTCTCGACGGCGAATGACTGCGAGGTTGTGCCAGCGAACCAGCGCGATATCTCGGACCAGGAGAGGTAGATGCATGTCAATATAAGCGTTACTGTCCATGCGGAGGAGTTGCGACCTTGGACGAGGTATGTCTTTTTGGTTTTCGCTGTAGATAAGCGTCAGCCGTGAGGTGATATTTAGTACGAAGCATGTTGTCGCGTGGGCCTGAGAGGTCGCATCACTACATGTATCTACATATCGAGACCATGATGACTCTCGTTGGTCTGGTCTTCTTCCTGCGATCAGTGTGCGAGAGAACACTTACGGAATGCATCGAAACTTGATACGATTCCACCCTTTGCTGGCCCAAACGGGTCCTCCTCGTGCCCATGGTCGCCGTAGCCGTTCATGGTGGGCACTCAAATGTGCAATCGGGGTACTGCAGACCCAATGTCGGTTCGGTGGACTGTTAGGTAGAGGAAAGAAGCGTAGATGGATTAATGAATGACATTGACAGTTGGGGCTAATGCCGCGTCGCGAAAGGCCACCTTTGGGTGCTGCAACGGCCCGCGTCCGTGCCCGCGGAAGAGGCCCGATTTGGAAACCCCCGCCACGTGCTGGTTTCACCCCTCGAGTTTGTCGCATTCAATACTAACCATCAACTAAGCTTGCAAATCATTATGTGTTCATTAATTATACTTCGCTAATCTATGATAAATTCATCGCTATGGGAAATCCATCTCTCAAGCGGTAGTGTCTCCCAAGGCGCTGAACTTGCTGTCGCCGCCCTGGGCCAGGTCCTTGTTTTCAACCCCAGCACTAGCTGCAGTCCTCTTGGAGAGGTCGAGCTCTGCTTGCCTAGCAGGGTCGTCTTTTGTACCGATCTCACCAAACTTGGTGTTGCCGCTCATGTTGGGATCTTCTGTCAAGTTGGCGCCCTTGGGCTGAAGGACGCTTGGGTCGACATTCTTTCCAGCAGCAAGACCGGTTGGTGCTGTGCCAGCCGCACCTCCTGATGAAGCACCGCTCAGACCCTTGCCTGAGCTCATGATCTTCTCCTCATTCCATCCTTCTTGTGCGTCGCGCGCCTCGGCGTTAACAGCGGCATCGAGCTTAGTGGCGTTGGTAGTGTCGGTGGTGTTCGTGGTGGTTGATGAGGATGGCTGCTTGCTTGCTGCAGCCTTAGGGTTGCCCTCGCCAAAGGAGCCAGAGTTCTTCAGAGACTCGCCTGCTAGAGAGTCTGAAGTTACGGTGCCAACACCCTCATTGATAGGAATCTTGGATGCGGGGTCGGTAGTGACCTGAGAGTAGAGAGTTAGTGAGAGTTTCACGGATGTTATAACATGTCACATGAGGTCATGATAAGACCGCAAGGTACAACACGAAAGCGCAAGGGGCAGAGCATACCTTCTGTCCGTGCGAAGCCGACATATTGATGCGATTATAGGTTCTTGAGAGGTGGTCGTTGAAATTGGGTGTCGTTCAATCGATTGAAATGAAGAAACTATATTGGTTTGAGTGATGTGAAATACTTTGGTACGGTGCAAGCCGTCGTATGTATACCTCCAGCCCTCACGCCCCAGTGTACTTGCGTCATGACCTCGTCACATCGAAACATCCCACCTTGCTTCAGCCCTACCAAAACGACCCCGCTCTGGTCGAACGGCCGTAGATCGGAAACCGGCAGAGAATCCACCGTTCGTGTACTAGACTTGGGCATGCATGCATGCTGCGGCTGAGATGGCGTCAGGAACGGGTACTACTCGGCAAGGCGCTGTTGCTACGTGTGATGCACGCGAGCACTTGTCATTATCTCGTGTATCTGGCGTCAACATCACATAAAACACACGGGATGCTGGTATTAATCAACACACTCGTCATTCTCGCAACTTCATAGTACGCACATGTCGGAATGTTGACTTGTTGATTCATTTCATTCATTGATTATCGTAAGACTGCTCTTGCAGTCCGGCTACTAAACGCAGTGATAGTGGCCATCGTAATCGTGAAAACGCCCATTATGCTTCGGGTATCTTATTACTCCTTCTCGTACAGTACTCTACTGCTTGCCGCTGGGGTCGTTCTTCTGGGGGTATCCGTAGTCCTTGCCAGTTGTGTCGGCAAGACCAGAGTGGTCCTTCGCCTCACGAGAGACAGCATCGTTGGGAATGCCGCCAAGTCCATCCTTAGCCTCACGTCCGGCAACACCACCAGCTCCGACAGCGGGGTCGCGGATGGCACCACCACCTGATGAGAAAGAAGCTTCTTGGCGACCGGAGCCAACGTTTACGGTGCTAGCATCGGCGGAGTTGAAGTCTGAGGCGACGGGGGGCTGCTCGGGGAGAGGGAGGTTGGACTGAGCCTCGTTGACAGCTTGGGTGTTACCCTTCATGTCGGTGGTGGTGTTGGAGTAGCCTTGCTGAGAAGAGACCATTTTGAATGTGTTTGTGCTGTATGTATGTCAGTGTGTGAAAAACAGACGCGTGCATGCTGGTGAGTTTCGAGTCTCGCGCCGAAAATGACAACTTCGAAACTGTCTACCACACCATTCGGTGGAATTAAACTTACGTTGTTGGTATGGAGAGGGAGTTGAAGTCGTAGAGAATTTAGATTTGGTGTTGAAAATGTGATAGAAGTTGTGGTTGTGATACTGAAAAGAAACGAATGTTCAGGCGCGTTGGACTTTTATTATGGTAGCGGGGAACTGAAGCCCCACCGGTGACGTCGAGTTGATGTAATTCTCCATCGAAGATTCACGTCAAACTCTGACCAGGCCCTTCTCACATCATCGCAGATCGGGTATGCTTCTGCAAATCTAGTTAGCGCCGTCTATGCTTCGGAAGGAGCGAGCCGCAAAGTGTCGCGTGTGGTGTTGGCCGAGTGGAGGCGTACCAGGTAGTGTCTCAGGCCTAAGCGACACCAACCTTGGTCAGAACCTCACAACCCTTGTAATGAACGACGACGACATCAATCGGCAACCTTGGAAGGATTAAAGTGATTATATATCGCAATTGCAGACAGAAACCCATCGTCAACACAACCATAGCTTAAGCGTAACACGAAGATTTCGATCCAATGACAAGCCTCAAATTCGTAAACCAAACAGGCTCGAGAATGAAAGTAGAGTAGAAGAGAAGTGAGGAGAGTGAAGTTTGGAGCCCCATCTCAAGTTGTTGAATTTCCAAGGATCAACGGCCTGCCCGAGTTTCAAGGATGTTCAGGGTTGTGCGGGTATTCTTCGGCTTGGAAGTATTGTCGAACGTCCGAAAGGCTCTGGTAACGGTCGCTGCTCATGGGATCGAGGCCCAGTTACGCAGAAACCAGTCCTGGAAGCGAGTTACTTGAATGTCTGGGTAAACAGCGTTGAGATAGGCGGGCACCACGAAATCGTAGCGCCCCTCTGCTGTCGCAAGGAGCGGTGCGAGCCGCCTTTGTCCAGCGGTGTCTCCTCCCAATTGAGCCATTGTCATCTGGTACTCAAGGTCTATGTAGTCCGTCAGCATCTGAGTGTGCGTCTGTACAAGGCTGTTTACTTACTCGCGGGGGCTTGGTAATCGATGCTAGCCCAGGGTCTGTCTAACAATATCTTAGCAAACCGTCTCTTCGGGCAAGGATGGACTATATTTACTTCTACACGCCCTGATGGTTTCGACCAAAGCATGAACAGTCATGCGCTCACCACACATGCTCATCTCAGAAGGCCATGTAGGCATGTCGAGGGCACGAACCACGAATTGTGCCACATCGTACGCAGAGGTTAAGCATATCGATGAGAGATTGTTGGCTGCGTCGTAAATTGGCGCCATGGAAGTCATCTGCCGGGGGTCGGCAATGAACTCCCCCTCGTTACCATAGCCGCTGTTGACCCCGAGGCGATGAGATATCATCCCATTTACAGAGAAGCGCTCGTATAGTATGCCACAAACGAAAACCGTATACTGCATATGGCTGCGATAATGATGCAACAAAGCCAAAGCTGAGTTGCGTCCCCGATCGAGCAACGCATTCTGGCCTCGCAAACCTGGCTGGCCTTCAAATTCTGCAGGCGCAAAGCGGCGTACCCTGCACTGTACAGCCGCTTCTATGAGGCGGAGTTGTGGATTGCCCATGACAGTTGAGATGACTGTGTCAACGCCCATTAACGCGTGTTGAAGCGAAGCGGGGTTATTGTAATCCACAGCTTGACAGTTATAGCCGGACGCTATGAGGCTTGTTTGATGCTGATGAGTATCAGTGCGGCTCCTTGTAGTCAAAATATGGTATATAATTCCCCTGAGGCACTTACAGTCCGTGATAGGATGATCAGCTGGTGGCTCGTCGAGTTATTGATCTCCTGGGCGATCAAGAGTGCTAGGCCAGAGGTACCTGCAAACGTAAGAAGGATGTCTGCACGAGTGGTGTTCTTGCTTGTCGAACGGATGCCTTACCTGCTATTGCGACGCGCATATTGCTGGACATTGCTTCACCAAGCTTTGTTCAGTCGAATGAATATTCTGGGGGATGTGGACTTATGACTTCAACTCTGTAACTTCTGTCCCACAGAGCTCAGACGTAAGTCGGGCTTCAATATTGTGCCCATCAACACCCTCATTGTTATGATATAGAGGCCCGTGACTCACAAGGGTGGCACTGGATCAGTGAAGACGGTGAATGGGACGCACAGATCATAGCAGCCGGCCTGAAATGTTCCAATAATGCTGGAAAGCGGCGTTCATTGGGACATCGCTTACAATGTAGACGTATGTGGAAGTGACGTTACCAATGAGCATGTTTTGAAGCGTAAAGTAACAGACGGAAAGCCTGTTGTGTCAAGAAATCTCCTCAAGCCCAGTCTAGTGCTAGCATGGTGGGAGAACGACTGCCACCGTCTTCTGTAACGTTCAAGGATGTTCGGAGGTAGGCGTGGCGAGATATGGTGAAGGGCTGAGGGCGGAATTCTTAGCCTCTTAGGACCAGTTGCCTATTTCCAACGCCTCTTCCGCTAGAACGCTGGTCGCCAGCCGATATAAAGGGGCCGATTCGCTGGTCTGGTGTGTATGAACGTTTCATGGCTCTTGGCTGAACATGTGATACAGTGGAAGAGATGGCACACCTGTTACGGACGTGGGATAAATGCCGGAAAGAGAGGAATAGAGGCCTAAGCTCTGCGTCTCGCCAAAGGACTAGAGATGAAATCGATGAAAGAAAGCTCTGGCCTCGACGAATGAAAGCCAGACAGGCATTGAGACCGTGCGTAATGATGTCCTGCGATCATGCAACTAGGAAGTGAGCTCCAGCCAATTGAGGTCCTAGCTTAACGTTCAGTCATGGCCCACGTCCCAGTAGTTGAGAGACGGATCGTATCGTACGAAGGAATCCAAAGTCCCGGAATTGTTGCAGCGGAAGCGGAACCTACCTATGAAAGTGGGCCCGTAGGGCTAGCCCTACACAACGATGCGACCGCATCTCTAGCCAAACTGCAGTTTCTCGGTTGTGAAGGCCTCGTGCGAGGTCCTCGGTATAGTAGCTCGGCTACACGAATGAGAATCTAGCGGCCGGGTAGTGTTGCTCTGCAGGGCCGTCCAGACCGACAAACCGTTGGTGGCTAGAATCTAGGTAGGGGAAGCCTCCACCAATCGTTCATTGTAGCAGAGGGCCAGGAGGCAGCGGGGAGTTGCCGAGATAGGGAAATGGGGCCAAAACCGGTGAGGCTCAATGGTTGCATGACGCCACAGGAACCAGGTTAAATCTTCATCGCTAAAGGCGCGAGCATTGGATCTCCAGAAGTGCCATACACATCACGTGGGTGTATGATAGTAAGCTGTCTGACGAATGCTTTCTGTCGACTTCGGTCCGAGGGAAGCAGTTTACTCATCGCCCTAGGTGCAGACATCGTTGGCATGTATTGTTCAAGGCAGAAAGGGGCCGATAGGTCTTTACGCAAGAGAATTGTGTCTCTAAGTTACGGATAACGCCGACTCTTACACTAACACCTTCTGCCTTGTATGGACATCTTCACCGGTGGAGGTGGGGTAACAGGAAAATCGAACAATGAGCGTGGGATTAGACAGAAGTGTATGCAGAAGGTCAGATGCTAAGAAGGACAAGTGAGTACGCGCATCTGCGGGAATAGAGATAGAACGGTAGTTTAGTATTGTACAGTGCATCTTACGGTGAGGGTTGTCGCCAAGGTCGTTAGACTGCAGGCCGGACCTAGATAATCGTTGGATAGCGTGTCGCTGCCTAGACCGTAACCGCGATGATGCGTAGATGGCATCGGAGGTTCCCGATGATAGAGAGTTTGTGTGGAGCGTCGATGTGACTGGAATCGTGAGGTGTTTGACTCGTGTTTCGCGGGCACGATCACAAGTGTTAGCGCGTCACGTGCCGACGTGTTTCACCGCGTTCTTTTTGAGCACTAGCTGCCTCGGCCAAACGCGCTTGCAAATAGAGCAGTTCATCTCCTCACGTCTCATTCACGTGTGCATCTCGCGTAGGAGTAGACGACCTCCGAAGAGGGACCACAATCTACAGCATACGGATGCAACAGCAGGAGGACCATGCTGTGTAATTGATCGTGCCCATACGCGATCCTCGAGCGCGCTCTAAAATAGGGCTGAGAAGACTGGAAAAGCAAGATTTCATAATTGTCGTCCCGCACTCGCGTAGTTCTGCGCAAGGCGCGCCGATGAACCATAAGAAAGACGAACTCGCTCAGAGGATGCACGCGTTCGGATGAGATGCGCTTGGATTGGACATAATTGAGCGTGTTGTTTCCTCAGCCTCAGCATGCTCGTGCATACGTGACGATCTGCAGTATGGATAATGGCAGATATGAGGCTGGTGTGATTGTGTGCACAGACGACGAGTTCAGGCAAGTGGTATGCACGACATAGGCAAGCGCCCGGCTCGGACCAATCTGATACGTACGCGACTGAAGACGCGCCTCGCACACTACTTTCCTGCCACCATATTGAACGCGTTGTGCTTCCTACTATAATATTCATTCGCATGGTAGACCTTCTTTGATAACACCAAGTTCAATTCCCGACATTCGTTGTTATCATCCCATCATGTCCGCCTCATCGCCCCTGCCATCGTTCTCGTCACCTGCGTCATCGCGTCTTCCCACTGCTAGACGCGCCAGTTTTAGTGGTCAATTGGCCTTTCTCGTGCATTCGCAGGAAACCGTCGCGAACCATATGCCGCCGGATGTTGACAACAAGGCTCTTGCTCGCCAGAAGAGAAGACGCACCAGGTATGCTTCTATCCCATTCAAGTTCTGCCCTTCCATCGCATCCGTGTCGACCCATGTTCAACGCGTTGGTTCGTGCTCAACCTACCATCGGGAACTACTTCGGCCTACCCCGCGGGCAAGCGACACTCCAACACCCCATCAGCGCTGACCACGACATCTTGCAGCAAGGAAGACGAGGACGTCCTAAAATCCGAATACCTCAGGAATCCGAAGCCAGACAAGGCGGCACGTCTCGAAATTGTCCGAAAAGTCGCGCTTGGCGAGAAGGAAGTTCAGGTAAGGCGCCAATATTGCTCCACGTCACGAGTGTGCGCGCCCCTGCTAACATCGCGTCCTAGATCTGGTTTCAAAGTAAGTATTACCGTCTGCTCTACGCGTCGCTGCTGCTTGCTTTTCATCCGCCTTCTATTGGATCGCGCCGATATGTCGCGTGTGGCTTAATGGACGCATGATTTTCGAAACACGTTCTGATCACGCTCTGCTTTAGATAAACGCCAAAACGACCGCCGTCGCTCACGGCCCCTCGAACCATCTTCCACGGCATCGCTGATGTCTTCTTCTTCCACCATGTCGGACCCGCTCACCGAGGACGAGACGGTAGCCATAGCACACAATATCGATAACGCGCCGGAGCCGAAAGAGTCGGACGAGTGCCCCAAGTCCGACCCACCAGAGCAGCCTGCAACACCAGAACTTACTTCAGACGAAACCATCCCAGAACCGCGCACCATCGACACTGCCATTTCCGCGCTCGATCCAGGAAGCTCCAATGAAGCAGTCGTAGAACCATCGACCGAAGCCCAAAGTACAGAAAATGCATCTGCTGAAGTAAGCAACTCGCAACAGACTGCACCATCCTCACAGGGCACCGCACAACAACGCACATCATGGATATCCAACCGTCGCAGCGCGTCATTCGTCCGATATCTCGAAGACTACACGCCCGAAGTCATCACCTTTCCGAACCCTCCGCAGCCTTCTGTGTCGCCCGACAATGCGACAAAGACCCCTTCCCGACCACTGAAGCGCAAGCATTCCTTTGTACGAATATCAACCAATGAGGACGGCACAGCACGCATCGTCACCGATCTTGACAAAACCCCATCACCCCCTAAATCAAAGAAGACGCCTTCTTCCTTCTCTCGTGCTGCTGCTGGCCTGCGACGGAGCTACAGCGCAGCTGGACTGAACGATCGCCTAGCCGCTGCTGCCCGAGGAGAGCCAAGCCCAAAGGTACCTAGGACAGCGTCGAACATAGGAAGGAGTCGAGATTCGCGCGCGTGGGAGTTCTGGTGTGACCCAGAGAGTCGGTCAACAACCAGCTTAATAACACGTGCGGAGCAAGAAGAGAGTGGCAGTGCGGCTGACGCGATTGGCATACTACGCGCGAATCGAAGAATATTAGCACAGAACCAAGCTCGCCAAAACAGTAGCCCCTTGATGGCACGTCACAGCTCACACAAAGTGCAGGGCAGCCCACTCGTTAAAAAGTCCCGCGGTGCTATGCAACGCGCTTCGACCATCAATGGTCGCTTTTCTAACGACGACTATGCCGACTACAAGAAGGGTGGTGAGAGCACTGAGTCGGACGAGTTCCCACAAACGGAAAGCGACAAGGAGAACTGGGAGCCTGACGCGCCCAAGTCTGTGCGACGCGATCGCCAGGTCGCCACTACACCTCCTGCTTCCCGTGCAGCTCGCCGGATACTGGGAGAGAACACAGACCTGATGTCACAGACCTCAAGTCTCGGTGCAATGCTAGCCAAGGACAAGCAAAAAGGCGGTAAGGGTGTCGTCGACCCAGAGCAAGACGATGAACTGCGGCAGTTTATGCACGGTGACGATGCGAGTGGTCGTTCAAGTATAAACTCTGCAGAAGAGGCGGGATGTGTAGAGGGCCTGCTGAAGCTGAGCCAGGGTCAATGGAGATGATCAGAGTACCTTGGTGTAGCGAATGGCCGCACACATTTCTAACGCAGTTGATGACGGGTTGGCGCAATATCGGTTTCTGGTTCTTTTATCTCCATTGCATTTCAGCGCCACGGCGTTTGTATTGACATGGTCTAGACTAGGGAAAGAGCCTATCATAATGGCAAAGGTGTTTGGGGGTAAAGCTGTCTAGTGTTGCATGTCAACAAGTCAGTATCTTTTGTCAAGCTTCCGCAAGGTCAAGCAACCTTCTGAAATAGAAGCCATATCATTCTTCAGCTCTTGTTCCTCCGTGTTGTGCTTCTTCAGCGTCCAGTATTTGCAGTCAAGTTGGGTGTGGCGCACAAAATGCATCCCTAACCACCATAGCATGGTCAGCCATCTTGGTGCAGTGTTGATGCCATGTCTTGACACTAAGCTTTAACAGAAACCCCCTTCCACGACTAAGTTAAGTCATTACTGAAGTATCATAGTTGCAACGAAAGCGCGTGTTGGAGAATTTACTAGTTAAGGAACTCTATAGGCCGAAAGCAAGGTCTATGATACGAACGGTGCATACAGTGCGCAGCAGGAAGACCAAAAGGACTAGAGCAAACAGAAAGCAACAACGACTAACAAGAGGCAGACGAGACAGATGCGACGCAGTCACAGATCGTAAGGAGATAAGGGAAATCCACAAAAGAAGCGATAACGAAGAAGAATGGTCGGCAGCTGTGAATCAGCAATTTTCGTAATCCACCAGCAAACGCATCTCACCCGTTGCTGTTTCGGACCTACATCCAGTACATAGTCCCCTTAAGATGGTCATACTTAGCCTTGGCGTTCGGTCTGAAGCCTGACTCAGCGAGGTCATGGATGGGCGTGTTCCATCTAGTTTCAACGACTGGCCAGATGTAGTCTCTCATTTGCTGCAAAACCTGTTCCCTATCGGCCTTGTCTTCTTGTATCTCTGCTGGCGTCTTCTTGTGGTTTCCAGTGCGCTGAGGACGATTGCGTGCAGCTTCTACATCAGCTTCGACCTGCTGGCAATGGGTCTCGTAGGCGTTGCGTTTAGTGTTGCTGGGATTGAACCATTCGCGCAAGTAGCAGCGACCCCGCTCCGCAAGTCTATCCGCATAATAAGCAGGAGATGCGTAAGACACGCCTGTGGTAGCCCGGACGTATGTATGGCATAGGTTGTGGGTAAGGTCCTCCAGATCAGATATCTCGATGCCCATTTCATTCTGTAAAACGAAGTAGTGGGACGATCGCGCAGTCCCCTTGATGGCGTTATGGGATTGAAGATAGAAGTCTGTGTAGTATGGTGACGTTATGGAGCTTTCCACAAGAAGTCCAGGTTTACAGTTGCCGTTTCCACGCATCTCGTCGTCTTTTTGACGGGGGAAGAAACGAGTATTGTGCCGCTTGGTGACGATGACCGCAGTTGTCTTGAATTCGGGAACAGGCTTCTTGAACTGCTTGGCAACTCCGATGAACGCATTTTTGATAGTTGAGAGCTCTTTGGTGATAACTTCGTCGTACTGGGTATCGCTCACACCGTCTCTATAATAGAGTACATTCTCGGGGAAGCGCCGGTGGAGTCGACACCACTCTGATAACCCTTCAATCAGCATGTCCCCGAGACAAGGGATGATCTGTTTAATCAGCAGCTAGCATAGAAGCTTGAGATTTGTGTTTCGTTGAACTTACCTCTTGTTTCGCGCTTTGCAACCGCATATTGCCGCGAAACCTTCCGCCATTGGCCTCCAGAGAGCTGACAATAGCCGCGATCGAAGGTGTACCCTGTAACGCTCCGCTTCCTGGATGAGTGACGTCTGCACCAATCACAATGGTGTTTTCCAGCTGCTCTTCCACGCCTTGCGCTGAGTGATTGATTCCAGCCATCTTCAGATTCTCTTTCATAGCAACATTGGCCATGTATTGTCCGAGGGCAGAGTCGTTGCTCCAGTCGAGATTCTTTGGTCTCATCTTATCTTCAGTGACGCAGATCGACTGCAAGATAAAGACGACATCTGTAAGAAACTTAAAGCTGGAATAAAGATGCTGATCCTTCGTCTTCAGGAGTAATACCACGATGTCGGGTACATCTTCTCGATTTTTTCCCAGGTAATTTTCGAGCATCATTTTTAGGGTGAATTCGGTGTCATCTGATAAAGATAGTACCTCATCGGCCCTTTCAGAGGTTCGTGAAACACCAGTCTCTTTCACTTTTCGATCGAAGTTACGGGTCAACGCCCTCACTGACTTACCATTTCGGTCGACACCTTGTCCAGTGATCAAGAGCCATTTCAGGGATTTGGCATTGCCTCTGAAGAATTGGGTCTCTTTGAGATCCCATCTTCCAGTGTTTTCGTTAACGGTCTTGGTAACAGTTGTCGACGAGTACATAATTGTGGCAGGGTTGAGATGAACGAATGGTATCTGGAGCATTCTAGGATCGAGGCTTATCGGATGGCAGTTTTCCTAGACATCTGTTAGTGTATACAATTCACGGTAAAAATAGATCATTATACCAACTGGCCAGTTGCAGTTATCGGGATGTGTCGGAGTCCTTCTTGTTCGATTCGAGATCTTATCTCTCGGGGTTCTCGGCATGCGTTTCGGTGGAAATCGTTTGCAACAAAGTCGGGAATGATCTTCGCATATATCTGATCTGGGAGGATACGTAGATGTTCAGGGGCGAACCATGTAGGTCTACCAGCGGTACCAACATTAACCGCAGGCAAGCCAGGATGTTGCAACACTCGAGCATACTCTGTGACATACGTTAGTAATGTTCTGGAAGATTGAGGGTCTAAGTTACGTCTCTGCTGGTATTCTTGGACTGTAGGTTGAACTGATTGGCCCGTAATGATATTGCCATAGACATCCTTGTGTTCCCACAAGAAGGTTTGCTCGCTACATGCCTTACCAAAACCACGAATGGTCTTGATACGCGCATGTTGTCCGTCCATATTAGAACTGGTTCTCGCGCTGAATTTGTCTGGTGGTATGGTGGTGCTGCAGTTTGGGTCGTTGCATTTAGGATGCTTGCACTTCTTGTCCTTGGTTTCACGGCTGTAGTCGATGTACACGCGTACGCCCCTGAGCGCTCTCTTAACATGATCTTTCGAATTGCCGAACGGACCGCTACCGTTCTGGTAGATTTGACTTACTAACAAAGGTCTCCAGAAGGCACTATTAGCGGGGCTGACATTCAGAAGGATATTTCCCAGAGTGGAATGAACCCTATATGAATAACCGCGCAAGGCACGAAGTGGAGCGACTGCATTTCCTTCGTTCGTCTTAAGGTCAAAGTACGCATTGCGAACGTAGAACTTGTGATTGTTCAGCTGCAAAGTATTACTACTCGCAAAACACCTGGTCATGATGATGTTAAGAGCGTTCTCCGCAGGGTGTGGGTCATGATTAAATGGGTCTGGACGAGTGGTATTGGAGTATTGTTGGAGACCAAAGATGTCTACTGGTCGCAGGTACTGGAAGCCAAGAGGCACCGTCGTATCGCGGTCAACAATATCGAGAAGTGCCCATGTTGACCCAACATCTGTCATCAGATCGCCGGACTGAACCCGCACACCAGGTATATGCTGGTGTAAATTGACCCAGGCTACGATGGTGTTTACGTTATCAGTGGCGAAGACATCCCTGTTGCTGTAAAGAAAGGGCACATTTCGAATGGCGGTGTCCATGTAGCGCTTCTTGCCAGCCCGTGACTCTGAGTCCGGGATGCCTAGAACTTGATATTCGTAGAAAGTAGTCTGTGGATCAATAGAAATTTTGAAGTAGTTGGTAAGTACCTCTCCTTTCTTTGGCCTTTCGCGAAGCGACTGTCTGATGGGATATTGTAATGCGGTATCCTTGAGTCTCTCTAATTCTCCGTTCAATTCCCCAGTGTCCACAAGGTCTGAATTTCCATTCGCGTAAGCGGATGAGCCGGGAGCTCGATTGTAGCGTGTGAGCTCCCCGAAATTAACCACAGGTGCGTCCTGAAGGTTGGTAGTTGGGACAGCAGAAGCAACAGAAGCGACAGCATTCAACCCAAAAGCAGAGGACTGAGTGGCAACTTCTGTATGAGGTTGATCCGACAACATGTTCGGGAGAATGTGGTTTTCTATGACTGAAATCGGGGCAGTCGCTGCAGGTGTAGAACCAGTAGTAGGCACAACGGACGAACTGGCAAAGCCGGAAGAGCTTTGATCGATGGACGTAGATGGGATACTAGATGATACGCCCTGAGTTGCGGAACTAGCAGGTGGTTGAGGGCTCGGGACAGGGATGATGGGAGTGAACGAAAGACCAGAAGGAGCCGAAGGAGGAGCGGGTGCAGTTTTAACAGAAACAGTGTAGTTTGAGGCATGTGGCCGCGAGAGTCCAGTCGAGAAAGTCGTCGCATTGTCATCCCGAGGATACACAGAAAGCTGTTTTTGATGAATATATGCAATTGCAGCACCTTCCTTACCAGCATTGAAGATCTCATTTGAGAGCGAAGTTTGGTCGTTCTCCGCAGGCTTTGTGGTAGGGCAGTTCATTAGGGAATGGTTTTTCTTCTTCGTTTTGGTTCCGCCTGCTTTGCACCAGATGCATTTGGAATGCTTGAAGTCGACGTCGATCCTGCGTGCGAAACCATCGCCGAGTTCGTCTCGTGCTGTGTCCAGACTCATGTTCGGAATCTCAAACATGGTTGCGATGTTGACAAAGTAGAATGAAGAATTGTAAATGAAGAAGGGTATCAGAAGGAAGTGTTGCGAAGTCTTAAGACTGTGTCCCTGCTTTGAGTAGTCAGGTAGAGTCTCAGTTATGCTCGCTGGTTTCTCAGTCAACAGTGGCCTGCGACAGCCTCATATACACATTGTCTGGCGACTCGTTGCTTGCTCATACTGTAGAACAAGCTGACACAATCGTGTTTGGGTCACAACTTTTGAACACTCCTACCTAAGTTGTGGTGTCTCATCGTGACGCAAACCTAGCAAGCTGGTGCTTGAGGCCAGTAAATCAATTCACTTCGCAATCTCACAATTAGTGATGGCCCAGCAATGGACGTCCCCCCGTTTGGGAGCGTAACTCACCTTGGCGTTGAGAGATCGCTTGGCAACATGGCGTGTGAGAAACTACGTGAGATGAATAAGGAGTTATTGCAAGTCCAGTACAATGAGACTCCACGACAGGCTGGAAGCAAGAGAAGCAGTTGGCACTAGAGAATTAGCACCGCAGAACGGCCCACGATTTCAGAATCTCAGAACATGGAGGAATCAGTTCAGTTCGCTTGCGCTATAAACAGATCGCTAGCCAGCCCACCCAGCTTCGGATAGAGAGATCTACAATGTGTACAATCCATGTTGTACAAGACCAAAAAGATGTCTCCAAAGAGACCACTCGTCGGAATAGTCCAGAAATTAGAAGATTACAAGGCGATAAAAGTGACATTAAGTTGTATAGATGGGAAAACCGGGTATATGCAGGAAGAGCCAGAGCAGGTAGTGTGTGGAGTGCATGCAAGTCGTTCAGGTATGGGAGTGAGCAGGAGAAACGCAAGCGGGGGTAGGCGTCTAGTACTACTTGGCGCCTGGTGGTAGCTTGACGTTGTTGGAAAGCCAGGCCTGGTGAACGTTAGTTGATGAAGCTCACGTGGCTTTGAGGGGATTCAAACGTACCAGTCCCTCGAAGATACCCTCTCCTGTTGTCGCGCAGCTGGGCTCGACCTTCCATACGTGGTCTTTGGCGATCTTGTCTAATTGCAGACGGTCTGAGACTTCCTTTGGTCGCATAGCTGTGGGGAGTTAGCGCAATGTCCTCGTTGGTTGACTGTGGTATGTACGCACCTCCGCTGAGATCCTGCTTGTTCGCGAATACCAACAGCAGCGCATCCTTCATTTCTCTATCTTGGATAATCCTTGTGAGTTCCGTCTTGGCCTCGTCGATACGGGCGCGGTCGTTGGAGTCGATAACGAAGATGAGACCCTGGGTACCTGTGGTCGCAGTCAGCACACGGGTCGATCTGAAGACACGGCAGAGGGTCGGATAAGGCAGGGAGGCCATGCGCGGTGCAGTCGCGTGCACACATGTCAACTCGCCTACCCGGAACGGTGCCCCCACGCGCCAACATACCAGAGAAGTAGTGTCTCCATAGCGGACGGATCTTGTCCTGGCCACCGACATCCCATACGTTGAACTTGGTGTTCTTGTATGTGACGGTCTCGACGTTGAAGCCGACGGTGGGGATGGTGGTTACGTCTTGGTCGAGCTTGAGCTTGTATAGGATAGCTGGGCGAGTTAGCGATGATGGGTGCGATGGCACGTAACGGTGGCAGCATACTGGTCTTTCCAGCGGCGTCGAGACCCAGCATCAACAGGCGCATCTCCTTGGATCCGAAGACCTTGGCCATCATCTTGGATATCGAGGCTCCCATAATGTCGGCTATTCGCTATACTTTGCTGGGATGGGCGTCTAAGGTTCCAACACTTGCGGGTCGTCGTGGAGAGAGTAGGCGGTACGTCGGCGATAGCGAGCTGTAGCTAGTGCGCGATTAGGTGCGGATGATAGGAGTCGGCCGTTGTGATGGAGGTGAGGTGAGGTGAGGCTGGTGAGGTTTGTGGGAGAAGAATGTCAAGATGTGCAAGGACGGCAAGGAGAATATCAGTAGCGACTCGGGTCAGGGTCTCGCGTGGGCGCTGGCGTTGTTCTTGAAATGAGGTTTCAAGCTGCTCAGGAGTGAAACCGCAGCAGGCGCGTTGCAGATCCCAGTACAAAGACGTCTGTGCGCGCCCAACGGCTCGATCGTGACGGGTTCATCCTACACGCCAACCACACCACCACCTCTCCTGCTTTTGCCAGACGGAAAAGGGGCGGCACGTCTACAGCCTTTGATTGCGAATCTTGGGTAAGATGAAGCAAAGGGATTCCGCATGCCTTACTCGCTGCGTCGGCATGCGTGCAAGCTGCAGGAAATCTGCAGCTAGACATATAGTTTCCTCCAGGGCTCCATGCGGTGTGACTTTGCCGCCGCCGTTCGAATCGCAAAATGCCGGTACACGCAGCCATGCAGGTACGCGGCGCTACTCCTGAGACTGATGAAGCCGTGGGGTCCTCGCCGTTTGCGTCCAACATTGCAGTCGTTCGCCATGCACATTGCCTGCACCGGCCTTTAGTCTCTTCAGTAACCGAGTCAATATCGTCAAGGCCTGAATAGTCGGGCGAAGTAACCCGATATGCCAAGTTTCCTACCTGCTACCACTTGTCCCTCACATCGTCATGGCCTGCCATGCACATCTTCCGTCGTGTTCCACACAATGGCCCGAGCATTACTGAACCTCGTTTGATGTCGGCCCGCGTACCAATCTTCGGCTACAAGACATGTACAGAGTCGACGCAAATTTGATACCAAAAATCATGACGTGTTACACCGTGCGGGAGAAGGGTCCAAAGAAGCATATCAACCGAGCCTGAGGGATTACTGAATCGGGGACGAACCCTGACGCCAAGCCCAAAGGAAATACGAAAAGCACTACGCTCAGCCGGAAAGAACGGTACTACTGAAAAGGAAGGTGATGGCAAGTCTCAGATGATACCTAAGCTGTTCAGTCCTATTTGTGGAATACACCACCTTCCCTTGGACTACTCAATATTTTTTTTTTTCGTGGGTTATAGTCTCCACTCAGCTATCTCTACGTGTACCTCTACTACTCTACAGCTGTCTACGCCCAATTGATACATGCAACAACCCCACTATATTGTGAAAACCTCTAAAATCCATCATCGATACCCTTGCTCTTCTCTGCCTGCCGCCTCTCATTGTTGACCGTCCACCACCACTCATGTATCTCCTGACTGCACTTCCCTGCCTCTTCATCCCACGGCTTCGGACTTAAGATGTAATGCACATTCTTGACCTCTTCGTCCCTCCAGATCGCATCATGCACACCTTTTGACCGCAACGTCTTCAGCGCATTGTAGGTATAGGGTAGCGCGACCCATCGGCCGTTGAACAGATCGCCAAGCAGCGATTGGTCGGCGAAATCGTAGTTTCCCGATGTCTCGTTGGAGAGCTGCTCGAGGATCAGGTTGTAGGTAGCGAGTGAGGGATTTACGACTTGGAGGCCGCCGTTGGGCATACGCAGGCCGGCTGTTGAGGGTGCGCCAGTTTTCTGGGCAGCATCGGGGTTGGAGTGTTGGGATGTAAACGCGCAGTTCTCGGGGATCCTGAAACTGCGTCAGTAGTGTCGCGTGCATGTGTTGGTTGGAGAGACATACCAGTCCTTGGGGTAATGCGGCTTCTTGAGCGGATTGCACACGCAGGCATGGCTTGCGGCAAACACCCTGTCGCCCTTGCCACCCATACTCGGTGCATCCAACTCCAAGTCCATCAGCTCATCCATGTTCTTCAGCACCAACATGTCGCTGTCTAGCTGCACCACCCTGTCATACTCCTCCAGCGAGAAGGGCGTCAACTTGCTCCAGCAATCGTAGAATCGCGGGTCGTTGCTGAAGTCTTTTGACACCTTTGGCAGCAAGTACTTGACATGCTGCTTTGGTATGCCGCGCTCATCAAGCGCCTTGTGGCCTTCTTCAGGAAAGGTGTCCGTGTAGAGAGCGATGAGGGGGTACTTGGAGCCGTGCTTCTTGAGCGCGTAGTCGAGTGTGAGAAGGCCGGTGAGATATGCTGTGTTGGTAATAAGAGTTGTCCATACTGCACTGACATTAGCATCTGCTCTCCAGACGCGCCCCGCCAAACTTCTGCTGTACCTTTCTTCGACTTTACACCCGCCGGCTCCGTAGTCGCGCTTGAAGTTACCTGCATGTTGCTTGTATGTAAATCACTCGAGTCGCACGCCAACAAGCTATCACGCAAGATGCGCAGTCAGTAAAAGCCACAGTGTATTAGTTGGAGGATCAAGTCGCGCCATCTTCGGTCGCATATTATGGCGTTTGTCAATAGAGGGGTCGAGAAAGAGCCGCTAATCTATGAATGAACGATCGTACCAATCTGGACCCTGGAAAAAGCCACTAAAACGTCTTCGGAGGTCCGAATGTGCGTGCGCCGATCGCTCGTCCCTGTCAACATCGTCACCACATGCGATCGCGGACGCTATCACGTTTCCGATATGCACGTTTGACTGACCGCTGCTGACTATTCCTGCGAAACTGATGGCTTGGTTGATTTCCCAACTCATCTCCATCGTTTGTATTGCTATCATCCCATGTCGTGTTGAATGCTTTTTCTTGGGCTAGAGGCATGATTCCGATATTGCATTGGAGAACAGCGACGCGACAATGGCTACCTCAGCCCTGAACCTGAAATCCGGCGACTCGAAGCCCGCGTCCACGGCGCTGATAGCTACGTCTGATGAGTCGAACAAGTCACCCAAGCACTATCGCGGCTTTGTCGCCGGTGTCTTCAGTGGCATTGCGAAGTTATCTGGTAAAAATGCCCTTCCCAAGATATATCCTAAACATAGCTAACAAAAGTAGTGGGTCACCCATTCGATACTGTAAAAGTCCGCCTACAAACGACCGAGAAATCGCATTTCCGGGGTCCGGTAGACTGTCTTATGCAGACGTTGAGGAAGGAGGGGTTTGCGGGGCTGTACAAGGGTGCTACACCGCCGCTGGTGGGATGGATGTTTATGGACTCGATGTACGTCAATCCTCGTCTCCAGACGGCAGTCATACGTCCTTATGCTAACACTGCAAAGCATGTTAGGATCTCTCAGCGTATACCGTCGCGTCCTCAACGATCGAGTCTTCAATCCCCCCTCACATCTCCGACTTGGTGAACAGCAGAGTAAGCTGCCCGTATACGGTCATGCATTAGCAGGGACCATGGCGGGATGGACAGTCTCCTTCGTTGCCGCGCCGGTCGAGCACATAAAAGCGCGCCTGCAAGTGCAATACGCAGCCGATAAGAGCGCACGCCTGTACTCCGGACCGATCGACTGCCTCAAGAAGATATACACTGGTCATGGAGTAAGAGGAGTATACCACGGTCTCAGTGCAACGCTCCTGTTCCGCACATTCTTCTGCTTCTGGTGGGGAACCTACGACCTCTTCACACGGCAGCTACAACAACATACCTCGCTCTCTGCACCAGCCGTGAATTTCTGGGCAGGAGGTTTATCAGCGCAGATATTTTGGTTGACCAGTTATCCGAGCGACGTAATCAAGCAGCGCATCATGACGGACCCGCTTGCACAGAGAAGATTCCCAAGATGGCGGGACGCCGCGAAAGCGGTCTACAGGGAACAAGGCTGGAAGGGATATTGGCGGGGGTTCGTGCCATGTTTCCTGAGAGCATTCCCGGCGAACGCCATGGCATTGGTAGCGTTCGAGGGAGTCATGAGGAGTCTGCCAGAATAAAGTGACGCATTCTTAGGCTTCTGTTCCTTCACGTTTTGGACTTAGCGACCTCATAGCATTGTGATACCATTGTAGACAAATCTCATCTAGCAAGAATATATTCATATCTTGTCATGCATCATGACGTCGTTGTCGTAACTTTTGTCGTATCTCATAGCTTGCCCTTGTTGTCCTCAAGCTCGCAGAATGCCTTGAATGTTACCAAGCCCTCCGCACCCTCCTCGTCTCCAGCATCAACCTCGCTCTTGATGACAACTTCAGCTGTGGCACCAACAAAATAGACAAAGCCTTCCTTGAGTTCTTCCTCCTTGGGTCCCACGCTGATTGTTCCCTTGCCCTTGGTGCAGAGGATGATGCTTGGTCCATCAATCGGGTCAAACGTCGCCTTGCCACCAGTGCGATTGAGTGCCGTCCGTACTACAGCGAACTCAGGGATCGGCGGGTTGTACAGCTTGTTGCTGCTGTTGGAGCTATACGCCGGCGCATTCAGCCTAACCTGGGAATAATCCCTGGGCTCCATCTTTTGCTCACTAATTGGCGCATAGCTGTAAGTCAGCATCTTTGTCAAATTATCAACGTCCTTAAACTTTGGTGTGAAGCCCGCGCGGACTACGTTGTCGGAGCTCGCCATGCACTCGATGATGTCGCCAGAGAGGTAAGCATGGATATCGTCAGCCTTCAGGAACATGGCTTCGCCGACCTCTAGCTTGACGTAGTTGAGGAAGAACTGAACAAAAAGACCGATGTCACCAGGGAATTGAGTGTTGAGGCGGACGACGAGGTCTGCGAGCTCTTTGCCATCGTTGGAGGGTGGGCCGCCGTCCGCGAACTTGTCGCCTTCGGACTTGGCTGCCTCAACAAGCTCTTCACTGGCTGATGATAGTGCGTCCTTTTCCACGTTCATGAGCTTTGTGAAAGCGGATTGTAGGGCTTTCTTGTTCTCCTGCATGTCCTCCTCCTTATCGGAAGTTTCCTTGCCGCTGATGGTATCCTCGAACTTCTTAGCTTCTTCTTCGCCAACAAGTTTACGCAATGAGGGAACGGTCTTCAGGAAGTGCGCGATTTCGGCGAGGGGTCGGAAGCCGCAGAGGCCATCGAAGGGAGTGACCGCGATGGTCATTTCGGGCTTGTGGTTGTCATCTAACGAGACATTAGTATTCCTGAAGGGGAACTCTGGGGTGATGCTGACCTGGGTAGTTCTTGGGATCACTGGCATGTAGCTGCTCAGCAAGCTTCTTGTTTGGGTGTGCCTGGATGCTCAGGGCCTTGTTGATGGACAGCACCTTGAACAAAAAGGGAAGCTTGTTCTCATATTTCTCGGCGATCTCTGTAGACAGCAAGGCTTGATTTTCTTGAACGAGGTCTAGAAGTGTCCGCTGGGTCTCGAGGTCTTTGGAGGGAAGCGACGGGTGTGTGCCCATCCATAGCTGGTAGTGTCAGCGACGCGTCAATCGAACATTCCGTGTTTCGCACCTCGGCATATGGCTTCTCTTCTTCAATCGAGAAATCAGAAGCCGTCGCAGCGTGGAATTTGGCGGCGGCGGAATCTTTACCGACTTTCCCTGGGTTGGTTCAGCATACCGCTGGCGCGAATGTGGGTGATGACGCGGGGCAGCGTACCCCAGTCGTAGCTGTTAACACCTGCGAGTGGTCAATTGATGTTCTCTTGCTATCTTCATTACCGCATTTACTTACCGCATTCTAGTCTGATAAGAGGGTTCCGCATCTTGAAGCCGGTTTCGGTGGATTGTGGATGTTGTGTTGTATAGCGACACCGCGATTTGGCAGAGGAGCTCTCGGCGGGGTCCACTTCTTGGTCCCGCATGAACGTCACCCTTGCTGTTCGATTAAGCTCATGGAACCAACCCCTCTTCCGTAGCTAGCGTATCCCACCCTGCATCCAGCGGAGTACATGCCCCGACGTTGATCACCTGCAGCTGTTTCTCTTTCCTCTACCTCACTTTGCTACTTCCACGCGCCAACACATGAGCTACCTGCAGCGCTTCAGGTAACACGGAAAGAGCTGGGGAGTTGACGGGCCACAACTTCCGTCAACATGGCAGCCCGCAGCAGGCCACGAGGTCAATTAAAGGAAGAGTTCGATGAAGAGAGGGTCATCTGGAACTCGATCAAAACCGATGGCCGACGCGTTGATCAACTCATGGTACGAGATTCATTTTCTTGATTATCACTGGCGTTGGGATCAACATCTCTATTTTCACCGCCATCATTTGCTCACTACAAGCGGAGTACCGTCGAATCTTCGTGACTCCGAAGGACATCTCGACCACAGCCGAGCTGATCATGAACGCCGTGCCCAAATAGACCCTGCTCTACTTTTAGTTGGCTAGGCAAAGATTTGCTCCTCTACTGACATACCGCAGAAAGAGTCCGATGTCTTGCAAGAGAAGATCTCCGCTATTGTCGCAGAACAGTCTGCTCGTATCGGTCCGTCAACATCTCACCGACTGTCATGTATCGTCGTGTTGCTGACACTATTAGATCGCGGCGAGGAAACTTCAGCCCGCCTTGACGACGAACTTGAAGACCTTCTACGCGACAACATCCGTAATCTCAATGAGGCGCAAACCCTTCTGCAACCCGTCGAAGGCGGCAATGATGTCCACACCCAGATGACGCTACTGGCCGCCCTCCGCATGTCAGAAGAGGCTCCACCTTCAGCATCACGAGCCACTAGCGTTGGGCACGGGAAGTCGGGACGCGACCGCCAGGGCAAGCGAAAGCTGACCGATAGTATCGATGACCGCGACAGCATGGCTGCGGACAGTCCTGGAGGTCCTAGCCCAAAGGTCGTTATCAGCAGCCAAAAAGATCGACTGGTAGCCAAGTCGGGCAGTAGCAGAGCAGGATCAGTACCTGTTGCGAGAGAGGGCAGCGTAAAGATCGATGAAGACGATTCGGGTAAGGGTAAGATGGTTCTTCCTCCTTCCAAAACCAAGCCCACGATCAAGTACAAGACCAAGCGTTGAGCTGTACTACACTATCGGCGTTCCTTCTAGACGGCAGATGATACCCACTCTGGCAAATTTCCTTTCGGCTTGTTCGAGGTTTGTAGTCGGATAGGCAAGCTCATAATTTCACCTCATCTGATCTCATACGTCTTTTTCAAGTGCTCATGCCACATGTATTATCCTTCCTCTCATAGCGCCCGCTTCACGTTCCCGTTTATCATCCCATCTCCCTTCGAACATCACGACAGCTGACGACCATACTACAGAAGTCCGACCTCGCCTATCACCACAAACAGAGGTTCTCTACCGGAACAACGCAAAGAATCGCTCTTCTTCTTCTTCCATGTCATTCGAGGGTGAAGGCATTCTCTGCCGCGTAACGTCGGTGATCGGCGAAGGAAAGCAACGTCGGTACGAAATTATCGATGCTGATCCGGATCCCCCGACACCATCAGTACCCTACCGTGCTTCCGTAAATCATCTAATTCCCATCCCGCCACCCTCTTCCAACACCACACTGCCTGACCTTAGTAAAGGGAAGAACGTGCTCGCTCTGTACCCTGGTACCACTACCTTCTATAAGGCGGAAGTAGTAGCTGTATGGAGACAGATCGACGGCAAGGTCAAGAAAGAAGATGGGAGTAAAGAAGGAGAGCCTGTGGATAATCTCGTCAGATTGAGGTTTGAGGGTGAAGACGAGGCGGACCGTGAGATGAGTGTTGAGAGAAGGTATGTACTGCCTGATAGATGACCGGGTAGTATCGTCCATTTTTCAAAGAGCTAGATGATCCCAGTTCAGGCTGGCGATATACGAGATCTGAATACGGAAGTTTGGATAATGGTGATATGGAGGGTGTGGTTTGGAACGGACTGGTTGATACCGCGCATGTTGCATTTTTGCTTTTGAGACTTTTGCATACTGGAGTTGAGCTTTTTTTTTGGAACGAATATCGTCATCGGTTTAGTATCTGGAATCTACATCTTTCTTGCAAATAAATCGCGGTGTTGTCCACCTGGATAGCCAGAAGGCACTGCCAAGCCACTAGCATCAGCGTCTCGACCCTAGGATGCACGTCGCCAACTTGAAGGCTTCAAAGACTCCGCAACTTAAGTCGACGTGACCCCGCACACGACACAATACGCATTCTAACCTGAAATCAAGTGTCGCGTCACTAAGAGGAACTTGGTGTGCGCCGAACATCCCACCAACAGACTCTCAATCCAATCACACACACGACTATCGACGCCTCTAACCCGCGCCGCACGCCGACTCCACCAATATCCGCAGCTATCTAATCTCCACCACCCGCACACACCGACATCGCCATGAACAACTACTCTTTCCTGGAGTCCTCCCAGCAACAAGCCGCCCAACAACAGCAGCAGCACAATCAAAACCGCCCACCACCTTCTCCTTCACATTCACAAGCGGGCAGCATAGCAGGTTCGCAAGTCAACGGCGGCGGCCAGAACGGCATTCCAATGGTCAATGGCTTGCCAAGTGGGGGCCAGCAGACGGACATGAACCATCTGTGGGCGGTGGTGCAGCAGTTGAGTCAATTACTAGAGGAGAACAAGGCGCAAACGAGGGGCATTGTGGAGGGTGTCGCTGCGATACAGGGGAGGGCTGCACAAGAAGAGGGAGGCGAAGTCGGCGGTGGACTTAATCTGAGAGGTGGAGGAGGGGTGGCCATGAGGGAGGTTAATGGCGAGATAAATGGTATGTTTAGTCTGCTTGGAGACAATACAGACAACCACATCCGACTGATACCCGATAATCACACACTGACACTCCTCACAGCAGCAACAGTCGCAAATCTACAATCACAGCTTACGGCCGCGCAATCCACAATCGCATCCTTGACCTCCACGAACTCATCGCTCTCAACCCTCCTTACCGACTACGAATCTGCCTTGACTCTTCTTCTCGATAAATTACGTCCTTATGCTTATTCTCAAACCTCAGCCATGCTCGCCCTTCACAAATACTATCAAAGCCTCCTTGATCAAGAACGCTCAACATCCATGGGGCTGCGGCTCGAACATGCAGACTGGCAAGCAGGGTTGAGTCGCGTGGCAGAGAACGCAAGGAACGCACTGCGATGCCAGAGTGAAATCGAGCAAGGCTTAAGGGGTAGATGCAAAGAGTTGGGCGAGGAGAATAGGGTGTTAAGACGTATGGTGGGGTGGGAAGAGAGGGAAAGCAGTGATGATGAGGCCGAGGACAAGGCATAAACGGATTGTTGCGAGGTAATCACGAGCGGTACACGTACGGAGAATGTTTGTTATGCATAGCGTCGGCGTTTGGGGCCTCACGAGACACCCACGGTGTTCGAGGTGAAGTGCTATGGCTTGAGGTTCGCCTTTGACATATCGGCTGATACTTGGCTTTTCATTCCAGAGACATTATTACATGTACTTGGATGTTGTCGAGGAAAGCTTGTTTGGACTCGAAGTTGGTTCGAGAGTAATCCGAATACTAATATCATGTTCAAAGTCCCATTGATTCTTGTGAAAGTCTACTAACCCCTGGTGGTAGTAGACTAATCAGTAATCTAACGGATAAAGGTCACATCCGCACGCTGCCACGGCTTGCCCAGACTCCCGTGGACGATTCCCTCGCTTACCCCAACACTACCCCAGAAATCTACCTCGGCACAGCTAGCACTCCCCCGCAGAACCCGCCTCATCACCTACACTTCGCGGCCCATCGGAGGCCTTGGCTAACGCGATGAAGCCATTAATCTTGCTATCATGGTATAGCGTGCTGTCTGTGCAGATATGGATGCCTCGGGGCATGTTTAAACCGGTGGGTATTGGATAGACTACATGATGCAGCGCGTTGTAACTTCCCTCCTGCGACGTTCTCATCTCAATCCAACGCCACGATAACGTTTACAAGGCGAGTATTATACTGTAAGTTACTGCTGAGCGTACGCGTGTATCCTTGAGTGGTCATTGATGCTGATGTGGACCAGGGACCCACGCCTACTCCTTCCGACTCCGCAGGAATTCAGGAAGGGATACAGCAACAAGCTCGGTGTCCAAGGGATCAATCGGCCGAGGACCAAGAACAATAAGACCACATTTTAGGTGATTCAAAGTGCTGCGCCCTCACCAAATATTCGACAGCATTACTTCCTCCCTAGCATTCAACAAATCGAACCGCAAAGATGGTCATCAAGTCTCGCTGGTCGTTCCCTATACCTAGCGTTTCCCTACCAACGTACATCTTCGACTCTCCAACTGCAGAACTACCGAAGACTCCACTCTACCTTTCTGCAAGCGAACCCGACAAGTACAACATTACATTGCACAGATTGCGGCACGATGCGCAACGTCTGGCTTCAGGTTTGCGACGCGCGGGTCTGCAACCAGGTGATCGCGTATTGCTGTACTCAGGAAATACGCTGTTCTTCCCAATAGTAGTCCTAGGTGTCATCATGGCAGAGGGCGTTTTCACAGGTGCAAACCCGACCTACATTGCTCGAGAGCTAGCGTACCAATTGAAAGACAGCGGAGCACGCTTTATGATATGCGCAGAGGGCAGTCTGGACACGGGAATCGCAGCTGCAAAAGAAGCGGGCATGGGCGCTGAGCGCGTCTTCATCTTTGACGATGGCCTAGCGACGTTTGAGGGTCGGAAAGTGGAGAAGAGTACCGAATTGGGACATATTCGCCATTGGACTGAACTTCTCGACACCCCAGAACGCGGTAGCGCTTACTCTTGGCCCAATCTACAAACACCAGAAGAACTCGACCGAGTAGTAGCGCTCAACTACTCGTCGGGAACGACTGGTGTTGCGAAAGGCGTCATGATAACGCACAAGAACTATGTCGCAAACACCAGCCAACAAATTCACATTCAAGCCACCGCACCGGACTACAAGGAGAAGCTGAAGAAGAAGAGGTATCTCTGCTTTCTCCCCATGTACCACGCTATGGCACAAGCCATCTTCTGCTTCGGCGCTGTCAAGCAACGCGTACCGGTCTACATGATGCCCAAGTTCGACTTCCTAGAGATGCTGCAGAATGTGCAGAAGTACCATATTAGTGACATGGTGTTGGTGCCGCCGGTCGTAGTGGCCATGGCCAAACACCCAGCGACGAAGAAGTTTGATCTGAGTTCTGTGACTGGTGTATCGTCCGGCGCCGCTCCTCTCGGTCGAGAAGTCATTCGGGAATTCGAAAGTATATGGCCGAATGGGCAAGTCAACGTTAAGCAAGGCTACGGTATGACGGAGGTCACATGTGCAGCAACTACGTTCCATCCTTCGATCTACTCTGATAGCTTCTCGGTCGGTGAGATTCTGGCAAACTGCGAGGCGAAGATTGTATTGGACGATGACGGCAAGGTCGAAGCGCCACAAGGCGAGAGAGGCGAAATCTGGGTTCGCGGGCCGAATATCATGAAGGGATATTGGAACAAGCCTGATGCGACGAAGGAGACTATGACAGAAGACCGATGGCTGAAGACAGGAGATGTGGCATACGTGGACAAGAACAACCACTTCTTCATTGTGGACAGGAAGAAGGAATTGATCAAGGTGAAGGGTCTACAGGTCGCGCCAGCAGAGTTGGAGGCGCTACTGCTTGATCATCCGGACGTGCAAGATGCTGCCGTTATCGGTATTACAGCGTGAGTTTACGCGATTCTCTCAATCTCACGACCGCTAATCATAGTCAGTAACGGTGATGAACTGCCTCGCGCGTACATTGTGCCTCAGTCGCAGGAAAGTGCGACTCCAGAAACCGCGGAGAAGATCAAGAACTGGCTGGCTGAGCGCGTCTCCAGACACAAGCGGTTGGAAGGAGGCGTGAACTTCATAGATGCGATTCCGAAGAATCCGTCTGGAAAGATTATGCGAAGGCAGTTGAGAGACAAGGCTGCATTGGAAGATACCAAGGCGAAGTTGTAGATCGGATAGATTTAGCGTTCACAGCGAGGGAGGTAGATATCTAGCAAGGCAGCGAGTGAGCATTCAAAATAGGCTGTCCAACTATTGAAGCTTTGTGTTCAAGTCAGCGCTGTGGTCCTCTTGCTTTCATTGCCTGTCGTTCTCCACAACACGTGGACGTCACTCGTCTGCCATGGCTCGAAATTGATGGCTCGTAGTTGTTGCTGCTTTGATATACACATGCAGCGTTCTCCGCTCGTGACTGACATGACGATCTGCCATTTCCGCATAATGAAACCTAGTTGCTTCGCTGTCCGTTCTTGGCTGCCCTCAGCTCGTCCATCTTCTTTACTCGCTCCTTGAACTCGTCATATTGGCACTTTTCGTAGGAATGTCTCTCGTTCTAATACTCTGGTCAGCCGCCTGTCGTCGTCTTTTCCTTGACCGGTTCTCCGCGTACCTCGCACTTCCATGGTAGGTAGTACTCCTCGTACCGACACCGGTTCAAGGGGATAAGAAGATGTGCGCATGAGTCTCGGTAGGCCAGTGGTAGTTTGGCGGCGCTCATTTCCTCACGGGTAGCCTCTACATTCCCGTCAGTCTTTATTCCTCATGACCAATTGCGTCAAGAT
>Ga0265797_10000366_pt1 | contig 83025 bp, 86 predicted proteins | sample P2T30metagenome_FD_192433 | JGI IMG/M metagenome (GOLD analysis project Ga0265797, IMG submission 192433) | Plant litter microbial communities from East Loma Ridge, Irvine, California - P2 T30 | ecosystem: Environmental > Terrestrial > Plant litter > Unclassified | place: USA: California... | reverse complement strand
GCAAGGCAAGGCAAGGCAAGGCAAGGCAAGGCGACGAGAGCGCGGCGACGATGGACTTGGGTGGTGCGACGGCGAGGCGAGGCTTGACGCAGCGTCGTCGCAGCTGCAGCGTCTGCGTGGGTGTAGCGCGTGGAGACGGCGTGCACAGGCAGACAGGATGAAGGGTGCGGCGAGGCTGTTTGGGTGGTGAGCAGACGACGCACAGGGCGCGGGCGAGGAAGCGAGCAGCTGGCGAGACAGGTCTGTGGGCTTGGGTCGGTCTGGGAGCGTCGGCGATCGCAGAAGATGCCGATCACGACGAGCACTGGAGTCTCTGGCTTGCAAGTTGGTTTTGTTTTGTTTTGTTGTCTTGTCTTGTGTTGATTCCACTGGTCTGCTCTGGTATGATGTTGTGAGATACTGTAATAAGAACAACAGCAGCCCGTCGAAATTTGGGTCGAGATAGCAATACACAGCACACGATGGATGGACGGACGACGCAAGAACAACACGACTGCAATTATGTCGACTCAGCGGTCGTGCGGCGCCCAGAGAGATTTGCTTAGCACTAGATCCGTCAGCCCAGATTACTCCGGCTAGCGTTGGGGGAGGATTGGATGATTTCGCTTGTGAGCAAGGGCATCGACAGGCGGCAAGCGAAACAGTGACGGTGACGGTGGCAGAACAGCAGGGAACAGCAGCAGGACGAGGCAGAGACAGAGACACGGCGTCAGATACCTAAGGTAGGTATACACACACACACGCAAGGTTCGAAAGTGGAGAGAGCTTTCTGGCGGCTGCGTGACCTTTCTTCATCCTCGACACCGTTTCGAGGTACAAAGGATGATGTAACGAGCGCGCGCCTTACCACCCAAGCCGGCCGATGATGCTGCAAGGCAACGGCGTGGAAGTCGTTTGTGTTGTTATTATTATCTTAGCACAGCACAGCACAGCACAGCACGCACTTGAGCACGAATTTGTCTACAACATCGGACTCTCGTTGCCGAATGGATGCAAAGTGGACCAGGGCATCACCAGCCACCAGACATCGCTTGTGATTATCGTCAACATCATCTGCAGAAGGAATCAAGAATGCAGGCGAGATGTTAAACGCTGTTCGGGTGTGACATCACAACGCGGTCTGCCGCGTGAGCCGGTACATATACATGTACAGGTCCATGGATGATGCTGCTGCATGGAAGATGTGAGAGCCTTGCTTGTTGCATGGTGACATGGATGTGTTGTGCTGTATCGAGCCAGTTCTCCCAACCGAAGACCGATTCGGCCAAAGACACAAAAGCGTACGAGGTACCGAACCCGTAACACCAGCCTCGCGTATTATCACATTGGTCTCGGGACAAAGAGTGCAACGTTGGGTGTTTTGCTGGTTGTTATTCACATTTCGCCGTCTTGCCGTCTTGCCAGTAGACACCTTTCTGGATCCAACCTCTCGTTGGAACAGCAATGTGCCGACCGAGCGGGGCACGAAGACCAAGTCTTCGATTAAACTCGATACCGCTGAATAACAAGGCGGACGGCGATGTTCTCAAAATCTTCTTCCAGTAAGGTCGTCTCAAGGTTGCAATGCCATGCCTCATGCTTCTTGGAGTCTCAAAGAAAGGAACATTATCGTGTAGAGCATGAGCACGGAAGTCGGGAATACTTAGACTTCGCTTCTACCCGTCTCGCGCTAGGCCCAAAGAACACTTCGGCGACCATCAGCGAGCTTGGAGAGAGTGCCATACCAGAACGACTGCATCACCGCGCAAAGCAGACGACAGAAACAGCCATCTAAACGCCAAACCTCAAATCGCAAGCTTTCAACCCCCACAAAACCACCAATTTTCACATACCCACCATGAGCGGAATGGACTCGTACGTACCACCACCAAAGGAGCCCTCCCGTCGAAGCAACCGGGATACTATGCTCGAGCGGCAACCGTCTCAACAGACATCAAGACGCGAAAGGGACACGGCTGACCAAAATCCGCGAAACAGACTCAACGCCGCCGAGCAGCGCGAGCTGCAGGGCCGCATGGAGCGCAAGCAGATGAAGGACTTCATGAACGTAAGCACCACAGCGGATCAAACCAACACCACCAAGGGAAGCAGGAAAAAAACAACAACAGCTAACCCGCCTTGTCCTTTTCCCTTTAGATGTACTCCAACCTCGTCCAGCGCTGCTTCACCGACTGCGTCACCGACTTCACTTCCAAGTCCCTGCTCACCAAGGAGGAGGGCTGCGTCATGCGCTGCGTCGACAAGTTCCTCAAGAGCTCCGAGAGGCTCGGCGAGAGGTTCCAGGAGCAGAACGCTGCGATGGCACAGTCTGGCACTCTCCCTGGCAGGTAAAGAAAGTAGACGACGATGATGATGAAGAAATCGTGCGTGGACAAAACAAGGGGAGAAAAGAATCAGACGTCATCTGAGGGTGACCGATTAACTATTCCGGAAGGATCGGATGCTGTATTATTTGAAAGAAAGAAACCCTGGCATTTGCATGGAGGTTTTGAACCTTCCTCGGGGGGTGGTCTGAGAGAGGGAGAGAACGGAAGAAAGAAAGAAGGAGAAAAAAAAGAACTCGGCTCTCTATGGAGCTTGGGGTTTTCTGTTGGTGGGTTGGGCTCAACTGTTCGGATTATCTTGTGTTATTATGAGCCTTCACCACATCATGTACAAGCCATGAAATGCATCTCTTGCGTGGATGCTGCACACTTCAGATTGCCTGCGCACGCCTTTTGAGGCGAGCTATTCTTCATCTTCCGTGCCATCGACGTAGTCATGCAAAGGCAAAAAGCCCGCCACTTCCATCCATCCATCAATCAGTCAATCTACTCCTTAGGCAACAGTCCCCTCAGACTGAGATCATAAACCACATCCTCGACCTCCTTGACCTTGTACTTGACCCCATCGCTGCGCTTCCGCAGCGAATCGTTCTTCAAGTTCAGAATCTGGAACCCGGCATGCACGTCCTTGATGAACTTTGCAATTTCCATCGGCCGCCTGTAATCGCCCAGCGTAACCGAGTTTCTGGCCAGGCGCGCCAGCTCGTCGAGCAGCGAGATCAGCGCCTGCAGGTACTCCTCGATGGTGAGGTGGAAGGCGTCGCGGTCCTTGAGGTTGGCGGGCACGCCGAGCACGCGCGCCACGTCGTCGAGCGTCAACAGCTGGCCGCGCGCCGTGTCCATGCCGCCCAGGTAGCCGCACAGCAGGATGCTGGCCACGCTGCTCTGCACCTCGCGCGTCCATTGGTGGCTGTACTTGTAGTACGGGTGCTGCGAGGCTGCCTTTTCCAGGAATTGGATCGAGGCGATTTCTTGGTTGATGCTTTCGCGGGCTGCGGCTAGGACTTTGGGGACTGTTTGGGTCTCGTTAGTGGTTCTTTTCATTTTTTGGTGGGTTGCGTCGTAGGGTTCCTGTAACATACGCTCTGCCGACGGTGTAGAGTGAGCTTTGGAGAGGGTGGCGTGTGTGGCGCGGTCTATTTGGCATTGGAGTCAGATTGGGGCTGCGTTATGGGAGTGGTTGGTGTTCGAGCAATTGCTGCGAGAGTTCTTACTTTGCTTCTCGAGACTCTGGACAATCTCGCGGATCGCCTGGAAAGATAAAATGTCAATACATATTGTTATTCATTTCCTCCGCGGGTTTTCGGTCAAGTTGCCACCACTCACATCTTTGACGGCAGTATCCTCGTCAATCTTGCGCTGCAAGTCCTCGAAGATGCCTTGTCCGAATAGAGCGTCTGCGGACATGATGGGCTATTGTGTTTGTTGTGGATCGTGTTGTTTCGGGTTGGTGTGGTCGGTGTCGGTGTCGTGAGGTTGAAGTTTGCAAGAAGATGGAAAGTTTGACCGATGTTGGCTTCGGTAGACGACGATGGTCAATAGAGATGGTGTAACTACAGCGATTTGTAACCCTGAAACTCGATATCATTATGTTGCGATGGTTGTTGCCTGTACTGTCATATGTATTTGGACTCGAGTCACACAGGAATATTGGAAAAAAAGTCTCCCCGAGTTCAATGTGCGTGGGAGCTCCAAGTGCTGAGAGCGCCATTGGATGGATTGGCATTCGGCACTGATAGATCGAACGAGATAGCCCTATGTACTTTCATGTCGACACAGACAATTTAAGAGACGGATTTCATAGACACACACTCTTCTTGACATATCAAACTGATCTACCGTGTAGTTTCGTTCCATCGACTGTACCCCAACACTAACCCTGAAAGACGATGTTGACTAAAATGCGTCAAAAAGCACAAGGCCGATCCAATGAGATCGAGTGACAATGCATTCAAGACATGACCAAACTGCATTTGAAGCACTACATAAGCATGGCCGTAAGCAACAGTTCAATCGAAGCCACCAAACAATCAAGCAGACTTGTTCTCAACCGTAACAACACCCCCCTCGTTCTTCTCGCCAATCAACTCGCTGTGCAACTGCTTGTCAGTAGCAGCCGCCGCCTGATCCGCCATGTCCTTGTCCTCGAACAAGAAAGCGAGCTCCTCCAGCGTGCGGCCTGACGTCTCGGGCCACAGGAAGTAGATGATGGTGATTTCGAAGCACAGGAAGACGACGTAGGACAGCAGGTACTTCCACTCGGCGTTCTTCATGCCGATCGGGTTGACGAAGGTGTTGAAGAAGCCGGCGCCGCGGCCGAACAGCTGGAAGAGGGCGATGCCGCGTGCGCGTGTGGCGAATGGGTAGAGCTCGACCAGGAAGGTGTAGGTCAGCGCGTTGTAGCCCATGTTGTAGCAGGGTGAGTAGGCGAACATCCAGAAGATAACGAGGCTGCCGACGGCACTGGACTTCGTTGCGAGGTACCTTTCCTGTGTGATCGTCCAGCCCGTGTATACGCACTATGCATGTGTTAGATTGGCTTCCTAGATGTCGTGTATGTGCATATTGATTTTTGGAATTTCTGATTTTCCGCGGTAGGAGGGAAGACAAGGGAGGGAGATGCTTACAAGAAGAGAAATCGTGCAAGCAAGATACATCTTTCTTCTCTTGAACTTGGTAACGACAAGCGCCAGAACCGTGGCGTTGACCAAGTTCCAGCAAGTAAGACCAACATTCAGTTTCCCCTTGACGAGTGGGTCTGTGAAGCCGACCTGAGTGAGGATAGTGTCGAGATAGTACGAGATGAGTGTGTTGCCACTCCACTGGGTGAAGAGACCGAGCAGACTGCCGATCAGAAGACGGCGGCGCATACCGGCTGGAAATTGATCAGTGGAAAGCTTTCGAGGCAATGTTGAACAAACTTACCGCTGCGAATCATGTCACCCCAAGATTGCTTGGAGGCTTCGAGCTCGATCTTGATCGTCTCTTCGATCTGGGCGATCTCGGCATTGACGAGAGGGGAATCTGCGTCTCCTTCGGCGTGATACTTGATGAGAATGGCTCGCGCCTCGTCGTGTCTGTCCTTGCTGATCAAGAAGCGGGGGCTTTCCGGTACGAAGAAGATCAAGGTGACCTGCATGATGGACGGCGCAGCTTGCAAGAGTGAGGGAATGCGCCATCCCCAGTTGCTATTGATACCTTGAGTGCCGAAAGTGATACCAGCCGCGAGGATAGATCCGACGAAGTAAGACGAGTTGAACAACGAGGTCAAGATAGGTCGTTCCTTTGGGTAGCCGAGTTCTCCGATCAGAGAGGATCCAGCGACGATGCACATGGGAATACCGAATCCGAGTAGCCAACGGGCGACGAGGTACATGGCAATGCCATTGGCTGCACCCTGGATGGCTGCGCCGAGAATCATGACTGAGATTGTTAGTGAACTGTTATCTTGTCATTGTACAAGGTATTGGCGTGAGCTTACTCCAACTTCCGATGAAGATGGCCCATCTTCTTCCAAGTCTGTCGTTGATGATGGGAACGAGTGGCAACGAGCAAATCGCTCCGAGACTGTACATCGATCCGATGATACCTTGCAGAGCGCCAGTCGGGTTGTTGAAGAACACCTTCCAGCTAGGAACGATTTGCGCGGCGTTGATCATCTGCGAGTCGAATCCGGAAGTGATCTCGATGCCCATGCAGGTCGGGAACAGCATGAGGTAGAGATAGCGTAGATTCGGTTTGGAATACCATGGAGTCTGCGCAGGGTGTCAGCACTTCTCAATGGCAGAGAGAATTAGATGATTCCATTCTGATCAAGACTACGCACCTTGTCGTGCTCGATGGCATGGGTGAGCACTGGGTCTGCAGCGCCAGAGCCACTCTTTGCACCTGTGCCGATGGCCATGTTGAATTCTGTATACCAAAGGCGAGCTGATGTGGGAGAAGGCGCCAAAGGGGGGCCTTTGCGTTAGAACATGGTCGGCATGTCATTACCTTTTATCGTTCTTTATGCCGGCTCGACGCCCCGAAGTCCATCTTTGTCCTCTCGCGGCAAACGCTTGGCTTTGGCGGGGTAACGAGGATGTGGTATGGTGGAGAGGCTGTGTATGGTATAGCCAAGGCGGGTAATAGTCACGCTTGGAGCGCTGTCTGGCTGAACAGGTCAGGTGGTGGCTTTGGTGGCGTACAAGGGTACTCCGGGGCCCCAATCTGTAGTGTGATCATTTAGCCGCATTCCATGTGTTTTGTTTTGGTTACAGTTTCATTAATGCACGGAGAGTGATAGGCGTCGCTTCGCATCCAACAAGGCAATGTCTCACGATGCTCGGTTGTCGCTTGCGGCGTCGGCCCTCAGCTGCTGCCACTGCTGTCATCATGTTGTGATATCAGTGCAGTCGAAGCGAGTTGTATACATGAGAAGACCCAGGGGTGTCCACTTATTATTACACCTCAGCAGAAGATACGACCAGCAATGGTCGAGTCATGGCGAGCAGACGCAGTACTTAAACGTACTGCGGTAAGCTTGATCTACAATCCAACCATCTCGCCAATTCAACCAGAGTTCACCGCTCCATTGTCGTGCAGCTCGATAGCGGGCGTGGGGTAAAAGTGTGTACTGTATCATTTCGTTGTCGCTGATTCTTCGTATATCCGTATACATGTACTCTTTCTCGAGTACTCTTAGTGTGCCGCGCCTGGACCTGCCGCGCTATCCATCACCCAAACAGGAGCGGCAATCAAGCCAACATTACGAATATGCGTATCGTGCCTGAAGAGACTACGATCGTTCAGATAGAGTGCAACTTTCTAACTCTCTCCAGTTCCGGCAGCAATTCCAGCATCCTGAAAGGTTTCGTGACAACACTGTCCATTCCTGCTTCCAGTGCTGCAGCCTGTTGTTCCGCACGAGCGTTGGCTGTTACTGCAATTACAGGTATGTGGTCACTCAGAGAGCCATTGGCCTCCATCTCGCGGATCAGCCGAACGAACCCCAAGCCATCCAAGACAGGCATTTCCACGTCGCATAGTACGATGTGAAGCAGCAGACCGTTGGTAGCGTTGGCAAAGCGGGACTTTCGAACGTGTTCCAAGGCCTCGTAGCCGTGGTTCGCGACGGTGACAACGTAGCCTGCACGCTCAAGCTGCTTGGACATCACCTTCTGGTTGACGAGATTATCTTCAACAACAAGCAGATGAAGCTCGGTGGTGGCCAACTCCTCGAGTTCGCCCGCCTTGCGGGCTGCAAGTTCGTGAGTAACGTGACTTTGCATCTCCTCTTCCGCAGTCGCCGCCGCAGTAAGGATGGATGCCTTGGAACGCTTGCGCGGATCGACCTTGGAGGCGGCATCATGAAGCGGGTTCTTCGCTTTCGGAGGCCCACACCTGTGAGACATAACGTAGAAGGCGAACGTAGATCCGCGTCCTGATTCCGAAGCGACACCAATCTGGCCACCTTGCCGACTGGCGAGCTCGCGGGATATGAACAGTCCCAAGCCACTGCCTCCATATTTGATGTGAGTCTTCGGGCTGGCTTGCTGGAAGCGCTGGAAGAGGCCCTTCATCTCGTCAGGCGTGATGCCACGACCTGTGTCCTTGACAGCAATAGTCAAGTAGACCTCATTATCAGCGCGGGGCGATGTTGGATCTTTGGTGTTGGGATCCGCCAGGTACTCGAGGCCTTCGCTGAAGTTACTTGGACGTTCTATGCTGGCGCCCACCGAAACCACAATCTCTCGAGTAGCCGCGCTGGCTGTGAATTTAATGGCGTTGGTGATCAAATTTATCAAAATCTGAAGGAGCCGAGACGGGTCGAGGCGGACCCAGTCAATGTTCAGTGCCAGATAGGTAGGTAATAATTCGTATTCGAGACGGATGTCTGACTTGATTAGCTCGCTGCTGAACATGTTGAGCGCTTGCTTGATAGTCTCGACAGGCTGGACTTCGATCGGACAGATGACCAGTAAGCCAGAGTCCAGCTTGCTCAGAGTAAGCACATCGTCGATTATCCTCTTCTGGTGCTGAGCGCAAGCCATAATGATCTCCGCGCCCTCGTGATGCGTTTCTATCGTATCTTTGGCCACATGTATGATATCCTCGTCGGTGTTCAACAGCTCCTTGAGGGTTGTAAGAATGCTTTCGGCGCATAAAGTAATCGCCGACAGAGGATTGCGAGCTTCGTGAGAGGTCATATCCATGAAGTTTTCCTGCTGACGTTTGAGCTCAATCGCCTCGTCCGTTCGGCGCGCTTGGAAGCCTTCCGCCCATTTCTGTCGACTGATGTCTGTAAGACACCCTAGGACGCCTTTCACAGTACCTTCTTCGGTCTTGTCCGCATAAGCTGCTGCTAGGACAACAGTTTCTCCGCGAACCGCTTCGCCATCGAGCGTTTCGTCGGTGTTGAATGGTCGTTTAAGCCGTAATTCGAAGTGAACGGGCTCACCCGCGGTAAGTTTGGCCCATTCCCGATCTGTGAACTATGTGTTAGGGATTGGCTCGTTTCATGTTTCACTCACGACGTCGCCGCTGTGTTGGCATCAAGAGAGCTATGAACATCCTCTCTAATAAGATTGAATAATTGGTGTGGTCAGACGTACTGCGAGGATGTTAGTGCGACTCTTTTCCTGGCACGACTCTGCATAATCCGTACCCCATGAGCGCATGATCATCTTCATGAATGACATTGTACCATGACAATGGGTGGAATGAGTCCCGAGGATGCTGCGTTAAGTCAAACCATCTCTCGTTGGCCCAAAGAACATTTCCCAGTTCATCAAAGTGGAACATCGCCATTGGGGAAAGCTCAGTCATACGGCGGAAGCGAGCCTCAGTATCTTTCGCCTCTTGCTGTGTCACTGCAAGCTGTTGAGAAAGTCGGATACGATCTTGGGTCGCCAATTCGGCAGCGATCTTTGAACGTTTGATCTCTTCCTCGGCTAGCACCACCGATGCAATTGAAGTTCCCATTTGTCGTGAAAGAATCTTGATAAAAGTCTTGTAGTCGTCGTCGTAAGCGTGTCGCGGATTGATTCCAATCAGCATGAAACCTAGAACATTCTCACGGTTCGTGGGCCCTGCAGGACATAGTACAGCGGCTGTGCAATCATCCCCAAATGCACGCGATTTGGCGACGCCCTGGAGAGCTTTGGGAAATGTGCCATCTTCGGACGTCAACAGGGTAATGTCTCCTCTAGCGACGATGTCATTGAAATTCGGGGTCAATATCGCTCCAGATTCAGCATCCAGCCTCGAAGGCAGACCTGAGCAGTTCGTTGGCAAGCCCAACATGCCTTCGAGCGTCCACTGTCGATCTAAAGACCCACTCGATCTCTCTGAGGGAGCTTTGGAAGATTGAGAGGCCGCCTCCCACTGGTCGCTGAGCTTGCTTGAGCGATTCAAGGTCGACTCCGTAGCCGCAGCAGCGTAGATCGCAACAAAGGGTATGTCGTAGTGGTTCGGATCCAGTCCTCGCACGGCTTGCTTCCAGAAGTCTTGTGTATCTTTGGCCGCAGACGTGCAGCGTCCAAGTAACATCAGGGTGGACATGCGTCTCTCACTCACCACCTGTCTTGTAGTCTCAAAGACCGCGTTGTAGAAACCAGTATCCCCATGTTCTGCTTGGACGGGTATGACAGCCCACGACGCCCACAACTCTTCGCTGTAGCCATTGCGTTCCGTGATGTAGAATGCATCGTCTCCACTAGCAGCTTGTCCTGACCGGTTGACGTCGTCAAAGTGTTTCGAAAAGCTGTCATGTATCTCCGGCCATGCCTGAGCAAAGGATCCCCCAAATACCGCAGGATGTCGTTCCCCAAGTATCAATGAGTAAGGTTCGTTGTATATGCAGATCTTGTCTTTCGTCCACCACAACGCCGCGGGTCTTGGGTCGGCCATACACATGTTGACGTTTCGCTTCAGCTCTTCTGGCCATTGGTCCATCGGGCCCAACCTTGTGGAAGCCCAATCGTGAGATCTGAGCAGTTTGGTGTGCTCCGAAACCACTCTCCCGCCTGGCAGGACTGGAAGCAATACATCATAAGGCCAGACGAGGCTCTCTGAGGGCTCGATAGAATGCAAACTTCGCCGCTTGTGCCGCCCAAGCACAGGGTGGAGTTCAGACGCATCGGCAATGTTGTGGTTATCATGGTTGGACGAGTCGGAGATTTGGCTCCAGCGCTCGTTGAGTGTGGTGGCTAGCCATTCGGGATCGTGTTGTTTGAGGCGCGCGAATAGATCATCAATCTGTGTAAGGGACGGTTGCGATTTGCGGCGTGCGAAAGGGTTGGTCATACTGCATGCAGTGGTGCATAGCAAGCTGGGTTGGACTGTGCTCTCTGTTTACGGCGGCATCATTGGATCTGTGCTATAGTAGCTAGGAGCCCGACCAGGGAGGGCAAAGCAGTCGAGAGAAGCCGATCGGATAACGTTGTGCTGATGACAGTTCCAATCACACCGAGCCTTTGTTAGTGAGAGGCGGGGATAGAGGGCAAGGCAGAGAATAATAGTACCGTACTGAACAGTGTGTAGGTAGATCGTGTCAACTCACTTGCGGTATGCGTCTGTGCAGGCGTAGATCGAGATCTCACTTTTGCCGGCCCGCATGATCGTCAGACTCTCTTCAGTCCGTGCTAAAGTTTGTCAACTGCAGCGGTGGTATCAGCAACTTTCGCACATGAAATCACTCTATACCGATGAGACAATGGCCGCCGGATATCGATATTCCACTGGCTTAGACGTCAGCGAGTGATAGTATCAGACTCTCTAGAAGATCATAAACATGCTAGTACCAGTGAGATCGTCTATTTGACAGACATCGGCTCACGGAGGCTGGTTCGACTTCATAGTATATACAATCCTCACTGCTGACTGCAGCGTTTCGGGACTGCTACTGCTACCACTGCCGAGATGATCGTATGTGGTAAGGTATCTACTCCCACTCTTCAGGGGCTACAACCACGTGTAGTCAGCATTACACTTATGGACGAGCCCTAAATACAGCCCTTTGGATCTTCGCTGCAAGTCTGAAAGTTGAGAGCAACCCTCAATGGCAGTCTTCCTTCGCCTCGTTAGTCTACATATAGGTATGGAGGGCAGAAGAGAAGAATGAACGGCCACGCCGTTGCCCTAACTCAACCAACAATTCCCAAGCCGCTCGCTTGGTTCGCGGCACCGATTCCATAGCTAGGGGCCATGGACCGCGATTGTCAATCTTTGTGTGATCGACGGGTCACGGGACATCTTCCCCTACATGCACATGTGGGTACTGTGCTGGACTGTACTGATTCGGGCTGTCCTATACTGTGTCATTCTCGACTGCCGCGATCGTCTTTCTTCAGTAGTCGCGAGCTCGCCATCTGATAACCTCCAATCTCTCTGGCTAGCGCTGTCAGACTGGCCTCTAGCTCAACGTTTCAGGTCCCCCTCCGCCCTCCCCGAGTACCCGTCTCAGTCTCCAGACCATGCACGTCTCTCACGCTACCCGGGTGCCATGGTTCCGGTCCCTTGGTCTCCCAACATGCCATGTTACTAGCGAGATGCCCTGAAGATTGACTTCCGTCACATTGGTTCGTAAATCGTACAAGTGAGCACTACTTGATGTTTGTCGGGCTGCAGTCCCTTGATCGGCGGGCTGCAGGTGTTATAATGTCCCCCGGTAATCGCTCCTTCGACCAACTGCTTCACCCTGCTTTCTGCATGCACAGTGCTCGATCTGGCCATACTGCAAGATGACTGTAGCGCCTGCGGGGCGCGGCATTGAGATCTTGAGTGTCTACTCGTTGTTCCTTGCACTCACTACTATCACGGTCGCATTGCGTGTGTATTGCCGCGTGCATATCCAGAAGGCCTTTGGATGGGATGACTGGTTTGCAACGCTGTCTTGGGTAAGGAGACACTCATATCCCATGGATTCAATCTGTCCATTGATCGTGGCTGACTTCTGTCAGGTCCTGTTTGTCTTGCACGCCGCCTTCGCAATCACTGGGATCCATCATGGCACTGGCCAGCATGCTTGGAACATACAGCCGTCGACCGAGATTCCCATTGGTCTGAAGGTATCTCACTGGCGCCTATCGCTGCAGTCAATCAGATCGAAGCTAATCAATGTCAGAACTGGTGGTTATGTGAGCCGGTATACGTGCTTTCGAACATGGCACTCAAGGCCAGCATAGCTCTCATGCTGCTGCGCCTATCTGTGAGACAAACCCACAAGATCATCCTCTGGGTCACTTTCGTCGTCACCGAGATCTACAGCGCCTTCTTCTTCTTCATATTCGTCTTTCAATGCATTCCCTCGCAGTACTTCTGGACGAGATTTACCGACGGCCAAGGCACGTGCCTCGACACCTCAATCGTAGTCGCCGCCACCTATGGCTATTCTGCCATCACTTGCGCCGGAGACCTGGTCTTTTCCATTTTACCCGTACTTCTGGTCTGGTCTTTGCAGATGGGCCGCAAGGAAAAGGCTGCAGTAATAGTCATCTTGTCGATGGGAGCCATGTAAGTCCACCGGACGATAACCAGACGACTTCGCTCTTGAGTTGAAGACCATCGACTCTGACGTACGCTGACTTGTCACCGCAGTGCATCTGTTGCGACTATCGTTCGTATCCCTTACGTTCACAAACTCGGTAATCAGGACGATTTCCTCTACGCCACTTCCGACATCGCAATCTGGTCTTGCAGTGAGACCGGTCTCGGTCTTACGTCCGCATGCTGTGCGGTTCTTCGTCCGTTGTTCCGTGAAGTGCTTGCCTCGAGACGGTTCCTGAGCTCTGGGGTCCTTTCGCGCGGACATACCCTTCCGTCTGGCGGCGGCCCACCGAGCCACGCCATGGAGAGCCGGCGGGGCTACAAGCGTAGCTCAAGCAGTGGGTGGGGAGAGGAGGAAGTCACTCTGCAGAATCTAAAGACTCATGGACAGAAACCTGGGAAGGACGGTAAAGGGTTTGGAACGACGACCCACGTGTATTACCAAGAGGAGGAGGAAATGGGCGGGAGTCCAGAGGCGACCGGACCTTTGGAAGCGGAAGGCATCGTTATGACGAGGACGAGGAATGTTACTCTGACCTGATGGTCGGCTGAGGTTGAGTGTGAGGATGTATGTAGATGTGAATTCGAAAATAATGCTTGTAGTTACCCCATCAATTAATTCCCTTGTTCGTATTCGTCGGGTAATAAACGCGCCTCGGACGGCTTCCGCCTCATGCCACGAGCCCATCGACCCCACTTCGTCTGGGGCGCCCGACTACCTACATACCACTACCACGTGCATGTACTGTACATGTACACACTTGCCTTACCTTACCTTACCATACCTTACATACCTTACCGTCTGTCTGTATGCTTACACCCGTTTGCATATGCCGCATTGCCTCTCCTGCATTCTTCAACCCAACGCCCGGGGCATGCTAGACTAGAGTCCTCCGCGCATCATGGCTGAGATCGACATCGCGCCCAACTTCGGTGCCGAATTGAAAGATGGCTTCAAGAACGCCAACGCCTGGGTCACCGGCGGCATCCAATGGCTCGACGAGATCCAGCAATTCTACCGCGAACGCAGCGCTATCGAGCGCGAATACAGCCAGAAGCTCGCAGCCCTCGCCAAAAAGTACTTCGAGAAGAAGGCCAGGAAGAGCAGTAGTCTGAGCGTTGGAGACAGTCCCACCGTTACGCCTGGGTCGCTGGAAAGCGCTTCTATGACCACTTGGACTGTACAACTATCGACTCTGGAATCACGGGCCGCCGAGCATGAGCAATTTGGACAACAGATCATCTCAAGCGTAGCGGAGCCGCTCAAGAACCTGTCCACTCGATACGAGGACTTGCGAAAACAACATACCGAACATGCGGCCAAACTTGAGAAAGAGCGGGACGGGAATTATGCTGACTTGAGAAAGACAAAGGGCAAATATGACAGCGTGTGTCAGGAAGTGGAACACAAGCGAAAGAAGTTGGAGAGTTCCTTCGATCATGGAAAGACCAAGGCGCACTCTGCGTACCAGCAGCAACTCAGTGATATGCGAAACACAAAGGTACTTGACAACAAGGACAAGAAGCAGCAGCGCAGAGCTGACGAAGGCAGAACACATATTTGATCGCGATCAACGTCACCAACAAACAGAAGGAGAGGTATTACCACGAGTATGTGCCTGAGCTACTTGATGTAAGATCATGAACCGCTGCCATCTTGCGCCATCGGATTGTACTGACTCGAATCCAAGTCCTTGCAAGCCTTGGCCGAATCGCGAGTAACCACCTTGAACAACGTCTGGAGCACTGCTGCCAAGCTCGAGAACCAGACGTTGACCCGATCATTACAACTCGTGCAGCACCTTGAATCAGAGATTCCTCGAAACAACCCCGTTCTGGACAGCATGATGTTCGTTCGTCACAACGCCGTGCAATGGATGGACCCTCCTGACTTTACCTTCGAGCCATCCCCAGTTTGGCTCGACGACGATTCGATGGCGTCTGACCAACAAAGCAAGACATTCCTCATGAACCTTTTGTCCAAGAGCAAGAACGCTGTTGGACCACTAACCAAAGAGAGCGAGAACAAGCGACGAGAGCTTGAAACTGTGAAGCGAGTGCGTCAGCAGGTCCGCGAGGGTAAAGACAAGCGCGACGAGGTCGAGGTCGTACGCGCCATGTTCCACTACTCGGAAGCGTTACATGAGGCCGAACAACGACGGGTGACAGCCGAGGTTGAGATCGCGACAATTACTTCTGCGATGGGCGACATCAGCGTAGGCATGCGAAACCATGCCTTTGAAAACAAGACATTCAAGATTCCCACTAACTGCGATCTCTGCGCTGATCGTATATGGGGCCTGAGTGCAAAGGGGCTGAGTTGTAAGGACTGCGGGTACACTTGCCACGTCAAGTGCGAGCTCAAAGTCCCTGCTGATTGCCCTGGCGAACTCGACAAAGACGCCCGCAAAGCGATCAAAGCAGAGCGGCAGTCGAACGCTCAGGCTGCCGCGGCCAGCCCTGCGCCGACCTCGAATGGCAACGGCGCAGACACGGCCAGCAGCAGAGGTAGCATAAGTAGTAGCAACCGTGGAAGCGGCCTGGGGCTCCAGCGCAGCGATACCATGGGCTCCATGAACACCCTCTCCTCTGGGTATGCCGCGAGCGCGAACCGCAGCATGTCTACAGCAACGGTGAGGTCTCCTGGCGAGGATGCCCATCGCATGGTTGCGCCACCGCCCATGTCATACGGCAAAACGGGCGACTCGGACGGCGGAGAGCAGAGAGGAAAGATGCTGTACGCTTACCAAGCCACGGGCGAAGGAGAAATAACAGTCTCCGATGGCCAAGAGTTCACCCTTCTCGACCCCGATGGTAAGCATCACCACAGCACACCCGTCCAATCCACGCGCCACCAACTAACAAGTGATTTCACAGATGGCACAGGATGGCTCAAAATCCAGCCCACAAACGCCGGCCCCGCCGGTCTAGTACCCGCCTCTTACACCGAAATGACGCCCAAAGCCTCCTTCTCAGACGACCGGCCAGTCTCGACAGCCGCCTCAATATCCACGACTTCTCTCGCAGGTAGCATCAGCTCGAACGCAGGCCGCAAGCAAGGCCCGGCCGTAGCTCCCCGCCGCGGTGCCAAAAAGGTGCGCCACGTCGAGGCTCTGTACACGTACGAGCCGAGCGGCGAGGGCGAAACGGCCATGCAAGAGGGCGAGAAGATGGTCCTGCTGTCGCCCGACCAGGGCGATGGGTGGTGCGAGGTCGAGGGCAAGGCGGGCAGGGGCGTCGTGCCTGCGGGGTGGGTGAGGGAGGTGTGAGGAGGATAAACGTTGCTGGCGTAACAGGGCCGCTGAGGCGCGAGGCACTATTTGGCTTCAACACAAGGGGCAGAGGTAGACGGGAGGATCGTATAGTTCTTCTCGTTGGCGGCGTGTCCATTGCTCATTTTTCCCTCCCCCGGAAAGGACGAGTATTTCGAGTGGTTTCTTGCTTTTCGGGTGGCGTGGTTCGCGAACTGTAGCATGTACCTAGCATTGCGGCATGTGCATTGTTTTTCTAGTGCATTCACTGCCGCCTGGCACTGCATTGTCCACAGAATGGAGTCTTTCATCTGGTTCGAGTATGCAATCCGGTTTCACATCAGGAAAAGCTGCAGTACAAATTATGTTGGATTCGTTGGCAGATTACTCAAGTTATAGGCCCCGAAGTTCGCACATACACCCATTGGTTTGTTTCATCGCACAGCGCCCACACGAGATAGTTGAATATCAAGAAAACAGCGAAAGCCCCCTCCTCTCTCTCCCCCTGGACGCCATCATGCGAACACCCACTCACCGCCCATAATGGCGCAACTCCAACCACCTCAACCCGGGAAAGACAAGCCCAGCCCAAGCGAAACCGACATAGTTGCCCATGTCGCCTCCATACTCGCCGACCTGCGCCGCAATAGGCCCGATATACCAGACTTGCGCCATGGACAAGATCGAACCCACCCAGCCGACGAGAAAAGCAACCAAAGCAGCGAGGCCCACAGGCAGCTTGCGGTGGTCATCCCACGCGTCCCAGTTCCAGCCCAGCCCGCGCCACTTGCGGAAGATCAGGTGTTCCTCGAGGATGATGGCGACCCAGATCGAGACCCAGTAGCCCATGAGCGCGAGGAAGTTTGTGAAGATCTCGGCCAGGTTGGCGCGGCCGGCGATGGCGCAGACGGTGAAGATGATGACTCCCAAGCTGTTCCAGATGACCCTCGGGATCTGTTCGAACTTCGTCGCGAGGATCTGGAAGTCGACGCCTGCGGCGTAGACGGGCAGGATGATGTTGCCCACGAGGCCCAGGGCGACTATCACGCCGCAGAAGGAGCCGAAGGCGCCCAGGGGCCGGAAGCCCTCGACGATGAGGGCGCCTTGGGAGGTGGCGTAGGCGTCGCTCCAGGCCTGGTTGAGGGCGATGCCGGAGCCGAGGCCGATGCCTACGATGAAGGCGTACGTGAACGATGCTGCTAGCCCTGCCAGCGTGACGACGAAGACTTTGCGGCGCGGGGCGTACTCGGGGTAGTATACGAACAAGTCTGCGGCGCCTCCGCTGTAGGTGATGGCAGCTGCCAGACATAGACTGAAGAAGCTGAGTCTGTTGCCTTTGATCGTGAGCGAGTCCTCGCCTTGCGCTGGGTTGGTTGTGAGATCGAATTTGGGTCCTGCGACACCTGCGAGGATCGAGAATACGACGATTTGAGGGAGCCAGGCGTATCGTTCGTAGAGATGGAATACGGTGTAACCGAACGTAGTTATGACCCAGGTGATGGCAGCAACGATAACAATGCCCACGACAACACTCAGGTTGTCGCTTCCACTGACAGCGCTGATGATTTGCCCGGCGATGACTGCATCGAGCAGCGAGTATCCCAAAAGGACGATGATGTTGAGGATTACTATGATCTTCGCCGGGTACCAACCCATCGAGTACCGAGCAAAGACCATGGTCCTGTTGCCAGATCTGGGTCCAAACGTGGCGACATAAGCTACCGGTAGGCAACCGACAAGCATGCCAAAGACTCCGCACAGGCTGGACTCGAGGAAGCTGAGGTGGAAAACAGCTGGACCGAGCATGCCCAGGGTGATGTTGTTTGCGGCCAAGTTGACACTGAACCACAAAATCCCAATCTGACCGAAGCCCAATTGAGACAAGCTGTGTCGGTCCTCTGGCATCACGCGCTGTATGCCACGAGCTTCCATGTTGTAACGGATCAATGTTCTCTCGAACGACTTGATATATGCCATAGCTCCACGGCCGTTGTCGGCTTCCAGATCCGTGGTGTTGCTTCGCGAAGTGACCGGCGCAAGATTCGGTCCAATTTTCTCGGCATCTTGCATTCTCTGGAGGTGAGAGTTGTGAGTAGCTGCAACCCCATCGGCAGTCTCAACTCGCGCTTCCATTGTGACCTGCCGACGTCAATATCAACTCTTCCGATCGGGGAATACTTTCAAAGCATGATTCTTTCGCTGGCGTTACCCAGAGCAAGTTCAAGGCCGTATGATCTCAGCAAGACCCCCAGTGCAGACGCGACAATGCGGTCCGAGCATGTAAGAGTTCGGAAGCGTGTCGCTGGCCACAGACTGGGAGTCGAGCACCGGCTCATGCTGTTTACGGGCTATACCTTGATCTTGACTTCCAGACGCGGCTTCGCTACTTGGATGCATTGTGGTGAAGTGGCGTACAATTGGCAGTGGTTTTACACAGAGGCACGGTGTACGAGTACGCTGCGAGACATGTTAGCAGACATGCATGGAAAAGGCGCGACTTCGGAGAGCGTTGTCGCATTGTCGCTAATGGTGGAAGTGTACTGCAAATTCAGACAGAGAAGAACTTGCCTGGATACTAGTGGTGTACTTTTAGAGCACGGTGAAATGCCCACACAACAGTAGGATCGTTTCCGATAGAAACAGAGGACACAAGATGGCTGTGGGAAAAAAGAGATAAGCGATGCCGGCATTAAAGTATTTCCAAGAAAGAGAAGGTCTGGATGCTTCCGCTAGCGCCTGGCCCTGATGGAATGACAAGACGGCAAACCGGTGGTGGTGGTGTCGTAGTGGGGTGACTCGGTCTTCGAGAACAGAAAGGCGTGTCGCTTGTCTTTCTATTGGACCGACCGATTCTAGGCTACATTGATTGCGTGAAAATACATGCAGTCGGCGAGTAGATACCTTAGCTTGGTTACGATGTGAAGAGTCTGTCCTCGAGACATGCACACCTGAAGCTTCAATGCTACTACTGTAGTTGTGAGGTGGCCATCCCCCAGTCTGGGAATTACACGCGCTATAAGTCGTTCAAAACAGGGTTTTACGAGGTCAATTATGTACATTCAACCGACCGTTCTTTCGGCGCGTATCAAAATGCCTCTAACAACAACGCGAACTCCTCAAGCACACGTTAGCAACCAAGTACGTGCGCATATACACAGCCTATTCCACGAGAGCGGATTGTCACGTCGTGCCATCTCCCTTCGTCTCAACTACCCAAATAGTACTGTCCGTCGCATTCTGGAAGGGGGCAAGCAAGCCATGCCTCGTCCATCCGACACTTACGCTCACAGCCAATTCGCGCCCGTCGAGCCCGTGGATCCAACAGAAGCCAACAAGTCCACTGTGCGTTGCCTACATTGCAAGACCTGGACAGGAGCAGGACGGTCTCTCGAACGCAAGAAGGCGCATCTTCTGAGGTGCCCCCAGTACGCCGAGTGGCGCGCAGCTGGCAACGGCGAAGAGCTACAGCCGACGCAGTCGTATGCAAAGCGATCGTCTTTTGTCTGGCAGCCTAACAGCAGTCCACTCAGTGCTGGCGCTGGCAGCTATCAAAAAGTCGACGCCACTACTAGCAGCAATAACCACTTTGTGCAAAACCAGGACGAGTAAGCGCAGCTCCAGCCTTGGCGTTGTCTCCCCCGCCCGAAGCCTTTTCGGCCTTTCGCGTCTCTTCGCGTACTGACAGATTTGCAGCCAGACTGATCACGATAGCCCGGCTCAACCACATTCGGATGCCTTTAGCCCTGCCATCGTGCTGACCAAAAGACCCGGTATGTCGATTACAATACCCTTGGCTTGGCGTCCTGCCTGCCTGCTGCATTAAGTACCTCTTACTAACCTCGTCGTGTAGATCTCAAACGCGTACGCTGAATACATCGTCTTTCGTTCGCCGACGCGACCGACTGACAGTGATGGCAGAATTACGAGAACTACTTCGACGACGTCAAAAAGGTATTGCATCAATCCAATCGTACATCTCCCTTGTTGCACTTGCTAACTGACTACAAGACCATTACAACCCGCTGTCTCCACTGCGGATTTGTACGCGCCAGGAATACCACTCGCCAAGCCCAACACCTCCTCGAGTGTCGTGATTATCTGAACTCGGCCGACGGACAAGAAGCGATAGCCAACGGCGAAATCGAGATGCCCCCAAAGAAACAACCCCCAGGCGGCATCTTACATGGCCATGTCGCCAATCCTCATCTCAGTGGCGTCAGGTGGGCTCAAGGCCCAGCTCAACCTATCCGCGCCCGAGCCCCAGTCACTCCTCACCGGGCGATGCCGCCACCTGCTCCTCCAAAACCAGCTCCCTCACTCGCGAACCATCTCCTCTCCCGTGATCCCGACGGTGTCAACGCTGCAACCCAACAACCTTTCCTCTCTCACGCCGGATGTGGAACCATATCCAGTGCTGCCTTGACACAGTGGCTGGCCCAGGACGCGCACATTTCTCGAGAGTTTGTCAGTTTCGTTGGACGATTGATTGGAAAGATGCGTCTCCCAGACACGGCCATCACCATGGAGAACACGACCTTCCGCACATTCGATCTGCTCATCAGCACACTCAACAACGTTCGTCGCGAGATGAGTTTCTTCGACACTACTGCCGGCAAGTATGGTCTAAAAATTGAGCCTGAACTTCCGAAACCCGCAACCAAAGGTTATGTCGACCTCCTGGCTAGTGCATCCGGCTCTGGAGCATCGTTATTGGAGGGTCTCGTCTTACTTTGGACCACTGAACATGTAAGTGTCGGATTCTACTCCTTCAACACCACGGCCATTACTGACGCAGCTCAAAGTGCTACCGAGCCTCATGGCACTACGCCAGTACCTTTACAAATACAAACACGACCACATCCAACTACTCTCTACCAGCATATATGACCGGCGCACCAGTCAGCGGAGCCAATCCGTTTGCTCCTGATAATTCATCGAGCAACGAGAACCACGTCAACGCCCTTCACCAGGCCCTGATCCCCAACTGGACCTCCCCAGCCTTCAGCAAGTTTGTCGACGCATGCCGCTCGATTGTCGACGAGGTGGCAAACTCAATGACCACAGGCAATGGCCGCGAAGAGATGGTGCGGTGCGAGCAAACGTTCAAGCAAGCTCTCTGGTTGTGGAAGGGCATCTGGCCAGACGTCAATGGAATGGGCGAGTCGGACGATCTTCCGATGGGTGGCCCTGCCGCGACACCCCAGCGTCAGACCGCAGAAGCTGGGCAGGATAGTTCTCGTCGGGACAGTTCGAAGAACGCGCCCATCGATATCCAGGACGACGAGTCTGCCGATCACAGTGTCGGCAGCCACGATGGTGATGCCGCCCAGACGCCCTATGGTGGCACCGGTCTAGGAGCGGTCCACGTTGCGAACCAGTCAGGATAGGTTGGTCGCGAGTTGCGTTCTACTTACAGTTTGTCTTCCACGCTTTTTCGTGAGGTATCAGTCGCAAGTTTTAGCAAGGCGTTGGGAGCAGAATACTTCGATACAATGTATAATGAGTTTGTGCTGCAGAGACGGTAGCGCGGTTGAAGGGTTGCTTTGTCGGTTGACTGTGATGCTAGCAATGAAGCAATTCATGATGAGATGCGACTCGGCTAGAGTCTTGATCTCGCGAGTTACTCAGCGCCACAATAGCAATACCCCTATTGTTAGAACCTCGACACAAATTGATGCTATTGTCACAGCTTCACTCCGAGGTGTCGAGTGTTCACGTGGAAGTCACCATCGACAATCAAACAAAGAATATCTCGACCAGGCAACACTCACAACCTTCTCACCATCTCCAACAAAGACACCCGAACCTCGACCTTCTCAATCCGGAACAGCAAAGTCCCATTCTCCAGCCTGTCTGTCTACACAGCAACAGTTTCCATTGCTGCCCAGAACAAGACAACCAAAACCTAGCCAAATAAAACCCCAAACCCACACATCCAACCTCGCGCCCTCAAAACCCCCAAGCTCCAACGCCAAAAGAAAAGCAATGGCCATCCCACCCCCCACCGACGAAAGAGAATACAACACCGTCATCCGCATCACCGCCAACAAACCCATCCACAACTACACCCTCGTCCGTGCCACCGAACCCCTGCACGTCCGCCAATACTGCCGCACCCTGACCCTGGCCCAAGGCCGCATCCTGTACGAGCTCTGGCAAGAACCCAACCACCACCACCACCACCACCACCAACACCACCAACACCCGCAGCAGCTCCCCCAGCAGCAGCACTGGGCCGACGGCGCCCGCTGCATCGGCCACATGGTCCCCTCGCACCTCGCAGAGGAAGGGCGCAAACTCTCTACCCTGTCGCGCTTCGAGGAGTGGAAAGGCAAGCCCGCGATCGTCGTGCGGCGGTACGAGGAGGCGTGGCGGGCGGTGGTGAAGGCTTGGCCGGGGGTGCCTGTTTTTGGGGCGCGCAGGGTTGTGGAGCGGTTGGTGAGGTTGCGGGTGCAGCCGGGGAGGGGCGCGGTGGAGCAGGCGGTTGCGAGGTATGCGTTGCGGTGTTGGAGTGTTTATAAGGTGAAGTTGGAGGCTAGGGGGGTTATGATGATGGGGGATGGTGATGAGGGTGGTGGTGGTGGTGGTGGGGGGTCGCTTGCTTTTAGGAGGGTGGATGATGAGGTTAAGCGCGATGTTGAGGGGAGGGTTATGGGTGTTTTGAGGGGGTGGATGGGGGAGGGGGTGGGGACTAGGGAGGCGGAGGAGGTGTTTGTGAGGCTTGGATTGATGAGGGTGGGGGAGGAGGAGGAGGAGAGGGAGAGGGGCAGGGGGGTTTGTTTTAGTTGATTTTTTGGTGTGCGGTTGCAGGTCTTTTGCTTTGGGAAAAGAAATCGGAATCTTTAAGTAATCCTCTTAGCGGTGCTGCATCAATAAGGGTAGCCTAGTCCTGCTGGTATGGGCATTTGTGATCGCGGAGACACTGCCAATTAGACTTGCATCTCTCAAAGGCTCGACGTCGACTTTAGTATGCTTTGATTTATGGAAGCTCCTCCCTCACTCACCTTTCATCATCTGCGATTCGCTTCATAACTTTCACACGCCTCACTCTAGAATGGGTTTACTGCTGTCACTCGCTGCCCAGCTGACTATGGATCCAACTCGACGAAACTTGGTCAGGCGGGTGACGATTGCCTGGGCTCCAATCCCTACGCCGAGGCCAAAGTCGCTGGCGACGCGAACAACGAGAGCAAAATACAAGCGTCGTCACGTGAGGCGATTGCGAAATGTAAGTGAGGTCGAAGCTCGGCTGGAATTGTACGTCGTACTTGGCGGGACTACTGCATGTGTAACAGCAAACAAGCCACAACAACAAAGACCCGTCCGAAGCGGGAGAGGTCTGAAGTGGAGTGCATAGACCCGGTCAAAGGTGATGAATCAGATTGATCATAACATGCTCTTATCCGTGCAGGGTTACACCCAGTTTGATTGACGCCCATGTCCTCCATCGGCACCTGACAGCTGTCAGTCTTTGACACAACAGTCTTTGTGTTTCATTTCCCAAGTACAAACCTTGACTCTTCAGGTAGCACTTGCCCACTCACGAGCACAATGGAGTCATGTCTACCAAGTCCACCATTCTCAACAGTACGATATTGATCAAAGTCGTCTTTGACTCTTACGTTCAGTACGATCTCAGCGCTTTCAAAAACATGTGACAAGTGTTTACCACAGCAGTCCGCAGTAGCACCAGCCCATCGTGGTGCTCGAGCAAAGGTTCCCGACGGGCAAAGGCCCCCACATCTGTTTGCTTATCTGCAGGCTTGGCTGCGGTTAGAGCGAGCTTCTGGAACAAAGGATGGCGGATTGGCGGGTCAGATTCCTCGACAAAAGTGACAGATTAATCCGCTCATCGGTACGACACGTCTGCGGTTGAGTGCGCGAAGTGGATGTCACCGTCTGACTGCAGGCTCCCAGGAGAGTTAGACGCCACGGTAGTGCACGGGATAGAGGAGTCTTTCTTTCGGTTTTTTCTTCCTCTCTTTCTTTCGGTTGACGGAGAAATGATGGGATGGAGACGAGGACAAACGATGACTCGGCAGGGGGGGTAGCTTCTCGGCAGGCAAGTACCAGCCTAACCTACATGCTACTCGAGGTACTTTGATATGCAGGCAGAGTGGTATCTACACGTGTTGACCGACAGACCGCCATTCCACTCGGTTCTTGCGTGACGAGTCGTGCAGAATGCGCGTGCAGGCTTTAAAATTGTCAAACACATGGCCGGCCTGACGCGCCGGCTGAGTGCGTATCCGCGAGATTGGTGGTCTTGTCTGAGTGTCGAGGATATGATGTCCTTGTCGTTATTGTTTGTTGGTAGGTGAGTGGCTGGGTAGGTACAGTATGCTCTCTCTCTTGCCGCGAAACGGGACGAAAAAGACAGGGCAAGTTCTTCCTCCCGCCGCCGCCCCGCGAAAGCCCCACTAGGAAAGTGTATGGCTTGCGACAATTATTGTTGAAGCAAACCCAACCAACTCATCACTCCCATACCCAATTTCTGCAGGCAGATAGTACAATCGGCCCAAGCACCGTACCGCCCACCCACCCTGCCCGCTGCCAACACCCGCAATCCCACCAATTTCTCACTCACTCACTCCCCATAAATCACTTCAACATGAGTGGTACGCCCGTCTCCCACGCTGAGCACCCTCCTCACGGCCACCCCGACAACACCTCGCCCTCGACCCAGAACGCCGACAGAGCCTCGACCGCCTCCCACCCTCCTGCCACCAAGCCCGACCCCACCACCGCCCCCGACCATGGCGCCCAAGGAGGACTCGCCGCCGCCTATGCCTCCGGTCCCGCCGAACTCTCCAGTCTTAAAGTAAACCTGCGCTCCGCCCTGCGCCAGTTCCCGGACTTCCCCTCGCCGGGCATCTTGTTCGAGGACATCATGCCCATCTTCGCCAACCACGCCCACTTCACCAGCCTGATGCGCGCGCTGGAGCTGCAGGTCGCCCAGGCCTTCAACACCACCGTCGGCGAGAAGAGCGGCATCGACGTTGTCGTCGGCCTCGAGAGCCGCGGCTTCCTCTTTGGCCCGACTCTGGCGCTCAGGCTGGGCGCCGGCTTCGTGCCCGTCAGGAAGCAGGGCAAGCTCCCCGGCAAGTGCGTGACCGAGGGCTACGAGAAGGAGTACGGAACCGACCACTTCCAGGTGCAGGAGGACGCGATCAAGCCGGGTCAGAAGGTCATTATTGTGGACGACATTATTGCTACTGGTAAGTTGTGACTTCTGTGAAGATGTTTCTTTCTCTTGGGAGCAGCCAGCTAACTTCACATGACAGGTGGATCCGCCGCCGCTGCCGGTTCTCTCGTCCGCAAGCTCGGAGGTGACTTGGTCGGCTTCCTTTTCATGATGGAGCTCGACTTCCTTCACGGCCGCGACAAGCTCGACGCTCCCGTCCACACTCTCCTCTCCGGACAGGAAGAGAGCCTCGAGGCCTCCAAGCAGGCCCAGTAGATTTTCGGACGAGGCTAGGCGCACAGTCTGCGCGGAAGCCACGAAATGTGATCATTTTTTGGAATATTTGCGAATACATCCGAGTCGAGAGGCGACTTGATTTTCGGCGTTGAGGAAAAGAATCGTTTGGGTTAAGACGGGCACTTTGGGCGCGAAACCCGCCAAAAGTCGATTTCGGATATCTTTGCGATCGCAAAAAAAAATACGAGTGATGATCAAGGGAGGATGTGCATATGACACGGTGGAGGGAAAAGCATTATTATATACATTATAGACCAGTTGGTTTTTTTGGACCGTTTCCACGATTGTTTTGCTACTCTGCCTGCATTCCTCATCCGACGACTATATGTTTGCTGTAGTGTGAAAGGCGCTTGACAGACAGACGGCCCTTGCTCAATCGACTCATCAAGCCTTCAAATTCGGCGTTACGCTTGGTTTTCAATCTGCATTACAGCACGCTTCAGAACATCGAAGCATTGAAACTCAAACGAAACCCACCAAGTAACGTAACGCAACTGTCGAAACGGTAACCTCAAAGAGTGTTAGCCTATCGATCTACTTTCATCTTCAGGAGAACGCAATTTGTCGTAGTCGGAACGAAATGACCTTGCATTCACTTCAACCCCAACCCTTACCCTGTGGTATCCAGCACAAGAAATGTGACAAAACGCGATCTCACCCATCTGACACACTTAGGAGACAGTCAAGATTCCTTGAAGATTTGTAGTAGTAGTGGGATGATCTCTGCTGCCGGTAACCAAGTAATACGCCTGTATGTTTGGATAGTGCTCACGCATCTAGACGAGAGAGGAAGCTCACGTGAGGCACGAAGCGACGGTACGAAGGCAAGCACACCCTCGTGTGAGTGAAAAGGCGAGGGAAACATCTCTGTCCAAGTGAGAAATTTCGTCGCAGCAATCTAAAAGCACCCACTGCGGAGCGCACATTCGGTTCGCTACCTGTATAGTAGCTACCTGGCTAGCTAGCTAACTATATGGTGCTGTGTCTAGCCATATCCACCAACCACCCACCATCCCGGTCCTTTCCATCATCGTATAGAGAATTAATCGAAAATGGGAAGGAAAAAAAGGTGCCGACAGCAGAGAAGAAAAAAAGCGAAGCAAGACAACAGGGCGAGAATCACGCTCAACGGCTCTCGCCTGCGTCTTTCTTTCACCATCTCTTTGGGCACAGTGGGGAAAGAAAAGCATCCTACAAGAAAGAGAAAAAAAAAAGCCAACGTACACGCGCCGGGAGCTATGCCACGCTTTGTGCAAATCGCGCGGAAAAAAGCATCATCGATTTCGGGTTTCACATTAGGGCATTCAAAGACTGGTGGCTGAGTTGTATGAAGAGCCCGAGCCTGATCAGCCCTTTTGGTTGCAAAAAGCACTGACCAGCAGCTCTGCGGCCGTTGGCCGCTTCTCGTGCTCAATCTCAAAGGTGCGCTCCAGGAACTCCTTTGCGTCGGCGCTGCATCCGTCCGGCAGATCTGGGCGCGCGTTGGTCGTGCTGCCTGCGCCGCTGCCGCCGATCTTGAAGATGGCTTGCAGCTGCGTGCAGTTCGGGTGTGGGTGGCTTCCGGTCATCATCTCGACGATCAAGCAGCCGAGAGACCAGATGTCGGCTTTCTTTGTGTATGCGGTTTGGCGCACGACTTCGGGAGCCATCCAGAAGACGGATCCTTGGAGGGAGACGCGAGGCCCTCCACGCTTGAGGTGTGGTGTGGACGAGTCCTTGAGAAGATTGCTAGCTTCAACTCGTTTGGAGATGCCAAAGTCGGAAATCTTGACGGTACCCTTGTTGTCGACGAGGATGTTGGCTCCCTTGATGTCTCTGTGAATGATGTCCTTGGAATGCAAGTAGCAAAGGCCCTGGAGGATCTGGCGAACAAAGTTGGCACATAGCGGTTCGGGTAGGGATCCATAGTTGACAAGCATAGAGGCGACGGAACCGCCTGCTACGTATTCGAGGAAAATGTTGAGGTGCTCGTCGTCGCTGTTTGAGCCAAGGTATTGGACGATGTTGGGGTGGCGCAGCTCACGCAGCAAGGAGATCTCGTGCTTCAAAGCCTCGATCATGTTGTTCTTCTTTGCTGAGAGGGCGATGCCTGCGTCTGAGGGCATGTCAACCTGCTTCACGGCCATGAGCTCTGCGGTGACAGCATGCAAAGCGAGGAAGACAGTGCCGAATGAACCCTGACCAATCATAGCACCCTTCATGTACTTCAAGTCGTCCCAGCTGTCTTTCTCCAGATGTTGCATGAGCTCCTCATCTTCCTCTTCGCCATCCTCGGCAATGTATTGGGAGAGTCGGGAGTTGAAGCTGCCTGATTCGGTCGCCGCCGGCGAGCTGGTGGCATCGTCGAAGTACGACTGCATGATTGTATTCCCTGCCGGGTCAGTGATGGAAAGATTGTTGGTTCTCGTGCCGTCAGAGCTAGAATCTTCGCCGAAAGACACATAGCTTCTCCTGTTCGGCTCAAGCGGCGACTCTTCGTCTAGAGGTTCAAGCATGCTGCTTGCAACTGAATCTCGGAAAGTCGTGCTCGGTAAGCCCAGCCTCACGACACTCAATGGTCGCGCACCTGGTCTTGGTTTCTCACCACCAGCGCCGGCGACTCCGCCCTGCGTGAGCCATTGATCCGCAATTGATGGCAAAGGTGGCGCATCCTTAGCAACGCTAGCGACGCTGAAGCTGCTGACCATGCTCAGTCTGCTCATGGCTTTGCTCATGCGATTTGAGCGGCGGATGGACATGCGCACTGTACGGTCCATCTCTTCCTTCTTGACTTCTGGGAAGTACGACTGCAGATCTTGGGTGATCAACTCGGTCGGTGGTCGCGCGCCGTAAAAGTCTTTGAGCTTGCGCGCGCGGATCGATGCGTTTGTACTCGTGCTCCGAGATAGCGTGCTGTCTTCTTGTTGCGAGTCGAAGTAGTTGTTGCGTTCCGCCTGACTAGCAGGGGACATGGGGTAGCTCACAGCTGCCAAAGGCTCGCCAATGAGCTTCTCAATCTTCATTTGGCTCCTTGACTTTTGTGGTTGCTGTACCTCGATCGCGGGTGGTGAGGGTAGTTGTTGCTCCGCTATCCTAGCAGCAGCTCGCAACTGCTCACCTTCAGGCTCCCCAGCATGGATCTTCCGTAGGATGAGTCTCCCCCTCTCACTTCGGATACGGTCGTTGCATAATTTGACCAGCTCTGCTTCTCCAATCTTGCGGCAGAATGTCGGGTTCGGATCGGTACCGTCAAGGACGTAGAAACAGTATGACCTGCAGTGGTTCTCGTTCAAAGCTCCCTTCTTCAGTGTAATCCTGACAATGTCTTCCGCTGTGCGGAAACCTTCAATGTTCACGACAGATGACCTTCCAGTCTCGTAGACCACCCGGATGAGTGGCTTGTGAGAAGGTAGGGAGCCCGCAACAATGGTCGTGTTCATGTTGTCGGCTACCGGTGCCTGCTGCACATGGCCCTGGAACCTCGCGGTCTGTGGTGTCTCGAGAGGCGTGTTCCTACTGCTGCCATATCTGCTGGCACTGTTGGGTGGCTGGTTGAAGTAACTGCTGTTCTGATCCTTGCTTAATGTGTTCATGGGAGCCGGGACTTGGTTTCGCTGCATTCGAGGACGCGCATTTTCCTGATCTATTAGCGGCGAGGAAGGACGAGACATTGCTTTTGCGGCGAGGTGTGGGCCGTAATTTGACGCGTCCTGGTTCAGGACTTGACGAGACATGCGTTTGTCTGCGAGTGTCGTAGCCGGCTGGCGAGAGGAGTGTAGCGGGCGCGGAGAGGCAGACGACGGGGGTGTGAGCTGTGAGTTGCCGTCCAGAGTAGCCAGCGAATGCTGCTGAAAGTCAGTACGACATTCATATAGTGCTCGCAAGTACATCCTACCCTGTTTATGACTTTCTTGCTGGTCCTCTTGTATACATTATTTCTGAACACCTTTGCTTGCGCGCCGATTCTGACGCGATCTCCAATTTTCTTGATGCCCATCTCCTTCAGCATCTGCTGGTCCATGTCCATGAGGTTCTCGCCGTTGATGTGATTTCTTCTGAAGACGTCCACGTACTGCCCGCAGTTGATGCTTCTCAGCCAATCGCCCACGCGGGATTCGTCCCAATCTTGGACCGACTCGGCGGCATTGTCCCGATACGATTCGGAGAACTCGGACTCTGTGGGCGACGTGAAGACGTTGTGGTTGGTACCACCACCAACAGCAGCAGCTGCCGAAGGTGGTACACGGTAGTGTGCGGTAGAGGGCGGCATGCCTGCAGAGCCCAACGGAGCAGGATAGGGCTGTCGTGAAGCGAGCGAGGTCATGGCCGGCGGGGACAGTCGCGAGGGAGTGGATGTGAGGTGTGGCGCTGTCGACAGGTCGAGCTGTGGTTGTTTGTTTGTTCGTCGGTCTTGGTGAGCAGGGTATGGCGGCCAAGCTGGACAAAGAAGGTGGGCAGTCGTATGAGACAGGGCTGGATCAGAGTGGCATTGCCTTTTGTTCTGCGGGTGAAGAGGTCTCGCTCGGTGTCTTGTGTATCGTGTTCAGCGTGTGGAGATGGGTTATTTCGGTGGATGATGTCTCTTGCTGTGTCTTGCGCTGCAGGCAAAGGATGCCGATGTCTTTCTTTTGCCGCGTGCGTATCAGAGCAGCTACCAGTAGCTGTCGTCGGTCGGTCGGTTGGTCGGGCGTGTGCAGTGTGCAGTGTGCGGACGAGCTCAACGACTCACGACCGGGCACACGGTGCAGAGGCGATGATGGGATGGCAGAGCAGAAGCGAGCAGATGCCAGAGAGACGAGGCAGACACGCACTTGCGGTGCACACAGACAACATTCACGACTCGCACGACGACACGGCAAAAGGTCTTGTCGGAAGGATGTCTGAGGGCTCCTTGAGATAGGTTTAGCTGGTCAACTCGAAACGCGCTGGCACCGCGCTAGGAGGCAATCCTCGCCGCGGGTACAAGAAGGCAGCGAGGAGGAAGAGGAACACAGCAGAGCGGTGAGCTGTTGTGTACTGCAGCTTGGTGTGTATTGTCTTTCATTGCTCTTGTCTGGCGTCTGTGGTATAGTCTACTGTAATGAACTGACCCGTCCATCTCATCCCATCTCCTCACCAGCATTCACGTGTTCTCGCGACTGCCCTCAATTGCTCTACTCGTACCTTCCGTCAGTATGCTCGCTAGCGGCCTCATGTAGTGCGAGATCTGCACCGGGAAGGGCAAGGCTCGCGTAATTGGTCCCTGCCGCCGTTTCACCTTTGCCGCCACGAGCTCTGCCTCTGCCCACTCGTACTGACTAGAATTCCGAGGAGTCGTAGACTGAACTCCCTACTAGTTGAAGGATACATAAAGGGACTACCGGACGACGGGAATCGACGCAGCTGAATGGTAATACTGCTATCTCACACTAATACTACTCTACTGCAAGAAGGACCTGTAGCAAGACGAGACATCTTTGTGGCAGGTCAGTTTGAGACATCATCACCATGAAACAGCTTCATAACATCAGCGTGTCTCAGGCCGGCAACAACTTTTGTTATGCCTTACAACAACACAGCAACATGCATTAGTCATGTGTCAGCTTTGATGCCCTACCAGGGAACATATCAACCCTCAGAATGAGTATAGCATCTTTGCAAGGCTTCCCCTCGCAGGTCATCGCAGGCCCTCACAGGCCTCGCAAGCTGGGGTTACGATTTGATGGATTGCACCATCACCCATTCATCGCCAACGTGGACGCACTGACCGGTCCTGACACCTGCCTTACCGGTGACCGGTCAGCCTTGGGCGTGTATCCGGTTAGAGGAGAAGACCTCGGCATGATTGTTAGCGAGAGCCTCATGGGAGGTGTTATTCACGGGCGGACCAACTGAACTACAACCAACATCCCTGGAGAATGCCATGTGAGCCTTTCCGTCCACTTGTCAGTAATTACTCCGAACAACAATCGGATCAGACACGCATGCTAATCCTCAGAATAGACCATCATCGATCATGCTAATGTTGATGTTGACTACGTCAATAGCATGATGCTCAGATTCGTGGGCTTCCACATCGCTGAATGTCTGTGCGAAAGTGGTAGTATGGTCAATTGACAGATGCCTACATGTATCGCCTCGTTGGAGACTAGCATGTGAGCAACCTGCCGTCCGTCAGCTCATGGCGGAAAGCAAGCGAGTAGGTGGCTGAGCAGAGATAGGACCGAACCCGACCAGCCTGATTGTGATACCACTTTGAGCTGTACCTACGGTACCTACCTATACTTATCTGCATGTCTTCAAAGCTGCACGTCTTTGATGATGGTATTGCGAATTCCCATCACAAGCAAGGAATAACATAAGATAGAAGTAGCATCATCAGTCATGCAATAGCTGCAATCGTCTTAACTGTACTCGTGTACGATCTCGATTGCGGTGGTCACAATCCTCCATCCATGTATTTCGAGGCGATATTCCAACCGGGCGAATCCTTGTCAATATGACGTCGACACGGTGCGAAACGAGCAAAAGGAAGCAAGACGACGGGGCCCTGCCTGGCACAGGTGGCAGAGCCTTGTCGTTTGGGTGTGTCTGTCTTGTGGTAAAAGGTGTTGGTTACCTCGATTTCACCGGTGTCTTCGCGTCTTCGAACCTTTAGGTTGTGTCTTACTGCGTCTTCCTGCCCAAAAGCCTGCCTTGCCCGTCGTCGCACCGCCATCGCATCCACTATATTAATAACTAGAACATACCCGCCACCCAGTATCATTGCTCCCCCACCACAGCCTGTCCACAGAGCGACATTCGCACTACCGGATATATCATCTGATCAGCGCTGCCGCGCGACTTCACTCGACGCTGTTTCCCTGCGCTGCATTAGCACTGACGCGCCTTTGAGACATCGAATCATTTACCGCCAGAGATTGACGCCAGCATACCGCCGCTTGGACCGGCCTGCTGTCGCTCTCTGATACACGCACGCACGCAAAACGCAAACCCAGCTCGGCCACTTCCTGCTCCTTGTCGTCGTCTGTTTAGCAGCAGTCTAACAGCACGCCCATGGTATCGCTGCTTCTGGAAGCCCACTAGATGCACCATGGAAGATTCGAAATCCCCTCCGCCCTCGCGCGCGCGTGACCCCGACGAGGCGTCACGGCAGCAACCCAAAGTCCAGCCGTTGCACGAATCATCCGGCGTACCACCAAACCCGTCGCAAGCACCACCGCCGCCGTCCGAGGACACATGGGCAAGGACCTCATCGCCATCATGGGCGCCTCCAACCAGGCGCGTCCTCAACGAGCCTCAACCTATTCGCGATGCTGTTGACAAAGCCTTTGATCAAACGCAACCTGCGAACACACTAGATCCGGCCTTTATCGCCCAAGTCACAGAGGCTGTAGTCAAGAGCCTCCAAAACAATCCATCGCTGAACCAGCGGACTCCTGTCGCCCCGCAGGCCGCGCAGTATCCACCACCTCCTACTGTGCAATCCGTGCCACCATCGCCCGCGCTCTCGAGTACGGCATCGCTGCCTCCTCGTTTCACTCCACCAGACTCTCCGCAGCGGGGGAGAGACCGCCCTGAGACGGGGAGTCGCAATTCTGTTTCGCCGTCCTCTGCGTTTTCTGACGGAGATGATACTTTCGGTAAAGATAGCACTCATGTCGATGAGAGCAAGCTGAGCGACCGCGATGGAAATACGCCCAAGCCTGTATCTGGAAGTTCAACCACCAGATCCAGACTGAGCGAAAGCATCCGCGAAGAGCTGGATGCTGAAGATTTGTCCCGAGTCGAAGAAGGCCGTGTACCGTCAGACCGGCGGGGCAGCCGCGATTCTATTGGGTCTCTACCGGGTGCGTCCAGACCTCGAACTCACCCATCGAGTCCTCATGCGGAAGCAACGACGTTGGAGAGAATCTGGCAACCTCTATTCGACAATGGAATGCCCACTGCGCGACTAGGCCAATTCTTGAGAGGAGTCGCTCTCCACATCATTGAAGACTACGAGCCCAAGGGTAGCTTGGTTATAACGCCACCTAAGATGCTGAGATTCTTTGAGGAGACCAAGGTCGACGACGAGCTCTATCCATGGCATCTTGTTTTTGGTGGCGGCATGGTCAGCGCGTCGATCAGTGTCATGTTTCGCAGACTCAAGTGCCAACATCATCTCGTACAGACTCAACTTCACGAGGTACCAAACGTACCAGGGTTGACGCCGGCGGGATTCGAGGCCTTCATGACCTGCCTTATCCAAGCACATCCCGATTTGGAGTTTGAGCGTCTTTCGAAGGCTGTGATGAACATGCCCATTTCGAACGCAGACTACAAATCTGAACGATTTCCGAAGGAGCTGTCCCGACGCCTTTTGCCACTTCAATCCAATCCTATCGCCGAACAATGTCTTATTGCCAGCATGGCACATGAAGCCGGCCTTCTTCAGCTCAGGAACAGCAACGCGATGCCGCCTCCACCCACTTCGGCACCTCCGCAGCAATCTACGTTCCAAGAGCGCGAACGAAAACCGTACTCGCAGTCGTCGTTTACTGAAGCAGATGAGGATGATGTCAGTGATTTCGTGCCATCAGTACCCATCGAACGAGAGCGTAAGCCCTACTCCGGCAAGGAGGGTACTGGTAAGGTCTTTGTCTCTGATAGCTTGCGCGAGGATCCAGTGAATGCTGGACAGCCTAGACCCAGCGATCCTACCGTGTATATGCCTGCGCCGAGACCAGCCTACTACGACCACAACACTCCCGGTACCGCGCCGTATGATCCGCGAGTTCCACCTCCTACCAGAAAACACCGTAGCTCCACAGGTCCTGGAATGCCGCCCGCCGGTTTGACTTCGAACACTGGCTACTCCAAAGGTCGAAGATCGCCACCGCCTATGAGTGCATACATCAAGAGCGAACCTGTCAACGTGGGCGACATTCCCGCTGCTCAGTATGCGTCCAACCTTCACAACCCCAAACCATTCGACCGGGAGCAGCCCGACGACAACTCGCAATATCATCCCAGCCGGCGCGGTCACACCCCTACACATAACGGCTTTGAAGACGAAACCCCACATGGCATAGGCAGAGCCAGAACCATCCCTCCTCGAGCCAACCAAGCGCCGCCACCGCCAGGTCCACCCACATATGATTCGTCCTATGGCTCCGCGAGCACGGCCTCCTACCCAGGCCCTCGCGCTCGCAATTACGAAGAACGCCGCCGTAGCATGTACGGAGGGCCACCGCACCTGAACGCAGGCGCAAGCTCCGGCGGTTCGGACGGCTGGGGTTCGTACGCGAATAGCAACGGGGTGTATCCTCCTCCGCAAGGCCACGGGAACGCGGGCATGCAGCACTAGGAGAGCCGCAGCCATAGCGGGCCCGTTGAGGAGACTGCGAGTGCCCGTGGCGGCGATGCTGTGATGAACGACAACGCGCATCCTGGGGAGAGGACACGCCGCCCTTACTTCCGATCCGGCACGCCACTTGTTGTTGCAACACCACCACCACCACCTGCTGCCGCGGCCAACAAAATCACGGCATGGCACAAGGCGCGCAGTTACTTTTCCTCCGGGTAGAGTGGCGACACCATGACTGTGATGAAATGACGAGACCTTTTTTTTTTATATGACGAATGAGATCGCACGGCAACGATCAAGCGTTTCTATCGAAGCACGAGACAGCAGGAGCACCTTTGAAAGTTTCCTCATGGTGCTTTTCTATTTTATTATCTTTCATGCTGGTTTCATCAAAGCAACGTTTGATGCTTTTGTCTTTCTGTGTACATGATACCCTCGACTCCGTTTCTGTCACGCGAGCCAGCCAAAGCATACTGTAGCGGGAGCATTATCAAACACTGTCTTTATCAGTTGAATATAGGTGGATGATTGCGATGGCGTTTCCCAAGTAAATTGGATCGATTTTTTTACAAGCATACATGTGAGGACACAGATCCGTTGTCCAGTCGTGACTTTGGTGCGTGGTGATGAAGCTGATGTACATTGTAGGTAGCCTACCGTGAATCCTCACAACGGGAAATGATTGGGACAAGGGCTGTGCGTAAACCCCTGGAAGCCCAGATGGCTGTTGCTCATATCTACAGTACGCAGCGGTGCTGTCGTAGCTCTCCTCTGCTCGAAGGAATGATACGTAGAACCAAAAAGGTGGCGAAAAACAACGAAAGTCCCAGGCTAAAAAACGCTTTCAACACAAAACCCGACCCCCCCAACCCAAACCCAGAATCAAGCAAATGCGCAGCAGCCTAAACCCCCTTCGCACCCGCCCGCACCGAAACCCTCTCCGTCTCATTCGTCTCGTTCGTGTCCGCAAGCTCCAGCCCATCCTTGCGCCCGCGCATCCTCTCCAGTTCCGCCATCACTGCGGGGCTGGGATTCACGCCCTCGACCAGCTTGATCTTCTTGCCCTCCTTGAACGACACCACGCCGCCCGCGCCGGCGATGACGCAGGCGCACGCGATGAAGAAGCCCGTGGACCACGAGGGGCGGTCGTAGCGGTTGAGGCCCCACATGAAGCCGCACAGGCAGGTTTGGAAGCATGTGTTGCCGATGTTGCACCAGATGTAGAAGTCGAGTTTCCAGAGTTTGGTGGGCGGGGCGCGCACGCCCGTTAGGGGTGGGGAGGGGGTTTTTGTGAGGGGGAGGGGGAGGCGGGGGTCGGATTCGAAGGGCTCGGGTGCTTCCTTGGTGGTGGGGGTGGAGGTTTTGCTGTTGGCCATGGTGGTGGCTTGTTTGGCGGTGTTTGTGTCGTTTTGGGTGTTGTACTCGGCCAAGCTGGTGTTGCTTAGAGTGTCCGAGCCAGGAAGGCGGACCCAGCCGCTGTAGTAGCCGGCGAGTTTCCTGAGGCCGTAGAGTTTCTTTGCTTGGCCTGCTTTCTTCTCGTTGCACAGTCGCCACTTGAGGAGGTAGTACAAGTCCCGTGCTCGCCATGGGAGCAAGCCGAAGCCTGTGACGCAGAACAGGCCGTTGAGGATTTGAGAGTCAATCTCCAGCCAGATTCGCCGGGGACTGTCGATGTGGTTGCAGTCGCGGACATACTCTCCATTGCCAACAGGGGCCCAACACATCTCTGGCGCGGCGCCGCATAGAAGCAGGAACAACATTCCACCCCATGCCACGACATTGAGGCAGTAGACTGTTACAAGGAAGCCAAAGGGTGTGATGGCCCATTTGCCGAAGGCCTTGAGCCCAATGGCCCATGATTTGGTCCAGGGTAGTTTCGGTGGCGGCTGCCAACCTGAACTGTAGACTCGCTGATCGCGTGTGGCGACGGGTGTTGCATGTTCTTCCTCTGCTCTACTAAGAATGGGAGCCAAGGTGCCTCTAGATCCAGGCACTTCCCTTTCCTCGACAGTACCATCATTGGTCAACGCAGGGAATGGTTCAGCATCATTGCCACCTCTGACACGCTCTTGGCGTTCGTCGACGGATTCTACTTGAGGAACGCCGGCACCGGCGAGACTCCGAAGTCTGGGTATCTTCCCACTGCTGCCGCTGCTTGCCCGACGCATCCTGCCTTCGTTCGCGTCTTGCTGTCCTTCCGATGTCCAGCCATTGTTGGAGAAGGAGCCTTGTCTGATGTCTCCAAGCGTCGGTGCTTTAGCCGATGTCTGCGCGGCCGCGGCCCACGCACCCAGCGGCACGTCGGCGTCCATGGCATCTTTTGCCAATTGCTTCACGCTGCCAGAGAGGGTGGATTGGCTGCGAACGCTGGAGAAAGTGCTGGACCGTTGAGGAGATCGCACGGCCAGCGGCGAAGGAGCCGGTCGAGTCTCAGATGCCATGTTGCCGGTTGCTGTAGTCGAGCGCAGCTGCGCTGTAGTATGCGGGTATAGAGATCAGTACTGACAATCAGTCTCGACTTCGAAATGTACGATGATTGACCGTAGCAGTGATGAAGAAGAGAAGAAGAAGAAGAAGAAGAAAGTGAAGCCGCAGAAGCTAAGGCACACACACACAAGTACAGTACTGTAGGTGTGTGTGTCTCGTCCGGTACTGCCCTACCTCGAATCAGGCCCGGTAAACACAAAGCCCAGGCCTTCCAGAAAGGATGTTACGCCTACTATCTGCAGCAAGAAGCGCCGAAACGTCACATTGCGCCTGCTTTTTTGCCTGCGAGACGTGCCAAAAGCATGGTCACTTCCTTGGCCGGGCGCGCGTCTCCTCTTTGCATGTCTTGGTGCAACGGGTGAGGACTGCCAATCAATTCCCAAGCCTCTGACGCCGCCCAGGTTAAAGCAGATGAGGTGGCAGCGTGGCGGAGGCGGACGAACGAGAACGAAGATGCGAAAGGGTTCGGGTTCGTTGCGAGTCCGGGGTCAGGCCCATTTTTTCCGTATTTATACGGTAGGATCTGACTAAAACACACCCAATCTAGACCCCTCAAAACGCTCGAACCCTGCTGCTGGCGCCATCAAATCTCAATGAACGATAAATCTGGCCTCGAGTCAAACTCTATTCGTCCTTGCCAAAGTTTGACTCGCCCATAACAACAACTGTTCCACTTCGACCTTAGAGCCCCGGAGCCAGCAGTGCCTCTTCACCAGGAATGATGGTACCATTCAACACAGCAGCGCCGTGTGCGGCCGCGACTCTCGCGTAGACGGGGTAATACTGAGTCAAGAAAGCCAGAACCTCAACCGTACCCGGAGTGTTACGCCAGTCTCTCATCAGGTCGCAGACGATGCTGAAGAGGCTGACGAGTTGCACGCCTGCGTTCGCCATGCGGTCGTTGGAGACGTCGCGGATGAACTCGGTCGTAGTGCCGGAGGCCTCGACATTGGCCCAGACGTCGTAGCCTTCGGAACGCAAAGAGAGGGCGCAGAAGGTGGTGCCTGTGATCTTCATGTCAGTTAAAGGACAAGAATGATGGGACCCATCTGCCTCGAGCACGACAAAACTTACAGACGTCCGTCGTAATACCGGCCAGTATGATTTGCTTCTTGCCGGTCGCCTTGACTGCTTTGCGGAACTCGGGATTGTCCCATGCATCTACTTCTCCCTGGCGGGCAACGAGCGGCGCATCCGGATACCTGGCCAGTTCATGTCAATTTCTCTTTTGACATACGAGTCAACGAGCTACAGTCGATCTCACATGTCTAGAATCGCCTTGGGCAGAGGCCCGTTTGGTCCCTCCTGGGCCGAGGTTGATAGCACCACTGGCAGGTTGAACAGTTTTCCAATAGCCGCGTGTGCGATCATGGCGTTGTAGTACAGCGTGGGATCGAAATCTCGCGCCAAGCCGTACAAGCCATCTTGCAAGTCCAGGACGATGAGCATCGAGTCGTTCTTGTCGAGGCGTAGGAATGGCACAGCTGGGAGAGTCAGCGGAGAATAATGTGGTTGGTGACGGGTTTATCTACCGTCTGCGACACAGGTGCTGGCTAGGCCTGCAAAGGCAATGATGGAAGTGAACTTCATGTTGACTTTTTGGAAGTAGCAGGAGATTGATGAGAGCAGGAAGGGGTTCGTGGGGATTTTCACTTTGAAGTGTGCCACAACAGTTCGTTGCAGCGGTGCGATGTCCTGACTTTATAGCTGTTGCTAAGGTACGCTCGCTGACAGTGCAGGGCCGACCTCGATGTCCGAAAGCCCCATCCGGTGCACCTCCCATCAAGCCATAAGCTATGCATGCACTTGCAGCCAGTCAACTATTGGTCCGCAAACTCTCTTTTCATGCCGGCCTCTGGATCCCCTCACCAGGATCCCATCCCAATCGCTTGCAAAGAAGTGAGTAATGAGTGTACTCCACTTTCCAACGTGACTATCAACTCGGACACGCCGGTTCGAGGCGCTGTAATCATGCTGCATCGTATTAAGATATGGGGTAGCATCTGTATCCTTGGCAAAAATGCCCTTGGTCGGGAAATGAGTGAGTGGCAGAATACCAGCAACAGCTTACCGAGAATTGAGTCAGCTGCAGCGGACTTGGCGGACCTGCATGTATGCCGCCGCGTACGAGAGCTCCAACATCTCTTTTGGACGGCATGATGGGTCGCTTTTGGCCCACGTGCGGCGGTGAACCTGCATGGTGCATGTACTCGGGATCGTTGTGCTCGAGCGGCTGCTTTCGATCGTGGCATAACCTACTGGTTGCTGCTATGGTGGCTGGGCCGTAGCTTCGGCAGCCCGGGAGGTGAGAGATGGACAAATGCAAGGTATGCATGCTCTTTTAATGATGATCGAGGGGGTCGTGTTTTATAAAGTGATTGTACGAAGAGCACGTACAATTGGAATATGTAGACGGTAGTCGACGAGCTTGTACATGCATTCTACATTGCTTTGAACGTTGTTGATACGACTCTCAACCTGGATTGTTGATTTAGAGAGCGAAAGCAGTGACTCCGCATGCTCTAGGTGAACTGTATCCAGTCGTAGTCGTCTGGATCGAAGGCCGCGTTCAAAGTGATTGAGTGTGGACTGGCAGCCAATGGAAGGTGGTGGTCAAGTCAGGGTCAGTCGATATACTAGGACCACTGGGTCGCCGTTTCTTTTCCTCTGAAGTCACTGAGGATTCCCATTCATGTCTGGACCAAACGGAGTGGACTCGATGAAGGCCGCGCCGTTTGTTTGTTTGAAACGTGGGTATGGAGGCATGGGCTCGGGTTGAGTGGGTGAGAGTATCTTGATTGCTAGGTAGCTCGAACAACAATCGCCAACATATGCAGCGATTGCTCAGCAAACGGGAGTCTGTAGGTGAGCACGTGGACAGTGGAAGTCTTTGTGAATGTACGCAAGGTTCATGTTCTCAATCTTGGGACTCCGCGAGTCGCCGCTGCCATGTTGTAGGAGAGGAGATGACAAACTTCCTCAAAAATGGTAGTTCAGGAATTCTGAATAGACAGTCTGAAAGAGCTCGCTCTTGCAAGCCTTGTATCAGGTTCTTGTTACTAACAGAAAAAGATTGAGGGACTTGGTTCGGCTGGGATCGGTCTGGTTTGACTTAGTCAAAACTGGAGAGATAAAATTGCCAACTCCTTCAAATATGATAATTCGGACATTCTGAAGAGACAGTCGGATAGAGCGTGTTCTTACGAGTTGACAGTCATCTGACAGCAATTATACGAACATTAACACCCGGAGTAGAAGACGGCCAACTTCAGAGCTCGGATCGGCATCTTACACGGTATCGGCTCGGACTGACAGCCGGATGGAGATCATTATTAGGTACTTTGTCAACATAACTAAGTCCCCCAAAAAATGGTCGCTTGACAAATCTGAAGAGGCCATTCGAATCAGCTTAGTTATGCGACTTTCTTAGGAGAGTTTTAAATCAATCAGAAATTCATTGAGGGAGTTGGTCAAAAAGACAAAGTCCCCCAAAAATGGTCGCTTGACAAATCTGAAGAGGCCATTCAAATCAGCGCAGTTATGCGACTTCCTATGGAGACTTTCCAACTCTAGAGAATTAAATTGAGAGAGTTGGTAATAGGTCCACCCAAAATGGTCGCACAATTATAACGCTTCCACGGCCATACTCGGACGGTCGAGTTCTATCTAACAGTGTCCTTTGAATAATTATACACCTGGTATCAAGTAATGTGTTCCCTGTACGGTTGCGGTAAGAACGTACGGCTGGGTTGACGACTTCCTTACGGACATGGTCAACGATGACATCGTGCCTTCTCAACTCCGTGGGACACTGCCAGTTGGTATGCAATGGGCCCGAAGATACGTTTGTTGCCCGAGCCCTCTGAATTTGCAAGTCCACCACCGCAGCAAGGCAAGATGGTACGTGATCTCAATTTCCTGCCTCATATATGTGTCTTTCCCTGTACCTCGGACGACTACTCGCATCGACCTTCGGAAAGGCCTCGTCAATGGAGTGAACAAACGAGCCTGCTGGCATTGACCTTCCGAAAGGTTTCGTTAATGCGTAGCCTGGACCAGACCGCACTAAATGGACGACCCTGCTGGCATTGACCTTCCGAAAGGTTTCGTTAATGCGTAGCCTGGACCGGACTGGGTGGACGACCTCGCTGGCATTGACCTTCCGAAAGGTTTTGTTAATGTGTAGCCTGGACCGGACGACTCTCTAATCTCATGGCCAATGTGCAGCCAGGACCGGACGACTCCCCGTTCCTATAGCCTCGTCGGAGCAATAGCTGATTATACTGATAAATTTCGTGATTCCGGAAGCTAATCGTGAGGCCATTGGCTGTTAGACGAAGAACCACGCCACCCCGGGCTCCGAGGAGCATAGATTCAACAAGTTGTTCGGTCGTCGTGCTCATGAGCGCGCAGCGAAAAACGAGAAGCCTCCGTTAAAATACCAGCCCAATGAGCTCAAGCTGTGGCAGCAAGATCAGCAGCAACAGCAACAACAACAACAACAAGAAGGAGAAGAGGAAGATGTCCTCGTCCCTGGCACCCTCAAGAGGAAGAGGTCCGTTTCGCCCGTCGTTCCGAGCCCCAACAAGAGAGCGAGGTCGGTTTCGCCCGTGGCTCATGAAGAGCCTATCCTTCCTGTCGCCTCCTCTCCGGTCTTCGTCGCCTCCCCTCTTCCGGGCAACGACCCTCCAGGCCTAAGCGCCTACTTCGACGTGCTCGCTGAAGAGCAAACTCCGCCCTCCGCCTCCCTCTCAAGGCTAGAGGCAGCTAGAAGCCTGACCTCGAGGCTGAATATGGCCAGAAACATCATGAGTTCGAGACCGGATACAGCTAGACAATCCGTCAACTGGATCAATTCTTCGGGAGGTCCTCAGATTGACCCGCGGACGACGTCGGTGGCCATACCGGCTAGGAATCCAACGGCAACTGGGGACGCGGACGTTGTTGGAGTGATGACCCCTCGTCCGTTCGGTCAAGATACCGGCTCCCATCCGACAACTCAGCAGCAGCAGCAACAACAACAGCAGCAGCAACAGCAGCAACAGCAACAACAGCAGCAGCAACAGCAGCAACAGCAACAGCAGCAACAGCAGCAGCAACATCAACAGCAGCAAGGGCTGTATGCCGGCGGCGATACCATCGAGGAAATGAACCGGATCCTCGCTAGAGAGGGCTTCCCTACACTCGACCAGATGTCCAACGAGAGCGTTAGAGCTCATTATAATCTGAGAGCTGGTAGTGAGTGCTCGAAGGAGGCTCATGAACTAGACATGTTGAATACCTCTTCAATACGGGAGGACTTCCGCGCCGGTTTCAAGTCCATGGAAAGAGATTTGCCTGCGACAGGTCTTTACGGCTGCAAGATGGCAGATCACGGAAATACTTCTCGGGCATGTCGCTGCAAGCGGTGCGGATCAAGCCTGAGAAGTTTGAGCTGGGTTTGGACTCGGCTTGTAGCTATCCTTAACGAACCAGTCCAGAATGCATGGATGGGTGTGGTCATGCGTGATTTGACAAGCCCTGGCATGAGACTGTTCGAAGGAAGCCACCGATGCCATCATAAGAAAGCCCACCGATGCATTTTGCCGGAGCATGTCTACATGGAGTCAAAGAAACAGAACAAGTTACTTTATCAACATCACAGAGGCGCTTTCATTTGCAACGACGAAAAACCCTGCCTGGGACCGCAAGTCAAATATTCAGACGGCTCGACACCCTTACCCGTACCCGGATCCGTTCCGACCGCCGAGCAACTGGTCGCGCAGTACGCGCGATCGCTGGGCCAATAGTCGTCACTCCTGCAGGCTCACCACCGATAACCTGACTTCATTGTTTCATACTACCACAACAACCCATCGCAATATCAGAGCTTGCAACAAACATCTCCAACACACCACCAAATCACCTCTTTGTTCTCAGCGCGGGCGCTTGACCAAAGCTCCCACAACGAGAAGCCCAAGGGCCATATCAACACCCATCGCCATCCACCCACAGAACAAACACCGCAATGTCCGACTCGCCAGCGCCCAACGCGCCCAAGCCCAGCAGCAGCGTCAAGCTGGTCCTCCTCGGCGAAGCAGCCGTAGGAAAAGTACGGCATCTACCCCTCATGCGCATGCGCCGCCCAACATTACCTTCCAAACTAACCAACGCCTCCCACAGTCCTCCCTGGTCCTCCGCTTCGTCAACGACGCCTTCGAACCCAACAAAGAGCCCACAATCGGCGCCGCCTTCCTGACCCAGAAATGCAACCTCCCCAACCGCACGATCAAATTCGAAATCTGGGACACCGCGGGCCAGGAGCGCTTCGCCAGCCTGGCGCCCATGTACTACCGCAATGCGCAGAGCGCGCTCGTCGTCTACGACATCACCAAAGCCAGCAGTCTGGTCAAGGCCAAGCACTGGGTCGCCGAGCTGCAGCGGCAAGCCAGCCCGGGGATTGTGATCGCGCTGGTGGGGAACAAGCTCGATCTGGTTGAAGACGAGGAGGAGGGCGGTGAGGCGGTGCAGGAGGGCGAGGGCGAGGGAGAGGAGGATGATGGCAAAGTGCGCCGGGTCAGCACGAAGGAGGGCAAAGACTACGCGGACGAGGAGGGCCTGCTGTTCTTCGAGACGAGCGCCAAGACTGGGCATAACGTCAACGAGGTCTTCACTGCGATCGCGAACGCTATCCCTGAGACGAGTTTGAAGGGCCCTAGGGGCGCTGCGGGAGGTGCTACACAGGCGGCCATTGGGGGTGGCGCGCAGGAGAACAGCAGGGTGAACTTGAACGCTAATGCGGATGCTGGGCCAAAGGAGGGCTGCGCTTGTTAGATATCCACAACGTAATGAATGAATCGGGAGGGTTCTTGTTTTTTTCTCTTTGCTGGGCTGGTGTAGTGCTGGAGTTTTCTTGTATGTTGACTTTCACTCATGCACTAGATTTCCTCGGATATGTTTCAATCACTTTGCAATTTTTCGAAGTGGAAGTAAGCGATTTGTCGATTTTGCTGTAGTGTAGTGTACATGTATACGAGTGGATCAAGTGATCGGATTCCGCGCAAGGAAAAGCGATGGACTAACGGTGATAGAACAGAGCACAATCCATTCATGACTTGCATAAAGGGCTACTCCTACTAAAACAACACCACTCACAACCGACCCTCATCTCGTCGCCGCGAGAAAACGCTGTGCATAGCAGTCTTGACCTCAGGACTGTTCTGGATCGTGTTGTGGATCAGCCACTCTTTCACGCTGTTCCGCAACGGCTTCATCGAAGGGTCTTCGCTCGCGAAGGGCGCAAGTTCCAAACTCAGAAGCCTTGTCATTTCCTGATCAGTGGCCCTCGACAACGCTTCCAAGCGGTCAATCTGCTGTGCAGTCACAACGCTGCTTTCTGGCGGTGCGGCTTGTGGGCTCTTCATCAGCGGGCCCAACTGCGCCATTGCGATGAAGAAAGTAACGGCGATCTTCCGCAGCAGCTCTAGCATTTGGAAGGGCAGGTACGGGGCGCGGAGCTTCGTCGCGACGAGGAAGGGGTTGATCACTCTGCTCAGAGTCGTTGGGAACTGAGGTCTGGTCATGACGTAGACTTCGATGGTGAACAGAGCGGCCATGACAAGATAGCGCCAGAATTTTCCGGCTTGGAGGTGGCCGAGCACGCTGATGAGAATGAGTGCTGTGCCGGTGCCGATATAGTAGGTGCCGATGTTTTGTACGCCGGCGAAGACGTAGTCGCGGATGGTCTTCATTTGTCGCCACTGCAGTACTTGCGGGCCGAAGCGGTCGTAGGCGAAGCGTTTGGTCGGATCGATCAAGGTGTCTTTCGCCAGCTGTAGGCGGACGTAGATTGCCTCAGCATTTGAGCGGTCTGCACCGATAGCCTTGTCTGGGTGGAATTGAACAGTCCTAGGGTTGTTGGGTTAGTCGTGCTTTGCGTGGGCAAGGAGACACGCCACTTACAATCGCCTGAAGCGACTCTGTACTGCTTTGTCTGTCACATCGTGGGCAACACCTAGATCCTGGTAGAAGTCTCCCGCGACTCGTAGCTGATAGTCTGCCTCGTACACCGTGTAGAGTAGGTATATTACGATGACACAGATGTGGATGCGTCGTCGGTCGCGAACGAAACGTGGCGATCCGGGTGCTGGCTTTGGGTCACCGGCGCGGATCAGGATGGCGTATAGGGCAGTTTGAACGTATCCCGTTACCAGCTAATCGACGTTAGTACCTTGAATTGCTGTTCATTACATGTATAGATATCTCACCCCTGGCAGGAAGTACCATCCGGCGAGAGAGAATAGTCCATTCGCTGACATGACGATGGTCTTTGAAAGGTCAAATGCAGCCTCTCACATTAATCTTTCATACGGAAGTAGAAGTAGCAATCATCTATCAGCTTGCTGAGAGGTATTGAAGTGACGTTGATTATTATATTTATCTACATACCTCATTGACCAAGTGGTGTCGAGCCGAGGCGCAAGCCAGATGTCGGGGCAAGCGTGACCTCGAAATATGGCCGCCAAGGCTGACCCACGGCCGCAGCCGTGGAGCATCAATTTCTCTCCCACTTTGGGGTCCGAGACGAACTTCGCGATTGCTGGCCAGGCACGAATATCCAAGACTAACCTAATAGCAATCCCGAGGTGAGTCTGATCACTGTTCCTAAGATGCTATTGACTCTGCTGCTGCCGCCTGAACGATCCTGCTGCGAAATCTGCCAACAATCCACGACCTCTCCGACCCACAGACGACAACGACATGCGATCGACTGAATGAAGGAAAACGAGTGTAACCGTGGGCTGCTATGCGCATTGGGGTTAAGAGGATGTGTGATGGAATCGATTGGGAAGAATGCACAAGCAGTCAAACACAGGCGTTTCGCGACCTGAGCCTGTGTTTCTACAACGCACTCGAGTCGAAATCGGTCATGATATTCTGAGCGAATGCGACATACCAGGAGAACGATTGCGACGGCTACAACCCACGGCCAACAGCAGGCTTCGATCGAAACGCAGCAGCAGCAACGTCAGCAGCATCGCGACGGACGCATCGCAAGATTTCATACCATGAACAATCACTAACGACTATACCAGTGGTCACTCATCCAGTCCACCCGCCAAGATGCAGTCCAACGTTGCCCCCGCCCAGACCATGGCCAACGCCAGCGCCAACCTCTCCAAGCGCCGCAAGTTCATTGCTGACGGTGTCTTCTACGCCGAGCTGAACGAGTTCTTCCAGCGCGAGCTTGCTGAGGAGGGATACTCCGGTGTTGAGGTCCGTGTGACCCCTACCGTCACCGACATCATCATCCGCGCCACCCACACCCAGGAGGTTCTTGGTGAGCAGGGTCGCAGGATCCGCGAGGTATGTCGAAAGCCGTGCAATTCAATTGGGAGGAATTGTTGGCCTAACATCCTCCGCAGCTTACCAGCTTGATCACCCACCGTTACAAGTTCCCCGCCGACAGCGTCTCCCTCTACGCCGCCAAGGTCCAGTCCCGCGGTCTCTCCGCTGTCGCCCAGTGCGAGTCCCTCCGTTACAAGCTCCTCAACGGTCTTGCCGTCCGTCGTGCATGCTACGGTGTCCTCCGGTGAGCTTTTTTTTCACATGCCATGGGACCTGGCCTTCTTCTAACAACATTTCAGTTTCATTATGGAGTCTGGTGCCAAGGGTTGCGAGGTTGTCGTCTCCGGCAAGCTGCGCGCCGCTCGTGCCAAGTCCATGAAGTTCACCGACGGCTTCATGATCCACTCCGGTCAGCCCGCTAAGGACTTCATTGACCACGCCACCCGCCACGTCCTCCTCCGCCAGGGTGTCCTCGGTATCAAGGTCAAGATCATGCGCGCCTCCACCTCCCCCAACGACCCCGCCGGCGAGAAGTCTGGTCCCCAGGGTCTTCCCGACTCCGTCACCATCATCGAGCCCAAGGAGGAGCAGCCCGTGCTTGCACCTACCTCCCAGGACTACGGTGCCAAGGCCGCTCAGGCCCAGGCTGCCCAGCAGGCCCAGCAGCAGCAGCAGCAGTCCGAGGAGCAGGGTGCCGAGGCCCAGCAGGCCCCTGCCGAGCAGCAATACTAGGAGTAGCGCTGTGCAAGGGATTGCTTCGCTAGCGGCGGGATTTCATCTTTTCCAGGGATGGATGGCGTTTCAAAGTTTCACCATTATGAGCGATTCGTGCGCCTTTTGATGCAGGTAGCGCACGTAGCTTTGCAAAAGAGATGATTCCAATGTGCAAAATCCATCTATCCGTCACATCTGGTCTTCATTCTCTCATGGTCGTGGAGGTGTCTGGAACAAGGCACGCGTGGAGGACGAGCGATGAAATCTGGTGTTGAGACGATCCCAGATGAGCTACGAAAGTGCTTCTGCTACAAAGGGTCCACATTGATCTCTTCCATCGGTACAATCGACAGACAGTGAAACAGAAACCATCAATCCCGCTCTCCACTCACTTGAAACCGTTCCAGTCGTGATAAACATTAGTGACTAGCTGCTGGGAGTGACAGTATCAAGAAACATTGCGTTCGATCACAGAAAACATGATATTGATGCTGGCCAAACCTTGATCGCCTTACTACATGAGAAACTACGCAGAGACAACCTCGTCTAGAACCTTCACATACCCTCTGATTTCCTCCTCTATTATAAGAAAATAGTGTCAGTAGACCTCTCAAAAGAAAGCAATCAATGCAAGAGGGGATGTGGACACCAAGAAGAAACTCACCAGTGTTGTAATGCAACAAACTGACCCTCACAACCCCATCCACGGGATCCAACCCCAACACCTCCTCGCACAAGCGATTCGAGTAGAAAGCCCCCCACCTGCAAGCGAAATCACTCCTCTCCTCAATCGCATCAACGATCCCCTTGCTACTCTTCCCCTTGACAGTGAAACTCACAACCGGAACCCTGCGCTCCTTATCCGCCACCGGCTCCCCCCAAATCGTATACACCTCGGGCTTAGACCGGAGGTAACTCAACAACACCCCCTGCAACCCTTCCTCGTGAGCCGCGATCGCCTCCCAGGGCGTCTGGGCCAGGTACGCGACGACGTCCGGGATCGAAGCCGTGAGCTCGTAGTTAGCGCCCGCCAGGCCAAGTTTGTTCTCGAGCGTCGCGCTCGGCTTGAAGAAGTGCCCGATCGTCTTGAGCGCTGCCGCTTGCGCGCCGGACGAGACGTACATGGACGCCATGTGCGGGCCGTACAGCTTGTACCAGCTGAAGCAGTAGATGTCTGCTCCCAGGAGGCGCACGTCGATGGCGCGGTGCGGGGCGTAGGCCACGGCGTCGACGCACAGCAGGGCGCTGCTGTTGTTGTGGATGGTGTCGGCCAGGGCGCGGACGTCGGTGATCGTGCCGAGGATGTTGGAGGTGTGGGTTGCGGTTACGAGTTTGGTTTTGGGGGAGAGGAGGGGCAGGAGGGAGGCGGGGGTGAGTTTGGGGTTGGTTTGGGACGAGTCGTTTTCGCCTTGCCACCAGATGATTTTGGAGCCGCGCCATTCGGCCAGTTGGATCCAGGAGGCGATGTTGGCTTCGTGGTCGAGCTTGCTGATTACGATTTCGTCGTCGGGGCCGAGGAAGTTGTAGAGGGCTAGGCTGAGGTTGCGGAAGAGCTGGGTCGTGGAGGGGCCTAGGACGACTTCTTCGGGGTCTGCGTTGATGTATTTCGCCACGGCTGCTGAGCCGGCTTCGAACAGGCGGGTTGATTCGCGGGCGACCTTGTAGGATGCGCCGAGTTGGACATTGTTGGATGAGAGGTAGTTGGAGATCGAGTTGATGACGGTTTGGAGGACTTGGCTGCCGCCGGCCTGGGGAACGTTAGAAGGTGTTTATCATGGTTGTTGGAGAGTATGGAGTTCTCTCTTGGGGGAGATGTTGTATTTTCAGGCCGACTCACGTTGTCAAAGTAGACTTGTTTCTGGCTCAGAGCGGGAAACTGCGCGCGAGCGGCTTGCACATCAAATGTGGACGACGCCATGACTGCTAGACTTGAAAGTATGATTTCACTTCTCAATTACAGCGATTTGTTTCGAATGAATCGTAATCGAAGTGTCTCTAGTTGTGGTGATGTTGATATCGGCAGCTCGTCGGTTGTCGTGAAGTACCACCTTCCTTTTCGGGCGTGAAGAAGGGCGTGGAGGAAGAAAAGGTGGAACAGCTCGTTCAAAGAACTTCAAAGACAGAAGCAGAATCTCCCAAGTGGAGGTGCAAGCATAAATTGACGCTTCCAATACCAGAAAATGAGATGTGATAATCCAATCTGAGTGTGATGTTTGCAATATTTAAAGTAACCTCAAGCCTGCTCCAACAATCAAAGTCACAAATACACCATCAAATCAGCTAGACTCGCGATCGAAATCCGGGTGCACTTCCAGAAAGTAATCGAAAAGCTCAACAAATCCCCTCCTGTCTTCCTCATACTTTGCCATCCCTCCATACCTCATTGCGTCCAAATGCCTACTCGTTCCAGCCTCCTTTGTTAACAGTCTCTGTTGGCCCCACTGCAGATGCACGACGCTCTTGCAAATCACACGCGTCCTGAAGCCTTCCTTCCCAGTGAACTTTTTTTCCGGATGCATATCCCGGGACCGCTTGACGTCTGGCGGTAGGTGAATTTCGGAAAGTCGGTCTTTGCGCTTTTCCTCAGCGAGGAGATCTTTGGCCAACAAGCCGCCACCTTTGCGGTGGGCGACCAAACCTGGGAAGGCGGTGATGCGGACGATGGCTTCTGATTTCTCAGTCGCACCTTTCAGAACAGAGCGCTTCTCCTTGATTTCGTAGGGGTTGTTCTTGATCATTGAGGTTGTATTTAGGCATTCCATCCGCTCTGGGTCGAATTCCTCTGATTCCATGTCAGTGAGGGATCTCTTCGAAATTACGTGAACATGCATACCGTCTTTGAATGTTGGAGACCAGTGGTAGATCACATCGGCGCACATGCGTATCTCCCGACTCAATCGCCCGGCATCAGCCACAATCTCGAGCAGATCGTCGCACAACTCATCAGACATCCTGGGAGGACTACCCGGGCGTTTCGACATCCGCAGCAGTGGCGTCAACAATTTTCGCAGAGCGACTGCGATGTGGGCCGCAACATGAGTATGTCTCAAGGAATCCCTTTCGAAACCATTGCATGTAGCCACGCGTGTTTTGGTACGTTCGTAGCCTAGGATCGAACTAGTCAGCTAGATGCAGTTTACAGAATCACCACCTTCACTTACCGTCCTCTTCTTTCTGTCTCTCCTGGCACTCCTGGAGGAGGTCGATCTCCGTAGTGTTACCACCAAACCATAGCGCGGAAAAGACATGTTCTTTCAGCGCTGAGCCAACGATCCCTACAACAAGCGCAGTCAGACACTCTTCATCAGTCAAGAGCTCTTTCCAGCTGTCGAGGCCGCTCGCACCGCCTTGCGCAAGGTAACCGATGTAGCGGACCAGCTTGGCGTTGTTGACGTTGCTGCAGAGGTATTCAACAGATGGAGAATGGCGCTTGCTCTCCTTGATATCGCAAACGTATGCTTGAGCAAAGTCGATGATTTGAGCGCGTAGTTTGTGGACCCGTCGACAGACCTCTTCGTCCTGGTCCGCTTCGGACTCGAGTGTCTGAACGGCCGTCTGGGGGATTTTCAACGATGAAATGGCTTCTTGTTGCTCGTATGCTTCCGTTACGGGCCTGGATCTTTCACGAGACCGCTCGTACCCATGGCCGATCGGGTCTTGTATGAATGGCTCCAAGTCATTCATGGCGGAATCCTCATCGCGGATCTGCTGCGAAGGCCCGTCATCGTCAGTTCCTGCAACGTCAGTCCCGGCATCGTCACTGGAGTTCACGATGTTGTGGGCATCCGCGGCGCGCGTCCTCTGCCCTGAACAAGCAGGCGATGGACCTCGCACCAGTCTACTTCCTTGGCCAAAGGAAACGCGCTTGTTGCTTGTCGTGGCTGATTTTGATGAGGGCAGAGGTCGTTTGCGGCGTAGGTCATGCGGCTCCGACGCGTAGGGGTGCGGTCTTCCAAGCGGCATGGTGGACGTGTTAGAACAGTAGTGGACAGGATGGAGACGGATGTGGCACAGTAACAGAACTGCCTAGAGCAGATCAAGGAGCGACATGAAGAGGTGACAAACAAAGGAGAGCACTGCTATGTTTACTTTGTTCCTACCTGCGTAAGGCGTGCATTCCAGCGCGCAAACCTGCGTGTCATGATGTGGTATGCTCGCAATCTTTTAGTGATGCATAGTGGCAAACCATTTCAATGGCCGGCACGTGAGGCGCATTAAGAAAGCTGTAAAAGAGTCGGTACATTTTATGTTGCGCTGGTGTAGTAGACGGATGCGCTCGAGAGGAGTTGGATCAATGTTTATATACTCCGACGGCAGATAGCGCCGGAACCTCCCGAGCATGTGTGATTGGCTGTACACCCATGACGTCGAGCCATGTGCTCGTCGGTGAGCAGCACGAACATATTGGCACCAGACATCAATTGTTCGCTGTGGATAGATCTATACAGCTACACTCTGATGCTTACGTCTTGCCAGTCTCGATGAAACATCTGCAACCCGATCTACATTGCTTCAGGTTGAGAAAACGCAGCAGGAAAAGCGCCAACCCGGCCCAGATCAGCACGGCCGCGGGCGCAATCTGCAGGCCTGCCATCCCATCCCAAACCACTTCACTTACTTCCAGATGAGATAGGCAATACAGTGCTCCCTCTGTCTGAGAAAGCTCTGCTCTCAATACCGTCAACATGGCGCCCGCTCTCCACATCTCCATTCCCAACGCCTCCACAGCTTCACCTGCGGACAGTAAACCCTACACCGTCTACCACATTGTCCTCCAACTGCCGCTGCGAAAGCACGAGATCCGTAAACGCTACACAGACTTCACCAACCTGCATGCCGAACTGCAATCCCAGACTGGCTCCCCTCCTCCCGCGCCACTGCCAGCGAAAAGCTGGATATGGAAGACGGTCAATAGCGAATCCCTGACCGAAGACCGCCGGCAAGCGCTGGAGAAATATGTGAAAGCCATCCTAGAAGATAGCGATCCCAAATGGCGGAGTAGCAGTGCCTGGCGCGCCTTTCTGAACCTCCCCAGCGGCACCAGCACCCTAAACGCCAACGGCTCGCTCTCGCCCACAGCTTCCAAGCGAAAGGAAAGTTCTGGCATCACGGATCCTAACGACTGGCTCGAGGCACACCGCGACCTGAAATCACACATCAACTCCGCCCGGCAACAGCTCAAGTCGCGTGACGCCGCTCAGAACGCACAGAACCAGCACGCCCTCAGCGCTGATGCCAAAGCATCCCTCGTCCGGGCTGCAGCTAATATCGAGCAGCTGGACTCTGGTCTGCGCTCGCTTGCCTCGAAAAAGGCCGAGAACGCATGGAGCAACAGGTTGGGTGACGGCGAAATCCGACGTCGTCGCGACCTGATCGGCGCCGCTAAGAAAGAAGTCGAAGGCTTGGAGGCCGTCCTCCGCAGTGCTGCCCCTGCGCGCTCGAACCAACCATCTGCCACAACAGCTGCCACTTCCGAGGCCAAAGCCGACCTGTTCCGTGGTGCCAGCAAACCTTCTGGTCGCGTCCTGGGTGGGCCGCCGAAAGAGACAGAACGAACGCGTGAGCTGGACAACTCAGGCGTGCTACAGCTTCAGAGGCAGGTCATGCAAGAGCAGGACGAGGATGTCATGAGCTTGGGAAAGACTGTAAGCAGGCTGAAGGACATGGGTATCATGATCAACGAAGAGCTGGAACTGCAAAATGAGATGTTGGGCATTCTCGACTCGGACGTCGAGAGGCACCAGAGCAAGCTTGATGTTGGCAAGAAGAGGATTGGGAAGATCAGCTAGGCTGAGAAAGACTTGGTGTGGATGGATGAGGGGGATTCAGTCATCTGGAACTGAGCAGACGGGGGTTTATTTTCTTCGACGCGTTCAAGCGGGTGCATATTTCACGGGAAACGCATAATAATATCAGGGAAAGCTGACCTTTATGTAACATCAATATCGGCAAAGACATAACGAACACAGACTCAATGTCCATCTCCCAGTCCGCTGGCCGAAGCTCAAGCTTTGGAATCAGTCTGGCACCGCCCAAACCGTCTTTCGATTCGCCGAACAAAAACTCAACAACATCAAACTCAATGCCCTCTGCAATGCCCAACACGCACACACGCAACAAAACTGACATCTCCTCGCAGTCTCGAATCCAGCAGGCTACGAATTTCCCATCGCCCTCACATCAAAACTCAAAGCACGGCGTCGTTCGAAGAACTCATAACAATTCTGTCCATCATACAAGGAAGAATGAGGGGAGGGAGATTTAGTATCAAAAGATTTATATTGTTAACAGTCGCAGACTACGAGGTTTTTGAGACCCCGTAGTTGCGATTGTTGTAAAAGTTGACGTACCTAGTAGGTTTGACTGGTAAGAAAGAAGAAGGAAACGTAGAGAGGGAAGGAAAGGAAAGGAAAGGAAAAGGGGGATACTCATCATCTCACAGCTGCCACCTTACTTACTCCTTCGACATCTCGGAATGCTTCCTCTTGTTCGACGGCTTTGTCCGGGGCGACACGTTGTCAAGGGAGCCCCGAGCCCTGGTAGCAGCAGAGTCAGGCTGATAGGTGCTGTCCCAGCTAAAGGCTTGAAAGTCAGGTCTAGGTACGACGAAGTTCGGTTCGGGAAGGACGAGAGGGGCGCCGATCTTCATGCGAGGGAGAACAGTGTTGGTTTCCCCTAAGGCCAGGCGAAGAAAGCTGAGTTCACGGTTGATCTCCCTTGCGGTCAGGCGGGGCGAAGTGGACAGAGGGTAGTCGGTCATGACACTCACACCGCTGTTGGCGAGGACCTGACGATCGTGGAGAGTGGCGTGCGGGTCGGCGGGAGGGGCGTTGGCAGGCAGGCCGTAGGGCTGGATCCAGGTGCCGTTGACGACGGGTTGGGGGGGTGGGGCCATGGACGAACTACTCACCTGGGTTTGGGTAGGCTGCGTGGTGGCGATCGGTGTCGGGGAGGACGAGGCAACGCTGATGGGGCTACCTTGCTGACCTGAGTGAGAGAGGGAGGTGACGACGCGCAGCTTCGATGGCCTGCTGCTCTCTTGCCCAGCCATGACTTGAACCTGACGAGTTGAGGACTTGAGAACTGGTTGCGAAAGCTGAGAACTAGTTTTGGTTAGACTCGGGGCCTGCTGAGTCTGGTACTGGTTCTTTTGCTTTCGCTGTTCGTGCGTGTCAAGATCCAGATTCCTATCCAAAGCGAAGCAGCCACTTGGAAGATGTAGGGACAGTTGGACAGCGAGGACAAAGGAGCGGTTCACAATGCAATTGTGAGAGTGAACAAAGGATCTAGTCGTTTGGCCATGGCTTGTACAACGTGTTGGTTATTCTGTCGGCATACAATGCCATTGTGTGTTCTAACAATGCATTGTGTTCAGGGTGACTACTGTATGGCATTGTGAATCGTCTTGTAGTCCTGTTCATTCAATGCGTCGAGGAGACGGAGAGTTGGGTTCACGAGTTTGGTTGCGGTTGGTGAGTAGTGACACGTTGGCTTCGATCAGATGGGCTTCGTCTGGGTGCTCTGGTCGATGTAATTGGATGGGAAATGCAAGCCTCCACAGATGAGCGATGCAAGGAGCGAAGTCAAGGTAATACGCCCATTCTATTTGGAAATCTGGCGACCATATTGGTAACATGTAGGTACTCGGGTTATACCACACGCTTCCCTGTCGGACGCCTGCCGCGACCGAGTGTCACAGACGACTGATGTTCTTTCGGAAGGCCCCCGACGGTGCACTTGGTACTACCTTAACGAAGGCGTTGAACCCTTCTAATGTTCCCAGATACTATCTTCTTCCGCCATTCGCTAGACGTATGTATTATTGTCGATACTGCGATCCCCTGCCCTTCAACGGGTTTAGCAGGCGAACGCAAAATCAAGCGTGATCGAATAGCAGTCCCGGATGCAATCAACACACATTCGTTCGGTGGTTGAGCACGACGATGAACACCTCTAACGGCTTACTTGCTTTTAAATTGTGTTTGTTCAAACCAAAAGGATTCTTCTCATCCCGCAAACGAACAGCCCAGTTGGGGCCAAGACACCATGATCATCAGCATTCCGCCGAAGTCGCAAAACAGTTGAGTGATCGTCCATGCCCTCAGAAAAGACAAAAGAGAAATGTTGAGCTCCGACACCTGTGTGATTCGAACACACGCTCCCGAAGGAATTGCCTTAGCAGGGCAACGCGTTAACCACTCCGCCAAAGTGCCTGTGGAACTGATGCTATAACCAATCACGTGATGCGATTGCTGGAAAGGTGAGCATGCTGCAACAATATATTCGCTCAGGTGTATCGTTAGCGGCTGGCACCGAAACGACAGCCAGCAAGGTGGAGGGGTCGGTTGTGAAAGTGGCAAACACGTGGCAGTGAACGCTGCTCGAGACTAAACTCTTACCGGATTCGATCCCTACAGTAAATGTACTGACTGGTATGGTACTGTAGTATATTCTTCGCGGTTGTACGATGTCAAACTTACTGCAAGCATGCATTCAACGAGACTTGTTGTCGACTTCCTGTTCAGCTCAGCCCTTTCAAGGAAGCTGTATAGGCTGTGTCGCAGTTGGCGGACGTAGCGGGGTCTTGGGAGCGACGTAGTTCTAACTTGGCACGCATTTCACATACAAACGTCGCCCTCAGACCTACGGTGAAACCTGTTTGTCCCTCTTCATCCCAGAACACCACCAGCCATGACAGAAGCAGTGCCCAGTAACCTCACCTCTCGCCTCTCCAAACTGAATCCATTCGGTAAGGTCAAAACCGATGAGGATGACCTCGGAGAGACCATCGACAGCACTTCGGTCGCAGGTGGTGGCCATGCTTCCCGCAGGACAGAACTCACGAGGAAGGAGCTCCGAGTCGGGAATGCTCTGAAAGCCTTTCTGGTGCAGAAGAAAGTACTAAACAAAGCTGATGCGGGCCTCGATACCCACGACCAGCCCCCAGGATTGAAAGCATTACTCGACAAGCCTCACGTTGACGTCCCAAGCTCTGTCAGAGATAGATCGCATCCTTTGCCGGAATACTTTATCAGTTCCAGCCACAACACTTACTTGACTGCACACCAGTTGTACGGAAGCTCAACAGCGATTGCATACGAGACTGCGCTGCTGAACGGCGCACGATGCGTCGAGGTCGACGCTTGGGACAACGACGACAACCTGGAGGAGCCCAAAGTTACCCACGGCTACACTTTGACGTCTAACCTACCTTTCCGCGCCATCTGTGAGACCATCCGCGATGTCGTTGATCGTGAGGCGGCAGGAAATATTGGAGAGGGAATCCACGCAGCTCCAATCATGCTCTCACTGGAAAACCACTGTGGAGCTCAAGGCCAGCTTCGCCTCGCACAGATCATGCAAGAAGTTTGGGGTGATCGCCTGTTGAGCAAAGCAGTCCGCGAACATGGCCACCATGAGCAAGAAGGCACCGGAAGCCATGTGACTCTCAAAGAGCTCGGTAACAAAATCGCCGTCATGGTCGAGTATCACTTTGTTGGCGAGCCCGAGGATAGTGATTCATCAGACGACGATGACGACGAGGCTTCGAAAGCCGAGAAGAAAGCGTACCAAGACAAAAAGAAGAAGGCAGCAGCATCACCCATCATCCCCGAGCTCGCCGATTTGGGTGTTTACGCGCAGTCTGTGAAGCCGGTGGATCAAACATGGCTGACAGGAAACTTGAGCAACGGGCCTCATCATCATCTCATCAACATGTCTGAATCCGGCGTTACTAAACTACTTCCTGAGAACACCGCAGCGATTTCCAAGCACAATGCTCACCACCTCATGCGAGTCTACCCCAAAGGCACTCGGATCTTCTCTCGCAACCTCAATGCGTGTACTTTCTGGGGAGTTGGCGCGCAGGTAGCTGCACTCAACTGGCAGACATTTGACGCTGCCATGCAATTGAACGAGGTAAGTACAGGATACACGAAATGCAGATAGACACAGTAGACTGACAATCACTCAGGCACTATTCGCAGGCTCTGATGGCTATGTTCTGAAACCAGCCGCTCTCCGCGCCGGCGGCAACGGCAAGCTCAGCACTGGTCGTCAAAAGCGCCTCCGACTCCACATAGGTGGCGCCACCCACGTGCCCACTCCAGAAGATTATGCCACGGAAGAGATGAAGCCATACGTCACCTGCACGCTCATCCATCCTGATGATCTCGACGGCAAGCCCCCAAAGCGCAAGACGTCCGCCTACAAACAGCATCATGGGATCAGCAGCTTCCTGCGTAAAGGCGACGACCCGCCTGTGACAGAGCCAATTTGGGACGAGACACTGGAGTGGAAGTTCGAGGAGAATGAGATGGTGTTCGTGCGAATCATCATTAAGAGCGATGACAGTTGGGCGAGAAATCCTATGTTTGCTGTGGCGGCCGTAAGGCTGTCGTACGTGGCGAAGGGTTGGTCATTCATCCGCATGCTGGATTTGAAGGGGCGTGAGACTCATTGCAGCCTGTTGGTCAATTTCGAGCTTGACGACGTGGCGTGAGGCAAGTATACAGATTAACGATCGGCAACGAAAAAAGATGAATGCATGATGTACCTGGGCAGGATCAGATATTGACATCAATAGAGAAGCTTCGTTCCACTACATCAGATCCAAAATGCCGGTCTAGACATGTCTATCCCTCAGTATCTGGTCAAAATTCAACACTGACTTGCCTAGGACAGTCGCAGACTCGGCGCAGTCCGCTTTATCTGTCCACTCGTGTGCAGCATGCGAGACACCATCCTTTGCCCGTGCGAACACCATGGCGGTGGGGCACTTCAACTGTGTCATGGTGGAATCGTGCGCGGTGTCTGTCCTTGCACCAATGCCCTTGTCGCCACAGGCTCTGCGTACGCAGTCAACAGCTTCCTCCCAAAAGGTTCCCGGCTCGAGATGCAGAATGCGAGAGTGCTCCAAATCGAGACCGTGCAAGCTCGCAATGGCCTTGGCTTTCGACAAGATCTGACGACCCATGCTCTCCAACCCATGCAGCTCTTGATGCATGACGCAAAACACAAGCTTGGTGTTCGACTGGATGTTGCAACACCCGACCGGCCCAGACTGAATGTTGGTCGCAGTAGTATACCCGCCAGCCGCATGCGCGAGTTCGTCCAGCTCAACAACAAGCTTGCTCGTGCCAACCAAGGTATCCCGCCTGCCATGCATAGGGTACGTGTTAGCATGCCCGTCCTCGCCCCGGAACGTAACCTCAAACACCGAAATCCCCTGCCACCCCTCCACCCACCCGACAGCCTTCCCAGCCTTCTCCAGCGCGCGCGCCTGCTCGACATGGATCTCGAAATGCGCCGAAAGCGGAAACTCCTCGAAGGCATTCGGCCCGTCGCCGACGTATCCAATCGCCCTCAGCGCATCCCCCAGCGTCTCGCCGCTGCCGTTGTTGGCCTTGCTCTCGTGCGCGGCGTCGACGGTGCTCTCGCCTGCGAACACGCACGACGAGCCCAGCGGTGGGAAAAAACGCGCGCCTTCTTCGTTCGTCCAGTTGATGACGGTGATCGGAGCGAAGGTCTCGATGCCTTGCTCCTGCAAGCTGCGGACGACTTCCAGCGCGCCGATGACGCCCAGCGGCCCGTCGAAGCGCCCTCCGGTCGCCACGGAGTCGAGGTGCGAGCCCATGGCGATGGGAGGGATTGCATTGTTGCGGCCGGGGAAAGTGGCGAATTGGGAGCCCGTTGCGTTTATTGTGTAATTTGTCGCTCCTAGGGACTTGATTTGCTCGTGAAACCAGTTTCGGGCCTTTTGATCTTCGGTCGTACCGCTCAGGCGTGACAGGCCACCGGCTTTGGTCGTTGCATTCGGGGCGGACCATTGGGCTGTGTGGTGGATGTCGGCCCAAAGGCGATCGCTATTGACTTTGAAGTTTTGGGCTGCTGGCGCGACGAGGGATGAGTATGTGCGACTGTAGGGGCGGACTTGCAGATTTGTGAGGAGTCGTGATGTTCGTAGTCGATTCATGCTGAGAAGTGTTTCTTTCTCTTGTTGTGGAGACTGCTTTGGCGGATTTCTTGGAGTTTTGTTGTTGATGAGTAGAGAAAAGGCCTTCTAGAAGGATAATTAAGAACGCTCCATCATCAGCGATTTTGGAGCTGCATCGAATCTACCATATGTACGTTGACGACCATTGGGAAATCCAGGTCGTCCGAATGATGATTATTATCCGGGCGGGGTATGTGGATTGGGCATGCGTTGGCCTATCTCAACATCATACCGACAAGGTATAAATAAAGTGGGTCAGCGTCAGATATCTTTATCGTGCTGATCCTCCGCCGCTGTCTATCTACCCCAAGTCTATCTATCTTTTACGATGCAGGCAGAAAGCTTGATAACTGCGATCGATTGGGGTAGTCTTCCATTGGTGGCAGACGATATCAGCAATATGTCAGCAGTTGGTCTGGGGCGGCAATTTTCATTGATTGTAGTCTTCCCTCCGTCGTAGCCGTCGACGAGCGACCCATACTTTCTGTCTGTAAATACTTGGATCTTGCAGTGACAACAACAAACTACAAGTTCGTTCGGTCGATTCAGCCCAGCATAATTACTTCAATCCAGACAACCATGCAGCCAACCCAAGACGTGCCAGGCACAGTCCTCCTTGTCGAACTCGCGGGCCATGATTCCGGCGGCAAACATGCGAGCGACAGATCCGACATCGTACTGGTACCGCAGCCCTCCAAAGACCCCGAGGATCCTTTGAACTGGTCGAGGAAACGCAAGATGTGGTCGCTTTTCATGGTGTTTGTCTACACCATGGGAGTCGGGATCGCTACTACGCTGCATTACTCTGTTATTGCGGACATTGAGAGAGATGTCGGAATCCCCACTGTTGATCTAGGTGAGATCTCCAAGTCGCGTATCTAGCGGCGGTGATGGGGTTGCTTACTGTCTGTTCTGATAGTCAATGGGAATGGTGTTATGTTTCTTTTCGGTGAGTGAGACGAATGAAATCTTGTATCAAATCCAATGTACTGACGAAATGCAGTATGTCCGCATATACGATGCCAACAGACCGAACTGGCCCTTGTTGTCACGCCGCGAATGAAGATTTGCTGACATTACTCCAGCTGGGATGGGCATGTCTGCTCCTTCAGCCCATCGCGCTCGCTTACGGACGGAGAGGTGTGTATCTGCTGTCGACATTACTGACGGTGCCAATCATGGTGTGGACTTCGTACTCGTCTTCGACCGGCGAGTGGTATGCGCATCGAATCATCATCGGCATTGCTGTGTCTCCGATCGAATCGTTGCCCGAGATATCAGTAGCGGACTTGATGTTTGCGCATGAAAGAGGAACCTGGTAACAGCTCTCCGGCGGACCTGTCTTGGGCCCCAAAAGCTGACACCAGTCTGTAGGATGAGTGTTTATGTGCTCACTCTCTTCGAGTCTAACTTCATCGCGCCCCTGATTGCTGGTTGGTTGAACGATGCCATTGGCTGGCGGTGGACGATGAGGTTCGGTGCCATCTTTGCTGCTGGTGCTTTTGTTGTCCTCTTTTTTGGGATGGAGGAGACAATGTACTTTCGACATGTGACCGAAGGCGTACAGCCAGCTACTCACAGTCCAGCTGATCAGGATGCCAAAATCGTGCCTCTCGATGAAAAAGACAGCAAGGTGCTTGGTTCATCCGCTGACAGCAGCGACGAACCTACTATCTATCCATTCTCGGCGCCGCGAACCCTCAAGAGCAAGACGATGCCATTCGTCAAGCTCCCAGGTCGTCCCACAGTCAAACAGATGTTCTTCATGATGATCCGTCCATTGATCATCATCGTCAAATTCCCTTGCGTCGCATGGGCTGGGTTCATCTACGGAATCAACCTCTCCTGGTACCAGGTCCTGAACGGCACGGCAAGCCCTGTGTTGAGCGCAGCGCCCTACAACTGGTCTTCGGCTTACATCGGGTGTATCTATGCGGGACCGATGGTCGGAGCTGTCTTCGGATGCTTGTGGGCAGGCATTGCTGCCGACAAGCTTGCCATCTATCTCGCAAGGCGCAATGGCGGTATTCGAGAGCCGGAACAACGCCTGTGGCCGCTGGTAATTGCAGGGCTCTTCTCAGCTGCTGGTCTGATCACCTGGGTATGTAACGTAACTAGCACTATACCTAGCGAGAGAACCTGCTGACAAGATGTACAGGGCGTTGGCGCAGATGCAGGTGTTCACTGGGCAGGTCTTGCCTTTGGCCTGGGAATGCTCGTGTTCGGCTTGATCGTTGGAGGGTCCGTTGCAATCGCGTATGCCATTGACTGCTTCCCGGAGATCGGTGGCGAGTCGATGGCTTCGGTAATGGTGATCCGCAACACCATCGGCTTCGCACTGAGCTATGCCATCACTCCATGGTATACCGGCATGGGCTTGACGGACTGTTTCGTCACAGCAGGTTTTGTATCCATAGCCTGCATGGCAACCTTCCTGCTGTTCATGTGGAAGGGAAAGAGCCTTAGGAGATTCTCTGCCCAGACGTATTGGAAGTATGCAGAGAATAGTGTTGTCGGTGGACATTAAGTAAGCATTAAATGCAGTCTAAAGAGACTAGTGGTTGAATGCTTCTGTTTGTTGAGTTGATGAGATTAGATACATGTAGTTACTATGTAGGACGGGATTGCGACAGTTCTTCAAAGCACACCTAGTGTTTCCATTGACTCACATCACTAGGGTTAGGGCAGGGATTCGTGAGTCTCTTCTTCATAAACAAAACATCAAGAAGACAATCTTACACAGCATCATCTCTTCTCATCATCTTCGCTATCACTGGGTCTGATTGTCTAGTCAGCCGACAGCCGACATTCAGCTCACTCTGTTGACTGGGAACCTATCTCGTCATATGGAGCAATGACTATCAAAAAGTGTCAAAGTCGGCAGTTGCGGAGCCTGAAGATGACAAGAAACCAACATCTTCTGAATCCTACTCTAACACGCACACGATCTTAATCTTTGATGTGACGGACTCCGCTCTTACCTCAATGACCGTCTGTGGAAGAGGCGGAGCCCTCTTTTCTGCACTCACAGAAGTAGATTGAGTCAAGCCGTATCTTCAGGCGCGAGTTCATGCATGCCGGCTTCGAGAGTGCTTAAGCGAAACGCGGCTGTGTCAAATCGAGGCAACACGGTTTGGCTACCTGTCTAATGGCTGGCGTAAAAAGGCAGACCATACGCTCAATAAAGCGTGGGCATCCATCTCCGTTCTACTCGACACCATCATAAGTGAGCAAACCTGCGTACACAGACCAAATCTGATTGATTCCACAGCTGTCCTACCGCGATTCTGACGCTTCACAACACAGAACTTTATTTTTAGTTGCGAACATGTCCGATTTTGGCTCGCTTGAGGGAACATCAGCCTGGCTGCGAGGGCAGTTGCAAAATCCAGGCGACATCTTCAACCTACTGCTGCTGATCGGGGGCGATGTCTTACGCACAGCGATTGCACAACTGAGCGCCGGGCCTGTTCCGTATCTCACACCTGTCTCGTTCTCCTTTGGCTGGGTGAGTGCTGGGCCTTTTTCCAGAAACATTCGCAAGGACTGCGTGCTGACAGTCGTAGGCTACATACGCCATCTCCTCAATGCTCTCTGCTCTGGGTGAGAACAGGCTCATGCCTAAGCCTGAGCTCGACTGCGTGATCGTGAACGTCGGCTCTGGGCATGCTCGTGCCAACCATTCGTGGGTGCTTTCCAGGATGCTGCGGAGTTTCAGCTTCTGGAGCCCGGGAGCGTGCGCCGATGAAGAGAGAGACAAGCTCATTGAGTTGCGGATGGCAAGTGTGCAGACGGCGACGGATTGCACAGACGTCAGGGTCGGGCTGAGGGTGACCGTGTGGGAAAGCAAACCTCTACAGGGCCGAGGACATGGCGATGTCACTTACTGGATTGGACTTTTCGTCTCCGCCACGCAACTGATCATTGCGGCTATCCCGGTCGTGGTCTATCGCGAATGGTTTACTCTCTACGTCACTGCAGCTGGCACGGCTCTCGCATATGCGAGTGGTGCTCTGCCGCAATGGGTTGAGGAAAAGCTCGGTGTGGGTAAGCTGAAGCGCGACCAATGCTTTATCCTGACAGAGGGCAATGGCGCGCACGATGCACTCCTCATCCTGGGATGCAAGGATAGTGTAGACTTGGAGCGCCTGGCAGGGCCGCAACGAAGTTTGCGTCATCCGTGGACGACCCGCGTTTTCACAATAGTGCTTGCTATTCTCTGGATCGCCCTGCTACTCAGCGTTGGAGGCTGGTCTGAGCATACCTGGTTCATCGTAGGCGTCGGCATGGTCGGCATGTTGCACAACTTTGCAATTGCTGGGGCGAGCCGCAAACCAGGGACTTTTGGCATCGATCTTGAGTACAGGTCCACGTTTGTGGACCGCAAGGTGATGGAAGTCTTGCGAGCCGTGGAAGAGTCGTACCCGAGAGCTGGCGCGGCCATGGTGCCAATCTTCTTTCCGGGCAGACTTTACCCACGAGAGCGATTACTATGGGAGTATGCAGAGCGGCGCGCCATGGCCTTTGAAACTGATCAGGCGAGGACCGGTCCCAACATAGGTCTCTGGCGCATGCCTCCGCTGCAATCACCACTAGGAAAGGGTGACGACAGCGACATCGTACAAGCTGGCTTTCATAATCAGACTCACATCGATACCAGGCCTCCACCCACGCAAGTGCCAGTTGCCAGTGTAGGAGCCAGAGCAGGCCAGACCTACAATCCGGCTTGATTCGTTCAGCTCGTAATAGCAAATAAACCAAACTCCCAAAGCTTTCTAAGTGACACAGATCTTTTGCACGCACCATGTCCCATTTGCATCCACGACGACCATGGAGCTCCCTTCAAACATGACAGTCTTCTTTGTCTTGCTCCATTCGCCCACTTGCAATCTTTCAACCAGTACTCTCCCGACGTACTGAGCCTTTGTGACATTGCCATCTCCATCTTGCGATATCTCCTGGCCGGCTGCTGAATCTTTCTCGCGTAAGAGTGCAACCCCAGTCAATTTCTGGCCCTGTTCCGGAAATGTGTTGTGTTCACTGTGGAGCAGGACTGTGTCGAACCTCCGGGGCTCCAGTGCAGTCGCCCACGATTCGAAGCAGAAAATCCTCACAAGTGCACTTGAAGTCAAGTCGTTGGCCTGATCTCTGCTGCCTCCTCTGCCACCTCCCACCCACACATTCGAGACTGCGCCCCTGCCGCTCGCACTTCCCTTGACAGAGTCGCTTAGTGATATCATGGAGTACTCGGCAACGAGCCCGGATGCTGTACATTCGCACTTTGCGCCCGCGACCTCTGTATCTAGTCTTGTTTGAGAGGGCCACATCATCGTCCGCGGAGCCCACCGGAACCCGGGCGTGTGGAGTTTGGGGCCGTCCAGGAATGGGATGTTGAACGGTAGCCACCGTAGGCTCAGCCAGAATTGCCTAGTCCGGTCGTCGCCCTCTGCGCGTAGTATGAGCTCTGTGTCGAGGTTCAAGATGCCGGAGACGCTTAGGAATTCCCCTTGAGAGGCATTAGTCAGCCTATAACGAAATGCGTGGTAGACGTGCCCGATGTTGACAAAGTCTGGCGGAGTGCGTAGCCGGAACAACTCGGACGCAAGGCTCTGCCAGACCAAGCTAACAGTGCGCCGCGCTGTGGGCTGGGTGGTCGTGAGGTAATGATGGAAACCGTCTTGAAGCCTGAAGACCAACTTCTTCGCAAGGACAGCCTCTTCGTACGTCCACATCCTCTGCATCCATGCTGACAGATAGATGTGAGCGTACAAGACCTCGGTGGAAGCGAATGTGGTGCACTGTGCGATTGTGGCGTCGAGCACGAGCACCGCCGATGCGTTGCGATAGACGTGCTTGATGCCAACCAAAGCCTTCATGTAAGCATGCTCGTCGACCTCCGGCCCTGGGATGCAAAGGGAATCGATCCAGAATCGCACCCTGCTGACAGACGGCAGCAGCTCTTGACAAAGCCGTTGCAGGCGAGTCACTTGGCATTCGTTCAGCCCACGCTCTGCCTTCCCTCCAAGCCCGTCGGCCCAGACGTGAGAGATGGCGACGTAGACCTCCGAATCTTCCTTTGGTGTTGTACTGATGGCCAAGCGCGCCTCGGAACCCTCTGCGTGCGATTCCAATAGCGGAATGTGGTCTGCCTTGAGTGCGTCGACAACGTACGCTATGTCCGGCATGACTTTAGAGCAGTCTCCATCTCGACAGACGTGTGCTTGTTGGTAGGCGTCTTCGTCGACATTGTTCCTTGCACAGGCTTTACGTGTGCACGTCTGATGACCCGTGGGATCTTGCCTCATTTGTACAGTAATGATCCAGTCTACTGTGGATTGGTTCAGGGTATCTTCGAGCATTCGGATCTGGAAAGGACACCATCCGAGACTGCCGAGAAAAAGCCTCCTCGCTTCCACCAACTTGAAAGGGTAGAGGTAGCTCAACGTCCCATTTGTCGGCGCGTTGGGAAGAGCGAACAGTCTCGCCTGCTCAACAGCCTCCGCGAGTCGTACGATCGCAGGAATCGTCGCTTCGAGCTTGCCCATGAATCCAGGATATCGAATCTCCAGCTGGGGTCGGAAGCTAGGGTGGCTCCAATCTACAAACCTAGCCAGCCAGGTTTGTAGATGTTTCAGTTCCGTTTGGATCCTTGCACTTGCCGAGAGCTTCTCTTCTGCGGAAGCCAAGCGGAGAGAAAAGACCAGTGCCTGCAGACACAAGTGCAGATTTCTCGTGTACAAACACTGTTTGCCATCTTCGGCTTGACGGACCAGATATGACACTCTGACTTTTTTGTGCAGAATGCTAGCCAACAGCCCGTGGAAACACCACGCTTGGACCAATGCAGCGACTTGTTCTCCAATCTCCGAGCCTGTGGCAGTCTTCCCTTCTTTATACGACTCTTCTAGAGTGGCGTTCCAGAGGTGCTCTTGATCGAAGTCTGCAGCGGTAGGATACTCCAGGAACGAACAAAGCGGCATTACATCGTGGTCGAAATTCATCCATACTGTCCGTGGTTCGACGAAGCTCGGAGGTTGGTGGCCGCATTCCCAGTCGGTCCACAGCACGTCGGTGCCGAATGCGAATTTGACTTCGTCAGGTGCTTCTACTTCGTGCAACAAGTGCTCCATCTCTGCATTGTGGCGGCGTACGGCGTACGAACGGCTGTAGTGGTGCTATCTGGACGGTGACGGGAGCGATGGTCTGGGGCCTGCCCGCTGACACTTCGTGTAGTATCAGGTACACATCATATGTCCAGATGCTTCCTATCGCGATTGGGCTGCTAAGCGAGCACGCACGACGATTCGTTTCAGTCGTGTCGCCTCTACCGATGTGAAAGGATTTGGCGATGACTTACAACCGATCTTCATGAAGCGACAGGGGATGAGGGCGAGTGAAACGCTCCTGAGATTCTCATTCCAGCTCAATCGTCTGCAACACGAATCCCGCTAGCAGACTGCTGTACTCGTGATGGCGAAACTCAAAAAACCCAATGCGAGTATACTTATCATCCTTGACTAGAGAAATGACAATGCCACGGAGTGAAAACTGCAGGCCTCTCAGTACATCATCCTTGTCTGGTCTACCATCGGCTCTCGTGTCTTCTGCGGCGCCAGTCAAAACGAGCAAAGAAAATCCCCTGTCACCAGTCAGTGAATCCACAATGCTGTCGGGCCAGAAGTCGACAAAGGATCTGGAAATATGCTGCTCAGCCACCGTGGGAAAACAATCCATTTCCAATCGCAGCATCTGGCCGAACTCCTCGTGGAATGTCGTCACCCATGTCCCTTGCACAAATTTGATCATCGCGCGGAGCCTGATAGAACCTCCAACAACCCCCCCGAAAGGTTTCCCATAAGACTTGAGTGTGACTGTTCGTTTGTGGATCACGGGCTTGACCATTGTGGCTATGCTGTCTTGAAGGCCAAGCCTGGCGACTTCCAAGCTGCCCTCCTCTCTCTCAGGAACGTCGTATTCCACTTTTCCATCGATCGCAGCCCAACTCCAACTTGGTGCCCTGTATTCACGAGGACGTGGTCGTAGAGGGTCACTCGTCAATCCGACGAGTCTTCGCCAAAGAAGACCGAAGACAATGTACCCGTCCCAGAGGCCGGCAAGATACTCGGCCTCGAGGATCTGCTGGTATTTTTTGGCAATGCCTCCGATCGCCCGTAGCTTGTCGAAAGGCTTGGTCAGTTCACGGCAGGTGTACCATTCAATGTTCTTGGTCCATTCTGTGTGGACACACCACGCGAGTACGTCTCTAGAACGCTTGCTGTGGTTTGGGCGGAGAATGTCAACCGGAAGTCGCATGTCGGCTCCCATGTTTGTAATCTCGCCCGAATCGGCGAGCGATACTCTATCACACTCCCAAGAGATGCGATCGGCGAAATATATGAGCTTTCTGGGCGAGAGTAATCGCTCTTCCAGTGTCCAGGCACGTAAGTTTATTGCCTGATCTTCCATTCGGATAATGCCGTCGCCGTCGCCCTGTAAGGCATACAACGTGCCAGTTGTCCCGTCGTCCATATCGTAGGGCAATTTGAAAGCTATATCCCCATCAGGTGGGGGCATGGAGAGAAATCCATGAGACGCATCCTTGCCAGAGGCTGCAACAAGTGTGACGGATGCGTTCTCGAATGTGGACATCAGGTTGGAGATTTGGAGGTCCTTGTCGTCGTCCGAGTCCTGTATGATGCACAGGGCATCGACCCAAAGATATCGGAAACCTAGTGCTGCAGTGCTGGTGATGGCATCTTGTATAGTTTGCGCACATCTTTCAACGGGGAGCGCGTCACAGTGTTGTTCGTAGTTGCTTTGTTTGGTTGTAAGCGGATTCCTGGACTCTGGACCCCAGCAGTAGCTAAGAGCTACATATCGAGACTGTTGCTTTCGCGGTTCGACTAGCCTTGCCTCCAAAACACCACTAGATGGGCGAGAAATCTCTAACACGCGTGAAGGCAACTCAGTGTCTGCGGAGGGCCCACACCTGTTTCTCGCGCTCTTGTGATGTGAGTCGCAGGTTTTGATCCACTCTTGGGCTTGTAAATGCATTGCCTTGCCAGACTTCTCGGGCCTTGATCTTCGATTTGTGGTGAGTTTCGCAGCCGGATCATCTACAAGGTGGTCAGCTTTCACGATGACCAGCGATGGTGGACTGGAGGGGCCTATGGCTCTGTTTTCCATTGCAAGATCTTACCGGCATAAGTGAAAATCCTGAACCATTGGCCACTAACCATCAGTCTGGTGAGATCACTGCAACCCTCCATACTACCATCTTTCCCGATCCAATTGTGGGAAATCACAGCGGCATTCGAGCTTTCTGTAGAGCCGACTGTCATCGTGCCTAAATGTAACTTACAAAGCGCGCAACCTCTCATGGCTGAACTCTGCAGGTCTCTGAGCAACACTTCCCACTCATCGGGTTCTACTCTTTGGTCGTCTTCATGATGAGACTCGGTTCCCCTAAGTCGCGACAGGCAGTCATCACAAGCTGAGGGTATCTCCATGCTCTCAAGTGGGATGAGTTGAGATCAAAGGGATAGTGAGGCTGATGTAGGCATGTCTCCAGGCAGGCAGAGATTCACATGGTGATTGGCGAACGTACTGCGCTGATTCGGATGGCCAGCACAGATGTTCACATAGGTGATGTTACGGTTGACAAGACCAGGAGACGACGAAGGGATGTGATGGCTTCAATCTTGCACTCGCATCGTCTTGGCGCGACCCCGCGTAACCCAAAGGCGGCGGTGTTTGCCTGGCGATGACGAACTAGGATGTTTCGTCTTCTCAACTGTGAAGCTCCAGTCTTCAATCCAAGTAATACACGACCTTCAACATCAAAGTACTTCCCATGGGACTCAGGATGGACGATATTCACGCGCCTACAATCGCCTCCGGGCCGACCTCACAGCCAACCACCAACGGCACATCCAAGAAGCAGACGCTACAAGAGCTGAGCGCTCAGAAAGAGAACCTAGAAGCAGAGCTCTCAGCCTTGAGCTCAGTCCTCGACTCTGTAAGTTCCTGCTGCAACAAAGAATACTTCGTTCGTACCTCGCTAACGCGGTCCCCCAGCATGGCGTGAACATGAACACTGGCCTCACCACGTTCGACGGCTTCCCTCGCGCAGACATCGATGTCGCACAGATCCGCACAACAAGAGCAAGGATAATACGGCTGAAGAATGATCACAAGGCGTTGATGGCAAAGTTGGAGGAGGCGGTCCATGAGCATTTTGCGGCTGGGAAGAGCGCCGAGTCGTTGCCTGCAGCAAACACTACACGCAGTGTCGCGGGGCCGTCATCTGAACCTGCTGCAGGGAATGCGCAGTCTTTCACATCAGCGATTGAGCCGCCTTTCGCCAAAGTCAACACCGTGGTCGCAAATAGTCCCGCAGACACCGCGGGCATGAAGGCTGGCGACAGAGTGACAAGGTTCGGCTACGTTGACTGGACGAATCATGAGCGGCTGGGAAAAGTTGCGCAAGTAGTGCAGAACAACGAGAATCAGACGATACTGGTGAAGGTGCTGCGAGAAGGGCAGATGGTCCAACTGGAATTGACACCTCGGCGTGATTGGGGCGGCAGAGGCTTGCTTGGGTGTCATCTGGTGCCTGTTTGAACAGCCGTCAAGCAGGAAGCTGGCTTTGATGCAGCAGCTCCGGACAAGAAGAGAATGAAGAACGTGCCAAAGTGCAGAGCAAGGAAAAGCGATCACGGATCGAGAAGACAGTCATCATGATTGCGTCGTTTTGCTCTCAAAAAGCTGTAAGATCGCAAAAACGCAACAAGGCTGCAATCTGATGATCTGATCCGCTCACTCAAACGCCGCGATCGCGAGCAACAGCCGCGGAAAGAAGCGCGTTATGGGCGTGTCTCGCTCGGATCTTTAGATAGAACCGGCAGATAGGCACGAAGAAAGACCGTTGCGCCGTGGGCAGCAAGGAGGCCCAGCTCAGTTCAGCTTCGTGTTCGGCTCAACTACAGAAAACCACTAGAAACCAAGGAACCTTGGGATTGCCCTGCAGCTTCCCCACAGTGTGGAGAGTCTCGGAATCGAAAGAGATACAGGGGAAAAAAAGTGTAATTGACCGATATCTTATATCGCGAACGATGAATGATTGAGACGTCTGTCGATCGGTAGTTGTTGCTGTTGTGTTCGTGGCACATGCTTAACTTGTGACCGGAACCTTTACAAGTTGAACTGCTGTCACGAAGTTCAACATGGATATCTCCAGTAAATCAACTCACAGTTCGGTGCGCGTATAAAAGTTCTGCCGCTGGACGTGGAGATGAGAAGTGGAATGAGACATATGTACGCCCCGTAGACCGGTTCGGTTCGGTAGGAAGGAGTCTTTGTCTTTGCTGCGATGTCGGTAATTTCGGTCGGTGAAGGACTGGATAGACGGTGTATGGGCGTGCTGGATACCTCGTGATCTACCTGGTCGATCGACGGCAAGGGTAAAGGATACACCGTGGATGATAGAAGGACTGCGTTGTTCTTTTCTGTATGGTCTTCATGGTGGTGGTAGGGTAGGACTGGCAGAACAGCAGGTTGCGAGACTCACCGACTACTCGAGACCCTGCATGGTATCGTACGTCGCCTCTTCGATTTGCTATGAAGTAGTGCCAGCTCACACTCACGTGGACTCGTCGTGGGTAGTACAGCATGTGTGAGGTCGTTCATATACATGTATACTTTCATGGAAGTCGAGCTGAGGCAGAGGAAGCGTATGATCGGATACCTGTCACTTTCGGAGGCGGGACAAGAAGGGTCTCTCTATCGGCGGCAACCCTAATTTTCCATGCAGAGAGCCGATAGAGTCCTGTAGTGCGATAATCCGAGACGAACTACATGCAGGACAATCAGTGGTAAGACTCGACTGATATTACTGATGCTGCTGCTGCTGCTGCCTACCACAGCTCGCGAGAGGCTGCCTCTCTTCTCCCGTCCAAGCAACGTATTCATGGCACAGTAATCGCGTGGTCGGCACGCAGCTGTGTCGCCACTACTCGGAACAGCTCGGCGCGGTAAAGACAGACCACGGCGAGTCGCGAGTCACGAGGACTGCGGTCTGCATGTAAGTGAACTCGCTAGTGGGCACGGCCAATTACAGGGTCCCGCTGTGCCGTGCACTTCCCTCCAAGGCTCTCTTCTGTGCTGGTGGTGGTGTTTTACAGGGCTTCCAACTGTGGACTAGCAACTGTTAGCAACCTTCCGCGCGCGCTGCCCTCTCCCTTGAATGCATGCTTTGACGCCTGCCACGACCAACCTACTGTGCTGTAAACCTCTACTGCCTACTGTACTGTACCTACCACCAACACTCGCCCACTGATCGACTTACTACTGCACTACTCCTTCTCTTCCCCTCTCACGTTCGCGTCCACCCTCTCGCGCTCGCCACTCTCCCTTTGTCCCACACCTACTAGGTACACACCGCCCGTCGTATCGCCTCAGCCCGCCCACCTACGCTCTGCTCCCTGCACATCCCATCCGTGTATGCGACCCGCGCTCCCAGCGCATCCTCTGGCCGAGCAGTAGCTCACGGCCAATCTACGACCCTGGCCAAACGTCCTGCCCCTGCTGCGTGGACCGGCAGCGCAGTCAACCACGTCGTCAAGCGCAGATGCACCTCTGAAGACCTCACCTCATCTTTCCTGCGCCTTCCTGCAATGCCAAACGAAGAGACGTCGGCTGCGGTCGCTCGGATCCTATCGCACTTTGCAAAGCAATACAACCCGCTGAGCGATGGCTCCTTCCCCGCCTCCGCCATCGCAAATGGCCTGCAGTCCACCAGGATCACTCTGCCCGGCGACGAGACCGTGGAGAAGAAGACGCTAGAACGCGAGTTGACGAGTCTCGCGACGAGGATACAACTGCTGGAAGCAAAGGCCAGCAACGGCACCGCCTCGCTTCCCATGACGCCTAACGAGCCCATGTCCTCGGCCTTTGGAGGTGACATTTCCGCGTCGCCGCGCTACACAGGAGTACAGAACCGACAGCGCTCGCAGTCGTGGGTTAACAGCCTGCTTGCTAAGAGCGATGGAGAGCAGCACCAACCGCGCCAGCTCACCGAGGAACAACTCACCTTTTTGCGAGAGCACGTCGAGAGGCAGTCGGAAGAGATCAAGAGTCAAAAGGACTTTATCGACGGCATCAAATCACAACTGAATCACCAGCAAGCGGCTACGAAAGCCGTGCTCGACGGCTACGGTAGTTCCATTTCAATCGAGCAACTGAAGCGGGAGATCGAGAAGAACGCGCAAATCAACGCCACGTACCAAAAAGTCTTGAAGGAGATTGGAACAATCATCACAGCCGTCGCGAATGGTGATCTCAGCAAAAAGGTGCTCATCCACGCCATGGAAAAGGATCCTGAGATTGCTAAGTTCAAGCACACGATCAACACGATGGTGGACCAGCTGCAGGAGTTTGCCGGGCAAGTCACCCACTTGGCGAAAGAGGTCGGTACTGAAGGCAGGCTTGGAGGCCAGGCGATTGTGCCTGGTGTTGATGGTATCTGGGCCGAGCTTACGCGGAATGGTGAGTTTAAAATGCACTACATGTTGCAGTATCGTCCTGTCAGCTAACAAATCCAAGTCAATGTCATGGCAGGGAATCTCACCGATCAAGTACGAGAAATCGCAGTCGTAACGACGGCAGTCGCTCAGGGTGATCTCAGTCGCAAGATTGAGCGCCCAGCAAGGGGTGAAATTCTGCAGCTTCAGCAAACGATCAACACAATGGTGGACCAACTCCGAACCTTCGCCACCGAAGTCACCCGTGTTTCTCGAGATGTCGGCACCGAGGGAGTGCTTGGTGGTCAAGCACAGATCGAAGGCGTAAGAGGAATGTGGAAAGATTTGACCGAGAACGTAAACGCCATGGCCAACAATTTGACTGCTCAAGTGCGAGACATCGCCGATGTCACCACGGCAGTGGCCAAGGGCGATCTCACACAAAAGGTCAAGGCACAGTGCAGAGGTGAAATTCTGGAATTGAAGAGCACAATCAACGGCATGGTGGATCAACTACGACAATTCGCCCAAGAAGTCACGAAAATCGCGCGCGAAGTCGGAACCGAGGGACGACTGGGTGGTCAGGCTACGATACATGGCGTGGAGGGAACATGGAAAGATCTTACCGAAAACGTCAACGGCATGGCCATGAACCTTACGACCCAGGTTCGCGAAATTGCCGAAGTCACCACAGCTGTCGCCAATGGTGATCTGAGCAAGAAGGTGCAGGCTGAAGTGAAGGGAGAAATTCTGGCACTCAAGATCACCATCAACACCATGGTTGACCGCTTGAGCACCTTCGCGTTCGAGGTCAGCAAGGTCGCCAGAGAGGTCGGAACCGAAGGTACACTCGGAGGTCAGGCCCAGGTCGAGAACGTCGAGGGCAAGTGGAAAGACTTGACCGACAACGTCAACACCATGGCTGGCAATCTTACAAACCAGGTCCGCAGCATTTCAGACGTCACGCAAGCCATTGCACGAGGCGACATGACTCAACGTATCGATGTACATGCTCAGGGTGAAATACAGACGTTGAAGGATACGATGAACGACATGGTGACGCGACTCGATGCTTGGTCTCTGGCCGTGAAACGTGTCGCCCGCGATGTCGGGGTGGACGGCAAGATGGGAGGTCAAGCTGAGGTCGAGGGAATCACTGGACGCTGGAAGGAAATTACAGCTGACGTCAACACCATGGCTCAGAACTTGACCTCTCAAGTGCGTGCATTCGGCGACATTTCGAACGCGGCCATGAAAGGAAATTTCTCGAAGACCATCACCGTCGAAGCATCTGGCGAAATGAACGAGCTGAAGAACAAGATCAACGAGATGGTTTCCAGTCTGCGCGAATCTATCCAAAGGAACAACCAGCAGCGTGAGGCAGCCGAACTTGCGAACAAGACGAAGTCTGAGTTCTTAGCCAACATGTCCCACGAGATCCGAACCCCGATGAACGGCATTATCGGCATGACCCAACTCACTTTGGACACCGAGCTCGAGCAGAATCAGCGTGACATGCTGAACATCGTGTTCTCTCTGGCCAACAGTCTTCTGACAATCATCGACGATATCCTGGATATCTCGAAGATTGAGGCGAACCGCATGATTCTGGAAGAAGAACCTTTCTCTCTAAGAGGCCAAGTTTTCAACAGTCTGAAGTCTCTGGCAGTTCGAGCAAACGAGAAGGACATTAGCCTCGTCTACGACGTTGACGCATCTGTTCCGGACTATATCGTTGGCGACTCCTTCCGCTTGCGACAGATCATTCTGAACCTGGCTGGAAACGCGATCAAATTCACCGAGCACGGCGAGGTACGAGTGAAGATTGGTGCAGACCACAGTGTGGCTTGCGCGGAGGATGAGGTCGTTGTGAAATTCGCCGTATCCGACACTGGCATTGGTATTCACAACAACAAGCTCGATCTCATTTTCGACACATTCCAACAAGCTGACGGATCAACAACCCGTAAATTCGGAGGTACTGGCCTTGGACTTTCCATCTCGAGACGTCTGGTCACTCTCATGAGGGGCAAGATGTGGGTAGAGTCCAACTATGGATCTGGCAGCACTTTCTTCTTCACGACAGTCGTGAAGCTTGGGCCCACAGATCTTACCCGTATCAAGCCGCAGTTGCAGCAGTACCGTCAGCACCAGGTACTGTTCATCGACAGCGGCGTGACCGGCTGCGTCGAGCTGGTCAAGGCCGCCATCATCGAGCTCAACCTTGTGCCCACGGTAGTCAGCGATACTACCGCTGGCTGGCAATCTTTACTCGACAAAGCTAGAGCAGACACCTACGACTGTATCCTTGTCGACGATAGTGAGACGGCCCAGAAGCTTCGTAACACCGAGCGCTTCAAGTACATTCCGATCGTCATGGTAGCGCCATCGATATCTATCAGCTTCAAGAACGCCTTGGAGAACGGGATTGCTAGCTACATGACCACCCCCTGCATGCCAGTCGATCTTGGAAACGCCCTCATCCCGGCGCTCGAAGGCAGAGCGGCTCCAAGCTCGCTAGACCACTCCAGGTCCTTTGACATTCTCCTGGCAGAGGACAACGCTGTCAATCAAAAACTTGCTGTGAAGATATTGACCAAACACAACCACAAAGTCACAGTTGCAAACAACGGTCTGGAAGCCCTTGAGGCCATCAAGAAGAAGCGATTCGACGTGGTTCTCATGGACGTTCAGATGCCCATCATGGGCGGCTTCGAAGCCACCGCTAAGATCAGAGAGTACGAGGCATCGAACGCCTTGACCCGTTCTCCCATCATCGCGCTGACGGCGCACGCCATGTTGGGAGACCGAGAAAAGTGCATCCAAGCGCAGATGGACGAATACCTGAGCAAGCCGCTGAAACCAAACCAGCTGATTCAGACACTACTGAAATGTGCTACGTTAGGCGGTGCGTTGCTTGAAAGAAAAGATGATGGCCGAGGCCGAATTAAAGAGGAAGGGGCTGATCTGAGCCCAGATGCTAGCAGGGACTCGCCACGCCGCCCGGGTCTAGTCGACCGCGGCTTCACTGACGCAGGGCCGCCGGGCATGGCTTCACCGAACGTCGAGGATGAAGATCCGATGCAGAGGGTGAGTCTTGTTATCCCCCAAAAAACTTGTTAGTACTTACACAAACTAGGAAATGTTGATGCGAGCGAACAGCAGCTAAACACTGCTGTGACCCTCAAAGCCTGACATCCCGATGCCCGGCCGAAGACTCTTTTTTCCCTCTTTTCTCTCGAAACATCATCATCATCATCACCTAGCGCATCATCATCATATTCCCTTGGATCAGTTCAGCAGGCGAGCGTTGCAGTTTTGCTACAGCAACTTGTGGTATTCCCTTCTCCGACCCCTTTGGATCATCAAGCCGAGGGCTCTGGAGCTCTTTTTGGCGTTCTACGTGCGTTCTACATCTGGCATTCGACGCATATCTGACGGTCTACCCATCCCCATGCATTCATAACACTACCCTTTGTTTTTCTTCTTCTTCTTCTTCTTCTCCTCCTTCTTGAAGGATCAATTACCACTCGTTGTGTGGAGAGCTGATGTCGGCACTTGCCACTTTCTTCCCATGTCTTTTGTTTTCTCTCTTGTTGTTGTTTCTTTGATTCTGGCGCGCAGGGATTGGCTACAGGAAGGGTCGGGAGGGAGGAAGGAAAGAGGAAGGAAGGAAGGAAAGGAAGGATGAAGCAGACGGAGAGAGGGACATGGAGTGGATGCAATAGCGATGGTCGCTGGAGGAGACGTTCCATCAGTATCATCATCATCATCATGATTAACAAATTGGCCCCGGATTTCGCGGCTTACAAGGCATGCATGACATTGTTTCTGGCTTGATTTACGATACCTGAGAAACGAGCTCGTGCTCTCATTTTGTTGATTTGTGAACATGGACTTCTGTGATACTTAATTTGCGAGGCCACCACGAACACTCTGCTCAAGAACCATATCAACTCGCTGACCAACGACGAACCTCGGTCTTGTCTTGACGTAGCACAGAAGTCACTCCGGCCGTACTAATCGTCGCATACAGTAATATACATGCACATCTTATCCATGCAAGCTGCTTACGTACGATACCTTACAAGTAAGTTAGGGTTTGCCAAGCTCTCCTCATCTCCTCAGCCCGGCTCTACTCGATCACTAATCATCAATGGACGTCCGGCCGCAGACGACATCGACCTGCATCGGGGCTCGACTCGCATGCCATTCTTCTACAGCCACTTACATGCACCTCAATCAATCAATTGCAAGATCTGTACCGTCTTCTTCATCATTGTTGCTTACCAGGCCCACCATACCTCACGTGGCGTGTCGCTTGATGCCGCAGCTACTTTGAGCTGATATCTATTTCACAGTATAAACAAAACTACAACGAGTGGACATCAGAAGACCCTGTAAGCTCTACCGGGACACAACTGCTGCTTAGTAAACCTCAGGTGTTGGACGTAGTACATCAGTTTGCACCAGTACTTCACTGAGCACTCCGACCTCGACGAGGGATCAGTCAACAAGTTGTGTTTTATTCTCTATCTAGCCTCCTCACCTATTGACAATGAATGCCACCCAGACATCTACGAGGGCCTCACGCAAACGAAAGCGTAGTGGCGAGTCTTTGTCCGAGGACAGCGAGGATGGCTCGAAGAGAAGAGGACGGCCTAGGACGGAGAAGCCGGATGAGTCCACTGCAGACGTGAGTCTCCTTACGATGTTCTCTTATAATCGCTCTCTACAGTACACGATACAGAACGGCAAGACTAACCTCAACTCCAGCGTCGAAGAACACAGATTCGCTTGGCTCAAAGAGCCTATCGACAGAGAAAGGAAACGACTTTGGACGACTTACGAAAGCGTGTCTCAGATCTCACTTCCACTATAGAGTGCATGAACAAGACTTTCGAGGACTGCAGGGATCGCATGATCTCGGCCGGCTTGACCGACGGTCAACTACACGATCTGTCAGAGACTACAGTACGCCTCGCAGGTTTCATGAAGACTGTGCGGATACCTAGTGATTCGCCGGAAGAGGCAGCACCAGAGGCCGAAGGTACACTTATGCCTCCACCTGCGGACGAGACCAACATCGTGGCGAAACAGCCTGAACAGATCGCACTGCCCAGCGTCAAGAACGTACCATCATGGATCGACCAAGCGGCTCTCGCGCACACGGAGAAGTCAAGCCAAGGCCCTGACATTGGCATGGGCTACACAATGTACATGCCGAACTCATTCGACCAACTGCTAGACAACTGCAGCGTACCATCGCAGGCACAGGGCTTCCGTATCCCATCGCAAACCTTACCATTCGACTTCAACGCCCCAAACCTCCTCCACCAAGAACCACCAACCCTCTCTCTCTCCCCAAGCGCCGAACTCCCTCCTCCGAAAACGTACAGTTTCCAGGAGCGAACGTTGGCCCGCCGCCTCCACAGAGCCTGCCTAGAAGCCGCCTACCACCTCCTCCTCGACCCAAGCCGCCGCCCGCAGACTTTCGAGCGGGTCTTCAAACTCTCGCTGCTCAGCCGCGACAGAGTCCGCATGGCCTCGTCGCTGAAGCAAATCCTGAACCGCGGCCTCGACGAGCCCCTGGACTTCTGGGACGCCCCGACTCTGCACATCGGCGGCGCCGGAACCCACTATCCTGATCGCCAACGCCAGCGTACCGGTGGCCACCCACAGCGAGACAGAGCCAAGTTCCACCTCGGTGTCGTCGGACCGCAGATGCTCAATCTCTTGGAGAATGTGGTGCAATCGCGCCCAGCGGCCGAAGTCAGCGTTGAGATTGAAGGCTTCGAGGGCGAGTGGTTCGACCCGTACGACATCGAAGGCTACCTGGAATCGCGCGGCATCCACATCGACCCGATGGTGTCTTTCGTCGAGGCGGTGATTGATGATCCTGCCGATACGGATACAGCTGTTGCCGGGGTCCACCAACAGCAATACTCCCCTTCCACTACTCTCTCGTCGTCTTCGGGGGGTATGAACAACAGCTCTTCCACTCTCAACCCGGCAAGCAACAGTGGATGCAATAAGAGCAGCAGCAGCAACAACGACAACAACCCGACCCCACCCTATCCTGCTGGGCAAGACCCAGAACAGTGGTCTGCTCTCCAACTCCTCGAACCCGACTTGGAACGCTGGCGCGAAGTGGAAAACACCCCTCCCATGCAGCAACAGCAGCAGCAGCATCAGCACAACTTTGGTGGATTAGGGAATGTAGGGTTCTCGGACGCGGACACGGGATCCTGGATGAACTTCTTCGACTCTTCTTCATCTTCCTCCTCCGATCAGTTCCAAAACAACACCAGCGAAACGGCGGCGGTGGGCATGAGGAACTCCAATGGAGCTTTCCTACCAGATTTATACGGCGCAGCAGGAGGCTCATACGACGATCAAGCCAACGCCACCATTCCCTCACCACCACTACCACCACCACCACCCCCGTCAAGCAAGAAGAAAGTGGTGATAATCGACGTGGCGAAATTCGTCAAAGGTAAACACCCCATCTCTACCCCATCTCTACCCCATCTCTACCCCATCTCTACCGCTCCCCCCTTCCTTCCTTCCTTCCTTCCTTCCTTCCCTCTCCCCTTTCGAATATCCAGAACCAGGAAGCAAGAAAAGAAATACATACAACTCAAAAAGCTAACCTCTTCCCTCTTTCCCAAAAATAATAGTCCTAACCATCACCGGCGTCTGTCTAGGCCGCACGCCCGGTTTCAAGCGGCAAGACGTCGATCGCGCGCTGGCCGTTTCTTCGTTTGAGGCGTTTTGAAGAATGGACGGCGAAGGAGGGATACGAAGACATGGCTATCTGGCTGGTCGATATTGAGCGAGCGAAACATGCAGGGCGGTTCTTTTTTTCCCCCGCGACGAACACCCAAGTGTTAACTGGATTAGATGTGTGAGAGACTACCTGCGAGGATTTTATGGAAGAAAATTTCAAAGTGAGATATATATACCCCCTCAGTAAAGAATGGTGTTTGAGTTCGGGAAAGAGCGATCGTTTTCTGGGTATCTACATTGGAAATAGGATAGCCAAAGGGACGAAATGATGCCTATATATAGAAAAATGAAGAAAGGAAACTTCGAACCAAATTCGATTCCGAACGAAAGATAACAAAATAAAAAAATAAAAAAGATCCGTAGACGCCATCGCTAAATATGTGGTTCTGGGCCCTCCCTTTCCCTTTCAAGAAAAAAAAACATCAAGTATCATAATGCGTGATTGTTTTTGTACATTCGACAAAAAAATGTGTGGAGTACAAATGGGCGACATCTTACCTCCCTCCAATGCCAGGGAAGATTGTGCCGATGACTTTCCTCCACCTGGGCGTGCGCGCGGCCTCCTCGGCATCGGGGTCTAGAGGTGGAGCGCGGCGGCCGAGCATTGCCACGGCTCGCTGTCGTGCCCACTCGCGCCTTCGCGTAGTGTCTGCGGGAGGGATCTGGGCTGGCGGAGATGGGGTTGCGGCAGTTGTGACTGAGCGCTGTGGCGTGGCGGACAAGTCCGTCATTTGCTGACTGTTGCCTGCCATGGTGGAAGATGTGGCAGGGGCAGATGTGATCCTTCGGGCGATGCGCTGGCCGAGCGAAGTCGGAGGGTGGGATGTTCGTTGCGGTGGCGGGATGTCTATGTCGTTCATGTCCGTGGTGGGTTGGTTTTCGTCGACGAGGCCGCCGCGTTCGCGGTTCCGACGCATGATGCGCTCGCGGCGGACCATGGCGTTTGTGACGTTCTTGGGGCAGTATCCTTTCGGCAGGCACGTGTTCTTGCACATTGGACAGAGGCTGGAGTTGTCGCGGAGGAAGGTGTCGACACATTCAGGGTGGAAGATGTGATGGCAAGGCAGTTCGCGGACGGTGTTACCGGCTTCGTTGGTGGCAGGATCGGCAGGAACGAAATCGTCCAAGCAAATCGGACAAGTAGGTTGATCAAGTGCTGAAGGCCGGTAAGAGCGTGCGCGGATTGCTGGGGTGGGACGGGTGTCCGGAGAGGGAGACGATGACCGGCTGGGAGTGTGGGCAATGTCCTTTTCAATTCTTGCGGCTGCTACACTCTTGGTCACAGCTGGCTCCGGGCGTATTGTGCCGTAGGTGTAGAGTGGGAACTTGTTCAGAAGCTCTTGCGGCACGGTCAAGCGTTTGATCCCGAGAACTTCCAAGTCGACTTCACCAGTCATGACACGTTGTCGTAGTTGTCGACGGCGTCTACGTTGTATCCAATGCATCAATATGGACGTGGCGCCGATTATGATGAGCAAGATTGCCAAAACCACTAAGAGAAACACCCACAAGCTTGGTAAATGAGTTCCAGCGCCTGTTCAAAACAATTAGCCAATCACTCGACGATGTTGAAGTTCCGGAATTCTAGTGAGACAACCTACCAGCATTCCACGTACCAGTGTTGATATCAGCATATAACCGTACATAGTCGCTAGTATCGTGGTTCTTCAAGAGTTCATCGGCGTGTGGCGCGGTCGAGATATTTCCGCTATATTGAGCTGATGCCCCAATGAGTTCGTATCCCATATCGCCGGGTAACATATAGACAGGGTATTGGTTGGCGTTCTTCCAGTCCCCGCCGTCGCCCAGATCAAGGTCGTGATTATTCGTGCTATTGTTTGGCATAAAGAATAGGAAGGCCTGGGTCGGGACCTCGCGGGCGGAGGCCAAGTAGGCGAGTGTACATTGCGGGCTGAGCCAGGGCGCGAGGGCTACCAGTACCAATCGTTCAGGGTGAGGGAAAGAGTCTAGCCTGGTGACGTTGGCAGGGACGTAAGGTTGGCTGGCGTTGATGCATGGACTGTCCTCTGGGAGGTCGGGAGTGTAGATAAGACCAGTGATATCGTTCCCAGTAGAGGCGCCATTCTCACTCAATGTCCGGATGTCGTCGGTGCTGGAATAGGTGTAGGAAAGGTTCGAGCTGACGCGGTAGGGGTCGTCGTTGAGACCGAAGGAGGTGGACGGGTCATGGAAGGCGAGGGTAATGATATTGATGCCTTGGGCGGCTGAGCAAGGGGATATATATCAGCGTCGGTTCGGCGTGCACGTCTGGTAGAGTGAGAAGTTGACATACACATGGCGTCGGATGCGCCGGCGAGCAGATTAGCTCTCACGTGTCAGCGTCGCACACATGGATGGGTACAAGTCGGAGGCAAGTGAGGTCTGGGTGATTCGGCGACAAAGAAGGCTAGCGAGGTAAGTGAGGTAGTCTTGCAAGGGAGAGAGGGAGAGAGACTGGATGTAAGACGGGCGTGTATGAGAGAGGCACTGGGAGGAGGATGAGGCGAGGGATCAAGGACAGCGATAGAGTGGATCATACTTCATCGACGCTGCCATCCAAGCATCCGGCCTCTTGAACTTCCGAGGGGCGAGGCTGGGCCAAGGGCTCTCTTTCAGCCACACATTCCACATGAATTATAAATCCTTGCAGGGAAGTACTGTGTACTTAATTTAATCGATGAATATGGTGTGCCCGTTCGGCATGTCATCTATACATGTTCGATATCGATCATATCATATCTGTAAATATACTGCCTCGAGACTGCCCAAAGGTATACTTTGGTTAGGTACATTCAATATTGACCTGGATAAAGCCATGGATACGTCAGCAATCACATCCAATAAACGCCTCTTGTGGAGAACCTCCGCTAGCCATACTAGTCTCTGGCCCATGCGAGCATGCCGTGAATGGTATTCTTGAAGCGTCCTGTACTATGTTCAAAGGTAAGCAACACCATCACCTCATAAATGCTGTCTCATTAATCGGCACCGCCAAGGATCAGACTCGGAATATCCTCTCACTCTCTCGAGGATTTTCACGATCGGATGACAGGGTCCAGAATTCAACAGTTCAGACACCGACGCGACACGACACTGCCACGACTGGGATGCTGCTTGCGACTGGATAGACCCTTGCATACCACACCTTGATCCCACTTCCAAGTCCAATCATGGCGCCAGCATCCAAGAAAGGCACAGGCAAGGCTGGCGCGCGCGATCGCCGCTCGTCCAGCAGACACAGCACGCCCATGTCCGCTCTGACAGACACCGCACCCGACACTCCTTCCAACGCGACTCCATCCA
>Ga0265797_10000365_pt1 | contig 83091 bp, 49 predicted proteins | sample P2T30metagenome_FD_192433 | JGI IMG/M metagenome (GOLD analysis project Ga0265797, IMG submission 192433) | Plant litter microbial communities from East Loma Ridge, Irvine, California - P2 T30 | ecosystem: Environmental > Terrestrial > Plant litter > Unclassified | place: USA: California... | reverse complement strand
TTTCGCTTCATCCTTCGTGGCCTGAGTGGAAATTACCATTTCGTCTTTCGCCTATTCCGCCTCGTGCATGTCTGCCTCAGCGTAAGACCAGACCATGCCGCTTGCGGCTTCGCAATGACGACTCTCACCGTCCTTACAGCAGCAGACTGCGGGCGCTTAGCAGGCATCGGACTCCGAACATGCGGTCTGTTCTCTGTCTAACCAGCCCACACACCACTTACGAACCCCCACTAACAGTTGTGGCTTGCGCTGCCTCCACGACCCCTGGATCTCCAGCACCTTCGCGAAGCATTTGAAACGTTCGATACGAACCTCACCTACTTCTCACGCAGGGTCAGATGGTTTCGCGGTGAAGGAATGCTGTAAAGCGCGCTGGACAGGGAGCGTCGCCATGGAACGTGGCTGCTGACAGGCTTCTACCCCACAACCGTTATCTGGTGCTGCAGCTCCCTTCGGCTCGCCGTACGGGAGGAACAAAACCATCTTCTCATCCTTTTGTCCTTTCACGCACGGCTACATGTCGCACACCTAGCGTTATTGCGAGAGATTATGTTCTATCGCGTAGCTTGGCAAGTACGCAGGCATATATCGAAAGAATAAACAAAAATACCCCCAAGTGCCAGAGTCGCCATTCGGACCCAGCTCAGACGGCCCCCCGAAGAGTCTTCGCCTTGTTTGCGACATGCGCGGGGGAGATACGTCGAATGCTCAATTGTGGCCCTATGGAAGAGATCGTCGGCTCTCGCAGAAACCTGTTGGAAACCACGATCATCATAAGCATCGAGTCCGCCACGAGAACAAAGAACCACTGCGCTGGTAAAAGCAAGCACATGTTCCACTAAAGAATGAGATTGGCTTGCTATCGCTGCTCCGGACGCACCTTATGACTTCACTGGGACCCAGATGGTTCACTGGCCTATTGAAGCCAAGTAATGCTGAGACATTCCCTCTTGATTCCTGCGCCTCTCGTTGCCTTAGTGCAACGTGTGTTCTGTATCAGACTAGCAGTGCTCAAGGAAGGACTTACGAAGAAGTCCTTGCGATTTACCACCATACATCATCAAGAGCTGCTAACCCACACGAAATACCAACTTCGAAGGAAACGCAACTCGTGAGTAAATGGAAGGTTGAATCGCGTTGCAACGGAACCTTGGGGGAGGATGCAACAACGCACCAGAACGCCGAACAGGTTGCGAACCTCACCGCCTCGGTTGCGTTGTGATACTGACTGGTGCTCCACAGCATCGTATCGATGGTCGCACTGTCAAGCTGCAATGTAAGGTACGTCGCTTTGACTTAACTACCGGTACTATGGTCCCGAAAAACTGAGATCCCCACGAATACGTCATACTTCGATTGTAAACGTGGAACAGCATCAGAACAGAGCTATTCTATATTCCCTTCAAGAAAGGAGACGAAGCACCACGCAGGACAAATGGTACCGCTATATTTACTGACGTGACATCATGGAAGATATACTACTCAAAACAGGGGATCACTCTCTTTGATCGGGACCAGTTCACCCTTTCCCTTGAACGTCTCCACGACTTGCGCCTGTTCGCTCAGCATAAACCTCGAAGTCTGGTTTCCCACACCGGCCAGACCCCTCCATCTATCCAGGTCCTCTTTCTTCCTCTTGTCGCCCAGTGCCTCCTTTGCTCTCTTCCAGTGACCTTCCGAAAATGCAATCATCGTCGTCATCTTTTTCTCCTTAATGTCGTAAACCGCAGAGACGATAGTACCTGTCTCTTCGAGCCAGTTTATCTGCCATAGTTCGCCAGGGCGTATGCATTGGTATGTTGCGCGTTGGTAGTTCACGCGACCGGCCATCGGACCACCATGAATGGCATAGACGACACGGTCAGAAGAGAAACACCATAGTTCGTATCGCCATTTTTCGGGGTTGCCATTGCTATCTTGCGCGTCATAGTCGTAGATCAGATGCGTGTCGAGGATGTCTTTGTCGAAGCTGGGATCGAGTTCCGTGTTTGTGAGAAAATCGGGAAGGTTTTCGCCTGGTGCCATCGTGCCTGTACCTTGCGATGTTTGTTGATAGTGGTAGATATGGTAACAGCAAGGGTTTTGTAAAGAGGGCCTCAGGTTTGGATATGGTTGATGCTCGGCACTACCGGATCGATGACGTATGTATAGCTTCCAGAGCTAAATTCCACGCCATGCGGCGCTACCAGAAAGTCGACATCTAGATTGGCCTTTGCAATCGGTCCGGAACAAAAGGAAATACAGCTGAGTGTACCTACACCATCGACGTTAATGTGTATCCCTACTTACCATTATACCCACAAAGGTAGTATCATGCGTATAACTCATACCTCTGCCCTGGCGTATCCTCCAACTCTCTGAGAAGCGAATTAACCCATAGAATCAGAGGCATTACATCGCCTACTTGCACTAACGCTGATGCACTAATGACTTTCCAGTGGTCGTGTCGTGGTACGGGCCAGACCTGCTTCGCACTTACCCAAATGACAAGCACAGGTATTGCATATCGACATCTTACCATTGAGGCCACAATACATAGACGAAGTCGATCCGACCATGCACAAAAGCAAAAAAGAAAGAAAAAAGACAGGTGTTCTGATACGGGCTGTAATATCTTTTCCAATGGGAATTGAGCTCTGCGGAATGCGCCTAGCAAGCTGAATCTGACTCTCTACGCTTGAAAAGACATCCGAGAGGACTTCATGGAATCTGGGTCATGAGAGTTGACTTGATGCGATCTGTTGTGGATGAGGAAGAAGGATAAGGAGAAGAAGATAATGCATGGCTGATGGAACTCCGACTACCCTACTAGGGGCTTAGTGCGAATGACTAGAAGCTCCCGTGCCCATGGATTCGTCCAGCAGAAGTAGGCGATACATTCCCTTTGTCAGCAATGCCAGATACAGAAAAGTTCCGTACAAGTCTCTCGTATCGGAAATCTTCCAGAGTCTTTGCGTGGGGTACTCTAGGCAGAATCTGTTACGAACTGTCCGCCTCACTGAGAGGCTCTGTTCGATGATCTGGGCGGTAGCAGACCTCGGGATGGACTAACCACATTGGGTAGCATTATTTCTCGACTAGCTTACCTACCAGCACGGTCCGATTGATCAGTTCAGGAAACATACTCGCTGGATTACCACATCAGATCAAGATCTCGGTCTTGGTAGGCGACGGACGAATGTTAGAGAAGATTGCAAGGGCTACCATTCTCATGGTATAAAGGTCTGGGTGTCTGCAAGGAACAGATATCCAGCACACTCACAAACACGCACTCAACTCTTAACACTTAATCTAACTACTTGAACATTGATCGTCTTTATACATACCAATTATTTCTCAACTTTTCAATTTTTCCAAACGAGCCATCCAAGATGCCAACCCCTTCGCTTCGCCAAGTCATTGGAATCCCCAATTCGACAGCATCGGTCAAAGACTCCGTCCTTGTCATCATCGACGCTCAGGACGAGTACATCTACGGTAGTCTCCCAGCTCAAGATTACAAACAGGTCAACATCGCAATCTCCAGCCTTCTGGAGAAATACCGGGAGCAAAACGGCCACGTCGTACATGTCCTGCACGACACTGGCTCCGATGAAGCACCCATTTTCAAGTCCAATGGCAAACTTACCAAAGAGATGGATGGTGTTGAAGCCATCAAAGGCGAGACCATCGTATGGAAGAAACATGCTGGATCATTTTCGGAGACGAATCTAGCAGAGATTGTCAAGAAGACTGGACTCCGGAAACTTGTTCTCACGGGATACATGGCACATGGTTGTGTATCAAGTACCGCTCGTGAAGCGACTACATTAGGTTACGAGACCCTTGTTGTTGAAGATGGTGTTGGACAGCGCGATATGAAGGACATCCCCGCCGGGCAGGTGAAGAAGGTTGCTTTGACAGAGATTGATGACATGTTTGGAACGGTTGTGAAGGCCTCAGACATCAATTAAGCAGATGCGACTTGCTCCGTTGAAGATGATTCCAGTTGTGAAATGAGTGTAGTAGTACGGAATAAGGACAAAATTTTCTCTCTGAGACTCTGAAAGTACACCTCAAATGTTTCAGTATTGTGATTTATGTGCTTGTTGCGTGACAATAATCAGGTTTTAGTGTCTAGCGATGGTATAGATACTATGAAGCTCGCTAAGCAGTCGGTGCAAAGTTTCCCATGCATCACTATTGCATAATATTCTAATTTGACCTTTTCAGCCCTATGGCTCTATAGCCGAGTTTGCTTTCTATGTCGGCGCGTAACTCTCCTTACGTAGTAATTTACCAGCATGCTACTCGAACTTACACACCCTTCTCTCCATAAATCACAACATGTTCGGTCGATCGCCGTCCATGTGTTGCCACCTGCATTGGCGCATCGTCTAGTGGAGATACACCAGCTCGCCTGGCCTCCCTCTCCGTGAAGGTACCGTATAGATCGGTGGGATCGATCTGGTCCATATCAGGGACGGGAAAGATCAGGTTGAGTATGTAGAAGACAACGGCGCTGATAAAGAAGCCTGATTGGATGTAAGCGATGGTGTAACCTCTACAGCCTGTAATACCTTACTTACCTATCAAGAAGGCCATATTGTAGAGTTGCACTAAGGACCGCGGGGGATCAACATCTCCTCTGACGGTCACGACGAGGCCTCCAATAGTTGGTGCCCAACCACAAAGCCAAGACGGTATCGCCCGCCAATTAAAGCCTTTGGTGAAGTAGTACGACGAGTCCTCTGTTCGGTATAGATGACTCAGGCGAACCCTTCTCTTTCGCAAGAGAAAGTAATCGCATGACATGATACCAATTATAGGCGCCAAAAATACAGAGAAGGACGACAAGACAGCGATGAAAGTGGTGGCACGATTGATGAGTTGCCATGGCTGGACGATCCATGCAGCCACAAACGTGATAATGGCACCGCGACGTATGTTGATGTAACGCGGAAAGAGACCAGCAAGGTCAATTCCACCAGAGACAGCGTTACCGCATATGTTTTCGAACATTGCAGTGAAGGCAAAACCTGCAGCCAGAAAGAATACACCCGCACGGGACCGCGATGAGCCGTTCCCGTTGTCCATCATGCGCATAAGTAGATCTGGTGGGTTCCAATAGATCTCGCCATAAATCTTTTGTCCCGAAGCAGTGGTGACCAGTCCAACCAATGAGACGACGACGTTTGTGATCACACAGCTAGCTATGGTACCATGGATATAGTGCCTCCTTGAACGTGCATAGCGTGAGAAGTCGCTGCCATTGGTGATACCTGCAGCAAGTCCGCCAATGGTTTGGTTTATGCCAGCCATGATGAGCCATGAAGTACCCCAAGGGGAGCCTGAAGGGATGGTTTGGCCAGCGTTCCAGAGAGGGCCTACGCCTTTCGCAGTTACCACTGCCCAGATCATCCATGCCAACATGCCGACGCCGCACCATATGCAGACTACGAGGAATGGAATCTTGAACTTCTCTGGCCGCAGCCACAGGAATGGGGTGGATAAGAACCAGAACACGACAAAGCCTACGAATTGGTCCGTCGTGGCAGGGAAGCTAGGGCTGAAAGTGTTCGGCATGCGTGCGTACGATGGCCAGATCGCAGTAAGGCATACAGCAACTAAACGGCCGCCATTCCAACCTAACCTGGATCAGTTTCGTAGTGCTATATCACCCATAAAGAGCCTTGCTTACATTGGACCGCATTCCAAATGAAGTTGAGTAGGATTCTTTGTAGCAAAGGTATGAAGCTTCCTCGCATACCCCAACTATACCTGTTCTGTACTGTGAAGCCAATGTGCCACTTCAATCCAACCCAAGCGATGGTTGTAGAGAATAGGGCGATCAATATGCTGCTGACAACGATGATAAGGATAGCCTGTGGGACGGATAAACCCGTAGCTTCCGTGACTATCAGCTATCAAATATCAACATTCGCCCTTCGTTGTAGCTTACCCAAGAATGTGCTTGGGGTCTGCCAATTTGCGAGGTTCAGCGACGCAATTGCCCAAAACCCGAAGAAGTTGAACCAACCCCATGTCCTCCGCTCTGGCGGGAGTGGGATCAGATCGCGATTACTCCATGCATCCGTCTGTTCGTGCTTTTCGTCGTCTCCATGCAGGCGCACTTTCTGATCAATCACACCCAATCGATGCTTTAAAGTCATGATGCAAGTAGGCGAACAACTTTGTCAATGTTCGATGAGGCTGGAATCAACGATTGTTGAGGAGGGTGATGGTGATAACCCTCTTCTTATCATTGGCGCTCGCGGATCTTCCCCCATCTATCCCACCTTCCTAAGACAATCACAACCCATGCATACCCACTCTTGTACATCGGCATATGCTTTGTGAGGAGCCATCGATTTCATATAAGTTTGTGTTGCGTCGCTCTGTCGTTGTGGTCGACAAGAGCCGTTTTGGAAAATAGCCGGCTGCTCTCAGCAGGGCGGCCTGAGGCGATGTTTCAGGCGTCCAGCCTCCCGCGGCTACACAGGCACCAAGATCCTGTTGATCCCTCACTCGTCTGCCCTTACGCAGACCCCACAAACCTCGCATAGGCCTTGCTTTCTACTAACACCTAACCCATTTGTTGCTTTTGTCCGTCAGTGTCTTTGAGTCTGTCGCTTGTGTTCGTCGTTCATCTTGGGCGCCTTGCGCCTTGAGAATCGCGAGGGGGTTGACATGTTTTGGATGGGGGCGAAATCTTGCTGATCTACCAATACTTGAAGACGAGTCCCTACGCTCCAAGAATCTCGACTGTCATCGCGTTCTTTAAGACGTCGTACCAGTGGTAAACACCATGTCGTCGCTGACTCCCACTCCTCAATGGCAGGGCTGGCAGACTCATCGCCGCCAGCAGTCGCCTCCACAACAGCCAGGGTACCCACAAAACCGTTATTCGCCGGCCTCATCGCCTAACCACTCGTACTACGGGGAGTATGCACCTGCCCCAGGATCCTATATACAACCACACTATAGCGAAGATGCACCGGTGCCAACTATCGCAGAGCTACCAGCACCCTTACCGCCAGCTCCACCAACTACAACAACTGAGGAGCAATTGAGACAGGATGAGCTGCTTGCGCACAGGATGCAACATTTGGAAGTGGAAGGAATTCGGAAAAGATCGCAAAGTGCAGTAAGCCAGCATGGTCGCCCTGCAAGCATGATGCCGCCTAGCACCCAAGGGTTGTCACCATTGCTACATCAGCAGCGATCCGCGCAATCTTTGCGACTTCATTCGAGAAGCGTCTCTTCTTTCGCCGATCAGCGGCCAGTGAGCATGGCTCCAGTGATTACCCAGCAAGTCGCGCCTCTGCCTCTCATTCATCAGCGCTCCGCACAATCCCTACGGCCTCATTCGAGAAGCGTTGGAGCACCCGCCGAACCATGGAGTCCTGGATCATTCGATTCACCGCAAGATCTAAGTAGGTTCAGTACCTTGCCCGAAGTAGTCGTGGAGCAATACCCGGTATACAAAGATCCCCAGTCGCCACTTGAGAATCTACCGATTCCGGTATTACTGGATCAACAGCCCACAAAGCGACCGTCAATCGCACTGGAACCATCATCGTTGCCCGGATATCTTGAGCAATACCGCCAAGCACCATACCCGCCTCAATGGAACCCACCACCCGTTGTTTCAACCCTGTATGCTCACCAGGAAAGCAAACGACCATCCGGATCCAGCTGGTTGGAAACACCAGACTCGTGCGCCTGGCGAACAATACGTCCCTCAGAGCATGCGCAAACTCCTGTTCCACCATCATACTCGTTCAAGTTCAAGAGCACGAGTAGCAGCTTCCGCAGTCCCAAGTTTTCATGGACAATGACATGTCCCGACGAGAACACTGAATCGAGCAAAAAGGTTTCCAAAGCGCATCAAGCTATTTGGACCTATGATCTGAAGCTGGACCCCAGGACTAATCTCCGCAAGTCTGAAGTCTTGAGCTATGGAGGTCCAAATGCCAGATCCATCTTGACAACCTACGTGCATGCGCTTAATTATGATTCCCTACGCTTCATCGGCCCAGACGGATGCGCCTACATGTGGGTTACGAGCACCAAGGTATCGTCCATTCACGGCTCCAGGTATGACACACTAAGACATGCTCTCTTTGTTGCCATGGGCAACATCGCGGATCCGCTTTATGGCAGTATCGTTGCAGATCACTGCTTCTGGGACGGATATGGTGATGGAAGTGGAGGGTCTTTGCCTGATGAATCGGTTCATATTCGTTCGGCAACTGTGGATTCAGCGATGGTTGTGGCAACATTACAGGTGATGAAAGATTGGGAGAAGCATACGCTCAGACAAGAGAAAAGGAAGAACCCCAAGGCCTTCGCAGCAGCGGAAGAGGAAGCCAGGGGTTGTGAGCTTGGAACCTTCAGCTATTGGAAAGCTTGAGAGATTTACGACTCCACAGGTATCAGCAAGAAGATGGATCTTCACTGTGGAGTCTGAGCGATTACTCATCGTAAAGGATTTCCCCGAGCGAGTGCTTGGCCCCGGCTTCATATCGCAATTTCTTTGCGCTGACGCGTAACTACCTAGCCCTTCGATCTGGGGCTGCATGCGACTGTGGCTGCCTCATGCCTTGTCGTCCAATCCCTTCAAAGTCGGCGGAACGACCACAACTTCCACCAATCACGGAGGCAACTTACTGAGGGGGTTACGCATAGAATCACATATCGTTCTAGGCTTGCGCTGCGATCGGATGCGGCGGACCTACCCGTTGATGGTTCGTTTCGATTACACACATAGCGCGTTTCACCGCCTTAGTTCCCGCGCTCGGGAAATAACACATCATTTGAGTCTTTTGATAAGTATCAGATCACGACCATCAGGATAGCCACATCAAGCCACTCGTCGTCACATTTCTCATCCAGTCACTCGTTTACCTATATCACGCTCTTTCAAGAATGCTCACCCTTGCACTTCTCAGCGCTGCGCTGGCCGCCGCTCCAGCTCTGGCAGTGCCATCTCCCCAAGGCGTCACCATCTCCAACTCGGCGACACAGGCACCAATCAAGATGTGTGGCACGGCTCAGAACGTCGTTCTGACTGATACCCCATGGATCGTGTACAACATGTTCTACAACTCGGCACAAACCAAGGGAAGCATGTGCACAGCATACGACTCCGTATCGACTGGTTCAGATGGGAACAAGAAGATCAAGTGGAGTGCGGTTACTGACATCGATTATGTAAAAGCCACGTATGTACACTCGAATTTCATGATTACCAAGGTTTGTATGATCTTGTCACTGACCTGAGTCTAGCGACAATGTGCCCAAGGGTTACACTTTCGTCGGCCTGACCCAAAACCTCGAGACAAAGCTCTCCGCTATCAAATCAATTCCTGCAACATACGAATGGACGCGCACCAATACCACCGCCTACAAAGGCAATATTGCTTTCGACTTTATGACCTCCGATACTAAAGGCGACTCCACATCTTCTTCCGCCCAAGAGCTCATGCTATGGCTTGAATATACTGGTGGCCAACTACCCATCGGATGGCCTGCTGGTGCGAAAGCCACAATCCCCAACTTGTTCGGTACGAGCTGGAAGTTGTACCAGGGTAAGAACGAGGATACCGGTATTACAGTCTCAAGCTTGCTGCCTGATAAGATGTTTCAGAGTCCTTTCCAGGGAGACCTAAAAGAGTGGCTAGAAGCGCTTGTCAAGGTCGGTGTTTTCAAGGACAGCACTTATGTCAACGTGGGTAATGCAGGTACGGAGCCTTTCTACGGGAAAGCCACTGTAGATGCTACATTGGGTCTGCAAATCAACCTGTAGGCTTCGTGATGCATTCACGATACAGTGGTCATCATCGTCGAGGATGGTCTTCGCACATGGTATATGATCATGTGTCCACTCTCCTCTCTTTCACTTCTTTGTACCTATTTATAACTAGAGCATACTATAAGACAGCTCACAAGCTGAACCTTGCTAAAACACGAAGAACCATCAACGCAGTTTAACTGTTCATCCTACCACAGGCATGGTGAATGTTGTAGGCTTACTCATGTTTACAGAAATATTACCCCACAACGCTGTGGTATTTTCTTGGCCTCAAAGCTAACATACCACACAGTGCACTTCCATAGACTGTACAGCGTACGAGATTGACTGACTATAAGGAATTCTCTGACGGGGTTCGATCTGTCCTACATCTCACAGAGTGAGATACTGGCGCTGGTTCAGCTTCGTCAACAACAAGCAACTTTGCATACGCATACCGTAATTCAACTGATCCCGGTGATCAATGTAAGCAGGAACTCTGAGCTTGATACGCACCGATAATTCCACTTTCTTTGAATCATAACTCTCAATATGGGTCTCCCCGCTGCATCTGGATATGCAGTCTCTGGTAGGCGTCTAGCTCGAACCCCATTTGGGAAACCTAGTTTACCGTCGACATGTTTGTACCTTATGCCTATATACGGATCTCCTTATCCATCCGTCACTGGAGAGGCGAGAGATGAACATGGCCACTCAGAGGTGCTGACTGGAATCACAGATGCAGAAGAAGTTTACACAGAGCAGTGTGAGGCTACAGTTGCTGCTAAACATCTACTGCGCTCATTGGGGTGCTTTGACTCATTTGATCATGTACCAAATGAGATGATTAGTTCTTCCACGACAAAGACGCGGACAAGGTCTGCTGCCATTTCAGATCCGACCCAGGAGAGCGAGCAGCTGGACTGCCCTTCTTTCTCGGGAGCATCGGAATATGCAGAGCTACTTTTCGATGCAGTGTCTCCATTCACACACGATGAGAACCTAGCACTAAGTAGTATCTTCGCAGGGGGGACTGCGACCGAAAGACCCTGGCGACTTGAATGCGACCCCATCCTTCGATACACCACCGGTTCTCCAATGCTCCCAGGATTAGATCATCTTCGCAATATCACTGCTCGCTCCGCAACTATCCAGTATGACCACAGCATCGAAGATCTGTATTATGCCACTACATTCTTCCTCGATGATTGTCAAGATGGCGAGTGTTCATGTTTAGATGGTGAGATGTGTAGTCTTCGCGTGCCTGGCGAGAACTTCATGCTTGCTAATAACGACGACGATGACGACGACTGCAGTCTCTCAGACATGTACCCCACGACAGAAGACATATCTCAGCTTATAGATGAGTTCGTCAATGCGGACATGTTTGACGTATACGAAGTTCATACAGGCATTTCGGAAGTGCTACCTCTTGACAGTGGATACTTTGACACCACTCCACAAGATGTGAAAGCCTCCAAGGTAATTGACCAGCTGTTGTACCCGTCTAGCTCTAACGCTGCATCGTTTACGTGCGACAACGAGAGTGATTCTGATGTCTCTGATCCAGACGCAGAAAGTTTGTCATTGAATCATCACCCAAAACTAAAATATGTCGACACTGACACAGATCAGTCTGTCGCTTATACAGCCTTGAACCAACTATTGGCGATGGAGGAAGAAGAACCACGGCCAGTCATTCACCGCAATACCGCCGATGAGGATGAAGAGCCGGCGGAGATCGGCCTTGCTGAATTGGTCTTTCTTCACCCAACAGCAGAAGGTTATGCAACCTTGCTGCCACTACGAAATAGCTTGAACCCAAACAGATCTAGCCCCAACTTGTATTCAGGCATTTCTCGGACGCCAGCACCCGTTCAGCCTGAACTCAGTCTCCAGCCCACCGCGCGCCAACGATGTAAACCGTATGGACTTTACTCTAGCAATAGGTCTCGACACCAGCGTCAGATGCCGCAATTAAGAGTTGCCACTCAACTCTTACCTAATCGTCAGCTATTGCCCATAATCTCGGAGGAAGAATCACCATGCTCCGGCTCGTCTTCTTCGGGAGACTCTCTGGACTTTGCCAATCATCGAGGATTCGTGAAGCCGCTGGAAAGTCGTCGTTTAGGTTTCCTAGACGACGATGACTCTGAATCACCAGCGATGCCGATCTCGAACTCAAATTGCATCCCTGAACCTCTGAAAACTACAGACATAGAAGACTACGAATATATGTTTACCAATGCCATCTGGAACACTACGCCAGAGCTTACATTCGTTCAACCCAGCCAGGAAGCATACTTTGAAATTGCGCCTGCATCGGCCGTACCTCCTTCGCTTCTCGAAGCACTTGAGATCGAGATCCACAGTCGCCTCACCTTCATGTTCAACTGCATGAACAGTGGGATCCTTGACGAACTACCAGCCCTCACCAGTGACCTCCATTGGACACTTTGCGCTCTTTCGGATGATTATCCCGTCTTAACCTTATTAGACAGCCTAGGCGTAGCTGTAGAAATTCTTGTTGAGCGGATGGTAGCCTCTACTACTGCTTCTTAGCTTAGCATATGCGGCTGCCAGTTCGTTTTTGAAAGGCAGAGTGACGCCGATGGAGGCACTACCAGCAAATCAAGCCGAGCGTCCAAAATTTCATTAGCATTCAGCAGGTCAACGCTTATTGTTCCATTTGCGAAGATTACTGGAAGATCGAACAACGATTACGCCCCACACTGGTATCCAAGTTAACGAAAGTGATGTGACTGAGTTTCTCCGGAATTTGTGGGTATGTTGCAACCTTAGGCGGCGTTTTTCGTGTCTCGCGGGGCTACCGGGCCTATCGTCATCGCTACAAGTTATGTGTTGAGGGTGATCAGGTTTAGGTATCTACTGCAAAGAGTTGTTCAGCTTCGCTACATCTGGTAATGACAGACGAGGTGACCATGATCCATCTATCGCTGTTCCTCCCTTGATGTGGTCAGGACTCATCCAATCGTCGCGCTCAACCGCAGTGTGCCGGCAGTCTTGTCTCTGTATACTGGTCAGTAACGGGGCCCAGATCTGGAGCGAGAGCCTAGCGCGGCTGGACCACCATCCGGTGCTATTAATGGCATCAATTGGTGGGAGTACCTCCGCTGTTGCTCGTATCAGCAAAACTCTCACCTGATAGTGCACTGAGTTGCTGATGTTGCGGCATTTTGATGACGAGCGTTGCGCCCAGAGCGCATACATGTTGTGCATCCAGCGGATGCACGCTGCACATAGGTTCTATGCGGTCAAAGCGATCTAGGTACATTCTCTGCTGTTCAACAGGACGTTATCATCGCATTGCATCACAATCGCGCACGTTTCTTTGTACAAAGTACATATCTTGTGGGCAAAAAAAAAAAAAAAGAGTTGAGTGGTGCAAGAAGAATGACCATGGTAAGCTGCGATCGCTCAGCCATGTTCAGCTGTTCAGGTCGTAAGTGTCTAGTCCAAACATGTATAGAAGCTGCTCTGCTTGTCAACTTTCGATAGACAGTAGTTTTTACCGCGAACGTGACTGTAGAAACAGCAGAGACGGAAATCCGAGAAAAGGTCTGTCGGTGTATTAGAACGTTCTAGTAATAAGTGTCGAAATCGTGGTCGTGCTCCGCTTGCTCCGATCGGTAAGAAGCTTAGGGGAAATAAGCTTCCGCCGGGTTCTACAAACAGGGGAGAAATGTCGAGGTACAGGCACAACCTGCACTAGCGCCATGTCTGATGTATGTGGCTGAGATGACATCTGGCTCAGGCTTGGTAATAGTCTGGTGTATTTTTGAGAAAGGGAATTCTACTGGCTGACTGTCGAAAAATACGAGGAGCACAGTGGAGAGAGGGCACTTGCCCAACCCAACGCTTGCACTTCGTATTAGCGTGCACGGCTTTGATCGCGCAGACCACTGCAGGTCCAGCCACACTGTTTCCATAGTATACAGTCTTGGGTAAGTTTGCCACATTTGTTTGTAAGAGCGACGTACGATGCTAAGACTCATGGCCGCTTGGTAGCAGCGGTGCAACGTTCATGTCAGGTCGGAGAGAGACGAACGCCACGGACCATCAGCGCATTGCTTGTTTCCCGCGTACAGTACCTGAAAGAGTAAGACCGGGATCTCGTAACTGCAAGTCAGCATATGTGGCGTTGCTAGCGAAGGAGTGAAGGAGTATTGACTAGACAATGAGGGAAGGCGACAGTACAGAGCTCGTCGGCTCATTGAAGGTCTGTTATCATAGACCCGATCGAGTATAGCTTCCATAATGCGCGCAGGTGGAACTCGGAGGAAGCAAGGCTCGGACTGGTGGGGCGCCCGAGGCTACGGCCCTGGTGGATCTTCAGGAACGTGGCCGGCTATCTTTGGGAGCGGTACTTGGGTAGCATAGCAACAACGGAAGTGTCGCCGAATGCGCGATCTCGCGAACATGAGTTGTTGAGGCCTGGCGGACGATGAGCTGGGCGGAGATGACGGTGGTGTGGTGAAGGCTGAGTTCCGAGCGCTCCGGCTTTCGTGACTGGTAGCTGGTAATATGCTAATCCCATTATGGTTAAAGCGTGATGCAAATATAGTCCACAACGGTCGCTCATCCCGGCAACGCTGGCATTAACGTGCGGTAGGGCTGTGCCGTTACTCGCTCAACCCCTGCGAATTTTTCGCTGATGTTACTTTTCGGGATGTTCACGCTATCGACAGCTCGTACGTAGAGCGGAGCTCTTCACATGGCGAGATGTTACTTCGTGTTGACAAAGTGGGGACGGCATCGACGTCAGCCATCATGGAAGCATACGGACAAGTCTGAGACTATGGTATATAACTTTCATTCCATCTCATCTATCATGTCTATCTTCATCCAACCATTCACCTTCGCTTTCCAACCAACACTCGCTACAGTGCAATCACAAAAGCCTCATAATAATTAATCCCAACTCAACAACCTTCGGAACTATCGTAAAAAGATCGAATCAAGAACACTATCAAGATGCGTTACTCTTACGTTGCTGCTACTCTCGTCGGCTCGGCCCTGGCCATGCCTCAATACGGCTACTCAGCTGTTGTTCCTACTGGATACCAGCCTGCCCCAACTTCATCAAAGCCATACGAAGCATCAACTCCCAGTGCCTACCACGCCTCGACTCCGGCCTCCTCCAAGGTGTACGAAGCATCCACCCCCAGCTCTCAGGTCCACTACCCAGCTAGCACGCCAGTCTACGAGGCGTCGACCCCTCCTGCCTACAGCGCATCCACTCCCGCAGCAAGCTCTTCCGTCTACCATGCGTCTACCCCTGCAGCGAGCTCATCCGCTTACCACGCTTCCACTCCTGTCTACAGCGCGTCCACTCCTATCTACAGTGCTTCCAAGCCTGCTGAGAGCTCCTCAGCTTACCATGCCTCGACTCCTGTCTACAGCGCATCTACTCCTGCAGTGAGCTCATCGGCATACCACGCCTCGACTCCCGTCTACAGCGCGTCTACCCCCATCTACAGTGCTTCCAAGCCCCCCGAGAGCTCCTCGGTTTACCACGCTTCAACCCCAGCCTACAGTGCTTCCACTCCCGTCTACCACGTCTCTTCTTACGGAACTGGTTACGTCAAGCCTACCCCCTCTTCTTACGGAACTGGCTATGTCAAGCCTACCCCCAAGCCTTCATCGGCTTCCGAGTACCCCCACTCCGACTACACCACTACGCTTACATCCACCCACACATCTTGGGTGCCATGCAGCACTTCAGTTGGTCAGGGAGAGCACTCCAGTGTCATCTACTCAACATACTTGACCCCAACCTACTCCACTGTCACCGTGACCTCGACTGTTCACGGCTCGAAGCCTACATCTGACGTGCCCGTCTACCCAGCGGAGACTCCTGAGGGACACAAGCCAACTTACCCAGCGGGAACTCCTGAGGCTCCCAAGCCGACCTACCCTGCTGGCACCCCCGAGGCTCCTAAGCCAACCTACCCTGCCGGTACTCCTGAGGCTCCTAAGCCGACTTACTCCGCTGGCACTCCTGAGGCCCCTGCACCAACATACCCCGCTGGTACTCCTGGCGGTCCTCAGTGCCCTGCCCCAGTGACTGTTACCAAGACTGTACATGAGGTTGAGACCAAGACCGTCACCGTTGGTGCTGGTGGTGCTTACACTCCTGGCCCAGCCCCCTCTGTTGTCTACCCCGAGGGTACTAAGCCATCCTCCTCCGTGGAGCACTACTCGGAGGGCCCCAAGCCATCCTCCGTCAAGCCCTACCCTGTTGGTCCCAAGCCTTCTTCCGAGGTCAAGCCCCCTTACCCATCCTCCGGTAGCTCGATCCACTACACTGCTTCGTCGGCGCCCTACCCGATTCACACCCCTTCCTCATCTAAGGCCTACCCCACTGAGTACCCTACCCCTTCGTCTTCCACCAAGGAATACCCAGCATCCACACCTTCTTCCTCTACTAAGGGATACCCGGCCTCTACCCCTTCTTCCTCTACTAAGGGATACCCCGCCGCCACTCCCTCTTCTTCGACTAAGGAGTACCCTGCTGCCACCCCTTCTAGCTCCGCTGTACCCTACCCGGTGAACACTCCTTCATCCTCGAAGGTTGCCCCTCAACCCACTGGCTACGTCGCCTACCCCCACTACTAAGCTACTCAGGTAGCTTGAGCACTTTCACTTCTTATCTCAAGCAACAATTACGAGCGGCAGAGGTGTCGAAACAGTAACGTAGGAACTGTGGCCTTGCTTTCCTCACCTTGCATTGCTCAAGCGTTTCTGTCCAAATTTGGTTGTTTTCATGCGTTTGGAATTTCTTCTCATACTTCAACTGTTTATATTCAACGAACAACTGGTATAGAATGGTTACGATAGGTACGAGTTTAGTAGTAGACACATCTTATGACCCAACTTTTTGTCACTCCTTCAAAAGTACTTGCTTATCTTTCGTCGTGATGTGGTGGCTTTGAAGCACTTTACCAATTGCAGCTCATTTCACTCAAGTCCAAACATACACTCACACTAAGACACTTGATCAATATTATTCTGTACACACACTTGTGCGAAAGCGCTGAAAAACACGAGCTCACGCCGCGCTTATGCATGCATGCATGCATAACCAATATACACATACAACCCGTAATCGTGTAGTTAGCGACGTTCCCGAATCCGGCAGTCTTCCCGCGCAATCGATAGTCTGGTTCGTATCAGTGCGCGTGCGCTTTTCATTCACATCATCACATCATGAATGTGTATCACGAAACGTGCGTGCATTGTGGCTTCCTTTAGCTTCCGCAACGCGAAGTTGCGTTGATTTGACTCAAGCGACACATCATGGGATCTCAATACCGTAGTTGTAAACGCGCAGGGTCAAGAATCATGCCTGGGCATATTGGAGGATCATACAAACTTTTCTTCCACAAAGAGGGCTCAGCTACAAGTCATGCGTCGATTAAAAAACTTGTCTACTGGAACCAGCTGAGTTGTTCTTACACAAAAGCGGACTGAGGTGTGCGTGAAGCCATTCACTAATCAGTGAGGAACAACTTGTAGAGAAACTAAGACGAGTCATTCGATAAGTCGATTAGCGTCAGAAATTCAGCTGCAGATTACGCGCTCCTTACCGAGGCAAGCACTCTTTGGACTGATAGCTAGGCCAGTTAGATGGTATCCAAGAAGGTGTGTGATCTCAAGTGAATGGACAAGCAAAAGAAGAGAGAAAATACCGCAGATGAATCAGTTCAAAACAGCCTTGGCCGAGGACACTCTGGCAGTGGTTTGAGCAAGAAATAACCAGACATCTCCTCCGTTCCTCTACCGTCTCTTTTCTAAGGCGTGACCATAATCCTAACCTATACAACATGGTGGTGTCAACCCGCAGGAAGTTCTATATTTTCCTGACATGGGCTACCGATTGCACGACCGCTCATTCACACACCTAATGTGGTTAATGTCATGCACTTTACTATATGATACGGAAATAGCTGGAAAGGCTCTGTGATGACGTCTCGCGTGGTATTAAGTTTATAGAGCACTCTGTCCCATTCTAACATATAGGTTCTCCTTTTGTCGATGTGGAGGGCACCGAGAACTTCTGCGAGAGGCTTAAAAAGTATTCCAGGGGTTGTAAATAGATTGAAAGTGATGAGTAAGGACTCGGAGTGTTTTTTTATAGTCGCTGTTTCTGAACGAATGATATTGGTGCAGATGATTGTTGAGAGCTTCTTTGCGGAAGAGGAAGAATGCAAAGCAACGCCGGATGACTGAGTGGGTAATCACATGGCGCTGTATCACCTTGAGTGTGTTTGATATGACATATCTTTAGACAAAGTAGGAAGACCTCAGTACATTTGAAGCATCGACATATGGCAGAGGGCAATCCATACACAAGCCTGTGTACGTCATACGCCGCCGCACGCAATGTAAACCTACAACATCTCCATCTCGTCTCGATGTCTGTATCGCAACATCTTTTGACCTCTGGACATCGCTCGGCAACCTGTGTAGTTTACTAAGGCGCCGTCTTTTAGGTTATCGCAGCACAAATGATCACCAAGACAGTTCTTCGCGAAGATGAAGCGTCCAGGAGATCGCAAATGCCGGCATGCAGTAGACCGTGACGATATCTGCAGGATCATGTGTTGGCTGCCAGCTCTCCAAACGAATCGACGGGCAAAGATATATACGATACACAACCTATGTTACTCGAAGTGCGGACAGAGTATCTCAACCAGCACACGGAGTTGGGCCAAGAGACTGAAGATCTTCGACACAGTGTTGATGGTAGGTATACGTTGAAGGAGTAAGTACACTGGAGATATTCTCGTCACCCCTGTCGTTGTCTAACACTGCTAAAGGCAATAGTTCAACCCACCTCCTGTTACCTTGCCTCCTCCAAATATCCAGAATGAGTGGACAGCAGAAAAGAAAAGATCCAAAGAAGAACAAAGAATTCTGCAAGAAAAGATGGAACTAGGAGAGCTGGAGGAGCTGTAGTGCTCATGTTTGTTTTGTGACATTGTGTGAAGTAAATATGATTTGTGCCTATGACAGTATTTCCCCGATCGGTTGTAGGACATTGTACTGGCAGTTCGTCTTGCAACGTCGATGATGGGAGAAATGTTTTAGATTGCTGTCCTTTCAGGCCCAGCTTCGCGAATTGGGTATATACTCAGGACTAAGATCACAAATTACTTACAATTATATCCCTCGTGTCCATCCTCAAAATATTCACATTCATTCCAGGACTCTACTCTCTCCGTTCCTCATGTCCTGGAACCTCACATCCGTAAACTCGCCCTCATCATCTGCCCTTGCTTCCTTCAACGCGTCTTCTACTGTCCAGACCTTTCTACGTAGGAACCAGCTTATGAAACCTCCGCCCTTCTTGACTTCATCGTGTGTTGCGACCCAGTATTTCGCTCGTAATATGCGCTGTGCAAGAACACCGTTCTTGGCACCGAGATTGAGTTGCTGAGCGGAAGATATGGATACGTCGTGGAGTCCATGGAGGAAAGCGAGTGTATGTAGCGGTGGATCGGCTTTGGCGATTGGGCTGAGGGCCTCGTGGGGGATGCCGTGTGGCGTGTAGATTACACACTCCGCTTCCTCGCCATTGATGTTGGATGAGAAGTCCTCTGCTCCATCACCGTTTATACTGAGACTTGAGAGACGTTTCTTAGGCGTGGCTGTCGATAAGAAGGGATGTGTAGCGAAGGTAATGAGGAGCGCAGAGTGGTAGTAGAGAGAATCTCCAGACGCCGTAAGACGCGATATGCTGAGCCACGAAGGGAGAGGGGAGAGGCTGTAGTCGTGCCAGTCGGCGTTGTCGGTGAAGGTGGGTGTTGTTATCACTGTACGGAAGTGGTTCCAGGAGGATATTAGGTTGGCTGCTTGCTGTGGGGCTTATCAGCACAGCATCTCTCGAACGTTATAGCGGGAGATACATACCTCTGTCGCGAGAACAGGTACATCACGATGTACCTCTAGAAGTGTCTCTTTATGACAATGGTCTGTGAACTCATGGCTAACAGCCACACAATCCACATAGCTTTCCTCCTCTACCTCCTCTATGTTTCTCTTCCTTCCTTTCCTACCCATTCGTAGGCCTCCAGCTAATATCTCCACCTGTCGCGCCAGCTCCTCCACTTCGGCAACACTCTTAACAGCGCTCTCCGTCGCGTGGAATTGTTGGCTAAACCATTTCGCGACATCGCTTTGCCCGCCAACGAACCACGGGTCAATCAGAACATTGTAGTATATGCGACTTCCATGTTTGACGGCGTTCGCTGGGCGTGGTATTTGGAGTAGCCAGGATGTATCGGCATTTAGATGGTGGAGGATAGGCCTGCGCGTTGCAAGAGCGCGAACGACCGAGTCGCGAACTTCGAGATGGAGTTGTGAAGATGGCGCGTCCATGTTGAAACGAGTCTGGTGGTTCCCGCGCTGACTTTGGCTGCGCTGTATACTTGCGCCAGGTATGCGCACTTCAGGGCGACATTTGGCGCGTCGAGGGCGAATATCGATGACAGATGCGACCAGAGCACGCTAGTGGAGGCTGGGGGAATGCGTCCACGACGCACGGACAGCAAGACCAGACCCACTGCTGGATAGATGCATCATCGTGACTTTCAGCCTTGCCACGCCAGAACCAACTGCGATGGTAGTACAAATCCATCCATAATGCAACCTCTCTATAGAATAGTAAACATTGTACGTTACTGCAATACTACAGAGCGATTGCCTAATCAAATAAACTGAGTCGCGGCGAAGAATTGCCTGTAAGCCAAGTACTCGTCAGCTTGGTTAACTTCGCCACAAGCTTCGCAGCATCCTACAGGATATGTCAAGTCATATTGTCGGGTCTGTGACGGTTCTAGCTGTACGAGCTGACTATTGACCGGTTCGCCTGACGTAGCATCTGACACCCGACGTAACAACTGCAATTGGTCGCTACCACGCAACGCTCAACAACCAATGTTACACTTTACATGCATCATCGTTGCAATGACTACTATTGATGTAGCCCAATATTGGACGCCTTTTATACGGGAAACAGGATAAGAACTAGACAAGGGAAGAAAGTTGGTCAGAGCTAGATTGCTTTATCCGGTACATATTGCCTGCGAAAAGGGTATCCTAGGAGCGTCCCACTATACTCTGTAGACATTCTTCTTCAACATCACTACGCCATTGAGTTTGTTCTGGTTTCTAAAATCCTCCTATAGCCTCTAGACTGCCCGATTATTACCCCTATCTATCATGAAGACTATCATCGCAGCTACACTGCTGTTCCACATTACGCCCGCCCTGTCTTCCGTCGTCTTTCTCCTCTCCAGCGAGACAAATGGTCAAGGCCTATCCAAATCTTGGGTCGTAGATCGCTGGAAGTGCCAGAACCTTGGCGCTGACATTGACAAGCAAGCAAGCTGGGCTTTTGTCGCTTCTGGTCTTGCAAATGGTTGTTTCTTATACGAGTAAGTAGAACGTCTTCATCAATGCACTTTCTAGGAGCTAGATCGGCGTTCCATTGACGGTGATGTAGGGATGTGAATTGTATCGGACGAAATCTGTACGTCGAGAAGAATAATTCGAACATTCTCGGTCCAGGACCTGTAAATCTCACGGATTACGACTTTGATGATGTGGCGAGCTCCTTTTCATGCGTTTAAGGATAGAAGTAAGGCGTCAATTTTATGAATTCAGAGTGTAGGAAGGAGAGAATACATGGCAAATCGCACACACTCATCATGGGCATAGTTGGACGTTGAAATGTTGTGAAGATAGCGCGACTAATGCGCTCAATGCATATTAAAGAAACAAAGCTCATAGTATACTACATGAAGGTTCAAGATCCCATTTTCCATCCGTCGTCGCTTTGCAAGAAACAAATCAATATGGGGTCCATGCCACCAACGCCGTTGTTATGCAGTGCTCATCTATCTGGATGATGTTCCAACATCCCCAAGAAAAGGGCGAAGAAGAAAGTAGTCGCTGGGGAAAGATACAAAAAACATTTTCGCCAATCTTGGTTGAAAAACATACACATGTGTGTTTGGAGGTAAAAACAGGGGCAGGGTAGGCAAACAAACTAATGCAAGGAGGTGAGGAAACCGGTGAGTGAAAACGAATAAATACACACTCAACCCGCGATCCATACAGTGTGTATAGAGGTCAAAGTAGAAAATGTCGTCTACTGTGATTTAGGAACCGACTCCGTGTACTTCGCTGCCAATTCTTGTGCAATTTCAGGCGTCTTGACAGCATAAAGAACGGACTGCAAGCCGCCTTCCTTGGCGGGCTTGGTCGCCATGACCATCTTCTTGCTACCACCGGTGACAGTGGCGGGCAGCGCGGGTAGAATCTGGTAATTGAGCGGTGTGGCGCCGCTCGGGATACGGACTCGAACAGAGCACTTGCCCGTTTGCTTGTCCTTGAGAATCCAAAAAGGGCCCTTGGCAATGTTCGTCCAACCCTTCTCTCCCTCTTGGTGCTTGGCGAGTACGACTTCGGTATGGAAGATAATGTCGTAAGTTTCAAGCTCGTCTTCAGTCAACTTGGTCAAGTCAATCTGTTCTTGCTTGCCACCTTCTTCGTCGTCCTCTGCTGCAGATGCTGCAGTAGTCTCACCAGCGTCAGATAGAGGCGTGACAGCGCGCGAAGAAAACACAGACGAGGTCACAGAGTTGCCACCTGACGGTGCAAAAAGGGACGATCCACCTGTTGACGGAGCGAAGTTGAAAATCGAGGCAGGTGGTGGCTTCGCTGGCGTGGTTGAGAACTCGCCCGCTGCAGGTGTAGCAGGCTGGAAGTTGAATTTTGGACCGTCCTTCTTCTCAGTAGCGGGAGCTCCGCCAAACTTGATCGGAGTACCGACCTTGAAGGTCTGATCGCCAGCAAACGTATCGGACTTTGGTGGCGCTGTCTTGGATGCAGCACCAAAGTCAAAGAACTGGAAGGGCTTGTTGGCCGGAGTGGTAGTACCGTTGGTTTGGCCGAACATGGAAGAGGCGCCACTATTCTCCTTCTCTGATTCGGAGTCATTATCTCTGGTTATCCTTGAGAGTAAACTGCCCTTGGGAGCTGTATCCTGCTTCTGGGTGTCTTCAGACTCTGTCTCCGACTCGCCAAATGCGCGTTGTGTAGGCGTAGCTGGATCTGCTGAGCCAACAGTGTCTTGCTGTTCGGCATCATCTTCGTCAGACTCTTCTTGGTTGTTGGATGATGCTCCTGACAGATGGCCGAAAATGTTAGGCGATGACGTTTGCGAGGCGGAAGCATCGAAAACTGATTGACTACCTGTAGATGGCGCGGGACTGGCAGCTTTTGGAGCAGGTGCATCGCTCTTAGGCTTCAAAAGACCAGAAAACGGATTGTCTTTCGGCGACGTGCTACCAGCTGGTTCAGAACCAGGCAGGACAAATTTAGTTGAGGCGGCAATCTCCTTCTCCTTAGCGAGGCGCTCAGCCTCAGCCTTGTCGTACCTAGCAGACCATTCCTCCTTGGTTTCATCATCGGAATCGTAGTCCTCATCCATAGCCTTCTTCTTGCGTTCTGCGGCCAGCTCCTCGTAAGTCTTTGCGGTCTTGGTGAACTGGGCCATGAAGCCACCCGTTGGAGCACTACCAAAGTTTGGCTTGAACCCAGCAGAAGCCGATGTACTGGTCGAACTACCACCGAAGTTTGGCTTGAATCCAGTAGAGGCTGAGGTACCTGTGGAGCTGCCACCAAAGCTTGGCTTGAAGCCGGAGGTCTCTGCACCGTTAGCAGTCGGCGCTGACGGTGTGAAGACGAATCCTGTAGTTGGTGCAGCTGGTTTTGAGGGTTCCGTAGCGGGCTTCTCGGCCGTCTTTGGCGCAAAGAGACTTGTCGATGATGTTGCCGCAGGTGTAGAAGGCTTGTTACCGATTGCCTTGGCAAACATGTTCGATGTTGCTGTTGCTGGCGCACTGAGCTTTGGCGTAGAACCCGACAACTGAGGAGTTGGACTGGAAGGCGCTTCGGTTGCGCGAGCTCGCTTGGAGGGAGATGGGTCACGACGGACTTCGGGGCTCTCATCGCTGACCTTGCGCTTCGTAGACAGGCTTGATTCGTTGCCAGTGATGCCTCGTGCAGCTGCGCGTTGCTTCTTCGCGTTATCAATCTTCTTCTTTATATCCGCGGCATGTTGGTAGTGCCAGAGAGACACACTCGACCAATCCGCTGTGAGGGGAAGGCTGCTTAGCTGCTGTCGGTACTTGTCGTTCAACACCTGAAGTTGGGCGGTCAAATCAGATATTTGCTTCAGTAGGCCATCGCTGCTTTGCGCACGAATGGCACCTGGAACAGCCCACTCCTTCGGAACGTGCACCTTGGGGACCTTGGGCATCTCGAGTGCTTGTGAATCTCCGTTGAGATTTGACAGGGCGGGCGCGGGAGAGGGTTGCGGAAGTTCCTTTGAAGCGCTGAACAAGTTGGGGCGATCGGTGGAAGGCTTGGACAAAGAGGCGAAAGGGTTGGAAGCCTCGGTGGATTGGGTGGGCGTGGCCTTGGGCGCTTCTGAAGTTGGTTGTGGCTTCTTGAACAAGTTGCTCGAGTTGTTGTTCTCGGGTTGAAATGTCTGAGAGAAGAGACCAGAGCTAGTCTTGGGTTGAGCTGCAGTGAACATTCCGCCCTGTGATTTCTCCACGTCGGTCGTCTTTGCCGGCTGCGGTGTGCTGAATGGCTGGAACAAGCTGGACTTTGGTGCTTCGGGAGCTTTCACTGTTGCTGCACCACTATCCTTGTTCGCACCAAATAGGCTAAATCCGGAATTGCTACCTGTTGCAGCAGGCGTGTCGTCCGGCTTTGGAAGTGCAGCGAATGGGTTTGGTTTGGGCGCATCCGTCGATGCTGTACTGCGAGACTCCTCAGGTTTCTTAAGGCTTCCGAACAAGTTCGATGGTGTACCTGCTGTTTCAGCGGAGGATTTGTTTTCTGTTGTTGGGAGATTCGCAAACGGATTGCTAGGGGCAGAGCTTGTGGTTCCGAAAAGGTTGGTCGAGGGTGCAGTCGATGTTGCGCTGTCAGACTTCTGTGCAGTTGCGCTGAAGTTGAACAGATTCGATGCCGGAGCGGTCGCGGTAGCATTTGGCGTGCCTTGCGCGCTTGTACCCAGACCCCCGAAAGGATTGCTTTGCTTCGGAGTCTCTGAGTTGCTCTCGCTCTTCTGTGCGTTGGAACCGAAGCCACCAAAGATGTTGTTTGCGGGCGCAGGCGACTGTTTGGGCGCCTCTTCCTTCTGCGCATTAGCACCGAACGTGAACGTGCTTGTTTGTGACGCCGCTGGTTGTGCTGAGTTGCCAAACCCGCTGAACAGGCCGCTCGTGGCTGGCGTGCTTGCCGTGTTCGAGGCTGACGTAGTGGAGGCGCCAAATGTGAAGGGCGTAGATGCAGGAGCGGGAGTGCTCGTAGCGTTCGGGGCGCCGCTCGTAGTGCCAAACATGCCACTGGGGGCAGCACTCGAGGTTCCAAACATACCACCAGAGGGCGCAGCACTTGACGTCCCAAACATACCGCCTGAAGGTGCGGCGCTTGATGCCCCGAACATGCCTCCTGTTGGTGCAGCACTCGATGTACCGAACATACTTCCTGACGGCGCAGCGCTGGATGTTCCAAACATTCCTCCGGAGGGAGTTGAGCTGGTAGTACCGAACATGCCGCCCGAGGGCGCCGAGCTCGTGGTGCTGTTCTGGCCTAGGCCACCAAAGGGATTCCCCTGTGTTGAAGCATCGTTACCAAATATAGACGATCCTCCGAAGGCTGGCGCAGGCGTGTTTCCGTTGGTCGCAGGTGCCGAGTTTGCGTTCGCAAACGGGTTTGCACCTCCAGCTGTGAAGTTGAAGCCCGCAGACGATGGTGGTGTGGGATTGAAGCCTGTGCCCTGGTTGCTACCTCCAAAAGCCGGGAAGGATGAGCTTGAAAAAGTGTTGCTAGGGGCAGCGGGCTGCGCGGGTGGGAAGCTATTAGTCGCGCCGCCGCCGAAAGCATTGTTGCTGCCGAAGCCGTTCGCGCCGTTGTTCGCGGGGGCGGGCGCGGAGGCACCGAAGCTGAAGGCGTTCTGTTGTGGTGCGCCAAAGTTTGCGCTCTGTGAGAGACCCTGAGCGCGTACGTTAGCCAAAGCCTCCTCCTTACGACGCATCTCGTATCGCCCTTTGCGGGTGTAGCGGTCTGCCGGCATGTTGGCACAGCGGTTGATGGGGCGGTGGAGAGCGTGTTGTGTTGTTTTGGGTACTTACGGAGGAAGCGCCTGCTGGTCGACGGGCTTTCGCGGTCTTGATTCTGGAAACAAAGAGTTAGCACGCGACCGTCAAAGAAGACCATCGCGAAATGGAAGTGGCGTGAAGCCAAAGTGAGGACTCGTCAAGGACAACTTACTTGCGGGATGCTAACTGTGCTGCTGTTGCCTTCTGGGGCACATCCGCGACATCTTCGCGCTCTTCGTAGGGGCGCTCAGGCTTTCCCTGGCCAAAGATGTTTCCCCGTTTGTTGGACGACATGGTCGCGATCACTTATGGGGTCGAGAAGTGATGGATGCGGTCGGATGATGGCGTGTCGGGCTATAACTCCATGGGACGCGCGTGGGAGATGGAGATGGTTCTGAGGTAGGATGTTTTTGATGTTCGGGAAGTTGCGACCCGTGCTCGACGTCAGGGTGGGCCTTAGTCATGCCCCAGCAACGCGACTTTCTCACTGAGCATGGAGCAAACTACTATGCGCGTAGACGAAGCAGTAAAGTGCGCGCATGTAATGCAATACACCGATTTACTTTTGGCCTCGCCTCCAATTTCACAACTACAGATACTGCCAGATAGTTACATACTTGCACATGCCTGCTGCACTAATTGGTAAAGCCAGATTACGACATGCAGCAATTTGAGATACAAAATTTTCGATGAGCCTAAACTGGTTCCGATGTTACTGTCTCCTGTTGAATAGACAATGTATTGGTCCTTGGCAGAAGCTGGGACCAGGTCCGTCATGCTGCCCATCATTAGGAAAGCTGTAGTAGTAGTAGTAACAGGATAGCCCGTAGATGTCAGTGCGACGCGTCGTAGGATACCATGACAAAGTAGCCAACAAAGGTGATCATGGAACTCTTTGTAGAGAGGCAAAACACAAAGGTGGGACACAGGATTCTTCTATGGTCAATACGCCCTTCAGAGGCGTCTTCTCAACGCCATGTACAGCGAGAGGTCAGTCAGAAGACAGAAACCGGCTTCTGGCGTGATTGGCGTCATAACTCAAGTGTGGATGCTGCAGGGCTGACTGTGCAGCACTAAGCAGATGGCTCAGTCCCCAATACTCAAATGAACATGTCATACTACTTTGTCGGGATCGCAGACACGTGCTCGAGGAAGATCAACAGGAACATGGTTGGACCAGAGTGTGGGGTAGACGTGTTTCATCCATGGATGTTTCATCCGGGCCGTGGTGAAATAGCGCGCACGTGAGGTACCACGACAAGGCATTCCCAGGCCAGGCCCCCTCCAGGCCTCGTCGTCATGCGGTGTTTGCACTAAGGTGAGAGATAACAGCCTTGAATATTGGGTGGCTTAGACTAGGACCAGGTCTGGGTGATGGCGGGGTAAGCGGAGTATCTCTCGTGAGAAGACAGCCAACTTGTCCATGGACAGAGCACCTAGTATGGCTGAGGCGTACACGGTTTGAGACATACGAATCGCGAGTCGGCTGTAGGAATCTAGGTCAGCTTGCTGCATTGGCGCGTACGGCCCACGTTTGCAGTGATGAGCCGCAGCTCTGCTCGTGACCTCTCATGATCGAGCCCGCCGCCCAGCTGCTGCGCGTTCCGACGCTGCTGTGCCACTAGATTGCGTGGAGTTGCTGCGCGACCAAGCATCCAGGCGGGGCGAAAGAGGAGAGAGATCGAGCATTTTGCGGTGCGAGCAGCCATGAGGCATATCTCGTCGGACGGCACGGTAGCACTCTGTTCCGTGGCTCACGAGCGGTGAGGCTCTCCCAGCCAGTCGTCTTGTTATCTCGATCCAAGCAGACGGCGACTCCGCTCCAGCCGGGCTCCTCTCCTACCCAAGTACCTCCACACACCCACGCGACAAGACGGGCCCGGCAGCGCATATAAGCACTCGCCTCCCCAATCGCCGCGGGCGTCCGTCTCGAGTGGTGATGCTCTGCCCATCACTCCAGACAACGTAATCCATCACTCATCGCCGGCTAACCGTTTAGGCGCTTAGAGCCGAGGCCGCCGCCAGTTGGACTGAGCGTTCGCGTTCGCAGCATTCCCAGCAACCAAGGAAGCGTCTTCCGGCTAAGTAACCGCCGTTTTCTCTGGTGAATACGCCATCGGCCGTCGTCAATCCTGGAACTGCCCCGGATCATCAACAGCGGCCCGCTCTCCCCAAGACTTGACACAGTGGTTTCGTCACCATCTGTTGGGAACGCTTGACGTCCGCGGAACCATCGGAAGAGTCCTGACGTTCACGTTGGCTTGGTGATGCTCCAGCGTGTAACTTGAACCATCCTCCGAGCGCTGATCACTCCTGGCCTACCTACTCTGACATGCGCCGATAACACGCGCGAGCAACCTTCCAACATGTCGACCCGGCATGCGCGTCTTCACAAACGAGGATACTCCGCCTCAGCTGCTACGAGCCCGCGCCCTCTGAGCCCCGTTGCTGACTACGACGCCTTTACCTTTAATCGTTCGGAAACACCCAAGGTCTTCGAAGAGTCTTGGATAGAGACACAACGCCCCATGCCGTCCACGACTTCCTCCCACCAGCTCAAGATCAAGCCCTACCTGCGCAAGCTCTCGTCCAAGGAGAGCAGTGGGCTCGATCTATCACGACCTGCGGCCGAGAACGACCTCTCCGGTCTGGGCATTTCAGAATATGGCGCCTACTCACGGTCCATATCCGACGTTACTTTTTCCCCAGTCAACGGCCGCCACAGACACAACCGCTCAACGTCCAACACGTCGCAGTTTTCCTCTTCCTCTGGGCTGCAGCGGCCGACACCCCTGCCGGCCATTCGCCAGACTCCGCAGCCCTACACACCGCCAATAGCCCACTCGTCACCGCCCTCAGTCCTGGGAAGCGACCACGAGGGTGATGATATCATGTCCGACGATGAGTTCCGCCTGAGACAGAACGCGTACGAACCAGGACGCAGATCCGGTTCCATCTCCTCGGCACAGGGAACATCCCTACGCATCCACACCAACAATTCATCCACCCGCCTTGCTGGCAGCTACTCCCAGTCATCCGTCTCGCTCACTTCCCCAGTCGGAGTACCTCGCGCGCGGGGTGATACGCTCAAATCCATTGACACGACTTCACCCAGCTCGCGCACCTCGTTTGACCAGACATACCGCTTCATCCGCGGCGGACGCGACTCCCCCGTTGACCCTGCCTCGAGAGCTGCGTCCATCCGTGCTGCGCGACAGAAGTTCGAAGAGGAACAGCGAGCCAAAGAGCGGAAGTACGAGAAAGAGGCGCACAAGCAACAGGAGCGCGACTTCAAGAAACAACAGAAGAAAGAAGATCACCACCGTCGCAAGTCAGAAACGCTCGATCGGACTGAGATAAACCGTACGCGCACTGTATCTACTGATTATGAGAAGACGCCACGGCCCTCGGTGGGAGGCCGCCCTTCAGTGGGTGGGCGCCAGTACTCAGACCATCGCGAGGCTCACTCCAACTCGCTGCCGAAGCTTGTGACTACGGTCGACCCCGAGAAAGCAGCCGCCTTCTCCGCCACACCCAAGGTTACAAAGAGCCGAGCCGCAAAGGGCACATGGCAACGATTCGTCATCTGGCTCAAGACTCGACTGCTGCGCATGTCGGGGAAGTAGGTTACATGCACCGCCACATGAGTAGTAGTTGCATACAACCTCGACGCGTAAGCGGTCGGCTGAGGTGCCACGCCACCGTCTTTCTACCCCTCGATGCTCTACATACCCCTCTCACTTGACCCGGCACTTGAGCAGATTGGTTTCGCATCTTATCCTTATACCCGATTCATTCTTGCATATTCTTTACTTGTTTTTAGCATGGCGTTCGGTTTGGGATAACGGCCTTTTTCATGATACATGCTTCTCCCATGCTTATGCTGTATATCCTGCGAGCATCTCTAGGGACACGGCTCTTACCTTTGGGCGCATTGATAGAGATCTGCTTTGGTTATCGCTCTTTTTTTGGTCCATCTTTATCACTCAGTTGACAGGCGTTGGATAGTTTCCCCAAGACCGACACCGCGTGGCGGTATTTTGGGTTCCTTTGGTTGGGAGCTGGGGTTGTCTTTGGTATAACGCTCTGGCTTCGGCCATTGAGCCTCGCAATTGCAGTATATTTGAACAAATCATGATTGACCATAATTGATTTCACTTGCCGTTGTCGTGCGATACATTGTGCTCTGATAAGCTGACGGACCGTAACGCGATGTTTCACATCTGTTCCGCAATGTCGTGATATTCGCGAGTATCACGTTTCCATGCGTAATTTCTGATTCCGGAAAAGTAAGCATGAACGATTCTCCACAACACATGGATTTCCCATTACTGGTTGTGACGTGCATATACAATTCTTGGCAGCGTCTTAAGTCCGGGATTTACCCGCGCATCATCATCGTTCAGCTCACATGCAAAGCTTTCCCCGCAGTTGTCGCCTCGCCGACTACGACATGAGCGAACGCCAGTCATAGTCGCAATGCCTTTACGAAGCCTACCGCGAGGCTCATTCGCCCTACGGACCGCCAGAGGAGGGGCACTATGGCGGGAATGCGGAGTTGGTGCGGGAGTGGGAAGAATAACGCAGAGGCGATGGACGAGTGAAAAGAACAGGATGGGCAAGGACGACGAGAAGCCATTCTACCTCCAACTTAATGAGAGTATCTACGAGCGTGTACAGAAAGAGAAGGCAGAGCAGATCCAGATTCAGTCGCTGCAGCAAAGAACGGCAAGAGGACAATTCTTTGCGACCGTATTCGGTACTGGAATCCAAACATCTCAAACATGGCGCATACTAATGATTGATTAGCATGTTTTCTCACAGGCTGCATAGGCTACTACTACGGCCAGATGATCCCCCCAAAGCCAGACACGAGCTCGACCGCGCCGCTCGAGACCTTCAATCCTCCCAAGCACAACATCTCCGAAGCGAACATGGAAGCAGCCTGGACAGATTTGCGTGACATTGTCGGCAGAGAGAACATCACACTAGACAAGAATGATCTAGAGTCGCACAGCGGATCCTCGTGGTCTTCGCATCCTTCTCAACCTGGCGACGTGCCGTTCTGTATCGTGAAGCCTGGCAGTACCGAAGAAGTCAGCGCCATCATGAAGGTCTGCCACGAGCGCAAGATTCCAGTCACTCCATATAGCGGAGGCACAAGTTTGGAGGGCCACTTTGCCGCAACAAGGGGTGGTATATGCATCGACTTCAGCCGCATGGACAAGATCGTGAAACTACACAAGGACGATTTGGACGTTGTCGTCCAACCTGCAGTGGGCTGGGAACTTCTAAACGAGGAGCTTGCGAAGGAAGGCTTGTTCTTCCCTCCCGACCCAGGTCCAGGCGCAATGATCGGCGGCATGGTCGGAACAGGATGCTCTGGCACAAATGCGTATCGCTATGGCACAATGAAGGATTGGGTGATATCGCTCACCGTAGTCCTGGCTGATGGAACTGTCATCAAGACTCGACAACGGCCACGAAAGTCTTCTGCTGGATACGACCTCACGCGTATGTTTATAGGCAGCGAGGGCACATTGGGCCTCGTCACAGAAGCTACACTCAAGGTCACTGTAAAACCACAACACACCAGTGTAGCCGTATGCGCCTTCCCATCTGTCCGTGCAGCAGCGGATTGCGTCTTCAAGGTCGTTGGTGCGGGGGTACCTATCGCCGCTATCGAGATCCTCGACGATGTTCAGATGCAGTGCATCAACGACGCAGGGCAAACCTCCAAGACATGGAAGAATGCACCAACGCTCTTCTTCAAGTTTGCCGGTACTCAAAGTTCGGTTAAAGAACAGGTCAGCCAAGTGCAAGGTATGGCCAAGAAGTCCGGCTCTGTCAGCTTCGAATTTGCCAAATCTGAACAAGAGAAAGAAGACCTGTGGCAAGCGCGCAAGGAGGCACTATGGAGTGTCATGGCCAAGAGCGAAGGTGATCCCGAGATGGGAGTTTGGACCACAGATGTTGCCGTGCCAATATCTAAGCTCCCTCAAATCATCGAAGAGACTAAAGAACAGATCCGGCAGAGTGGCCTACTAGCTAGTATTGTAGGACACGTTGGAGACGGAAACTTCCACTGTAAGCTCATTCTATCTTTACCTTCTTCCTGCAGACTTTGCTCACATGCATTACAGCCATCATCCTGTACAATCGCAACCGCGACCACGAAAAGGCGTCTCACCTTGTCCACGAAATGGTCAAGCGTGCCATCGAACTCGAAGGCACTGCCACAGGGGAGCACGGCGTTGGTCTTGTCAAGAGAGACTACCTGCCACATGAAGTAGGCCAAAGTACCGTTGACGCGATGAGGCAGCTCAAGAAGGCTTTCGACCCTCTTTGCTTGCTCAACTGTGACAAGGTTGTTCGTGCGACGTTGCCTAAGCAAGGCGAGGTCGCTGAGTGGTGAGGTAGCTGTAGAATATAACTAAGTTCTTTTTTCGCAAAGATGGAATACATGAAGTATCGTATATTCTTCGTCTGCATACTTTTCTCCCTATGCCTATATGTCTTCCTTTTTCCCAGGTGTAAAGTCCTTTATACTCAAACAAACAGGCCATACACCCAGTACCCAGGTCCCCTCCATGCTCCATTCAGAAACACCTTCTCCTCCTCATGCTTCCAGCCCAGCTTCTTAAATCCGAGTTTCTCCAATACTTTGATGCTACCGGGATTGTCCTCGTCTACTGCTGCTTCAACATATGCTTTCTCTATCCCATGTCCTCCTTGGCTGTTGTTTTGTGTTGCCGACGACGAAGACACAAAAGCAGCATAAGCGTTCAACAGCGCGTGACCCGCTTCCGTCGCATATCCCTTGCCTCGTGCTGAGGGAAAGAAGGCGTATCCTAATGCCCTCATGCTCTCTGTTGATGAGTGTGGGTGTTCCGAGGATGGAGGCGGAAGAGGGATGGAGGGACCGCTGGGCTGAAGACGAAGGCTTACACTGCCGACGTGCTCCCCTAAGCCAGTTTCGTCGCCAACCTCACCATCGTTGCTTTCCAAAGTCGAAGCCGAAGGGTTGGATGTTGCAAACACAGAGTAGAACATGCTATCGTTTCCTGGTGATGGTGCTAGTTGTTCTTTCATCCATTCATAGCTTTCTTCCAAGGAGTGCGTGGGTCCATGGAGACTCCATCCTGTGGCATCGTGGTTGGACCAGTTTTCATGGAAGAGACGAACGTGTGGTGAGGAGATTGATGAGATGTCTGTTAGGCGGAGGAGGGTTAATCGCTGGCTGTGAATGAGGGTCTCCATGACTGTGTTGAATAAAGACAATTTGTTTTGTAAGTTCCTGAAACAATCTCTTGTGCAAAGTATTTATAAGGTTGAGTAATATTGGCTTTAACGGGCAAGGCGATGTTGAGTAGTATGTGAGTCAATGATGCTTAGTGTTTGGTCGAGAAGCATTCCAAGTTTTTTACAGTGGTGGAGATGTGTAATTTTAACTCATGCAGTTGTATTCTTGATCTCGTATCTGGACGTCAAAGATTTGGGTATCGTCATTGTCCATCTGTGCAGCGGATGATTTCGAGTGAGATTTCGCCCGAGACGGATACACGTGAAGACGCGTAGACGTGTCCGCCTAGCGCGTCTTCTTCGCGTTGACATCTCAAGATTCCTCGCGTCGATTACACCTCATATCCACCCATCTACTTAAAATGCTACACAATTCATTGGTTTTGTTTCCACAGACAGATGGCTGTGCGATTGGTCATACTACGCTATTCATAGACCAAAGCTGATGACTCATTATGACACGACCTCGGTCATCAGATCCTTCGGCCACACCGGCTGGTCTACACCGTTTCCTCGCGTTCCTACGTTGTATCCGAGCTTTACATTCCCCTGTGGATATTGAATGATGGGCTTAACAGCTTTCACGTCCTTTCCGATTGCACCTGCGTGTCGAACCTCGAAGAAGTCTGGTTTGAAGAGCACGGATCCCGAGTTCTCGGCCAACATCTTCATGTAGTGCGGCAACGTATACTGCATATTGTGGTAGTGGCGGAATACCTGATGTCCGTTACGTGTCCAGACTTCTTCCCAGACGTCTTTAGGATAGGTGCCGACGCTATTTACTAGCCATTGAGAGTAGTAATTCAATGCGACCTATAAACGTTGGTATCAACAATGCTACAAGAACAGTGAAAAAACTTACATCGACTTTGTAGGAACCTCCCTCAGCGCCTCTTCGAAGTAGTGCATTCAGCACTCCGATGACTCCAGACGTACCCGTGCAAAAATCGCTATTAGGGAAGACAGGTGTGACAGGCTCGTCTCTGCCCATAGCTCGTCCAAACTCCATTGACACGCCGCAGCAAGCATCAGAAATTTGCTGCCAACCGCTGCGATATGACCAAGGTCCATACCAGCCATAGCAATTCTCCCGCACAACGATTAGACCACGCTCTCGATCTTTCGTCAGATCCAGTAAGCCTTCCGGGGAAAACCCATATTTGTCGAGTACACCAGGCCGATAGCCCTGCACCACTACATCAGCATCTCGAACCAAGGCGCGTAGTTTTTCTCGGTCCTCTTCCTTTCGGAAATCAAGATGCGAGTTCCATTTTCCCCAGTTGAGATCGACGTGTAGCATGGACATGTCGGTAATATGCTCTGCTGTTACTCTCATTACCGAAGCACCGAGTTCCGCAAGACCTCTCGTCAGAGCTGGCGCAGCGATGACGCGGGTCAGATCGACTACTTTGAGCCCTGCAAGTGGCCTCTTTGCACTCGTCTCTGGGCTATCTGACCACCAGCACGCTGGCTGCTTCTTGTTCTTGATGTCGTGGACTTCATAGAGGCCGACATGAGCATTTGCTTTACCATGCTCGCTCTTCTTGAACTCCTCAGTCGTCCAACAGATTGTACCAGCTTGTTTGTACACATCCGACGCCAACTTCTGCATCTCGCCGGAATCTATTTGTGCCAACTTCTCCACGTATGGGGTCCACGGCTCTTCCTTCTCTGACAACTCCTTGTCATACGGCAACCCGACACTTTCCTGGGTTGGATCAGGATTCATGGAACCGTGCAAATGGAAGTATCTTCCATCTTTGCACCGATAGATGTTCGTAGCCGCTACACGGTATGTACTCCTACTTCCATCATGTTTATCACAGTTCTTGAAGTACTTGTTGTATGCGCTCGACCCCTTTGCAAATGGTTTGGTCAAAAATTCGATCTTCTCGCCTTCCGGGTCGACAACGTTGAGTAAGATGGACATGAAGAAAAGCTGTGCATGGTCGCTTGTTTGACCGACACGCGTTAGCTATTTGGAAAAGTGCTCGTCCGGAACGAAGATTATATCTTGGCAACTCACGTATCTATGATCGCTTCTTGTGGTTCCAAGCCATATTTCCTCTTCAGAAGAACATTGATCATGGCCGCTTCTAGCCCCTTGAGTGCTGAGATACTTTCGGCGAAGCGCCAGTTTATCGGTATACTGGGCTTAGATGTGCCTTTGAACTGGACTTTCTTCGCGCATTCTGCGATTTCTGCGGGGAGTGTGGGAGCGATCAGAGGGTTTTTCAATATTCCATTGTCGAATACATGTTGCGTTTCGTTAGGAACGGAGTAACTTTTGGAACTGCCGTTGGTAGCATTGTTCACGCTATTGGTATGACCGTTCGTATCGTTGATGGTCATGATGGTATCAGCGGTCTGGAATTGGGTTTGTAAGTTCAAAGGCAGAGCTACGACATGCGGGTATCGAGAGCTTTATTGTTCTCACATATCCGAGTTGTGACCCACTTGGACCGATCATTCATTGGGTCTCGTACGAAAGCGCCCACTACGCCAATCGGCTCACCAGCAACATCGCGCTACAAAACCTTAGTCGTCAGCTGTGACATTCAAGCATTGCCGATCATGATAGATGAACGCATATTGCATCTCACTAACGTTGGGTATACCCGATTCGGTCCTCGGTAGATCGAACTAGTCGAGTCGCCCAAGGTGGGGTATCACCCCGCATCTAGGGTTGTATTAGGAAGAGGATGTGGTATTGAATCCAGGATATTTGATGGGATGGCTTAAATGGAACTTGTATTGCTATAGTGTTGGATTCCAGCCCTGCGTAGGCTTGTACGCCGTTGTCACGACATTGAATAACGTATATAACCATTTTGTGCGAATCACTCAACAAACTAATCGGAAAACAAGTCAACGAACTTGTCGGGCCAGGTTGGAACATCAAAAGGGTGGGCGAATACGTGGAGCTTGTAGAGGAAGTATCAATTTCAAACTCCATTCTGACTACGAAGACGGCCAGTCATGTCATCAAATTACAGCAGTAGATGGACTACACAGCGGGGGACCCGGCCAGTGAGGGTAGCGAACTGCTCAGGATACAAAGGTAACACTGACCTTGCGCCTAGCCTCAATCTCAGACTGACCTGTCCTAGGCGATCCAGGGTACCATATGCGCTACCAAGCAGAACTGGGAGATACAGATTTTATCACGGGCGACTATCTTGCCGAGGTCAACATTGCGGAAAACGCTCAGGCACATGCAGAGGGCAAGCATCCTGGGTGGGAAAAGACAGCTTGGGATGGGCTTGAGCAGACCATCGATTTATTGAATGAGAAGAGAATCAAGGTCGTTGTTAATGGCGGTGCGCATAACCCCAAGGGTCTAGCGGAGAAGGTACAAAAACTCGTGAGTTTGCACTCTTCACCCTAGACATCTAGTGCATGAATTTACTTATATATGGTTAGGTCGCGAGTAAAGGCTATGACTTGACGGTGGCGTATGTGTCAGGTGATAACTTGATCAATGAGATGAAGGACGTCAAAGAGAAAGGTTTACCACCACACCTGGATTCTGACAATAGCGAGGTGACGGTCGCTGACCATGTACTTGATATTCTGAAGAGTGACAAGCCGATCGTCAGCGCGAACGTCTACCTCGGAGCTCGCGAAATCGTGAAAGGCCTTGAAGAAGGCGCAGACATCATCATCGCCGGTCGTGTCGCAGACGCCAGTCCAGTCATCGGCGCTGCATGGTATTGGTACTCGTGGAACGACACCGACTTCGATGCGCTTGCTGGAGCGCTTATTGCGGGTCATCTTATCGAATGCAGTGGTTATGTGACGGGCTCGAACTTTGCGGGTTTTTATGAGTATCCTTTGGACGAGCTCTACGATCTCACTTTCGGTATTGCGGAGATCGAAAAGGATGGTACTTGTGTGATTACGAAACATGAAGCTAGGAAAGGTTTTGTTACTGAGGATACTGTCAAATGTCAGTTTCTATACGAGTTGCAGGGGAACGTATACCTGAATAGCGACGTCAAGGCGATCCTGGACAAGGTGCAGGTCAAAGCTGAGGACAGAAACAGGTACGTCCGAATGTTTCTAATCGTCATTGTTCTTCACCGACAGCAGTATCGCTAAGCTCTAGACAGAGTCCGCGTGTGGGGCATCAAAGGTGGACCGCCTCCACCTACTACCAAACTCGCCATCTTCTATCAAGCAGGGTACCAGTCTGAGATTGTCGTCAATGCAACCGGATATGCAACCACTGAGAAGTTCAACCTCTGGGAACGTATAATCAAATTCGGTCTCAAACAGAAGGGCATACTGAACAGTTTCGACATCTTGGAATTCCAGCGCATAGGCGTACCAGAGACCGACCCGAAGAGTCAGCTCCGGAGTACATCATACTGTCGAATCTTTGCCGAGACGAGCGATCCGAATGTGAACCTGGGCCTAGCGAGCTTGCTGGCTGACTTTGCAATGCAACATTACTCGGGATTTCATAGTACGATGGACCATCGCACAGCGATACCGAAACCGTACCTGTCTTTCTATCCGGCGGTTTGGCCGCAAAACAAGCTCAAAACCGCAATCAACATGCTCGAATCTGGCAGGACGAGGGTAGTGACGACCACGCCGCCGCCAAAGTTTGAGGAAATCGGGAAACGGCAGAGTTACGAGACTCTGAATCCAGTGGGCTTTCAGTCTTTTGGTCCAACAACGCGTGCACGATTGGGAGACGTAGTGCTCGCCCGATCGGGCGACAAAGGCGGTAACGCAAACATTGGCTTCTTCGTACCCACCAACCTGCCATCATCCTACTCACACGGATCACCTCTCTATGCCGAAACCTGGGACTGGCTCCGCAGCTTTCTTACCATCCCCAAACTCAAAGAAATGTTTAGAGAAAGTTGGAGCGACAGCTTCTTCGTAGAAAGAGTGGAGTTCGAGGCTATCATGGCGGTACATTTTGTGGTCTATGGAGTCTTGGGTAGGGGCGTCAGCGGGAGCAGTAGGTTGGATGCTTTCGCGAAGGGCATGGGCGACTGGCTGAGAGATGTCGAAGTCGAGGTTCCGGTGAAATTCTTGGAGGGACGGGTTAAGCGAAAGGCTGTGGCTGGAAGGTATTCGGCCGAGGCATGACTTAAGAAAACGGTATCTGTTGGTCTTTACACAGGTTCCATCAGTATCAGCACTTCTACTGCGGTCACACTAGGTGGATTCTGAAGCGTAAACGAGGTTCGGGTCTAGGAGGCCGTCGCCAAGCCGCGATGACGTAGAAGGCTAGGTGACAGCTAACATGTTTGTTCACGCATGCACAGCCACAAACGGCCAACATCCATACATCATCATTGAACTGCGCCCGTTCTACTTGTAGTGTCACAGCAGTACCACCACAAACAAAGATCCATCAAATCTCTACTGCCCGCTTCGAAGTTAAGACTAGATACTTGCTTCCAGTACTCAGTCTCCAGAGTCATCATGTTCAAAAAGTTGAAAGACAAGATCAAGGGTGATGACAGTTCCACAAGACCTTCATACGGGACGGATGACCACAACCAGAACTCGAATAATCCTTATTACAACTCGCCCCAAGAACAACAACACAACATAGCGCCAACGGAAAAGTACCAAGCCCCTCCTGGCCCGCCACCAAACCAGGCTTCATCATCGTCCAAGTCTGAGTACTCTGCACCTCCAGGACCCCCACCACACCACGGATCTTCGTCGTATACTGCTCCTCCCGGACCTCCGCCTAAACGCGAGTCCTCAGGCTACGCACCTCCAGCGGGACCGCCTCCTTCGTACCCGCAGCAACCGCCTCCTAGTTGGGATCCTCCGCCATACCACGATTGGACCGTCATCCCTGACACTTCACTTTTGCCTCCGCCACCGTCGATGGGCTACGATAGTTCCCCTACTGCCAACGCGTCTACCGAGGAAGGTGATCGTGCCTTGGCTTGGACGAACATGAACCCATTATGGCCACCACAAAATCTCCAGCCCAGCACTCATGCTGCGATTCAGAACGGTCAGCTCGCTTTGTTGAAGGCGCCATCTTATCTGGGTGATCTACTTCCTCAACCTCAAGCTGGGCATTGGCGGTGTCGCACCCATGCCAAGTGCAGAGACTCAAGCGTCCTCACGAATCTACCCATGTATAGCGTGTTCTGGGACTCACCACTCAACACGCAGCGCTCCAAGACTATCTATTTCGAGCTAAAAGTTATTGGCATAGGTCGTGGTGGTATCTCCTTCTCAGAAGCAGACGCTGGCATTGCCATAGGCTTTGTCGCACCACCGTATCCCACCTTTCGTCTTCCAGGTTGGGAGCGTGCCAGTCTTGGTGTGCATGGTGATGACGGAAGGAAGTATGTCAACGATGCATGGGGCGGCATCGACTTCACCTCAGCTTTCAAGCCTGGTGATACTGTGGGTATCGGGATAACCTTCTCAGTTCCCCGGAACCCACCCTCATATGAAGAGTCGCAGCAGGGAAGGATGTTGGATATTGATGTTTTCTTCACGCGCAATGGAGTGAAGGAAGGCGGCTGGGATGGCAACGAGGAGCTCGACGTGAGGAGCGAGGGAGGTAACACTGGGCTGAGAGGAGAGTCTGATCTCTTCCCGGCAATCGGTGTGTTTGGTGGTGTAGATTTCGACGTCTTCTTTCATCCATCGCAGTGGCTCTATCGCCCGTATTGAGACTGCCTGGGCGTTTACTATCCACTCGAGGTAAAGTCGTATATTCCTAGAGTGAGGTAAAGTCCCTTGACCTTGTCCTACACGCTTTACAACTCATGCTAGTTCTATTTATTTTCTCCTATCCTACTTATTGACTCTGCGATGACCTTCATCATATCTTGATTCGAGCTACTTTTTTTATTTCAAAACCTGCAGTATTCCTGAGTCCTGGTGTCGCCTTGTTATGTGAGATTTCCACAGGCTGATACCATGTCTTCAATTGCGTCACATATATCTCAAGACTTCGGCTATCCCCTCATGCTGGAAGATTATATTCCGATCTCCCCTCCGCCCACCAACATCCCAGATCTCTGCGCTACCTGTCATGCGTTCGGCGCGAAGAACAAGTGCAGTAAGTGCAAGAGCATCCGCTATTGCTCACCAGCCTGTCAAAAGCATGATTGGGATGCCAACCACAAGCTCATCTGCAAGTCATATGTCAACGCTACCCAGAAACCCATACGCGAACCCCTGCGGCGTGTCCTATACTTCCCCGAAAAGTTTCACAAACCTCTCTTCTCCGTCCTCGCGTTCGACGAGAAAGGTACGGTAGGCGGCCTCGAACATCACTTCCCCGCTGTACCCGCTCAAGAGATCAAAAAGCTCTCTTTCCATAACCGATACTTACCGTACTTTGTCCAAATCAACTATGACGCCAACACTCATGGAGAGCGTGCCCTGACTGAGAACAAGACCTTCGGATTGCCGTTTCGAGGCCCGATCGTTGTGCTGGCTTATGACTTGGATGTCGCGCTGAGCGGTCCAGCGCTGAATGTAGATACTACGATTATGGGCCCGTTGGTGGAGTATGTCAAGTTGTGTCGCGAGTATGATGGGCCAAAGTTCATTGAGGTGAGTCGATTGAGTATACAAGGGCAAGGGATGTGGCTGACGCTACACTGCAGCAACCACAGCAAAGATATACCAAGGCAGAACTAGAGGATATTTTGAGCAACTCTGCCGTATCTGGTTGAGGACCGATATCAGCTAGATACTCGTCAGTATGGGTACAGATGAACAAGTGGGTTTGGCTATGAGATGATTGGAAGGATATTTCGATTCTTGAATATGGGGATGCTTTGTCCATACTAGAAATAAGAGTCGAAGATTCCTTCTGGCTCTTTCTCCTATCTCTTAGTAATTTTGCCAGTGGTCGTTCCTATATGGTTTAAGATAAGCTCGACCTCGGCATCTGCCACTTCGACGATATGCTCCGGCGCATGATCCGGCCTCCAGCCCAAACTATAGGCCCTTTTTGCTTCGAATGTGCATCTGCGTCCTAGGTCAGCATTTGAGCCATCGTTTGTGGAGATGCATAAGGACTTACTTTCCACCCAGCTGCACTGCGACCATATCTTTAGGACAGCCCAAGGCCTGCGCCATCTTGTCAAGCGCGGCATCGTCTGCTCTCTCAACATCAGGGCTACTGATCACCCCACGCTTCGCAAGTGCTTTTGCCATGGCGGCGTATATGTCGTACCACGCCATACTGCCAGACGAAGCGAGATAGTACCCGTCCTTGCCATACCCTGGATTCTCGCCACTCAGAATACTCTTTAGCAGCTTTACATAAAGCTTTGTGTTATCGTCAATATGGCATACTGGCCAAGTCTGGGTAGGCTGTTAGTATGCCGGTCGTCGCCTGGATATTTTTCTAATTGCACACACCCGGTCTTCCGGGTTGACATCATAGACGGTGCCAGAACCCTTCGCAGCTGTGACCACCGCAACAGTCTGGATCGAGATTTTGTTCCCAAAGCCTTTACCTTCGCCATACACGATACATGGAACAAAAATGTAGCTGCGAACACCGTATTTCTCGGCCGTTTCGATGACGGTGATGTTCGTATTCGCTGCCTAGATTTGCATGAATGATCATGATTGGGATGCGAAGATTGTGGAACAGAGAGAAGTATTACACTCGCTGCTTGTGTGCGACTTACTTTGGTGAAGAATTCGTGTGGAGACTCGGAGCTTTTCTGGAGGTCGTACAATGCCGGATCAGTGTCAACAAGTCTCCTATCGGTGGGCATTCCTGCATGCTCGCTAAACATCTTTGCGCCGCTGGTGTGTAGAAAGTGCACTTCCCGTCCGGTCTGCCTCTTGACCTCTCCGAGAGCTTTAATTAGAGGTATCTGCATATCGCAATTCACAGCGTCTACAAGGAAATAGACGACGAAGATCTGCGCATCTACAATGTTCTTCGTAACACTCTTCTCGTCCTGCAAATCGAGAGTGAAAGGAAGTACGTCATATTCCTTTACTGCCTCTGCCTGTTCTTGAGACCTGACTAGAGCATATATAGTCTCATTTCCTGGGAGGGCGGTGTTGCGTAGCTGTGCAAGCAGCGAGCCTCCGAGGTATCTATCAGACCAATGAGTTATAAAGTAGACTTGGCCAATAGAAGCGCACTCACCCGGATGCACCAGTTATGAGAATGGGCATGATGGTAAGCAGAAAATCAGTGTGATAGGGTAATGAGCGGTGTCTTCTTCCAAGATACAAGTCTCCGATTTATTAATTGTATGTGAACAAACGCTATTTACCAATGCTGTGTAATGCAGAAGCTTTACAAAGACTATAAAACCGACATTATGAGTACCTTGTAAGTAGCCGAAGCTTGTCGTTTCTCTCTACCAGTTGTCTGCCGACATAGTGTATCAATGATTTGTAATAGACCGGTTGCCATGTTAGGTGATTGCCGAACCCCACAAATGACGTAATACTTGTATGCCCCGCTTCTGTTAAAGGCAAGTTACACTGACTACAAATCTCGCCAGGCATCACTTCTATAATATCCTTCCGATGATCTTCCTAATCTCTTTCGTTTAGCGATTGGTATAATGTCAGTAGACTGCGCTGTGTCATTCCGGTGTGGTTCTTCAAAATTACGACATGAACCGGTCGACCAAAGTACCTAGGTATACTTTATGGCCGAGCTTCTGGTAGCTACAACTAGTTTTATCGACAAGATTGCAGAGATGTATTGCAGGTTCACGCTTCGCAGATATCCGAAGTGGAAATCGTTAAAGTTTCTCGTTCGGTAAAAGCGTTCTTTTCTGCAAATGCAATCTGGAAGACTGCTAGTATCAGTAAATTCAATAAATCCTCCGTCTATGATCTCAAGGAACAAGGGTATGTAAGTTGTTCAGTCGTCATCCTTGCCTGGATAATCAGAGGTGGGCATGTCAGACTCGGTGACGATTAGGGGATTGCCGCCTTAGTTTGCAATGACTGAGATCTTGAGAAGAGATTGAGCTTTGCGTGGGACAAGAAGGGAGAAAGTACAGAACGCGTACCTTACAAGAAGCAGCTGAGCGCGGGAAGGTCCAGCTTCCAATTCCAGAAATACACGAGAAGGCAATGAACACTGCCAGGAGTAAAGGAGGCAGTAAGGTCTGGAATGAGTTTAAGGACGGAACTACTCGAGATAAACTTGATAAGAAGGGTGGTTTCGAGGGGGCAGTTTGGGATTGGGATCTTTTTGAGAGGCGAAAGAGAAAACAAGAGGCAGCTCCAAGAAGTCCAGTCTCTACTTCTCCTCGAGGCTGGGCGGAAGACTGTTTCCATCGACCTCTGACAGACTTCGTGCCACAACTGAGAGCACGATCCATCGGCTTCATGTTTGGTCAGTCCACTTGGCCGATCTAACATACACCTGATAAGGATAACACAACCTTGGAAAGATGGAGGAGGAGGTTGATCAGAGCGACCCACGTCACGATAGGTGCAGTCCAACGCAGCTACATGCGCTTCGTCTAGATTGTGCAGAATGCGAGCATCGCGTGCATTAGCATATGAGGTAAGTGATACGTGGTCGAGACCGCTGTAAGGCGTGCGAGAATCCATTAACAAGCATCTTGCAAGGAAGGTATCCAGAGTGTAAAAGAGAAGAGACATATCTGGGTAAGCTTGGGGGCTGATGTGTGCCACTGTTGCTAGCCGCTTGCAGCTAGCTATTGCGGGGCTATCAGCCGCGGAGGCTGGAGCTGGGAGCGCTGGATGACCACAAATAGATTGCTTCAACACGTTCCTGGTTGTTGACGACTCGTTTGCAAAAGGGGGAAATAACTCCTATGAGCTTTCAACGTCCGAATTGAACAAGAACAAGGGCTTTCTTCGCAACAATGTAACACAATAATAAGAAATATGGATCTCGGTATCTCTTCAGATTCGTCGCATCGTGATTTCAGCATACGCGAGCGTAGCAGGCGGGCGCGAATTGATGCGTGCTTACAGCTGTGCCTCAGCGGACGCCTTGTTTTGGATGCAGCCCCGGCAGGAGCTGAAGGTGCAACGCAGCAGATCATCACGTATATAACGTGCAGGTCTGTCGCAACTCTGCATCACAGAGGACGCGACAGATACCATGGCTCCCATCGACGATACAACCGACGCAGACGCAAAAGCGACCGAAGTACTAAAGATTGTCGAACAGTATGGTCTGAACTACGAGCGGACTGGAGCTTGGGATGGGTTCGAGACGTTCCTACCTATTGTGGCGGGACAGGTAGAGCGCAAGGAACCAATTCGCATGTTACTACCTGGTTTCCCTTTCAAATCGCCAAATCAGAAAGACAAGGTGCTGGGTGTCTTGCCGGATTTGGGCGAAGAGCTTGCGCTGAAACATCTGGATGGGCTGTGCGAGAAAATCAAAGCGATCTATGGGCATGGCGCTGAATGCCACATCACATCTGATGGTCTCGTATACAACGGTGAGCTGGAGGAAAACAACACCATGCCTCGATATATTGCTGACGATGGTAGATCTGCTTGGTGTGACCGATGAAACCGTATGGAACTTTGGACAGGGCGTGCGAGAAATAGCTGCAGCCAACAAGCTTCAGAACCTTAGCTTTTTGCGCCTCTGGGACCTGCTCGATTATCCCGGAGACTTCCAGTCAAAAGAGTACTATTTGAAGCATGCAGCAAACATTCGAAAAGAGCTCAAGCAACGTTTTGGTGACCCCAAATTCGAAGCGGACATGGCCAACACATCCACTAGCGACATGCAGATGACGCATACCAAGTATCTCGAGTTTCTAAAGCAGGACCTGGCTTTCAACGATCGGCACAACGCGCTGTCACCAGAAGACCAGGCTGCGAATATTGCCAACACAGCAAAGGAGATGATGGGTCGATGGAAAGCGTTTTCCGCTGCGCTGGCAGCCGTACCTACACAATACATCCGTCTATCAATCCACGATTCGGGTGGTAAAGATAAGCTGTCCATGGCTATCATTCCGCAGCAAGAAAAAGGAGCTTTGGGCGCAACGCCATGGCACTCGACGCTCGTGATCGAGGCAGATGGAACGTTGCGTACGGTGCAGCGATGCAAAGTCGACAAAGGAAGCTATCAGCTCATTTGTCGCGATGACCGACCGTACTGTTTCCGCGCCAAGCTAGAAGGCGAAGACGATTCGAATAAAACATTCGAACAACTGTATCCCTCTGGTCTCACGATTCGAGATCGCAAGGCGGTGGCTGCTTAACATGGTGGTTGAGAGAGGAGAAAATTGTAGAGAGGGTTTTCATCGAATGTCAAGTGGAACAGGCGTGGGTGCAAATTGCATTAAATCCGGTGAAGGTTGCAGTGCTTTGAGTCAGATGTACTCGGTTCGGACAGACATCATACGAGCAGGTGGATTATAGTGCTGGATTAGTATTTAGCCTTAATGCTGTGGGACGATGATTAGCGACTAGGTGTGTTCGGTGAGGCTGCGAAACTCCGGGAGCAGCCCAATTGTATGGTAGAAGCATGGCGCCCCTGTTATCCCCATGGCCCAAATCTTGGTGATCGGTCGATGAACAAAAAGGATCATCCGCTTGTGGCGGCGTGATGTCCGCAGGAGGAGAAGATTCGCTTTGGCAAAACACGACATGTCTTGTCGCTGTGTGAGAGTTGAGATATCGTTTGCCCAGATGCAGGGTGCGCTGGCCTATGTAGACAATAGAGTTAAGAGTGAAGTATGGGGTATGCTCTGAAGACATGTGATTTCGGCGCGAAGCGATCGGATTCCGGTAGATCGGCAGTGAGAGCACTTGCATCTTCGATGGTGCCCGTGCCCACCCTCCATCAACGCCAACCCTGGCCGAGAGACGCACCGTCGCTGTCAACCAAAACCAAAGGATCGCATGGACATAAGATAGCCGGGCTCTGGCCGTGTCTTGTCTGCGCGACCGCCGATTTCTTTTGAGAATGCTGCAGCCAGTTTGTGTCTCTCTCTCGCGACTGTCACATCTGCATCGGCAGCCACATGCAGATGCTCACCCCTCCTCCGGACGAAGAAGGCCTCGGGGCTCCTCCCATGAGCCCGCCCGACCAGGACAAGGGATGCGCATATGACTGGACAGCCGCGCTGCCTCAGACAGATCATATCCGCTTCTTCTGCAACACCGACTGGTCGCGTACCAGCCTGGGACCAACAAGCACATGGAGCCAGACGCTGCGACTTTTTGCCAGCTACGTCCTTTCTGATTCACGCGGGGCTTGCCTCTGGTGGGGGGACATCTCCAATCTCACGGCTATATACAATGAGGCATATGCGCCTCTTGCTGCCGGCGTGCATCCCAAGCTTATGGGATCCCTCTTCCAGGAAGGCTATCCGGATCTCTGGCCGTCTATTCGCCAATACTTCGTAGAGGCCAAGCGAACAGGCGCTGGCGTAAACTACAGCTCGGCTACGCCCACGGTGGTTGAGCGGAAGGGGTATACAGAGGAGACGTTTTTCTCGGGCGGGTTTGTGCCAGTAGGCATGCCAGGCGCCATCGAGGGCTTCATCAACACGACGTGAGTTACGTTCAATGGACAACTTGCAGAACATGGCCCTCTCAGTCGCACACAGCTTAGGCTTCGTTCCCCAACTGACGCAACTAGCTACGAGGTCACAAGCCAAAAACTCGCCGACCGCCGCACCAACTGTCTGAACACACTTGCCTCTGTCCCCTCTCAATGTGTCGACGACGTCTGCTCCCACATCCTCACCACGCTCGAATCCAACGCCAACGACGTGCCCATGGCCATGCTCTACCGAATCGATGAGACTCCAGGCTCCAACAGATTGCGACTCCATGGTTGTAATGGACTTCCAGAAGGACATGGCCTCATCGTGGAAGAAGCCACTATTGATAGCGAAGAAGGCTTGATCCCAGACCTGCGACGAGCCGGTGCAGAACAGACGGTTATCGAGCACGACGACCGATTCCTAGCTACCTCTTGGGGAGGTTGGGGTGCGCCGTCCAAGAAGATTATCATAAGCCCTATCATGTGCGGAACACGCCTCTTTGGCTATCTCGTATTTGGTACAAATCCCTACCGCCCACACGACGATATCTGCAAACAGTTCATTCGAGATCTCAGTCGCATGGTTTCGAGCATTGTATCGTCTGCCGTCGATTGTGAAGCCAATCGAAAGCGTCAAGAGCAGCTGGAAGCTGACCTTGCTTTTAGCGATCTCAAGCTACGTCATCTGATTGATCATGCATCTGTAGGCATGTGCCACGTCTCTCTGGATGGCTTAATGCTTTGGGCGAATGATCACTATTACCAGCTAGCTGGGAAATCTGCTTCTGACCATGCAGTTGGCCTTGCATTTCTCGAAGCTTATCACGACGATGATCGAGCAAAGGCTGATGATGTTTGGGAACGTCTGATTAAAGGCGCCGACCACGTTACAGCCGACTTGCGTTTGAAGCGCATGTACACGCCTCCCACGGGCGATCCCGAGCCTGCCCAGCTACAGGTTCTAGCCTTCCCATATCGCGACGAGCATGGAAGTGTGATCAGTGTAATGGCTTGTACGACTGACATTAGTAGATTGTGTTGGGCACAGAATTTCCAGGCCCGATTGGCCGCCGAAGCAAGAGAAGCAAAAAGACAGCAAGAGGCCTTCATTGACGTAGTCTCGCACGAGATGCGAAACCCGTTGAGCGCCATCGTGCATTGCGCAGACGCGATTGCCAATGCGATTGAAGAGTGCCAAACCCAGCTCGCCGATATACCCGTACCGTGCCTCGATACTCTGAATGACAACATACAAAGCGCAAACGTCATCATGCAATGTGCAAATCACCAGAAACGTATCATCGACGATGTACTCACATTGAGTAAACTCGACTCCATGCTCTTGTCTATAACGCCTGTCGCAGTCAAGCCCACGAAGCTTGTAGACTCCATCGTCAACATCTTCCAGGCTGAGCTGAAGACGAATAAGATCTCGTACAACATCACACCGGACAAATCTTTTCTGGCCCTAGGCATTGACCACGTTTATTTGGATCCATCTCGGGTGACTCAGGTATTCATCAATCTACTAACGAATGCGATCAAGTTCGTCAAGCCGTCGAAAGAGCCGAACATCTCCATCCGCTTCGGTGCTAGTACGTCAGATCCCCGTGATCTATTCCCAAGAAATATGTTCTGGGCAACGGATGGCAAGCAAGACGGCGACGTTACCAGCAATCCAGACTGGGGTACTGGTGAAGAGATTTACCTTGCGTTCACAGTCAAGGACTCCGGAATTGGCTTACAAGAGAAGGAAATTTACAAGATATTCGAGCGTTTTCGACAAGCAAACGTAAAGACGCATGTCAAGTATGGAGGTAGCGGACTGGGCTTGTTCATCTCTAAAGCGCTTACTGAGAAGCAAGGTGGTGAGATAGGTGTCTCGTCGGTTCTGGGCCAAGGATCGACATTCGGATTCTATGTCAAAACGCGAAGGGTGGAATGGCAGCCCAGGACCCTCAAAGAAATGTTCCAACAGGCTGGACAAGAAGCAGCGGCTCGACAACTGCACGTGTTGTTAGTGGAGGACAACATCATCAACCAACAAGTTCTCGGCAAGCAGCTCAAAAAAGCAGGATGTCATGTTTCAGTCGCAAACCACGGTCTAGAGGCTCTTGAGATACTGGAAAGAGAAACGTTCGACATCGTACTGATGGATCTGGAGATGCCGGTGCTTGATGGCCTTGGCGCGATGCGCGAGATTCGTAGAAGGGAGAAAGAACAGGTGTACGCTTCTGAACGTTTGCCCGTCATCGCTGTTACAGCGAATGTCCGAAAAGAACAGATCGATACGGCTATCGCTGCCGGAGCAGTAAGTACCCAAAGATTGTTAGTATCAACCGTATGTTAACGGAGTGTGCAGGATCGCGTCATGCAGAAACCGTTCAAAGCGGCCGACTTGGTCTCCATGATGAAGTCGCTGATGCCGCAATTAGCGCCCTCGTCCATTGAACCGCCAACACCGGGACTGGGCCTTCAATCAAGTGCACTGGTACCCTGAATGAAGTTTCGTCAAGAAAACTAGTGAATCTATACGGCAACTAGGTTGTTGGCTCCAGGGAGTTGCCATTGATCATCCAGTGATCCATCGCGAAAAATTACGAAAGACCCGAGGATTGCTTTTGTGCTAGGAAGCGCGAATGTTTACCGTCTATCTCACGACCTCGCATCAAGATCCCTTCATGTGTTGTGGTTGTTAGAATAAGAAGTCGTGGTGTTTCCTGTCGTACCTGCTCAAGCTCAGATTCGAACATGGCTACAAGACGTGTCCAGATGCAGATGCGGCCACAACTGGTAACTCAGGTTCCTTGCCACCATGGAAGGTATCTTTTGATGCTGTGGACAGCTTCATTAACTCCAAGCGGTTTAGTACACAAGAGTTCGCGAAGAAAGTATGTCTTTGCATAGGAGAGGGGAGGACAGATGTTACATGGGTGCCAGTGCAAGGTACACGGAAGCTCAGTGTTATGAAGCTGTCAGACAGCGATGGACATGATGGAGATGTATCAACGAAGCCATGTACTATTGTCGCCACAATCACCAATACATATTGTGTGAGATCTGGATTGTGGCTCAACCTTACCAACCATTTGCGAACGTTGTCCCGAGTAAAGAACCATTGTTAGGTAGACCTCCACACAGTCGCATTGGAGACCCACCACTACTGCCGTGGTTAAAGACGGAGATATCACCATCTCAGACGCAGCCGCCGGTAAAATAGGGTCACCACATAGCCAACCAATCCAAAGTTCAACTCAAAACAATTGCAATCGGATCATGACAAAACGAACGCAAAAACAAAAAAGCTGGCCTGAAACGAAGACTCGTATTGTCATTGGGATGATTGATGACAGCATAACCTGGCCATGTGCAAGTATTTGGAATAAGGTCAAGAGCGTCGCGTAGCAGCTAAAAGGGGACAATGATTGACGCGTGAGGGCTCTTTGTTATTTTCTGCTTTCTACCCCAAGGCGCATGATGAATCTTACTCGCATAGCGTCGCTCAGATCGGATGCACGATGTCATACGAGACTGACCGACGGTCTAAAGTTGAGATGTGGGGAACTTAGAGAACTGAAATAAACAGTGGGAAAGTACATCTAGGCCGGCATCGACGCTATGATACGCTCGTGTGGCGCCGGTCCGGCCCTTCGTTTGTGGCGATGCCTGTTGCTTTCAATAATTAAATTGTCACGCAAGTTCGTTAGGCTGGGAGAGGCTGTTGCCCATCAGATGAGTAATTGCAGCCATGAGGAATATATGCAGTCATAACGGACGGTGTGCTTGCAGAATTTTTGTCCGGATGAATGTATTGTGAGATACAGTATGGTTCCTGCAGACTTGACCGCTATAGCTTTCTAGAAATATTTTCTACCATCATATCTCAGTCGATGCCAAGTAAGCTCTCGAAAAGAGTAGAAGAAGATGATAACGCCAACCTCGGAGGTTGAGACGAATTTTGCGGCGACAAACGCGCTGGATAGCGACTTTCCGGATACATGTCGGCGCTGGCCCTGTACATTGCAAGGTGTTGTTGTTTGAAGATGGTGTTGTGGCTGGCCTTAGTATCCATCCCTAAGAGGCCGGTGTCCCGTATGCGTCAGGCTACGGCTTCTCTCCCAGCATCAAGCCAGCAGCAACTGCCACACGTGCCGGTTATTTGTTAGAAGCACGGGTATGCGACTGAACACCTTCACCGCTCGCGCCGCTCCGGCAACTACGTATGGGTCGGTAGATACCGCATGTCCGAGTGCTTCATGCGCTCGTCTGTGCGATGAGGGGAAACTGCTAAAGCTGCTTGGCATGAGTACGCGTCGGGCTCTCCTTTCTAAGAAGCCCTTCTCTTTGCATACGGAAACGCGATGCGCAAGTTGATGCGTGTCGGGCTTTTCCAAAGAGACATTGCTGTGGTCCAAGCGCTAGCGATCGTCCGGAACGGAGTGTGGGGACTCATCCCATGCTGAAAGACTTTCTGCGACCCGCGGGCGTGCCAACACAATGCATGATAGTCAACTCGGAGGATGCCAATTGCGCGCTCGATATCCGCGCTTCAATCGGCTGGAGAAGCTTGTCGCCGTAGCTGCATTACATCTGCGGACCTGAAACACCGTCTTTTGCTGTGGTAGCCTTAGCCCCGGAGTCACTCAGCCTTCAAAACCACACTTGCGCACGCCCAAGCAGCAAACAAGCTCGCGCTGACGTCCGTCATCTTCTTGTCGTTCATCGCTCAAAGACTATGCAGTGCGCCTGTGCCGGGGAAGAAAGGTTGTTATCGGCAGAGAGGTCATAAATGGCGAACAGCAAGTAAGTATTCGATAGCTTCTCGACTGGGTGGGGAAGCAGCCGCCATCGTTGAGAGCTGACCGCCTGCACGAGCTCGCCGGACCTCAACTAACGGACTCCAGATACGAATATGTGCGCCAGTTTGAGCAGCCCGATGCTTTACTGGCCAATACCTGGATTGTAGTACGGATAGATGGACGTGGCTTTTCCAAGTACGTTCACCAATTCTCTCTCCTTCACTTGAGTTGGCAAACTTTCTCGGTCCGGCATATGCAGGTACCCGTAACCATGTTGCATGAACGGATATTGCTGCCCTAGGCCAACATTTTCGGCTATTATACACCATCAAGCGGTTTTCGCTAACAATACGCGAATAGGTTTACGTCAAAGTATGAGTTCGTCAAGCCGAACGATAAGAATGGGCTCGACGTCATGAACGCTGCAGCCCAGGCTGTCATGAAAGAGTTGCCTGACCTTGTCCTTGCATTCGGTAACAGCGACGAATACAGGTACGTTGCATTTTTTCCATTCGAGCATGTTATGTTTGAGGTAAATTGATGTTCCATCGAGGCCGCCCGAGGTTCCCGGCACGGTATATACATGGGTGGGGTAGCATGTTTCGGGACTGCTTAGCTGACGTGGGTCGCAGTTTCGTCTTTCACAAGGACTGTGCCTTATTCGAACGACGAGCAAGGTACGGAGATACTCCCATTGGTGCAACTAGTTGATTCCCGCTGGCGATTTGACCAGAACTGACCCGGATTTAGCAAGCTCACTACGACAATTGTGTCGACATTTACCTCGTACTATGTGTGGTCCTGGTCTACATACTTTCCGGATAAGCCGCTTACACCTCCTTTGCCCTCGTTCGATGGACGTGCAGTGTGCTACCCAAGCGACTCTAATCTTCGGGATTACATGAGCTGGCGTCAAGTTGACTGTAAGTAATATGATACGTCGGCCCCTTCCTACCCTCTGTTGTCAGCATTCTGGCTAAAGGCATCTCCTATGACCCTCTTTTTTATCTTTCTATTAATCGTGAATTGAATTTGACCATCGCCCAGGCCACATCAACAATCTTTATAACACTACTTTCTGGACTCTGCTTCAGCAGGGTGGCATGGGAGCTAGAGAAGCAGAACAAAGACTCAAGGGAACAGTTTCGTCCGATAAGAACGAGATTCTGTTCAAGGAGTTTGGAATCAACTACAACAACGAACCGGAGTGCTTCAAGAAGGGCACGGTACTATACCGAGACTTCTTCCCTACTCCACCGCCGGTCGAGCAGATAGCGTCACCTGTGCTGGCAGACTTTCCCACGCCACCTATAGCTCAGCCAACACCAAAGCGAGCATCCGGTCACCGGGCATCCCAGTCTATCGAGAGGGCCATCCCATATCTTCCAGATCAAAAGGAATTGATGGAGTCTCCAGAGCTTTGTTCGCGTCCGACCTTCTTGTCAACAACATCGACTCCGTCGCCACCACCTTCACCACCTAACATCTCGAGATCAGCATTTCCTAACCCGCTTAGGTCCAACCCGATCAGATCTGAGAACAATAGCCCTATGCCAGGTTCTTCCATGCCGCTTTCTCCGCCATCAACTGCAACATGGAATAACAACCCCTCATCGAATGGCAAACAGCACCTACCCTCATTGACGCCTTTGCCTCTATCTCCACCAATATTAAAGCCAAGCAGCAAGCCACCTCTGTCATTGAATCAACCAAATCCAACAACACGCACCAATTTCTCACCGGTGACACCACAGGGCGACTTCCCCGCAGATTTTCCCATAGCTGGCTACCGTCATCATACGAATGCAGCGGTCAGCCATGGATTCTCGCACTCTGCATCAGCTTCTTTGACGACGTCATACCCACCCCAGGTGAAACCCTCTCGGCTCAAACAACGATCACCAAGCCAGCCTTCGCTGCCGACATATTTTGCGTCATCCAGTACACCTGCACCACCGAAACCGCCATCTATACCATTGCGTATATCGAGCATTCCTGCCAACAGTAAGCCGCGCAAGCTATCCTTACCGGTCCATCGATCCACCACGACACTCAAAGCTACACGAGATAGTTTCGATGAGAAAGAGAGTGTAGTCAGCCCTCGAGACACAACATCCACGCCACCCCGTAAAGTCAGCCCACCAATACAAAAGAACAAGGCTCTACCAAGTCCCCCAATGAGCGCAGAGGAAGAGATGCGTACGCGAGAAAAGGTCAAGGGAAATAGTCCACAGCAAGAATGGAACAGGTATGCCATTGCATCCACCAATGGAACTGAGTCGCCCCAACGAAGAACTAGCGATTCAGACAACAGAGGCGGGCACGTCTGGGGTCAGGGAAATGTCTCCCACCCGGGCATCGCGGAACTCCACGCTGTTTCTACTCCAACGCATTCTGCGCCTACATCAGCATCATTGCAATACCCCTATTCGAGCCCAGACATCCACACCCTTCTATCCTCGACAACATCAACAGGTTCAAGTTCCCAAAATTACGCCACTTCCCATCCCTTGCCCAGTAGCCGGCCGTCTACCGGCCGCAACAAAGATGTCAACCGACCCAACCCCTCAAAGTCAAACTCCTCCAAGACTAAACCGGACAAAGGCAAACAGCCACAGCCGGAAACTGGAAGTCGGGCCGTAGTTGCTAATCCCCAACAAACCAATGAAGGTCGTCCGGTACACATGAGTCGTACGCAAAAAGATAAAGACAGAAAAAAGAGGAGCAAGGCGACTGTGCTCATGGAACATGTTGATATCATCAAGGATGAGTTCTGGGAGAAGAGGCCCTGGATTCTGAGTGGGAAGACAGGGTGAGATTGATCAGGGAAGGTAGTGTTTCTTTGGCGTTGCCCCTCGTTGACGACGCTTGAATTTTTCTCTTTCTTTCTTTTTGGATAGATGATGATTTTGATGATTTTGATGATGGGAATGTATGATACTGTAGGTGGGAGGGAGTGTGATTGTAAGATTTGCGTATTGTTGATCAAGGTGGTTTGAGTAATCGGATAGTACTCGCTCTCTACAACATCGTGCGATCCGTGTTATACAGGGTCTCGCTTATATAACGGGTATCTAAACTTCTCAAATCTATCCCATCTCGCGTCTCAACCGTGTTCTCCGCGCTGGAGTCATCCTTACGGTCTCTACCTTAAGCCCTTGTAGAGCTGCCCGAAGCCGTCATCGACGTTTTCTCCCCTTTCCTGCAACCCCTAAGATGTTGTCTCGATGTTCAAGGGGATATTCACAGTATCCAGCTTCTCGAGCTGTTGTTCTTGTTATAGCAATGGCCCCTGAGATGTTCTGCATGCACTTCCGAGCAGTACCCAAATTGAGAGATATACACGCAACGCATGGCGGGTTGATTATTGACCCGGCCGGTTACTACTGTACTCTCCAGCTGTCATGTCTTGATCACTGCTATTGCGCCTTGTCTGCTTTTTTGCTCTTCTTCTCCCTTTCATCGGACTTTTGTTTCTTCTCTTTGACTCCTTCCACATGCTTGGATGTGCGCGTCTCGGTCTTCTTCTGGATGCGACGAAGGACGTATTGCTCGAGCGTCTGACCCTTTGCCTTGGCGCGTGTCTCGTAATCGGTCTTCTCGGCGGGTTTCAGCTTCGCGAGCTTCTTTGCCACGGCTTTCTGATCATCCTTTAGTTCTGCAGTACGACCCTTGGCCTTCTTGCTCTTCTTGCCGGATGGCGCCTCTGCTTCATCTCGCTTGCGCTTATTCTTCTTGTCAGATTTCTCCTTCGTAGGCACAGGTGTTTCGGTATCGGATGCGGATGTAGGGGGAGTGCTTGTGCCAGAAGCAGGGTTCGATGCGTCTGTAGTAGTCGCTGAGGTATCTCCGATGGTACCCCCAATCATCTCGCCCTTTACGAAGAAGCCATATAGACCGCCGCGATAGATGCCCTGCGTTCGAATCTGGTCGAGTGTGCTCTATGTGGAAGGTCAGTCGCTTGGTGGCGCAAGTGCGAAAAGACATGATCGCATACATCTTTTCCCGTGCCGATACTTTGCAGGCTCTGGTCGAATGCGCGCAACCACCACTGGTCGTCTGTCGTGTGCGCGGCCTTCTTCTTGCCGAGTCCTAGCTGATCATTCTTGTGCGCGATGAGAAGCGGCTTTTTGATGCCGCGGCCAGATTGATCGAGAGAGTGACCTGAGCCCTGCCAGCCCTGCTTGCGCAGATATGCCTCGGCGTTCATTGCAGGTGAGGTGAAGGAGTGATAGCCGGCTTCGCGCGTCTGGAAATTTTGGTGGGGAAGTCTTGGCTAGCGCGATCGACTTGCGGACCCCCGAGCACTACACAACCCGGGCTACCGTTAGCTTAACCAACTCTACCCATGCACTCCATGTCCTGCTCATAGGCATCGCTGGGGTGTTGGCTGTTCAACGCAAAAGAACAGAATCATGTGGAGGACTGTCCTCATTTTGATCATTTGCTGCAGTAGGCTCAGTGTCTGAGTGTTCTGGTCTTTGTTTAATTGGTTCTGAATCTTGAGTGACAACAAGACTCGAAGAGACTGCGGTGACGCGCATAATTCCTGGCTGACAATGGAGCGAGTCGCAACTTCTCAGTGCTAATCGTACCTTCTTATAGCCCAGGTCGTTCTGTCATTCGATCCAATGATGCCTTGGCACAGCATTCACAATCATATGGGGTCAATACGTACAAACAGTAAAGCAACAGATGTTATGTACTGGCACTTTCCTATAATGCGACTCGGCTCGGTCTTCACTTTCCACCCGATCAGGTCGCGAGTCCCTTCCCGATTCTCACCTCTCACCGTTTTCAAGGGCATAGTCTTTCCCCCAATTCACTTCCTTTTGTACACTATCCACTCTCGTTGAAACTGATTTTGCTAAGTGATCAACTCTTCTGCCTGCTAACATTGGCTCTATCAACTTACAACGACCTGCTTGATCCATCATGTCGGCTACGAGATATATATGGCTACTGTCGCTGCTGACTATCACTGTCAGCGCTTCCGTTATCCAAAGCAGAAATAACCCTCAATACGCAGGCATTCAATTCGCCCCAGACAGAAAGCTCTCGGTTACCGTCTTCAGTGATCTTCACTTTGGTGAGCGTAAGCTATCACGTCGATTATCCGTCTGTTACCAGATCTCACTAACATTTGTAGCTGATTCCCTGCGCGGTCGTCCCTATGCAGACCTCAAGACGGTTGGTGTCATGAACTCTGTTCTTGACAATGAGCAGCCTGATTTTGTCGTTCTCAATGGCGACCTGGTGTCTTGCGAATGGGTTGGTCCTGGCAACGCAAACACGCTGATCGACCAGATCATGGCTCCACTTGTCAGCCGCAACCTGCCTTTCGGTGCGACATTCGGTAACCATGATGCATCCAAGACCTGCAGTACTAGAGACATGTCCGAACACATGTGGTGGGACGTCAAGGGTCGGAACGGCAAGAAGCTGTCTTTCACAGCGCAGTCGGTGGCTGGCGAAGTCGATCAAGTCGGCTGGAGCAACTACTTCGTTCCTGTTTACAGCTCCGATAATGCTTCTGAGCTGAAGATGCTCATGTGGTTTTTCGATAGCAAGGGCGGTCGCAAGTATCAACCAACTGGTGACGATATCGGCGTTCCCAACTGGGTTGACAAAAAGGTATGTGACGCTTTCTACCATGTTATGTGCTGTACTGACTCTTGCAGGTCGTCGAATGGTTTCGCAATACCAACAACGCGTTTACCCAGCAATACGGCCGTGCGATCCCCAGTATGGCTTTTGTGCATATTCCGATTCGTGCAACGAGATCTTTTCAACAGAACGGGCGTGACCGGAAGACGAGTCCAGGCCTTAACGAAGAGAACATAGGACACCAGGGCGACGTTTGCGACAGCACTGGAAACAACTGTAAGTACGGCGGCGCCGACATCCCGTTTATGACGGCGCTCGTCGAGACTGAGGGACTCATGGCCGTCTTCTCTGGTCACGACCACGGTGTAGACTGGTGCATGAAATGGGCCAAAGATCTCCCTGATACCTCTCCTAAGAATGGTAATGGGCTAAATATCTGCTTCAATCGCCACTCGGGTTACGGCGGCTACACCGATTGGACACGCGGTGCGCGCCAGATCGTTGTCAAAGAGGACATGTTGGACGCGAGGGTCGTGGATACTTGGATCCGCATGGAGAACGGAAAAATCTCAGGACAGGTGTCACTCAACGCTACTTTCGGTACAGACCAGTACCCGGTGGTGGACAAGTCAAAGACCTCGTAGCCTGAGCCAAAGCGACTAAGTCCGACCTCTTGAAATGTTGGGCCGGACATATGCTTCTTACCGGGTTTACTGTATCTTGCATTGGCGTGGAAGTTTGGAGGCGTACGATAGTTATCATACTAATGAGTAGCTCAATTTGACATGGTTTCCTACTGCACATGGTAAAATTTAATTGAGTGCTATATCAGAATCGCGCAGGTTTCAGAGTCCCGCTTTTCTTCAATCATTGCCATTGGGATTTGAGCGGACGTTGAACCGGACTTGGGTCAAGGGGCAGTGCATTGCTCGGCTGCGGGCAAAATCTATTGGCCCCACCTGCGCGCTCGAAAGGGCAACCGAGCCATATGACGTCAAGTTCTTCGATTCCAAAACACCAACACTAGGTTCCCGAGCGCATCCGCACAGTCTCGCCAACGGAGCAAGCGTCTCATGCGCGTCTTATAGCCGCTGCTAAGCATGGCGAAGCATCTTCGACCGTGGGTCTTCGCGATCGCTCCATCGCCAGTCGCGCCCTGAGCGTGGCTCTTTTGCACTGACGTGTTTTGTTGTGCACGTTTCCTTTTTCCTTTCAAGATACCCTACATAGCCGTTCCTACCGTCGCTCATCCTTCATTATGTCGTATCTCGAGCGTCAAACGACGCGGATTACCGGCATAGAACATGGCGCTCGTCGACGCAGCGTCCTCAATCCCTCATCTTCAAACAAGGTGCCCAACGCGAAGAAACCACGCACACGACCCCCGGCATCGCTACGCGACCATCTCCCATACCCTAACTCCACCCTCTCTCCTACTTCAGGACCGTACTCCATAGGAAGCATGGAGATAGAAGTCCCTGTTGAGAATCCCCGACCGATCTCGAACATAAAGCGCAAGGGCCGGCACCTCCTGCAGTTGGAGACTGTTCTATTCACACTATACTACCCCTCCTCGTTTGGAAGTGGAAACGGGAACGCTCCAGGAGGAGAGAAGAAATGGAGTCGAGAGACATGGCTTCCAAGACCACGCATGGAAACAGCGAAGGGTTATGCGCGTTTTGCTGGCATACCAAGCTCTATAAGCATTGGTATTTTTGGCGCAACCACCATGCTCACGAAGCTACGTGGCTACAGAAATGCTCCTCCTGCAACTCATTGGCCTCCAGAAGGCAACATGAAGAAGAACGGTTATAAGATCAAGAACCAGCAGGGCAGTCCGCCCGAGGACATGGGCAAGGAGCCCAAATTCCCTCTGCTGATATTCAGTCATGGTCTTGGGGGCTCAAGAACTGCATACAGTAGCTTGTGCTCAGAGTTTGCAAGCTATGGCTTCGTCGTTTGCGCGGTGGAGCATAGAGATGGGAGTGGGCCACGTACTTTCGTCAACCACAAGAGGCGAGGGAAGCGGAGAAAGGACCCGCAGGGAGGAGGCAAAGCAACACATAGTGCTTGCGACGGGGACGAAGAAGATGATGAAAGTTTCGACAAGTTTCGGCACCTGGACCACACTGAGGAGGAGATCGCGCGAGGCTATCACCATGTCGTACGTCTCCATTGGGTTCTTTTTGGCGGTGGGTAATACGGGGCGTGATAGGCTGACGATCGCAGGACTACATCTTTCCCAAAGATAACCCAATGGATACTGCACCGAACAATGAGCACGGCGTAGACGGCGAACTTCGGAGCGCGCAGATCGAAATGCGTCTCTGTGAACTCGAGGAAGCATACCGTGTACTCAAGATCATATGTGCTGGTGATGGAGAGAAGATCGCACAGCAGAATCTACGTGGGGAGGGTTACGTTGGCGGCTCTTCAAGAGGCCTGAGTGGAATTGATTGGGCACAATGGAAAGATCGGTTTCACGTAGATAAGATGACCGTCGCTGGCCATAGTTTCGGAGCAGCGACTGTAGTAGAGGTGCTCAGGCATACAGAGCGATTTACTAACGTCCAGGCTGGAATCATCTATGATATTTGGGGGTAAGTACGTCTCTGCCCTTATTACATCAAAACTAACATACTTGCAGTGCGCCTGTAAAGCCACCAGTGGACGACCCAAAACATCGGATACACCTCCCCTTACTGGGTATCGCCAGCGAGGCGTTCATGTATTGGCAGAAAAACTGGGATGCAGCCATGTCTCTGATGAGAGAGGCCAGCGAGCATGGCGCCCCTGCGTATCTCTTCACTGTCCGAGGCTCCGTGCACATCAACCAAAGCGACTTCTCGATCTTGTACAAGCATATTTCATCGTTGTTCCTGAAGGCCACTGTTCATCCGCAAAGGGCTATTGACCTCAATATCAGTACAAGCCTCGAGTTCCTTAGGCTAGTAGCACCAGATTCTGGAGGTGGGAAGTCTATCATCAGTAGGTGCATGACAGATGAGAAGATCTTGGAAACGCCTCTCATGGAAGACATCCCCAACGAGCACCGACCGACCGACCAATGGATAGCCGCTCGTCTACGGGTAGACAATGAGTTCAGGAAACGATTGGCCGCTGGCCTCCAGAGGAAGTTTCGGCGCAACTTCCAAGGTGGCATGGGCACTGGATACAGTACTTCTGATGAAATGTGGTGTTTCCGCAAGCCTTCTGATGAAGATCTGCAAACATGGATCAACGCAGAAGATAGGGGAGAGAAGCGCATAGATGAAGACCGAGCCACCGCACCAACTGAGATTCAGAATAGTGATCATGCAGCTGCCGATGCTCATAGATCTGCATCGTCTGCCCGGAGCGATGCCGAGACGAACGAGAGTACACTGCGAAGTAAAGACGTTGGAGATGCAAAGGATGGATCCAGCTACCGAACGGGGCATGAGGTGCGAGATAGATATGATAATGCTGAGAAAAACACTTGTGGGAAACCTGGAGAGACAGAGACATCAGCCGCTACAGGACAGGGTGAAGATGCACCGTCAAACAACTGGTTGGGTGTTCTTCCTAAGCTTAGAGATGGACCGGGTCAGGCGTCAGCGTAGTTACAGTGCTAGATTATGTGATCATACACAAGCTTTAAACGTTCTTGACCAGACGCTTAAATAGCTAACTTTAGACAGATGCAAGTGGCAGGCACAGTGTGCTCGCCTTGTAGGTTGGGGTGCATAGTACCAACGCAATTGATGTCGGCCACCTAGATAACCCGGGGTCCGTATTGCTTGTATTGTCTGGACAGCAGAACGAAAGAGACCAGCACCTTTCAGACTGTGAATCGGGATAGTGTCAAGCATCTATAAGATTTTTGCACGTCTGATTGAAGTAATTTAAGATTGTTTGTCTTTCGCAAAACTAGCCTCGTCATCATGAAGCTGATAATGAAGCGCATGATGGACTGACCGCTGCAAGCACTGTGGATTGACTGATGGGATTCTTGGCTCCACGTGATTGGTCAGGCTAGTCGGTAGTTGCCGAAACGGAAATTTAGCGTTCAGTAATCATGTTGCAAATCGTCCCGACCTGCACCAGAGCGACAAGACACACCGCGAAACAATTGGCCACAACTATCTACCAAGATCTGACAACCTCGGTCTCAAACGTCTTGTCGATTATGATTTCTAAGAACAGTCTAGGAATGGTAGATCTGTACGCAGGAATAGCAATGTAGATGGTACCAGTATGAGCGGAGAACCCACTCGGCCATGAACCCACGGTCATGCAATCGTCCGCACCTCTCGTCCTACATGAACTAGCCGCAGCTTGTGCGGAGACGCGCATTAGCCCTGTGTAACAGCGGACCCTTGATCGATCTCGAACCTTATGAGCTGAAGCGGCCGTACGCTGAGTCGGGCACCGGACAGTCTTTTGCTTTTCCATGCTGGCTGGCTTGCGTCACGTTGGATTAGTTCTGGACGCCATACGACCCGGCGATCGCTTATTTACATATGCACAACGTCTTCCCGCTACTTTTACGCGAAAGCGATTACTTCATCGAGAATCTGGACAGAGGATTTCTGCTATTTGTACAAGTGAACGATAGCGGTGTTTCAAGAGTCGGATCGGAGTGACAGCAACCCGCAGATTCCGACTCCGGTTCGCTCTGCATTCCTTCACAAGTTTCGCTACAGGTTCCACCGAACCCCTTCGGAGACATACCTCCGGCGTTCTTACTTTGTTCGTTCTGCAGTATCAGAAGCGAAGACCAAAATCATGACGAGCTCAGAGTCGGAAGAACAACCGCAGACATCGCGAAAGCGCTCGCGCAGGAGTAATAGTGGCGATGACGGTGGTGCTGGAGGAAAGAAGGCTAGGGGACGGCCCCGGGTAGATACGCAGGATGCCACAGCCGCAGATGTGAGTGGAGACGTCGTGTCTTTTCTTTTCTTTTTGCCCTGATTCGTTATTGCTCAATCCTACAGCGGGATGGAAGATGAGAAATGTACACCTGCTCTCATCGAAAAGGCTGTGAGGCAGTGCCATTCTTCAAGCTCGACCCGCTTCGAGATCGACCTTCGTCGCCCCCTATGGACGACCCCGCTCCACCCGCAGTGCCCATTTCATCACCATTCAGCCTGAACCATTTCACACCTCAATGTCTCAGACCACGCGTCGACTATGCTGACAGATATGGCAGAGACGAAGAACTCAAATCCGTCTTGCTCAGCGAGCTTATCGCCAACGGAAAGAGACAACGATCTCATCTCTGAAAAACCAAAGCGCACAGCTTCATTCCATCATCGAGCAGATGAACAAGACTTTTCTAAAGCTGAATGAGTCAACCGTGAAGTCAGGTTTGTTGCAACTGAATCCGACATTGGCTCAGGAGTTCAAGCTGGTGACGGAGACATTTGCGAACTTGGTTAAGACAGCCAGCGAGGGTCAGTATGAGGGAGACGAAGATGGCGAACAAGGGGATCAGGGAGCTGCTGAACGCAGTGGTGCACAAAGACCAGTCGAGCCGGAAGTCGAAACTCAACACGTTGGATGGGGCTATTCCACAAACTCGAAGCCAGATGTTCAGAAGCGCCCGCAACAACAGCAACAACAACAACAACAACTATCAACCCCGGATAGCTACCTCGCACATATCAGTGCTGCCTATGGTACTGTAGACACCAGCAGGAACGATCTAGTGCCATGCCGTGCGTTTCCAATTGGCGCTGTTTTTGATCAATCGAGCCGATCTTCACAGCCCCCAGGAGATCCACCGTCTTCGCATACCTCGTCGCAATCAGCACAGCTTCCCTTTGGTCTTGTAGACTTACTCAGCCAACAGCAAGCACCCTTCGCATCATCAAACCCGCACATCTACTCCGTTCGTATACCGACGCCTGACGTTACTCCACCAATAAACAGGCTTCCAACACCTCCTACAACGAAAGTCCCGACGAAGACACTTCAACCGGTGACAACATATAGTTTCGAAGAGACTACATTTGCTAGGAGACTATCCAGGGCGGCGCTTGAGACGGGGTTCCATTTGCTGAGTCGTGCCAACGATCGTCCTACGGTACGTACCCAATTAGCCGATGTACGAATTGCCTTTTAACCTCACTGCCCTACTTCAATGATCGACAAGAGACTAACCATTGCAGTTAGGCGATAGATCGCGTCTTCAAACTCTCTCTACCCCACCAAACTCTCGATCAAATACGGAGCCGCTTCCGGACTATTATGTCCCGTTCTATTGATGAAGACCTGGACTGGTGGGAATCGCCTTTCATCCATCTCGGCGGCGCAGGAACTCACTATCCGCGACGTGATGCTGCGGGCAATATAACACATGTTAGGAATGGATGGAACATGCGGCAAATTGGACCACCAGAGAAGAGAGTACATATAATAGAGAACACAGAAGACGGCAGGAGTGAGGAGTTGGGTGATTTGGATCTCAGTGGATTTGAGGGAGAGTGGTTCGACTGCCATGATGTGCAAGGGTATTTGGAGGATAAATACGCGTGCAAGCTCGATCCGAGAAGTTCATTCGCGGAATGTGTTATCGACGAAGAGGACGAAGGAGCGCCCGAAGTTCATAGCAGTGCTCTACGACCACGTCCAAGCATACCAACGGAGCTGCCTCGTCTCAACAATAGTTCTACCAACCCAGAGACAACTTCGTCAAACACTTCGACAAATCGACCTGGTCAGCCTTACAACATGGCAGACAATGGAGCCTTCGGTCTAGACATGTCATTCGGTCACACTAGCGACTTTCCCAGGCTCATCAATTACGATATATCTTACGATCAAACACTAGGATTAGATCTCGCCCCTGGATACAATTATGATTTCTCGCATTCCGATGGCTTTCACATAGGCGACATGGATTTGGGCATGGATATCATGAACGACGTGACTGCGGCTTTGCCAGTGGTGAGGCAGAAGCGGAGAAAAACTGGCTGGGTCGACGTCTCAAGACTTATCGATGGTGAGTGCAAATGGTGACGAGAGACGAATAGTCCCAAGGTTGGCTAACAAAGTGACAGAGATCATTGTACGTGGCGTTTGCCTGGGGCGGTCGCCGGGATACAGGCGTAAAGATGTAGATTTAGCGGTGCGAAAGTCTCTGGTGCATGAGCATTGAGCCAGTCGTTGCAAGTACGGTGTTGAATGTACCGAGATATCCAGGCACTACTAGAAGAAGCAGCACGAGTTTTGCTTTTGATGCAATTTCTGCGGCCTAACCCAGGACCATCTGATGATTTGACGACATGTGTATCAATAGAATTATCAAGTCGCATGCATATTGCGCACAATCATTTGCTATGACATGAGTGTACGAGAACGTTCCATCATGTTGCTGCGAAGGCATTGTTCAGCTGGTTATGGTCAGTGTCACGTGTCGCGCTAGTATAGCGTTAGGCGCTAAGGAATCGGCGCCCTCAATGATTGCCGGGACGCCGCTCACTATCACTCATACATCCACGACCACGAACGCTGAGGGCACCCGAACACGTCGTACAAAGCCTTCCGTCTGGGCTAGCGATATCCGTAGAAGTTCCTTGACAGCGCAGAAGCTTCCTCAAGCGCGCGCACCTATTTGCAGCCTCAAGCGCTGACGTCGCCTGCCTGGCTTGCCTGCCTATTCCTCAAGCCTCTGCACGCGAGCGACCATCGCAAGCCTTTGTGCAGCCTTCACAGAGCCCATATCGTATACTAGATAGCTGAGACCATAGCAAGCAGTCACCACCATGTCGAACTCGGTCGTGGTTAGTATCCCCTGGGCGCGCATGCGAGCGGTGGAAGGGTGAAGGCAGGCTTGCTAACAGCGACAACCAGGGCGGCGTCTACCAGCAGATCATCGAGAAGGTGATCCAGACGTCGCAGAATGATTTCGAGGAGTCTGGCGTCGACCACACGACGCTCGACGAGATGAAGCAGGTATGTTGCAACCTGGCCTCTCCATCTCAGGCGTCGCGCCTTTCTTTCCTTTGTCGCATCACCACTGCGGCCCCTGCACCACACCGCTTGTTGTGTTTCTCGCATTCCTTGTCAAACAATCTCTCGCATCGTTTTCGCTGGCTGTGGCGATCGCGCCATGGTCGCCTGGCCTGGGATGTTGGGCGGCTGAAAGCGGGGCGGAGTTACCGGTCGGTCTGGCAGCTCGGGGGCGCCTCAGTATTTGGGTCACCTTCTTATAGCCCCTGCACAGCTCCCCCACCCGCCAAGACCAACGCATCACTTCCCAACGCGGTATAGCTTGTCATGTGACGGCTGCTTTTATATCATGTTTCACTGCACAGCCATGCAGAACATATACTGACCATCACTAGGGCTGGCAAGAGAGGCTATCTGCTCTCAAGATTGCTCACTTCCCTTGGGATCCCGCCCCTGAGCCTGTTCGTCAGCCGCCTACGGTGCCATCCAACGTCAAGGTTGACAATGATATGCCTCCCGTTTCCGGTCCTCAGGATGGCCTAAACTTCCCGAATGTGCCCGTCAAGACAGAAGGAGGATATCAGCCACCTGTTGCTAACTACCCTCCAGCCCAGACTGCGAACAATGGTTATGGTGGCAGCTATGATCAAAACACACAGCTGGCAAACCAGCGCGCGGCTGCGCTCGTCCAGCAACGCATTCAGCAACAGGGACATGTGCAGCAGCAAAACTTTCCCAACCTTGCTCAACAAGGACATTTGCCGCAGATGCCAATGCAAAATCAGCAGCAGCGGATGATGGCGCCACAACAACAGCATCAGCGCCCGCCGCAACAGCAACAGCAACAGATGCCGCAGCAGCGTCCACCGCCGCAAAATCACATGTACACCTCTCAGACTGATGGTTCAGGTGATGCCATGGCCGACTGGGAGGCCCTGAAGGCTGCGCGAGCTGCTGATGCAGTTGAGCGTATGGCAGCAGACGACTTCATGCGTGCCCGTGTTGATGCCATGGCTATGCGTCAAGACAGTGGCCTCATGGTGCCGCTCGATTCGATGCCAAAGGGCAGGAAGCGAAAGGCTGCTGTGCGTGTGTTACAGACCGAAGATGCAGAAGCATCGTCGAGTGCACCAGGCCCTGCTCGCTTTGACGGCGACGACGATGTCAAGCCCGAAGAGGATCCGGATGATGCGATCAACTCTGACCTTGATGATTCAGAGGACGAGCTTGGCGATGGCGACAACAGTGATGACGAGATGGTCGACTACATGCTCTGTACCTACGACAAGGTCCAGCGCGTCAAGAACAAGTGGAAGTGCACCCTCAAGGACGGTATCCTGACGACGAACAAGAAGGAGTGAGTTTCACGCTGAGATGATGAAAGAAAGATTACTAACGACATGGAAGATACTTGTTCCACAAGGCAAATGGTGAATTCGAATGGTAGAGCATTCGCAAACCATTGCTAATGCCCGTGGTAGCTGAACTCGAGTTCTAAGTCGCTCCGTGCAGCGCACGAACAACACTCGATCGAGACGCGAGTCTAGTACGACGGTAACAGAAGAACCGCCCACCTCGTTCCCTCGTTTGCGACGATCACTACGGCTCGGTACGAACATCGATAACGGGCATCAGATTGGATACCAAAGCCTACTCATATGAAGTTTAAAAAGAAGAAAGAAAGCAAGAAATCCCAATAACGCACGCATTACTTGATACCCTGGATCTGGACGACTGGGCGTCCGCAATATGTCCAGGTTTACATTAGTCAAATTGAATTTTTAGTTGGGGCAAGATTAGAGGTCTGGTTGGTTTCCATACCATAAAGCACAGGCGTATCGGCTCTATGACGCTTCACATTTCCTTAGGTGGAGTTTTCCTAGTGCATTCAGGGAAGATAGTTGACGTCTGGAATCATGTTGGCGGCTGGAGCTCAGCACCTCTTTGGCTGGGTGGCTGTTCTCTGCGTCTATCAAAAAGAAGGATTCCAGCAAAACCATTACAGAAGGCATTGTACGATTGTGGGCTTCTTCTTTCGCTCTGTTCTAGTCTAGGGCAGAGTTGCAGAAATAATGAACAAACAGAATTGGCACATGCTGAAGACAAAGTCCATATTTACTGCCCGTGATTGCTAGGAGTATACTATCATAGCACGTCTTGATCTCCACTTTCCTCACCGCTTCCGGTGCCGTTGTGGATAATGGTCTCATCAGCATCTCCAGCATCACCTTCTTCGTCATCCTCTTCCACGAGCGGGACGAATCGGAAGTCGACAAAGCTTACTTTGCCACCTGTCGCATTTCCAGTCGCGGTCTGGGAACTTGATAGACCACTCTCAACCTCGATCATGAATTGTAAACTCAGTACGCCTTGAGTGTCTGCCCGTATGCTGACTTTGGTCGCAACGTTCATGGCACGCGCAGCCTTCTGTATCAAGCTGAACTTGTAGGACGAGCGAAGTACAGTGTGGGGATCGCTCAGCTGGAAGGTTTCGAGCAAATTGGCTGCCTGATCTCCTGTCTCGCTATTGACGTTGAAATTTGTGGACACAGGAGTGCGGAAGGTGGAAGGCTGGGGCTGATTGTTAAACTCGACGCGCGCAGAGCCCAGAGTGCCTGACGATGCTAGGGCGAAGAAGGGTTTACCGCGCACTGTTTTGGCGTACATGGTCAGCTTCTCCGGGCTTGTGGATGATAGTTCTTGTATTGCGTCGTATAGCCAGCTGCCTCGCATGATGACTTTTAGTGCAAGGGCCTGGCGATCAAATGGTATCTCGTCTGCATATTCGGGCTCGTATGTCGTGAGGTCGCATTGCGTGCGTATGCTTGCCTCGGTGAGAGTCACGGCTAGTGGAGCACCAGGGCCATGGTAGCTTATTCGACAAAGGTTGTTCATGCCACCTAGTATGTTGTTTCCTGTAAAGGCTGTGCTGGTCGGGTAAGGAGCGTCGCGCGCCCATGGTGGCTTGGATGTGGAGGGGTCGGTGAGACCGAAGATCTGGAGGGTCTCGAGGAGAGCGGGAAGGGATATCTGAAATGCTGGGGTGGTAGTAGATGGTGGCTCGGATTCGTCATCGCTGTCGGAGTGTTGGGAGTTGTGTAGTGGGGCAGGCGCATTGAAGGTGTAAGTTGTGAAGAGAGACTTGTCGAGGAAGGCGGAAGCTGTGGTCGCGTCAGTCTAGAGATGGGACGAAGGGACGGTTGCAGGTAGAAGTACCTTCCATGACGCTTGCCTCATCGACAGCGAGCTTGATGCCAATGTCGCTGATCTGGACGTGGGCCTTGTTGGAGAAGGCGATGCAACGAAGGAGTAGGTAGAGCTGTCGCGCAGAGCCTGACACTGCCGTCAGGATCGGAGGCTCGTCTTGGTCCATGGTGCTGTGTTGTAAGTGTGTGGGATGTAGGGTATTGCGCAGGTAGTGTCTTGAACTTTTTATTGGTATTCCATAGATTGTACACAGAGTATGCCCCTAACGCCGGACCGAGAAGTAGGAAACTAGACGTAGACGCCGACTGCGCAAATCATGTAGACTGCACCGAAGCTGTTTGCCGTCAGTCAGTCAGTCAGTCAGTTGTCGGTCGCATCTTGTGTCTTTTCGAGGCCACGTACCCGAATGCTAATGAGGCCGGAACACCGAGAACGGGGAGGTTGACGAGGGATCGGTCTGTTTGCGGATAAGCAGAGGTTCGCTGGAGGAGGGTGAAGGTGTCGCGTACTCATGCCGAAGAGCGTGGTCAGGACGAGGGCTGCGCGTCGTTAGTATAGCAGCTCCACCAAGCACGAGAGCAGAGCTTCCAGCATACATATGGCTAGCAGCACGAAGCCGACTGTGAACTGCGTGTTCTTTCCAATGGCAGGACTGAAGGGCGAGGACGCAGCAGCCTCCCAGACGTCTACAAGTGGGCTCGACATGTTTCTGGGCGTGCAATTGGGCGGGATCAAGTGTCTCTTGCGTGAAGCTGCTTTGGTGGCCTTTGGTCCTCACTGAACGGCCATCGGCCATTGATTGGTGTGGGGCCGTTAGCGTGGGAGGCGCACCTTCCCCAACATTCAGTCAACACCACGCGCAGGGCCGAGAGAAGGCGCGACTACATAGCTGAAAGCGCCCTACACCACAACATGGCGGGCGCAACCGATGAAGGTAAGTGTCCATGTCCCCGTCAGCCTCCTATCTGTCCACAGCCCTTCACTGGTGTCGCGCATCTCGCATGTATCCCCGCAACAACATCCCGCAGTTGCGCGACGTGTTGGGCTATCCCACCTCTCCGCCAACTTCACCGCTACCCATAGCTCCCCCCATAGCTCCTTCACAAACACGTCCATGTTCTCCGGACACACAGCTCCACCGACTGCAAGCTAATCCGTCTTGTCCCAAAGCCAAGCGCAAAGCGACTGCCGACCCTCCCAATGGCTCTCCCAAGCGCATAAAGCAGGACCCCTCGACCCCCTCTGCCACCGACGATGCGCCCGCACCCCCCGTGAAACGCATAGTCCCATTCCCCGAGAAACCTGCGGTAATAGAAGAGCGCAACGGAGAAATCGAATTCAGAGTCGTCAACAACGATGGGGAGAGGGAGAGCACTATTATCTTGACGGGCCTCAAGTGCATTTTCCAGAAGCAGTTGCCCAAGATGCCAAAGGACTATATTGCCCGTCTTGTCTACGACAGAACACACTTGAGTATAGCCATTGTGAAGCATCCCCTCGAGGTGGTAGGGTATGTACGCCCATTCTCCTCGTTGACAGTCAATTACTGACAGTATCATGGCACAGTGGCATCACATACCGCCCCTTCGACAAGGGTCAATTTGCTGAAATCGTCTTCTGCGCTATCTCATCGGACCAACAGGTCAAGGGCTACGGTGCCCATCTCATGTCGCATCTTAAAGACTACGTCAAGGCTACCTCGCAGGTCATGCACTTCCTCACCTATGCGGACAACTATGCTATTGGTTATTTCAAGAAGCAAGGCTTCACCAAGGAAATCACCCTGGAAAAGTCAAGATGGATGGGTTATATCAAGGATTACGAGGGCGGCACCATCATGCAGTGTAGCATGGTACCCAAGATACGGTACCTGGAGAGTGGTAGGATGTTGTTGAAACAGAAGGAGTGCGCAAACGCCAAGATAAGGGCTGTCAGCAAGAGCTACGAAGTCCACGCGCCGCCAGCACAGTGGGCAAAGGGAGAGTTGAAAGCCATCGACCCCCTAACCATACCTGCAATCAAGAACTCGGGTTGGTCGCCTGTCATGGACGAACTCGCCCGCGCACCCCGCCACGGACCAAACTACAACGCCCTTCTCCATCTCCTCAACGACATGCAGAACAACAGCAACGCCTGGCCCTTCCAACAGCCCGTCAATAAGGATGAGGTGTTGGACTACTACGACGTCATCAAAGAGCCCATGGACCTTGCGACTATGGAGGAAAAGCACGAGAAGGATCTTTACCCTACTCCCGAGGACTTCATCAGAGATGCTAAGCTCATCTTTGACAATTGCCGCAAATACAATAATGAGAGTACGCCGTACGCCAAGGCTGCTAACAGACTGGAGCGGTATATGTGGCAGCGGATACGTGATATTCCAGAGTGGTCGGTAAGTCTTCTATCCATGACGATCTACAATGCAGAATGGGATCATGGCTAACAAATCATCAGCATCTGGAAGGTGAACTAACAGGAAAGTAAGAGGTCGGTCTTCCGATTGCTTTGATTTTCCGCTGTTGAGCAGCCATTGTGGTAGCTTGCATCGTTCTATCAATTGTCTTGTTGTTGTTGTCTTTAGCGGCATTGGGAAGGTGTCTGGTGTACGGTATGTCGTATTGACGAACGGGGGCTTGGCAGGCTCGTTATACCCTTTTTTCGTACACATTTGATTTGAAATGTTCATATATTTTCCAAAGAGTGACTGCCGTAGAAAAATCTCAGAGCTTGATTGTTTGCTAGTCACCGATCACAGATCGGGATAGACTGATGTTTCCAGAGCATCAAGCCACGCCAGCAACTGTTGCCTCCTCTGCTTTTCGAGGATTGTAGGACAAGTGTGTATAAACCTCGGTATTATAGTTACCATGGAGGAATTCATATTTTGTTGTATCTGACATGATTACCGTACCACATAGAAGTGAAGGAGCAAGTTGGCCTCGTCTACTCGAAACATCGCACCTGTCTTGTGACAGGGCTTTGACGTGAGGCGGTACTGCTTGCAACTGTACACAACAATCACTGATGTGATGTATCATTTCTGCGTGATTGCCTGTTCGCGTGTTTGCCTGCTTGCATTGATTTCATATAACAAGCCAAAGTGTGGTAGCACTGAGCATACGTTCCTGATCAAACATGTAGGACCAGGCACATGGGACTAGGCACATCTGACTAGGCAGGTAGGACCAGATTCTGTGTTCAACCAAGACGAAGCGGTTGGTAACCTTGAACCAAGCCTGTGCGTCATAGTGCAGCCATGTCAACATGTTGTGTTCCTCAACCTTATTGTGGCGTTTGTAGCATGATTTATGTACTCTTTTGACGCGTTCTGAAGCGATGCTTTGCGGTTTGGCGATGTGTTGTATGTACGGCTACTGGATGGGAGTGAGCCAACACGATGTGTGCATAGTGGCTGAGGAAATGCAGTTTGCGTATACTGGATTCGGTACGTGTTCGGGACAATGTGCGGCGTGCGATAGTGTAGATTCTGGGCTTTTGAGCATTGATGGTACGAGAGCAAGTGCGGCGGGCGAAGTCGTGGGAAAGACGTCCTGGCTGGGGTTAGAGAGAAGCGTAGCCTGACAAAATGGTAGTACCACAGCTCTACAGCGCAGGTTGATCACCTAAACAGAACCCAGTAATCTTTGCGACCACTCAGCAATTCGGATCTGGTGTTTTGCACAGAACTAATTTGTGCACCTCGCCATTTCGAGGGGGGCTACCTCAGACCTGGTGAATGTGAACATCAATTTTGTCACAACTCATCCTTCGCAAACAGCCGATCACCGGACTGTAATCTCGTTGTGATCTGTACCCAAAACTGTTCGATAAATCCTACAGAACAGCGCATCAGGTAGCCTCGTATGTGCTCGATGTGGTGTGCGTACAAAAACGTCCCTGACCCCTTGCCGCACCTGCAAGAAGTGGGGACCCTCTTACAAACACTGATAGGAGCTGTCCGAGATGACGGACATTCCGGATGCCAAAAAGTAAGTTACTCCGGTATGTGAAAACGAATCGCATCGATCATGATCCTACAAGTCGGAGGCTGATGGTAGGACTGAGGCTCCGCGGATGGCTGTGCCACTTAGTTGTTGGTATTCCGTGATTGTGATTGTAGCGGACGCCACGTAAAGTATGATTATGTACTGTAAATTGTAACTGGTCGCTTCGCGTAGGGCGGGATAGTAAGCCTGACAGTAAGTTGTGCCGAGGGCGCGCCCTAGCATGTTGTTCCCTAACACGCCAAGTCAAAGGCACAAGGAGCAAAGTTTTCCAGTTCCCGGGCATCTGTTAGATAGTAATCCTGTAACGCTGGTTTCACAGCTCATTTGGAGGTGATGCCAGCCCACACGATGGGCTACCGCATGGGGTTGGGCCCGCTGCGGGGAAGGGTCGAGGCTAGGAGGGTAAGCCCACCTGCGCGTCTTGAATGACATTCATTACAGTACACTGCGTCTGAAACCATGTCAAGATCGCTCTGCAAGCCAAGAGAGCGGCTATCCAAAGTGTATACACAGGCGAGGTCCGCAACATGATTCGGCGCAAATATCTCGATGCGTGTCCTCGTGATAAGAACCCCAGCTCCCATCACCTGCAGGATATCACACAAGCGCGTTCGATGGTCGAGCGTGTTTAGCGCAGACCTGGTTATCGGAATGATGATGATAGCGTTGGCCGAGACCCGTTGGAAAGATAACCTTGAGGAACACCAGTCCAGCACTCGCTGATTGAGGCGCACGCCGTGTCTTACCATGGCGTTGGCGTGTGCCCCAGTGATTGGAGTGGGTAGGAGGGTCTCCTTGCGTCAGACGCTGTCCTTTGGTCTGATCTGCATTCCAGAGGGTCCACAGTGCATCCACAACACAACGTACAGGCGAAAATTGACAATGGTTCGCGGATGGAGTCAAGTCTGGTTTTGCCCCTGTTGTGATTGCTGCTAGATCCCGGTAATTGCTTCTGCACATGTCCCAAGAGAGCGGAAACATCGACCTCGGGGAAGACGATGGAGGTCGGGTTGTAAGGACAGAGGTGCTGCTTCGAGAACGCCACGCGAAGCCGAAAAGAGAGCCTCAACCGAGGAGGGGCGCATATTCGCCGCCGCTTATCACAGACTAGGTGGGCGGTCCAGCACGTTCATCTCCGTGATTGGCCCCAGCGCAGACTATCAATGCTGGGGAAAGATAAGAACCTGGTCGGGGTTGCAGAAGCGCGGTAGGTCGGCCGGTACTGGGAGAGGTTGACACGAGAGACAGGACCGTGAGCAGCGAGTAAGCGAGCACCAACATGAGACGGTAGATATTCCAGAAAGCGGAGACGACCGGGAGCCAATGGAGCCCTGTACTACTGTGCTCTGGCCATTGCGAAAGAGGAAGTTGCCAAGTGACCGTCCGGAGCCCGTTCAACTGTTTGTCTGGGCCTGCGACGGTGCGATCCCTCCACTTTGGTGGTAGCGCGAGCCACGGTGCGAAAATATAATTCCCGTGAGGGCCGACTCATAGGTGAGAGCCAACAGTTCCTCATCGTTCAACTCTGTTCAGGAATTGCCCTCGTGCCTATTCGTCGCCATGGCCGATGTTCGAGAAATACACACAACGCCCGGTGCTGGTGTCGCCCACAACAACGACCCGGCGCTAGACATTGCTCACGAGCACGAGCATCCTCACGTGCACCACAGCGCGCGTGCAGCCCACCCTGACAACATTGTCTACACCACTGGAACCACGGACGAGAAGACCAGCAAGTTGTTCCAGCCCAGCGCTCTTGACAGCCACCTCCACCAGCGCCATTCTGCAGGTGACGTCGAGAAGGCGGGTGGTTACGACTATGAAGTAGAGAAGGCCACGCGCAGCTCTTCCGACCCTGAGATGGAGGCAGAGAAGAAGCCCTGGTGGACTTCCTTCTCTGCTTTCTACAGGAAATTCAGACTTCCTGTGCACATCTTCCTTGGAGCGCTCTTCACCGGGTAAGGCGCATTTTCGCGTCCATTGTCTCGAGTATTTCGGGCTGACAGTATTAGATGGTGGATTGCCAGTGTGGTCGTGCACCGTCACGACAAGAACTGGATCATTCCATTCTTGTTTTGGCTGGCCATTATGATCCGCCTGATCACTCTCCACATCCCCATTACCGTCGTCACCAAGCCTATGCACTGGGTCTGGGCCAACACTGGAACGAGATTTGCAAACCTCATTCCGGAGAAGCTGCGCATTCCTGCCGCTGCCGCTCTCACTATCGCCGTCATCATTGTTGGATCTTTCGCCAGTGAGGAGAGTGAGGACAACACGCGTGCCAACCGCGCTGTCTCGCTGTTCGGTCTCCTAGTCTTCATCTTCGGCTTCTGGGCGACTTCTCGCAACCGCAGCATGATTGTTTGGCACACCGTCATCGTCGGTATGCTGATGCAGTTTGTCATTGCACTGTTCGTCCTCCGTACCAAGGCTGGATACGACATCTTCAACTTCATCTCCGAGCTCGCACGTCTGCTTTTGGGTTTCGCCAAGGATGGTGTTGCCTTCTTGACAACCCCCGATATTGCGGCCAACACCTACTTCATGTTCAGTGTTATCCCCGCCATTATCTTCTTCGTCTCGTTCGTCCAGCTCTTGTACTACTGGGGTATCCTTCAGTGGTTCATCGGTAAATTCGCTGTCTTCTTCTTCTGGGCCATGCGAGTGTCAGGTGCCGAGGCCGTTGTCGCTTCCGCGTCTCCTTTTATCGGTCAGGGTGAATCCGCCATGTTGATCAAGCCCTTCGTTCCCCACCTTACCATGGCCGAAATGCACCAAGTCATGTGCTCTGGATTCGCTACTATCGCCGGTAGTGTTTTGGTTGCCTACATTGGTATGGGCCTCAACCCGCAAGCCCTGATCTCATCTTGCGTCATGAGTATTCCTGCTTCGCTGGCTTTCAGTAAGCTTCGATACCCTGAGACTGAGGAGACTCTTACCGCCGGTCGCGTCGTTGTACCTGATGACGATGAGCACAAGGCTGCCAACGCCCTCCACGCCTTTGCAAACGGTGCCTGGCTCGGTCTCAAGATCGCTGGTATGATCGTCTCCACACTTTTGTGTATCATTGCCCTTCTCAACTTGGTCGATGGTCTGCTCACCTGGTGGGGACGCTACATCAACCTCGACGGCGACTACGACCTGACTCTTGAGTTGATCCTCGGTTACCTCTTGTACCCAGTTGCCTTCCTCCTCGGTGTATCGCGCCAGGGCAACGACTTGCTTCTTGTGGCTCGTCTCATTGGTGTCAAGGTCATTACCAACGAGTTTGTTGCATTCCAATCGCTTGTCGACGAGGACCCGAAGTCCCCTTACCACACCCTTAGCCCACGCTCGCGCCTTATCGCTACCTATGCTCTCTGCGGTTTCGGTAACATCGGTTCACTGGGTACTCAAATCGGTGTGCTCAGTCAGATTAGTCCCGGTCGCAGCGGTGATGTCTCGCGTCTTGCTCTATCGGCTCTTATCACTGGTGTCTTCTCCACCTTGTCAAGTGCATCGGTTGCTGGACTTGTGGTCCTTGACGGATCCAACTTCAGTTCAGGCTCATAGGTTTCGAGCTGAAGTCGTATGAATTAGTGCATTGCTGAGGATCCACTGTTTGGTGGTCCTAAAATATTATGTTAGTAAGCTGTTCGGTGTAGAAGATACCCATCTAGTAGTACATGGATCCTGATAAGGAATGAATACCCTCACTTCAAAATTCTTCCGCAAAAACTATGATTGCTTTGAAAAACAGAAGTGCTACGAATGTTCTGTATCCAAAATAACGGGGTATTGACACAATATGACCTGAATTCTTCGCCCTTTGACAAGAATGCTACCTTGGCATCGCCCTTTTACACACGACATGTTGCCTCAATTTGGTTAGCGTGTCCAAAAGTGGTAGTCCCTTCAAGCCTCACAACATTGTAATCTCGCTTCTGAACTCGTGTCCGCTTGTACAAAATGATGCCATAATATTGAAGATGTGGTCATGGATCGGAGAAACACCGTTCCGTGTTTTGTGCAAAATATTATTTCGCCCCTCTGTTGTCGATGCGATATGGCAGCCATTGGTGAGTGTATGCCAATGAGTGTATGCCAATGAGTGTGACGGCTATTATGATGTTGATGTTTCCAGAGTGTCGTTTGCGCCTATGAGAGAGCCTGCGTTGAAATATATTGTGATTCTAGTAAAATAAGACTGGGTCATGAAGGAAGGTGCGGTTAGCTGTGCTGGTATTCGCTCCTGCTTCTCCAAGCTTGAGAGAGCGCCTTCGTACCACGGACGCCCTGTCAGTGCGCTCAAGCAACCTGCATGTCATCGTCTCAATCGTTCAACTTAATCTGGAAATATCTCATGTGTTTTGCACTCAGCGTAGATGGCGCACTAGGGTTCAACGCTCATTACGCGCTGCTAAAGATTTCGATGCACGATGCATTAGCGACCTGTCAACGACGAGGTTGCTCTGACTGTCCCCGGTCAAAATCCCCAACGCTATCAGATGCAATACCAACGCGATTTGGCATCTGGGGCTGGCAATCCCGCCAAAAAGATAAGAAGTGGTTGACATTCAATAACCGGTCACAGATGGCAGTTAAGCGAAGACGCTAACATCGCCGTTGGAAGCTTGACAGAGAGCAACAATCGCTTTTTCCGCCCTCCAACGTCTTTCCGGCATCTTGTCATCGAGATGCTAAGGCTTGGCCTATGGCTTGTCGCAGGTCGTGACTGGTATACTGCAAGTATGCGAACACTTGCCTCCCTTGATATCATAATCTGCTCGCAGCTCCTGACGGTTGCGCTCTATCTATCGCGAACAGCTAGCTGCCCAACCCGGAGAATCACAAAGCCGTACGAATCTACGATTGGTCCCAGCTCGCGCTGAGTAAAAGGTGTCACACAAAAAATCGCATCTTATCTACATTGTTCCGCCGCGTTATCGGGCCATGCCGGGGTGCGAAGATCGTTTCCACTCAAGACATGCGCCCTGCTGTTGCTCAACCCCACGAAAGCCGCCTGAACCATGCAGAAAGTCTAATACAACGGCCGCGATCGCTGCCAACGTCAATTATCATCCGCCGTTATGCACGCTAGCCTTATGGCTGGCTATGCTTGCCTTGTGCGACCGGCAGATGAACGGTAGTGTTCTGGCTTTATCTTCGTCGACGTCCTCATCTAAACGTTTTGTGCCGTCGGCCTCTGACTGAAGCTTTTTGCATTGACTTTGAAGCGGTGCTTGGTCGTGAGCTTAAATATATCTAAGCTTCTCGTACCTCCTCTGGTGTAGCACTCCCTACTTGCTGACTGCTACAACCTTCCACCTTCGGGTCTTTTGTGCTCGCCCAACATGAGTACACCTCCGCCGCTGAGCCAAGGTTTTGGCTATGGCATTGTGATAGGTTTAGGTTTTGCCTTCTCGTAAGTGTCATGTCTCCTTTCAAAAGACCTTCGCTAAATTGTCATAGATTTGGCATGATCTTGACGACATTCGTGCTGAAGAGATACAACTATGAGCTCCAAACTTCCGAAATGTTCTCAACCGCTGGTCGTACAGTGAAATCAGGACTTGTTGCCTCAGCCGTAGTATCATCCTGGACATGGGCAGCTACACTTCTCCAGTCCAGCGCTGTTGCCTATCGATATGGTGTATCCGGCCCTTTCTGGTACGCCTCGGGAGCCACTGTTCAGATTATTCTGTTTGCTACAATCGCTATCGAACTAAAGCGAAGAGCTCCTAACGCGCATACGTTCCTCGAGGTTATCAGGGCTCGGTATGGTGCTGTAACACATATTGTTTTCATGGTCTTTGGCCTCTTCACCAACATTCTTGTTACTTCTATGTTGTTGACAGGTGGTTCTGCTGTTGTGACTTCTGTAAGTGTATTCCTAATGTGAGTCCATTCTCGAACTAACATGTGAAGCTTACTGGCATGCACACTGCAGCTGCCTGTTTCCTTCTACCAGTTGGTGTAGTGTTATACACCATGTTCGGAGGCATCAAGGCTACCTTCTTGACTGACTATGGTATGTCTCCTCTACCCTGAGTTGTAGGAGAGGATCGCTAAATTCTAATTCCAGCACACACCGTGGTCATTCTGATCATCCTCTTGATGTTTGCTTTCACAGCATATGCGACCAACGAGAATCTTGGGAGCCCTGGCAAAGTTTTCGACCTGTTGGTACAAGCCGCATCGGATCATCCTGTCGAAGGAAATGCCGGTGGCTCTTATCTGACCATGCGCTCGAAGGAAGGTGCCATCTTCTTCGTGATCAACATTGTGGGTAACTTCGGTACTGTTTTTTGCGACAACGGTTACTACAACAAGGCCATTGCTGCCAGTCCTGTTGATGCGCTGCCCGGATACATCATGGGTGGTTTGTCCTGGTTCGCGATTCCGTGGCTAGCTGCTACCACAATGGGTCTCAGTGCCATCGCCCTCGAAAACAACCCAGTTTTCCCAGGCTACCCCAACCGTATGGCTGATGCTGATGTGACAGCTGGACTTGTGCTGCCTACAGCGGCTGTTGCATTGATGGGATCAGGAGGCGCTGCAGCGGTGTTACTTCTCGTCTTCATGGCCGTGACATCGGCCATGTCTGCGGAACTCATCGCTGTGTCCTCGATCTTCACATATGATTTCTACCAGGTAACCATACTTCTGCACTAGACAGAAATGATTCGCTGACACACTCTAGACTTATATTAATCCCAAAGCTACCGGAAAGCAACTCATTTACATGTCACACACTATGGTTGTCGGCTTCGCTGTCGCGATGGCAGCATGGAGCACAGGACTTTACTACATCGGCATCAGTATGGGATATCTATACCTACTTATGGGCGTAATCATCTCGTCCGCCGTTCTTCCCGCCACCCTCACACTAATGTGGTCAAAAATGAATTGGGTAGCAGCAACCTTCACCCCACCCCTCGGTTTCGCCTGTTCTCTCGTCGCCTGGCTCGTAACCGCCCAGAAGGAAAGTGGAGAGTTGACGGTCCTCACAACCGGTGCCAACAACCCCATGCTAGCAGGCAACGTCGTCGCTCTGCTTTCGCCCATCATCTTCATTCCCGTATTCACATATGCCTTCGGCCCCCAAAACTACGATTGGCAGAGCATGAAAGCCATTCGCAGAGGCGACGACCACGATCTCGCTCTCGCCGCAAACGTCGACATGGAACGAATCCCTGGTGAGCAACGACGCGCCATCCAAGCCGAGGAGGAAGAACAGGCCAAGTTACTCAAAGCCTCGCGTATCGCGCGCTGGTTAACCCTCTTCATGGCGATCTCTTTCCTCGTACTGTGGCCTATGCCTATGTACGGGTCTTCGTACATCTTCAGCAAGAAGTTCTTCACAGGCTGGGTTGTAGTCGGAATCCTGTGGATGTTTTGTTCGTGTTTCGCAGTCGGGTTGTATCCGCTTTGGGAGGGAAGAAAGACTAGTGTTCGGACTTTCAAGTCAATTTGGGCCGATGTCACGGGCAGGAAGAAGCCTGGGAAGGGGCCCCAAATTGTGGAGGGTGAAGGGTCGGATACGCCACCTGAGGCCATGGAAGAGAAGATGGTGAAGGAGTAAGCAAAGGTAGAAAGACGTTGACGCAGTATTGCAAGTCTCTCGGGAATGGTGAATACCGTAATACAGCTCCGCAGTGTCGGTTGTTGCAGCAATAAAACCATAATTGCAAAAGATTCGAAGAAGTTCAAATATGTTAATGTTTTCATTTTATCCAAGATCAAACGCCTGCCCATGTTCCCAGCTGTAACACCTTTCCAAGCGCATCAAAGCGCAGTGATTAAACCATGACAAGAAACTCCCTCGAAAGACTATAGACCGAGTCCGTCTTTTCCCAATATTCGTAAATGTCATGAACTTCGTTGTCCATGGGACGCTCGAAAAGCCAGTTATAAAATTCTCAACGCCTTGCAATGCTTCCGAGACGCCTCGCTTGCTGAATGTGGACAAAAAAGCCATGATAAGACCCAGTTGTACGCTTGACAGATGTTCCGAGGGTAGATGTGGAGAAGCCTTCCCCGTGTGAAATGGGGGAGAGGATCGCGTCACATACCCAAACGAGATGTGATACTTACCAACTTACCGTTGCGCGTAGAGTCGGATGAATAACACCAGCTCCATTGCGCAAGCCGGTAGTTGTAATGTCCGTGCTAGACACTTATGATTTGAGCCTACTACTCCTTCTAAATTCACAAGTCCGATGTGAACTCTGTGGTCGAATGTAGTGACCTAACGGATGGTCATCTGCTTGGTGGCGCTGGGCTTCATGGAAGCAGAGCCAGCAGCGGCAACGGAAGGCTGGCCGGGCTTCTTCTCAAAGATCTTCCAGAACTTGAGGGACTCGTCGGCAGCGGCGGTGGCAAGCATCTGACCATCAGGGCTGAGGCAGCTGTGGAGGACACGAGACTCATGGGCAGGGATCTCAGTGTTCTTGACACCGGAGGGGTAGCTCCAGACACTCAAGCTGTTGTCGGGGAAGCCACCAGTGCTGACAATCTCCTTGTAGTGGGTGCTCCAGCGCAAGCTGGTGACCTGGGAGTCGGTAGGAATGTGGTTGATGCGAGCACCAGTAGTGGTGTTCCAGAAGTAGATTTGACGGTCGTTGGAACCACCGCCGGTGGCAAGCAGGTTGGATTGCCATGGGCACCATGAGACAGCCTTGACAGCAGCACGGTGGTTGGTCTTGGTGAACTTGGGAGCGGCAAGCGCGCGAGCATCCCAGATGTTGACCATGTTGTCGTTGGCGCCAGTAGCGAGCTGGGCACCATCGGCGCGCCACTCGAGACCGCAGACCTCTCCGGTGTGGGAGACGAGCTCAGCAATCTTGTGTTGTGCGACGCGAACGTCGTGGTTGTACACAAGACCAGAGCGGGCACCGGTGGAGAGGATGTGCTTGTTCCATCCCATAACACCGACGCGGGTCTCGTGGCCGAACATGCTACGAAGCTTGGTCTGCTCCTCAACATCCCAGATCTGAACCTCGCCCGTGCCGAGACCAACACCAACATAGGCACCATCCCCAGACCACTTGACGGATGAGATGTAGGTGTCAGCAGGGCACTCAAGGAGAGAGGCCACTGAGCCGGAGTCAGCAGACCAGACGTAGACTGAGCGCTCAAGACCGATGGCGACCTGGTTGCCGGAAGACCAGTCAAGAAGGTTGAGGTAGTAGTCATCGACAAGACCAGGAGCATCGAGGACGCGCTCAGGTGCTGATGGGATGCGACGACGGCTCTGTGCATTGGCGGCGCTAGTAGGCTTGAGGGGACGGTTGTATTGCGAGCGAAGGTCGATGGGCTTGGACGACTCAGGCGGGGCAGGCTTGAAAGCAAGAATGCGAGTGTTTGTGTTGATGCCACATGCCGAGGCGAGTGTGGACTGGTATGCGGCCTGGCCAGGAGCAGGCTTTGATTTTGATCGGCTCTCCTCGTCGTCGTCCTCGAGGCTCAGACCCTCCAAGGAGAGTGTGACGTCCTCCTCTGACCCACGGCCACCGAGATCGAAAGCACTGGCGGCGTTGGCAAGCACGGTTGAGCCCTCCTGCTTGGAGCTAGACTTGGGACGCTGTTCAACATCGAGCTTGGCGGCACCGACACTGCGGATGCCCTCGCTTGCCGTCCGGTTGGGGATGAAACGGTCGGCAGCGTTGTAGGCAATGCGGGTCTTGGTAGGGCGAGCGCGAATAGCAGCCGCCGCCTCCTTCTTCTCCTTCTTTGCCTTGGCCGCGGCAGCAGTACCGGATCCAGTGAGGGCCCACTCTGATACACCGAGTTCTAACCGGCGGGGAGTGTGTGTGTGGGAGCGAGCAATGTTGGACTTGGGGGAGTCGCGGGTGGTCTTGGTGACGGAGCGCTGGATGCGGGACTTGAAGTCGTTGCCATGGATCGACTCGTGTGCCTGCACATCGGAAGTCTGAGTGCGTGGGGTGCGAGGGGAGGGTGTCAGTGGTATCCGACCGCCGGCGGTACGGGTGTTGAAGACTGCAGAGCGCTTCTTGACCGGAGTCACGCAGACTGCTGTGCTTGCCATGACTGCTAGTCTCTTGCTGAACTGGGTTAGTTGGGTTCTTAGTACGTGGACATTGGTTGATGGCATACAGTATATGGGTTGGTTTCTGCTATATGTTGTAAGGATTAGTATAAGACAATGCTGTAATCGATGCTGTCAAGTATGGATTCGAAAGTAATTCAGTGGTTTGCACTCTGGAGATGGAGATGCAGGGTTGTGCGGCTGGTAGAGTGTGTGTGGCAGTGGACATGTACGAGGGCAGGTATGAGGACGTTTAAGTATCCTTTGTTTACGCTTGCGTTGACCAGGTAACCGAGACAGGACCCAGACAGGACCCTGCGCGAGGCTGGCTGGACGACGGAACACTGGCCTCATGACATCACATGATGGTGTCCGGTTTATGAATCAGCCTGCATAGTCGCCGTGCCTCCGCATGGCCTTGCTTTTGCGTGCAGCCCCGATGATGGCTATGGCTTCATGGTGTCTCGTCGTGCCAGGCTGCGACGCATCAGCATAGTTGCACCTGGTCGCATACTCACTGCCACTAATGGCCCGACGAGGTATTACCAATTGTGTATTGAATCTAGGAAAACTTAGTGCTCAGTGGCCAACTCTCGGGTGGCTTGCTACTACTCCTGTGGCCGTGGCAGGGCTGAGTCGTCGTGGGTCGGCGCTTCCGGTTCGAGCTATGGCGGTGACGGGCGGCAATATGCACGGCCAGCCAACTCAACTTCCTCCCGTCAAACA